>JACCDO011827983.1_pt1 | contig 32909 bp, 36 predicted proteins | sample 7446101 | NCBI WGS metagenome assembly JACCDO01 (sample SAMN15323440, study PRJNA562643) | freshwater metagenome | isolation source: river surface water | place: USA:Blue River Watershed | collected 2017-08-16 | reverse complement strand
AGCATCTGGTAATTCTGTAGTAATTTGTGGCCAAATTTCTAATAGTCTCTCAAGACCTCTTTCAGCGCATGATGTATAGATAAATCTGTTTGAAATCTTAATAGGTTTGTATATAAATTTTTCAGTAAGGATACCGTTATTAATTATTGAAATTTTATTTTTTAATTGTGGATATTGTTCAGTAAATAAATTCTTATGCCATTCGGTTTGACAAACACATCCATTAATTTTTTTATTCCATTTTTTAAGTATTGAATTTACATCTAAATTACATCCATAAGAATATAATGCAATATCATGAGCCCATATAAATGACTGATAAAATGAAGTATTAGGAAACATTTCATAAAATCCAATATATCTTGATACGATAATTGTATGAAAAGGTGTAGTTTTAACTAATTTTTTTAAATTATCTAAATTAATAAAAGTGATATTATTTATTTTTTCTTCAGAAACAGCTCCTCCTATATAAATTTCAAAATCAGTAGGAAAAGCATTAGATAAATTAATAACTGCTGTTTCAGAACCTCCAAGAGCATTCTTAATGCTATATGTATAGTTCCAAGGAAGATTAGCAAACCCTGTATAGAATAATATCTTTTTGCTATTTTTACATTCATCAGATGAAAAATTTGGTTCCACTTGTTTAAATGATTTATATTTAATACCATATATTTCAAATTGTTTTAAAAATTCATATTTATACAAATCAATATTCATCTGTTGTTCTAAAAAATTAATATAGTCTTGAAATAAATCTATAAATCCATTTGAACTAACACAAAATCCAATAAAAAATTGTAAGTTGTATAATAAATTTCCTATGAAAAAATCTTCATTTATGGGATATTTTTTTGTAAAAATAATTTCATACATTTTAATAATAGATGTTTTTGCTTCAGGAATGGCTTCTTTTACTTTATCAGATACAAGAATCATGTAATATGGTAAAAAAAAATTTGCCTTTTCTGTTTGAATAAAAAGCTTATCATTTATATTACTTTGTAGATATCTATTTTCATAAAAATCTTTAACTAAACTATAATAAGCATATGCTAAATTATTTAATCCACAAAGACAATAATGATTAACAAGATGATAAATACATTCCATTCTTTCTGTGTCATATTTAATGGATTCAACTAAATAATATAAACCTTTTTCTTTTTCATCAATTCTACAGTATTCATTGTATAAATTAAGACAAGCCATGTATTTTTCCTGTGACCAATTTTCATTATTTAATGTTATTTTATACCATTTAATAGCATCATTTGATTTGCCTGCATCTTTATAACTATTAGCACAATAGAATCCATAACGTATATAAAGTTTATCATCAACTTTTTTTGCTTCATAATATGCTTCCTCTAAAATTTTGGCATCTTTTAAATATTTTTCTGGATCAAGATTTCTACTACCACTTCTACCTGAAACAATATAATAGTCTCCTTCAATAGTAGTAATTCTTGGATTGGGTTTTAAACAATTAATAATTTCATGAATTACAGATATATAATTCCATTTAATTCTATTATTAACTAACAAAATTCTTTGATAAGATATTCCAGAAGAAGTTCCAAAATTTAATAAATAACCATCACTATTAACAATTGAAGGCATTTTAATATCACCATGAATTTCATCATCTGCATCAAATACAAATAATAAATCTGTTTTATTAAATGCAGCTTCTAAAGCAACAGTTCTATTATGAGCAAAATTTTTCCAAGGATGATTTAATAGTTCTCCTTGAATGTCTTTTGATTTAAAAAAATCAATAATTATATCTTGTGTATTATCTGTTGAACCAGTATCACAAATAACCCAATATGAAAAATTAATTTTATCACAAAGCATTTCAAGTGTTCTTTTAATAATATGTGATTCATTTTTAACAATCATATTTAAACAAATTGTAGGCGGGATATCATTTATTTTTAATTCCATAGTAATAATAATATTTTGTTTTTAATTTCTAAAATAAAAAAATATTAATTTATAATTATAAAAATATAAACAAAGATTATAATTTATATTATGGATAAAGTATCGTTTATTATTCCAAATAATAAAATAAATAATCTAATTAATAAGCCAGTAGAATCGGTTAATATTAAAAATACTGATAAATCTGAAATAATAAGTGAAAATAAAAAGCAAAATATAACAAATGAAATAATAGATACAACTAACATAACAGATTATATAAAAATATCTCCGAATGTTTATAGATTTGGTAAGCCAACTTTTAATCTTGAAGATAATATTTATATTTTATATAATAATGCGTGTCAAGTTAAACAAGAAAATAAATATACTGCTATAGAAATGTTTAAAAGTTGTTATAAATTAATAAATGATAAAACTAATAAAGAGATTCGGTATCAAATTTGTATTAATTTGGCTTTATTATATTCAGAGTTAGATAGTGACTGTGAAGTAATATTTAATTATTATGAAGAAGCATTAAAAATTTTTTCAGATAGAGCAGAACCTTATTATTATTGTAGTATATATTGTAATAAAATACATAATTTTGAAAAATCATATAATTTACTAAAAAATGCATTATTATTATCATATGATGATGCGAAAAAAAAATATCCAGAAGTTCAATTAACCGCTTATGGTAAATACCTATATGATGAATTGTCAGTATCGTGTTATTGGTTAAAAAAATATGATGAAGCTAAATTGTTATTGGAAATAATAATTAATGATCCAGACTTTAATGATAGTAGAGAACGTATTAATAAAAATTTAGAGCTAGTAAAAAAAGAACTTGAAGGATTATAAAATAATTTATATATAATATTATCTTATAATCTATTGCGAATTTAATAAACTTAGATAATCTTGATAATTATCAAAATATGAATAGCTATTAATAATTTCAATTTCAGTATTATTTATTTCAAATGGTTCGTTAAATTTAAACATACCAATTCCTCTAAAACTAATATTATAGAAGTATTTAAATGTTTCAATATTTGTCTTATAATTTTTTAATAAATGATAAACAACTTTCCAAACATCACCTGTCCAATTTTCAGCATATTTCAATATTCCATTTTCATAATAATGTTTAATAGGTATTCTAAGTTGTTCATTATAATTTAATGGTAAAATATCATCAATAAATATTACACCTTTTTTAGAAAGAATACGTAATGAATTATTTATATCTTTTAATACATATTCGCTTTGATGCATTCCATCAATAAAAATAACGTCAAATGTTGGTGATTCTTCAATTATATCATCAGAGTCAATAGATATAGAGTCTCCAATATTATATTGTGTAAAATATTCATCTGATGTTAGTTTAAATAATTTGCCATTTGTTGGGATAAATTTTGGATCTGGGTCAACTCCAACTTTATTAGTAAAATGAACTTGATTAAAACATTCACCATATTCAACACCAATTTCTAAATATTTATTATTACTGTTTGTTAGTTTATTTATAATTAGAGAACGTTGGGATATATTTGTGTTATATTTGGGTTTTTGAATATTAATATCAATAATTTCATAATTAGAAACAGATAAATAAAGAATTTTAAAATAAGTAATTAATTGTTCATTAGGTGTGTCAATAAGTGTATAACATTTCATACGTTCAAATTTATATCTTTCAATTCTCTCTTGTAAATACTCAAGTTCGCACTTATTTTCTAAAATAATAAAGTCGTTTCTTGGATTATTATATAATTCAGTTATTCTATCAATATTTGCTAATAAACTATCAAATCCAATAATACAAAATTGTTTGTCATAATCATTATTAACTATTATATTACAATATTTATGTTTATATGTTGTTTGATCTCTTTCCCATATTTTGCTACATACATCCATATATTTTTCATCTTCATATGCATCTTTATCTTTCATTTTCTGATGAATGTTGAAATTATCATAATAAATAGGAGATATATAATTAGGCCCAATACGATTTATCTCAGAATTTCTAATTAAAGAAAAATTATTATTTGAATCATTCATATATTGAATATATCCAAGTTTATGAATTTTAGCAATGTTAGTAGATACAGATGTTCTAAGAATAATTTCATAATCATCACAAATAGGTAAATATTCACAATAACTTCCCATATCTAAAAGTGTGGTTCGTCTCCATATTCTTGGATGATTAGGACAACAAACGAGATGACTCATAGTAATATTATTAATATTTGGTGTAATGTAAACTAATCTCCAAATACCGTCATATTTTTGTGAATAATATCCTCCATAACCCTTACAAATAAAATTACCAAACCATTGATTTTTTCCATTTTCATAAACACAAGCACAATCAAAGTAAATAAATCCAATATCAGGTTTTGAATTAAATAAATCAGCAGCGTTTTGTAAAACATATGGCATTAGTTCATCATCATGATCCATTTCAAGAACATATTTTCCGCGACATAATCCAATGGTTTCATTTTTAACGTTTCCTATGCTACCGTTATTAGAAGATTTACGAAAAAATCGTATGCGTGTATCATTAGAAAAATTTTCTCTTAAAAACTGAAAATTATTATCATTAGGTGAGTCGTCAACAATAATCCATTCCCAATCAATTAATGTTTGTTTTTGAAGGCTTTTATAAACACGTAAAATTTTATGATAAGAATTAAAAGATGCTGTAAATATAGAAAATGTAGGTCTAACTCGGCTGCGTTCAATAGAACATAAATTGATATAAATATTATTTACAATTTTATTAAAATTATGAACATTTGAAAAAATATCAGAATCAGGCATGATATGAATATGACGAACCATCATACTTTCAGAAATAACAGTAAGTAATTCATTTTTATAATCAATTTCAGAGTCTCCATAAGTAATTAAAAAATGAAAATTAGAATTATGAAGATTTTTGACATAATTTATGGAATCAGCAATAAAAATAGAACAATCTAATTGATTTGAGTTTTGTATAAAAAATGAATCAATGTCACTAAAAATATCTTTACGATAAAATATAACAAAAGGATATTTCATTATATTTTATAATTAACAAATGTTTAAATAGTATTAAATATAAATATAAATATAATTAATTTTATTTTATTTTATTTTAAAATTCAGGTGTATGTTTTTTGAATAAACAACCTTGAGGTGTTAAGTTTCTAATTTCACTAGTAACAATAGAAGGATTTTGATGGTCGCAATTGGTCATCCAAATTTTAACAATACAGAAATTTTTCTTAGGTGAAATGGTAATGCCTGTCACAGAATTAACAAAAACGCTATTTGTGCTAATACTTTCTCCAATAAGAACATAAGTAAGATCTCTCCACACTTCAAATACATTTTTATTGGAAACCTTGTAAGAGAAACATCCTCCGTTTCTATTCTTAGGATCTTCCCACATAGGTGTAACGCCATCTCTCATAATGAATAACATACAATTTTTAACCAAATCAGCAGGCAATGATTCGGTAATAGCAATAGCTTCTTCAACTGTCTTGAATTGATAAATTTTCTTATAACTTTTTACAGTCCAATCAGGATCTTGAGGTAAATGAGCCCAAAGATTCCATTTCCATCTCAATTTATGAAATACAGATGTTTCAGAAATACTTGCAGTAGCCATTGTTAAATCAGTATGATAGGATTCCATTATATATTAATTAATTCAATTTTTTTTAAATTATTTTAATTAATATATAATAATAATAATTTGGGTGTTAAAGAATACTAATTTTCAGATTCAAGTTTAACAAAATCGTCAGAAGATTTGTCAGACTCACTGCTGGTTTGTTCTTCAGTAATAGGTGTATCATTTGTTTCCGTAGTATGTATGGTAATAGGTTCTAAGATGGGTAAAATAGTATAATCATCTTCATTAAAAATTATATATTGATCTGGTGAAAGAGTAATCAAATTAACGCAATTATCAATAATGGTCACTTTGTAATCAAAATTGTAATCATAAACAGGGACTTTTCTGACGGTATTTAAATAATATTTGAAAAAATTTTTATTTAAAGAATTATTTACAATATAATAATTGGACGTATCGTTCTTTAATATTATTCTATATTTAGTTCCATTATATTCTATCTCTATATCCATAAAATTTATTTTTGATAATTTATAATCTGCTGTAGACGGAATTTGTTCATGAAATATTTTGTTTACACAATTTGTTTCTTCATTTTTATCATGTAATAATATTCCTATATGATTTTCTTTATCAAAATAAGATTTTAATATATCTATTTGACATGGCATTTTTTCATCATGTCGTGTAATTAATGAATTAACAACTTCTCCATTTTTACCAATTATATCTATAATTATTAATTTTACTTCTTCTATAAATCCCTTATCTTTTAAATATGTTTTAATATCTTTTACATAAGGTGTTATTAATTTTGCCATCTTGTTTATTTGTATTTGACACAAACTTAATCCATATAATAATTTATATCCTATATTTATCGCTAACGGTGTTAGTTTATTTCTTACATAAATTAAATTTTCTACAATAATACCTAGATATATTTCATAATTAATCGGAAATCTAAATAAACCACCTGATAGTTCTAAACCAATTATTAAAGCAATTATAGCTAAATAAATCATATATTAATAATTATGAATTATTTAAATTGTTTTATTATACTTTTCTCTAATCTTTATAGAACATCTATTCATATTGTGGGTCACTTGACCAATAAGGTGCTACTTCTTGGGTTGTATCATTTGTATCATTTGAATCGGATGGAGTATCCGAATAGGTTACATCTACATATTTAACGGTTTTATTTGGAGTTTTTACTGTTGATTTATATATTAAGTTACCACTCTTTTTTGTAGAACTAGTAGTATTATCACATGTTATATTTAAATTACCAGTTGCAGGATCTAAACCAAATACATATAATAATATTGCTACAATTATGGACATGAAAATAAATGGAATAAATACTATTATCCAAGAAATTATACCCATACCCGCTTGACATAAAGCATTTAAAAGTATTGTAATTATTACCATTACAATTACTTTAAAAAATGCTGTATTATATAATCCTTTAAAAGTATCTATTACTATTTGTGTTAATGAAAATGCTACATATATTAATGCTGGTGCACATAAACTAAACATTTGACTTATAATATATATAGAAAAGAGTTTACATTATTTAATTAAAAATTGGCTCACCGTCTTTGATTATTCCTACTTTTTTACCAATATCTCCATCTGCTGTCATTTCATATAAAATGCCATTTTCCTCACCAGTAGCAAAGTAAGTTATATCATCAATTTCGATCTCAAATACTTCCTCTTCTTCAGCTTCTTCTTCAGCTTCTTCTTCAGCTTCTTCAGTTTCTTCTTCTAATTCATCCTCATTTTTAATAGTTGGTTCAACATGTTCGCCAAGTTCTTCTCCAACAGATAGTTCTTCATCCTCTTCATCAGCTTCTTTTACCGCTTTATCCTTTACTTGAATATATTCTCTAACGGTGTCAACTTCTTTTGCTAAAACTTCGTTTTCATCTTCTGTTCCTACCTCTTCCTCTGATTCTTCTTCTTCCTCTTCTTCCTCTTCTTCCTCTTCTTCCTCTTCTTGCTCTTCTTCCTCTTCTTGCTCTTCTTCCTCTTCTTGCTCTTCTTCCTCTTCTTCTGATTTTAATATATGAGGTTTAATATCTAATGTTATAGTTGAACAAGTAATCATTGCTGGATTAACATCTTCTTCATTATCGCTTTCCTCATCATATTCCTCTTCTTCTATTTCCTTACCAATATTTTGATTTGTATTATTATCTTCTTCATCAGAGTTATTTGATTCTATATCAGCATCATTAGATTTTTCTTTTTCCTCAATCTTTAATTTTATATGGGCTTCATCTATCTTTTCGTTTGGAGAACCATTTGAGAATCCAGGATAACTGGTTAATTTTTGTTGACCACGAATTTGCTGACATAAAAATCTGCTATTATTATCAGTATTATTTTTAAATTCATTTAATTCTCTTTCAAGATCAGTAACTTTCTTACTAAGTTTCATTACTGAGGAATGTCTTTGTTGAATTTCTTCTTTCATTACATTATATATATTAGTTAAATTATCAATCTTAGTTTCTAGTCTTGTAAATTTTTCATTATCATTATTATTTTGATTATAATTAATTTGTTCGTTATTATTATGCGCATTTTGTTTTAATCTATCTAACATTGAATACATCTGTTCAATAGTTGCCATTTGAATTAATTTTTCAAGATTATTTATTGTGGTTGCCATTCTTTAGATATTATACTATATTACAATTCGTTTAATATGATTTAAAAAATATTTAATATAATTATATATGTCCGACGGAATAAGTTTTTTTAGTAATGATGACATTGAACATAATGTTAAAAAAGTAATGTCTCAAACAAATTATACAGAAGAAGAGGCAAAGGAAAAATTAAGATTATTCAACTGTGATTATATGAGAGTTATTAAAGATTATATGGGAATTCCTGAGAAAAAGGAAGAAAAGAAGGTTAAATCTGTCAATCAAGAAATTTATAGACAGCTTAGAACTAAATTAGATAGTTCAATGAAGGAATACAGAGAAAAAAATCCTATTAATATGGATCAAGTTGTTGAAAATTTTAAAGAATCAGATGAACGTGAGAAGAATAGAATTAAAAATTGAAATAAATTAATATTATAATATAAATTTATATATTATATTAAAATGTCGTTAAGAAAATTAACTATTCAAATATATTCTGATTTACATTTGGAACTAACAAAAAGTATACCAGAAATATTTCCAAGTTCTCCATATTTATTTCTAGCAGGTGATATAAGCAGATTTAGTCATCCGTCATTTGGTGAATTCCTATCATATTGTAATACACACTGGAAAAAAACATTTTATGTGTTTGGAAATCATGATTATTGGGCTCCAAGTTCTTATTTACAAAAAATAAAAAGACAAGCAAAAGATTTTTTAAAAACGAATGAACTAACAAATGTATTTATTTTGGATAATGAATTTGTTAGTTTAGATGATGATATAATCGTATTTGGTTCTACTTTTTGGACACAATCTCCTTTTATTACAGAATATGAGGCAAGAATGTATATAAATGATTATAATATGATACGATTTAAACGCAATATTACAGATGTAAGACCATATGATTTAGCTCCTAGAGATGTTAATAAAATGTATTTTGAAGATTATTCTAAAATTTATGAAGTCTTAAATATAAATGAACTAACAAAGGATAAAAAAGTAATTATGATAACACATTTTCCTCCACAACAAACTAACACATCTCATCCAAAATATTCTTTACAAGGACAAATGACCAAAAATTATTTTAGTCATCCAGATAAAACCATTAAAGATTTGGATAATATATCTAATATTGTATGTTGGATCAGTGGACATACTCATTACTCATATGATTTTAATTCATCTGAGGGAGTGCGTTTAATTTCAAATCAAATGGGATATATAAATGAGGCAATGAGCGGAGACTCACGCTTTAAACAAGATGGTTTGTTTGAAATTGAATATTAACTAACATAAACATAAATATAATTGATTAAATTTATATATATAAATTATTATATAAAGATTTTTTATAAAAAAAATACATATGAAATTAGTTATAAATGAAATATCAAAAATAGCTATATATAATAGTTTACCATTTCATTATGAGATGTATGGGTTTATACTAAATTACGCAACAAACAATAATATATTTGTTGATATTTATACTGTGAGTGATAATAATGTAGGTTGGTTTGATTTTTATAAAAATACTTTTAAAAATTTTTCTATAAAAGAAATACTTTTATATGAACCAATAAACGACTATAAATATATTTTTTTAACAACAGATACAGATAATTTGTTTAAACCCAATTGGTATAATGATAAAGTTATCGTTATGAATCACTACTACGCAATAAAAAATATGTATTCATTTAATTATATTAATGTAGCTAAATTTAAAGATAGTAAACTAGATTATATTATACCTTGTTATTCTATATGTAATCCTTCTGAAAAACAAATTAATACTAATATAATATCAATTATTGGAGGACATGAAATTTCTATTTATGGTAATAAATATAATATTAATATAATAAATAAATTAAAATTTAAAAATAATAATCCTATTGAAATACATTTTATCTCTAGATATATATTAAAAGAAGATATTACAAGTTTAAATTTAAAACCAAATACTAAAGTGTATCTTCATAATAGTATATCTACTATTGAAATGTCAAATATTTTAAAAAAAAGTAGTTATATACTACTGTCATTTTCTGATAGTGAAGATAAAAGAGAAGCAAAATTAGCTTCAGGTTCAATACAATTAGCTTATACTTATCTTTGTAAACCAATTATAAATAGTTATACTAACAAATATTTAAAACTTAAAGAAGCGTTTGAATATGACGAAAATACTATAGATGATATTATTTTAGATGAAGTTGATTTTGAAGGATTAAGTAGAGCAAGAGATACCTATATAAATTATTTTCCTGTTGCAATTAATAATCTGAAAAGAAATATGACTATTCCAAAAAAAATTATACAAACATGGGAAACCAAAACTTTATCAAAAGAATTACAGCAAGTCGTAGATTCTTGGAAAATATATAATCCAAATTATGAATATACTCTTTTTGATAAAGATGATAGAGAAAATTTTATTAAATCCCATTATTCATCCGAAATTGTTGAAGCCTATAAAAATATCATACCTGGAGCATATAAAAGTGACTTATTTAGATATTGCTATTTATATGTTGTTGGAGGAATATATGCTGATATTGATACATTATGTTTAGGTAATTTAGATAAATTAATGATACCTAATATAAATCTTATATTAGCAATTGATTTAAATAATAACGATATTGATGGAAAGCATAATTTAGTAAATGGATTCATTTGTACGAGACCTAAAAATTTCATATTTTTAGATTGTATTTTCTCAATTGTTTATAATGTTCAAAATAATATTATACCATATTCAAAATTAGATTTTTCTGGACCTGGCATATTAGGTCAATGTGTAAATAAATATTTAGGTAATAATCCTAGAGCATCCTTTGTTGGAAAAGAAGGGATATTAAATGATATATTTTTTTTAAAATTTGAACCTATAACAGAAGAAATAAAGGATATATATGGAAATTTATATTTACAAAATAAAAATGGTAATAATATGATTATTAAATTATATGAACAAGAATGTCAAAAAATTAAAAACTTTGTGTCATGGACAAATACAAATAAAATAATAAGGGAGAATAATATAATTAGAAATTTAACGAATAAACATATTGCGTTAATGATATATGGACAATTTAGAACTTATAAAGATAACTTACGGCAAAATTTACTAGCATTAAAACCTATTTTAGAAAATAATATCATTCATATTTTTATTTTATCAGATAAATTGGAAACTGGTAATTATTCGTTGACTAATGAAAATGAAATTTTAGCCATATTTCAGAATGAATTTAATTATAAAGTTGAATTTTTTTATTATATTGAAAATTATGACGATAAAGAAGAAAAAAAATATGTTGATGAATTTTATAAAACAATAAAACATACTACAGGAATTGGTAATTCTTTTGTTCCAAATTTAATATACAGAAAATATTTTTTAAATAAATTATGTAATGAATTTATTAAAGAGAATTCTATTCATATAGATTTATTTTTCTATGTTCGTTTATTTGATACACGTATTTTATACAATAGTAACAATATTATTAATAATAATTTTGATAAAATAAAGAAAACTATAGCTTACTTATTAGATGATGATACAAATATATTATTTGCAGGTGATTTATTATTTATAGGTCAAAAACGGTCATTAACTGATATCTTTTCTTTATGGAATAAAGATGGCACAATATGTTTATTTCATGATGATATATGGGATAATATTAGTTTTTCAAAAATAATGTATGCTTATGATTCATTTTTAGTTTTATCAAAACATACATATTCACCTGAAATACAATATTTATGTCGTATTAATCATAATAACTATAAATTACAATGTATTCGTATAGACCATAATAATCCTACAAATATAGTTCAAACAAATTTATACAACATATTTCATGATCCAAATAGATTTAATTTAAATAATTATAATTTAATTTTAGATTTGAGCAATGAAAATATTGATAAAATTAACCAAAGTACAAATGATAATATTTATTTTGAAGACAAAATTTGGGTTTTATTTAGTGCTATTTCATATCAATTACATGATTGTTTAATAACTAATATAGGAGTGTCAGATGGTTATGAAATAGTAATGTTATCTCGTTTTCATAAATCAAATATAAAAAATGTCACAATATATTCATTTGATTTACAACATAGTTTAAGCGAAGATATAACAAAAATCATTAATAATTGTTCCTTAAAGATATTTAACGAAAATATTTATGATGATAAAATATTAAAAAAATATAACCAATGTTTATTATTAAGCAAAATAATATTTATTAATGTATTTATACATAATATTTTTTTGATTAATAATATATTAGAATATTTATATAGTAATCATTATACAAATCTAATTATTATTCATTATAGATGTGATACTGAAAATATAATACATAAAAAATTTGATCAATATAAAATTATTATTAATACCAATTTAGATTCATCTACTTTTTTTTATAGTTTTAAATATTAAAATATATAAGATAAGATAGATTTATTTGAAATAAATTTAAAGAGAAGTAGTTTAAAAATATATTAATGTATACAAAAATAATTGAAACTCTATCTTGGGGAGTTACTGGTGCTATGTCAGCTGTTATTGTAAGTGCTATTCTTGACTTTGATAAATATGCTCTAAGAAATGTTGTTGTTGGTGCATTTATTTGTGGATGTATTAGAGGTTACACTGGACAAAATATTGTAGCATTATTACTTAATTAATTTAAATAATCACATTTCGGTTAAATGAAATATAATTATTCTACTCCAATAAAACTGAATTTAAAGTTCCAAATTTTTCATTTAATATTGAACTTTTATTCTGTTTTTTTCTTTGTAAACGAGTCTTTACATGATAATTATTAGAAGGTATAATCTTATTATTTAAAATAAAATCATCATTATCTTCATGTAATTCAGGTAAGATTCTTGTCAGTGGTTTATCAACTATTAAAAATAATCTTTCATTTCTTAATAATGACCTATATTCTTGAATTGATAAATTACCATAATACTTTTCAAGCATATAGTATGGATTTGGAGCAGGTTTAATATTCTTCTTATAATCATAGATTTTAGTATAAATATGATTAAATAAATGATAACGTTCAAATTTAGTTGAGCTATCAATGCTTTCATTCATTAAATATGCTACACCACATTCAGGACTACAAAAACAACCATATACATGATAAGTCCCATTTATAAAATGTTTTGGAATATAAATTGGAGGATTATCAAATTCACATGTATCCCAAAAACATGCTGAACGTTTATTATTTACATTATTAATATGTAAATTATGCTCTAACTGTTTTAATTTCTTCCAAATTTCTTTTGTTGAATCCTTACATATAGAGTCTTCATCATAATCATCACAATCATAACATGTATCTAACATTGTTATAGATGTTGTACCTTTATCATTATCACGATAGTTATTTGTTGTATTAATATTTTCATTTCCTAGCAACTCGTAATTCAAATCACCTTTTCCACCTAAAAAATTATATGATTCCATAAAATTATTGGTTTGTGTATTTGTTTGTAAATCTTTCATTGAACATTTTAAATGTAAAATTACATTAGGTTTTTCTTCTTTTTGAGGCTCATTATTTACAACCTGTTGGATTATTTTTCCACCTTTAGGTTTTCTTCCTCTCTTTTTTGCGACCTTTGGTTCTTCAGTTGTTACTGATGTTGTAATAATAATATTACTCAACTCACAAGTCTCTTCTACTGAATTACTGTTATCATCATTTAATACATCTTCATAAACATTAGTTTGAGTATTCTGTGTATTATTAAGATATTCTGTTGCTTGATTTTCTATTTCTGAAACATTTAAGTTTATCGTATTTGGGATTTGAGTTTGGGTTTTAGTTTCCTTTTCTTTTACTAAAGATTCCATATTTAATGCTGCCATTAATTCCTTTTTGGACTTACGTCCTCTCTTTGCCTTTATCGTCTCTGATGTAGCATTCTCTACATTTTCTACATTGTCTACCTTTTTACTCTTTGGTGCCATCTTTCTTTATGTAAAATTATGTATAATTTAATTTAAATTGTTTTAATATATATATTTTCCGATATTTTGTAAAAAAATGGAAACAATTAGATACTTTAATACTCAAATTCTTTATCATAACAACTTCTACAAACTGGAATATAATTATTAGAGCCTACGACTGTCTGTGTCTTTTCTTCACTCAATCTTTTAGAAAATATACCAGGTGTCCCATCCTTACAAATACTACATAGTGATGTTAGTTTAGTTACCTTGTCACATAATGGAATTAAATCTAATATTTTTCCAAACTTCTTACGTTCAAAATCTCCATCCAATCCACAAACGTATACCTTTTTATTATTTAAGAGTAAGCTTTTTACAAATTCTTCAAGATCAGGAAAGAATTGTCCTTCATTAATTAATATTACACTACTTAGAGAAACATTGAGCTTATCTTTAACTCTTGGCACCAAACTAATATCTTGTTCTAAATTTATAAAATTCGTCAACAAATCCATTAATTTTTCCGTTTTTATACAAGGAATTTTCACTTGGTCATGAGTTGATAGTAATTCTTCGTCATACCGATTATCTATTGAATGATTAATTACTGTAACAGATATGTTACAAAATTTACATTGTTTATATATTTCAACTAATCTGCTGGTCTTTCCAGCATACATTCCTCCAAGAATAATTTCAAGATATCCAGCTTCAGTATTAGACGACATTCCTATATTTGCCATAAAATATAATTATATTAAATTACTTCAATTTTTTATATTTTGATAATTTTAATTAATTTTGTATTAAATAAATAACTTGTATATAATTATAAATGACAAGTAATGGTGTGCCATGGGTGGAATCCTATAGACCAAAAATTTTTGACGATATTGTATTAGACCCACTAAATAAGAAAATACTAACAAATATTATTGAAACTGGCTATTTTCCAAATTTATTATTTTATGGTCCTCCTGGAACCGGTAAGACTACAACAATAATTAATCTTGTTAATTCATATCAGGAAAAACTAAATCAAAAAAATAAAGAATTAATGATTCATTTAAATGCATCAGATGAACGCGGTATAGACATTATTAGAAGTCAGATAAATCAATTTGTTAATTCAAAAACTATGTTTAATCATGGTATGAAATTTGTTATATTAGATGAAGTAGATTATATGACCAAAAATGCTCAGCAAGCATTACGATATCTTTTACAAAATTTCTCTAATTCAGTTCGTTTTTGTTTAATATGTAATTATATCAGTCGCATTGATGAAGGTTTACAGAATGAATTTTTAAGATTAAGATTTAATCAGCTTCCAGAAAATGATATAATTAAGTTTTTAAATAATATTTCTGTATGTGAAAATCTTAATCTAAACGAAAAATCATTATATTTTATACAAAAGTTATATAAATCTGATATAAGAAGTATGATAAATTTTATGCAATCAAATCAAAATATAAAGAATGAAGATATATGTATTATTGATGATAGTGTTTGGAATAATTTATTCAATAAAATTAAAAATGGTGACGATTTATCATCTCTAAATTTATTAATAAATAATATAAGTCATTATTATAATATAGATAAAAAGAATATAATTAAGGATTTTCTGAATTATATTATTCGTAATAAGGAAACTTTAAATATTCCTGAATATTTTAATTTTGTTGAAAATATTATACATTTTGAAGATTGTAAAAACAGCTATTACGTAAACTATTCATTAATTAAACTATCTAAACTATTAAAGGAATCGTAATGTGACATTCTTAATTTTAATTTTAACATAAATTCGTTTGGTGGAGAGCTTTTTGATGGATCAAAAAAATTTTGTTTCAAACTATATTCATTTACGCTAAATCCTTCCTTCTTGTTTGTAGGTGATTTTTGGGGAATTGGAATAATTTTACTCCTTTCATGAATGATTCGTGGTTTACAACTGTTCATTATTCTATATTAAAAGAAAATAATTGAAATAAAATAATTTAAAGAATATAAAGATATAATCTGAAGTATACCTATGGCTTTGAAAATGTCTAACTTTACAAGTTTACAAAATATTGATGATGAATGGTCCAAATTCCTTACCAATAAATACGATGATTGTTCATCTGACGACGAAAATAATAATTTACATGATGAAATATCCGATGAAGAAAATATAAAAGACAAAGAATGGGATGAGTTTGAAAAAGGGTCAGATTATATGGCTTTTTCTGAAACATATAGTAATCCCTCAGAAACTGTCGATTACTCGCAATTAAAATCCATTATTCCATCTGGATTGGCAGTCCCAGAACCGACTGATATTTATATTTCAACCAAATCAAAAATAGCATATTTAACTCAAGCAGTTGATCTCAATATATTTTGGAATATACCTGTAATTTCATACTGTAGTCCTCAAAATGGTGTTATTAAAAAACAAATCAAAATTAACTCAAAGACACCTGAAGAATTAGAGTTTGTTCAACAAAGATTACAAAAAGAAATCTTAGTTGACCAACATATTATGTCTCATATTGATAATCCTAATGGACGTATTAAATTTAAAGATATTCGCAAAATTACTATTGGCGTATCTACAAAAGATATTATGAGCTATCGTTCCAAGAAGAAGCAAGCATTTTATAATTGTTTTGTAATGATTTTACGTCTTAAAATTAATGATAGATTTAGAGAATTTCATGTTAAGGTGTTCAATACCGGTAAATTAGAGATGCCAGGCGTGCAAAGTGAAAGTATGTTTCAAACTCTATTAAATCATATTATTAGTATTCTTCAACCATTTTATCCAGAACCATTAACTTATTCTGAAAACAGCGATACAGTTTTAATTAATTCCAATTTTAATTGCGGATTCTATATTAATCGCGAAGTTTTGTATGATATTCTTAGAAGTAAATACAATATTCAGGCTATTTATGACCCTTGCTCATATCCAGGTATTCAATGTAAATTCTATTACAATAACGATATTGGAGTTCAAACTGGAATGCAGATTACAACCGAAAATAAAGATAAATACAAAAATATTACTGAAGTTTCATTTATGATTTTTAGAACAGGTAGTGTTTTGATTGTGGGTATGTGTGAAGAATATGTTTTACAAGATATATACAACTTCCTAAAAGCATTATTGAAGACTGAGTTTAAATATATCTGTCAAAAATTAATCACAACTGCTGATTTGCTTAACAAAGATAAGAAGAAAAAGATTCGTAGAAAGACTATTAATATTATTACAGGTGTTACTGAAGTAGAAGATAAACATGATACTCAACCAGTAGAAAATATTGTTATTAGTTGTAAACCAAGTGAATTACAAATTACTGAAATACCAGATAATGAAATAAAACCTGCGAAAAAACAAAGGAAACCTAGAAAATCTCATAAACACGTAAAACAAGCAGTAAACTTGGAAATTGTTGATGAAATCTAATCTGAAAAAATCCATTCTATTATTTTATTTAATTCATTGTTATTAATAAAATTACTTAATTCTGAATCATATATTTTATTTTTAATTACCTTTTCATCAATTTTTTTCTTACTAATTACTTTTTTAATAAATTCATCTAATAGTCTAAAAAAATCAAGCATTTCTATTTTTTTATCATCTAATAATGTTATAAAAAGATACACACACTCAACATGATTTGATTTTATTTTATTTTTATTTAATGTTTCGCTTATAAATTCAATAGCATCGCAACTAGTATTTATATGTTCATTTTTATTTTCATATTTAAAATTCGTATGATTAATTATAAATAAAACAATACTCTTATAAATATGTATATATGTATCTGCGGTGTCTAATATGCTTTTTTCTTCCACTGTAGGTTCTGGAATATTTTTCTTATATTCATTATTTAGATCAAAAATTGTTTTTTTGTATACAAATAATATTGCGTCTCTTGAGCTTAATTGTAAAAATGTTACGTTATCATCAGATATTTGTTCAATAAATTCAATATAAAAATAATATGCTTTTTGTGTATGATAAAATGTTAGTTCTAAATTTTTTGTAAAATATAAAATAACAGAAAAAACATGAATTAATGTTTCAATACCTCTCTCAAAAATAAAACAGTAATATGATTTATTTTTCATAATTATTTTTTCTGAAATAAATCTCATATATTCTAAAATAACTTCAACAAATTTAGTCAAAATTTCAGAAACTGAATTATCAATAACTGCTTTATAGTTTGAGGTATTGTATAATATATAACTAGATGTATCACTTAAAGTATTGTTTGTTAGTTTATTAGATGTATTCTTTGAATTTTTCATTATAATAATTAATTATATATTTTATATTAAAATACTTTTTAAATATAAGTATTTAAAGACTTTAAATTTAATTTTATTATAAATGTCTTCATTTGAACAAAAATCAGGAAGTGCTCCGGCTGCACCCCAATCTACTCCTGCACCTACACAAGGGCCATCGGTTACCACTAATAACTCTACTTATCGTCTTCCTTGCGATGCTACTTTACAAAACGCAACTAAGTTATCGATTGTTGAAGATAAGCCTGTAATGTTTGATTACTGGACTGATTCTTTGGATAAGAAAGCTCTTATTGGAGTTAGGGAAGGTTCTGGTGAAAAGTTGTTAGTTAAGTCTGCTGAGGAATATACCTCACCAATTGCCAAATTTTATAAATCTATGACCGAATATATTGTTATTACTGAGAATTCTATTTATGTTGTTGCTGGCGATATTCCTACTAGAAAGATATCTTAAATATATAACTAAATTAATTTAAATATACTTTGATTATTTAAATTAATGTCAAGATCATTTGCTAGATTTTTTAGACCATTTTTTAACTTTCATACACCTGAACCTCTTTCTCCAGAAATGAATAAACTTGTTGGAAATGTTGTAGCGACTATTTCAATTAGTGGACTTATAGGACATGGAATTTACGCTTTTTGCACAGCAGAAAATAAAATAATTAAAGTTACCAATAAATATCAATTTGATAGAAATGGATTTACAGAGTTTATAATTATTGATGAAAATGGTAAACATTATAATGTAAATAATTCTATTTGGTATTGGAAATGGGATTCTATTGAAGATTGGCATAATATACCAATGAACAAAGAACTTGTCATTAAATATTATGGCTGGAGAGTACCTTTACTCGGATTGTTTCCTAATATAATTATGAGTAAACAAGATAAAGTATTAGATTCGATGTCCAGGGCTCAATATATAATTACCGAAAGTAATTATAATAAATTCAAACCTCGTGATGAAGAAAAATTAAACTTATCTAAAGAGGAAAAAGATGCTATACAAGTATCATCACTAAATCCGTATTATAATCTTCTAAAGCATGTTAAACTTTTTTAAACATTTTTCCTGAAACCAAATTAGAAGCATATTTGGATACACCAAATTTAGCATTAATAAACTCATTTTGTTGTTGTTGTGGAGATGGTTTAATAACTTGAATTGCAGTATTTTGAAAAACTAAATTATTGCTTGGTTCAATTGGTCTAAATGTATTCAAATGAGCTTCTACATTACGTATATTATAAGGCTTTCTACCTCGCATTATAATATATTTATATCAAAAAAAATACTCATTTTTCTTAATTAGTTTGGTGGATTAAATGCTATTGGTACTTGATTTACGCGAGCCCAACGAGCTCCACGTGCTCCAAATCCTGCTCCATTATATGCTAATTGATGATAAACATTGTAAGAATATTGTTTTTTATTTTGAAAACCAAAATAATTATTAGGCTTAAATGGATAAGCCATTTCTCTTTCTTTACCTGCAAAAGAATTTGTAAAAACTCTCGAGTTAAGTCCTCTTGGTCCAGAACCTGTTCCCATTTTATATTATACTTAAAGATAAAATAAAAAAAATATTTAATTAAAACGTATTTAAACCTTTTAAGATTTAAACCATATCTTTATACGCGACATAAAATAATTATTCTTCATACAAAATATTAATTCTTGCTACATATTTTGGTACAATACTCAAAAGTTCACACCCTTTATGTAAAACAGAATTTTCACTAAAACCGTGACAAAAAAATAAAGCAGAACCTTGTTTCGGTTGTATATTTATTTCTTCATGATTATTATTATATAATGTAGTTGCACCACCTATAATACCATTTTTATCATCATTTAAGTATAATAACATACTCAGTTTAGATTTACAATTTTCAAACTCAATCATATTATTATTCGCATCAATACCATAACCAGGCCAATCACCATCTATATGCTTATCAAAAAAATCCCCTTTTTCATATTTATAAACATTAATTCTGTAACTTAATTTATTAAACAATTTTTTGTTATCTAAAATGATAGGCAAATGTTCTTTAATGCGTTCAAATAAATAAACCATAATATTATCACTTGCAATAAAATGTAATGTTTTGTTCATTCTCATTCCTGGTGGAGTAGTAATACTTGGTGCTTCTGGTCTAAAACCAATTTTTTCAAAAATTTCAATAAAATGATTACAATGATTTTCTGATAAAATATTATCTACTAAAAAAGCGTTAACTCCATTTAAATTTATATCTTTCTTGATAGTTTTTTTATCATTTAGATTAGAATTTATAAAAAAATCATTAAAATCTATTCTCCAAATAGGTACATTTGTAGTTTTTCTTCCATTTGGAAGAGAACCATCACAGTATTTTATTATTGATATTGTATTAAAAAACTCAAATTGTGTATTCATAATATTGTATTTATAATAAATATTTAATATATTTAATATATTTATTATAAATTGTAAAAAAGGTGTATATTTCACAAGTTTACGCAATCTTCAAAGGTGTAAACCTCTAGCTACTCTTTTTAATGAACCACCAGATGCTCCAGTATTAGCTTGATAAGTAACAGCTAATACTGCTGCTCCACGTCGTAAATGTGGAGCTGATTGTAAATACCAATACATACGATCAAATAAAGATGCAGTAGCATAATTTACTCCTGATGAACGTCCTCCAGTTCCTGACAAACTTGGCATATAGAATTAGTGTATATTTTATTTTTTAGAATTACGTTTTTTAGTTTTTGATTTTCGTTTAATATTTTTTTTTGTTTTACGTTTTGAACGCACACCACTTGCTTTATCAATATCTTCATCATCATAAAATGGCGTATGAAACCAAGGCACCTCTTGTATATATCTGCGTTTAATTAAATCTTTTACTTTTGTATTGCTCCTAAATTGTGTTCCGCCTCCAGGAAATCCAAACGCAGCCCTTATTTTACACTCATTTACTTCAAATGGTTTAAGAACTTTATATAAATGATAATCATATTCTGGATTTATATCTGTATCTCCCTCTGAATAAAAATGATAAAAATTTTCTTTCATTATTTGGTTATAGTTATCATCATTTGGGTCATATATCCCAAACCATGGAAGTGATCTATAAATGTATGGTTCTCCTGGGACACCAAAAAAAAAGCCTGTTTCTTTACCAAAACGATCTATATGATCGCCTACATAAAATTTTTTTTCTATTTCGGGACCATCACAACCATAATCATTTGGCCAGTCAGATTGTAAAATGCTAATATTTGGTTTGTAATACATATAATTATATATTATAATTATTATTATGTTATTTTTAAATTACATATTTTTTCCATTTCTGCTCTAAATATATGACACTCTTGCTCTGTTAGTATTACATAAGTTGTTCTATCTGCGGCTTCACTAGCAAATTTAAATGGTAGTTTTCTAGCCCCATTAATATCATATTTACAATGAAACTCTGAACGCTGCATATACGCCCAAGCTCCTTTTTGATGGGTTATCTCTCCGCTTGAATATAAGTGATATATTTGGTTGCCATTTGGACTTGCGTGTTCACTTTTATCAATTAACTCGTTTTCTCCATTTACATAATGAGCATTATGAGCATCAATTACCCTTTGGTTAAAGTCATCAAAGATATTAATTTCACAAACAGTTGTTTCAGACATATTTAACTTAAAATGCTTATATGATGTAATCATAAGCATTTTAATATTTCAATTTTTTTATAAAAAGCCCCCTCTGGGAATCGAACCCAGGACCTCTAGTTTTCTAGTTATTAATACAAGACTAGTGCTCTACCACTAAGCTAAAGGGGCACATATTATATTATTAAATTGTCTTTAAATAGTTTTTTCCAAAAATACTTTATTCTAAACAACAAGTTTTAAAAATTATTGATGTGACCAGATAAGGATCCATATTTGCTGCTGGTCTTCTATCTTCAAAATATCCATATCCATCTTTTACTACTTGATTTGGAACACGAATTGATGTGTTACGAGTTCCTTTGCCCCAACTAAATGTTTTATAACTTGCTGTCTCATGCTCTCCCGTTAGTCTAAGTTCATTATCTTCTCCATATACTTTTATATGTTCATCGTGCTTTTTTTCTAATTTTTCAATCGCTTTATAAATTTCTTGAATACCATTTTCGTCTCTCATTTTTTCTGTACTAAAATTTGTATGACAACCAGAACCATTCACGGTTGTATGTAGTTTTGGAATAAAACTAACACTAGTATTGTATTGTTCAGCTATTCTTTCTAACAAATATCTTGCGATTATTAATTGATCTGCTGCTTCTATTCCTAAACATGGACCTATTTGAAATTCCCATTGATTTAATGCTACTTCAGAATTTATGCCTGATATAGTTAATCCTGCTTCTAAACACATTTCCATATGTTTTTCAGCTATTTCTCTTTCTATTTTATCTCTACCTTGACCACAATAATGATTAAATACATTTTTTACATCAATTGTATTACCAATAAAATACTCTTGCTCTAAACCATACCATGGGTTTTCTTCTGGTTTTGAATTAAATATTTCTAACGCTTTTTTTCTATTATTTGTGTCTAATGGTGAACCATTTACATCATAAGTTTCACATAATACTAACAAATTATTGTTATTCTTTACCTTTCGTAAAGGATTTTTATAATATGCTACTGGTATTAATAAACCTTCCGTATTACCATTACTATCAGCTTGACCTGTTGATGAAGCATCATAGTTCCACTCTGGAACATGTCTCCCATTATTTTCCACTACTCTTGTTTTTGACCTTATCTCTCCTTTTCCTCCAATCCAAATATATTCACAGACTATTTTACTATTTATTTTATACATAACTTATTTAAAATAAATATCTTTAAATTCTTTACTTTTTAAAAGTCTATTTTTTTAAGTTGTTCCATTGTTTCTTCTGTTAGTTTTTCTGGAAATTTTACGTTAAAAATTATTATTAGACTTCCCGTATGTTGTTCTCTTGTAAATCCCATATTTGGAATTATTTTTTTATAACCATGACTAATTATATTACCTGAACTATTGTTTATTGTATATACTTTTCCTGTTATATATTTTAATTCAAATGTAAAACCACATAACGCTTCCTTTACACTTATTGTTTTTTCTAAAATAAGATCTATACCACTTCTTTTAAATTCCGTTTCATTTTCTATTTTTATAAATAATTTTATATCTCCTTTACAATCTTCTCTAGCAACATTACCTTTATCTCTTAACACAATTATTTCTCCTTCATCTATTCCTTTTGGAACAGTTACATATACTGTTTCATTTTCAAACACTTTATTACTATCTTCTATAATCCATCTTTCAATTTCAACCGGAATTGTTGTTCCTGTTAGTATCTTGTCAATTGGAACCACTAAAGTTTTTATTATTGGAGTTGGTTTTTGTATTGCTTTAGCAAAACCTTGGGCGTTTACTGGAACACCATTATGGAAAATACGAATATTTCCTGCAAAGGGAGGCGGAACTTGACCTGGACCAAATGATTGCATGTGACCAAATGGCATTCCTCCAAATATATTTGCAAATAAATCTTCCATTGGATTTTGACCTGGAGGACCATTACTATTCATCATTTTTATAAATGGATTATTTCTCATCGCATCATATTCCCTTTTCTTTTCAGCATCACCAAGCGTTTCATATGCTTCTGATATTTTTTGAAATTTTGCCGTCGCATCTGGATTATTTTTATTTCTATCTGGATGATACATCATTGATAATCTTCTATAAGATTTCTTTATTTCATCTATACCAGCACTTTCATCTAATTCTAACACATTATAAAAACTATCACTCATTTTATAATAATATTATAAACTAAGATAAACTTAAATACTTATTAACGTATATAATTATTAAAATGGAACAAACACTTTTTTTAAATAAATATCAGCCATTATATTTTAAAGATTTTGTTTCTGATAATGGAATGATTGAAATTCTTAATACATTAATTAAAATGGATAATTTAAATATATTATTTATTGGAGATATTGGCTCTGGAAAAACTACATTTTTAAATGCTGTTATTAAAGAATATTATAAAAACTATACTTCTAATCAATATCAAGATAATATTTTACATATTAATTCTCTTAAAGAGCAAGGAATTAACTATTACCGAAATGATGTTAAAACATTCTGTCAAACATGTTCATCCGTTAAAAATAAAAAGAAAATTATTGTTCTAGATGATATTGATATTATTAATGAACAAAGTCAACAAGTATTTAGAAATTGTATAGATAAATATAGCAATAATGTTCATTTTATCGCTTCTTGTAGCAACTCACAAAAAGTTATTGAATCATTACAATCTAGATTTACCATTGTTAAAATTAAACCACTTCAAAAACACCATCTAAATCTGATTATACAAAAAATTATTGATATTGAACATATTAATATTACGGATTCTGCAAGAGATTTTATTTTAATTGTTTCAAATAATAATGCTAAGATTTTAATCAATTATATGGAAAAATTTAAACTATTAAATCAAGATGTTGATTTAGACTTGGCTACAAGTGTTTGCACTAACATTAGTTTCTTTATTTTTGAACAATATACACAGTTTTTACAAACATCCAATCTTAATTCTGCCGTCAAACTTTTATATGATATTTATGATAAAGGTTACTCCGTTATGGATATTCTTGATAACTATTTTTTATTCGTTAAAATTACTAATGTATTAACAGAAACACAAAAATATGATGTTATACCTATTATTTGTAAATACATTACTATTTTTCATAATATTCATGAAGATGAAATTGAATTAGCACTTTTTTCTAATAATTTATTTAGCGTTCTTACAAAATAATTCATTTTAGTATTTAAACCTATATAAATTAAACTAACAAAAATTTAATTTATATATAGTTATTATAATATGTCATCTCAAATATTTAAAGATCACATCCCTAATGAATTACTTATTAAGTTATTGGATGATATTGCGATTAAATCAGAAAAATGCTATGTACTTAATAATAACTCATATAAAAAAGGCATGTTCAATAATCTTATTGAAGATTTCATTAAACAATGTATACCATACTATCATCTTTCTAAACGCAAATATTTAGAAAGAAAACTTACATATAACTCTTTCATTACTATTATTAGACAAATATGTAATTTCAACAAGATTACATATACATCTCAAATCAAATATGATAAATCTACTTACGATATAATGTATTACATTTATTTTTAAGTTTAATAATCCCAATTATATGTGTTTTTCAGTATTCTTAAATATTTTGTTATTTGATGTCGTTTAAGTCTAACATTATCATATGCCGCGACTTCATAGTTTCTATCAATACAACTTTCAAAAAATTCATATGTTAGGTCATCATCTATTATAGTTCCTTCTAAATTATTAAAATTATAAAGAATTATACTTGTCTTACTACGAGGACCCACTGCGAATTCAATAAAATCATATAAATCATTTGTAGAATCGCAGCGAAAAGCATATGGAACAAACTCTTTACTTCCAATATCTTGACGCTTTCCTCTTACATAATAATCATCATCTTTTGAACTATAACCAATAAATAGACGTGTATCAATTGGATTTTTTGATTTTTTATTATCATACTCCTCAATACATAAAATAAAATTAGTATCCATTTGTAGTTCAGAATCGTTATAAATAAATTCAGCCATTTTTAGATGTATAATTACAGCATTTTACCTTTAAGTTGTTTTAAAATACAAAAAAAATTTATTTAAATACAAAACTTAAAGGTTAAAACATACTACAAATATGGAATTTGCTGAAGCTAAGACCAAAGTTGTTGAATTAAGAGCCGAACTAATTCAAGTTGACGCTGAATTAAAAGAGCTTAATAAAATTTATATAGAACACCGAAAAAAGGTAACTCTATGTGAGAATAAAAAGAAAGATTTATCAAAAGAAATTAAAAAGTTGGAAGATATTATTGAAGCGGAAGATATTTATACAAATGTTTTATGGATTGAAGGCTTTGAAACATTATCACAACATGAGTTAGTCGCTATTACAAATGGAATGAATAAAACAGATTATAGAGAATATGGCAGTCGCTATCCTCGTTGGCTTGACTTGGAAAGAATTGTAAAAGAAGTAATTGAGTTTAAAAAATTATATTCTGGTTGGATTTTAGAACGTTTAGCATCTGGTGGTCAACAAGATTCTTTACCACCTTACACATTTTATAGATATACTTATAAAACTCCTCAAGGACATTTTATGAGTTTTGGCGGAATTGAGGTTTTATCCTAAACCCACCAACTTCTACCCAATACTTGTAATTTTGACCCTTTTTTATATATATCCATTTCCCTAATTTCATATAAATTTTCAAACCAATCATTAATAAATTCCTTTAAGTTATCCTGATTCTTAATCAATTCATTTTCATATTCAGTTTGTATTTTTTTCCGTATTTCCATCATTGAATCAGCTAGTTTATTTAAAACCTGGTCACATGCTCTCATATCAGGTCTTAGACCTGCTTTAAATAGAATTTCTGACCCCCAAGCTACACCTATTCCACATATTTTACTCTGATCTAAAATTAATCCAGCTAATTTCTTTTTTGATTTAATCCATTTATCAACTTGTTCTCTAATCAAATATTCATCTGCTGTCATAAAATCAACTCCCAACTTAGTTATTTCCCCAATTCCATCTTCATATTTAACTTTTTCACCATAAATCCATCCGGTTTCAATTTTTAATAATTCATCTTTTTCATTTAATAAAACCTTTCCCGTTAAACCAAAAGACCAATTTTCCTTTTTATCTAAAATAAATAAATGTTTACCATAAGTGAATATATTTTCATTTTTATAATAGGAATTAATAGCTTTTCTTAAAATCCAAATTTCAGGACCTTCTGGCATATAAATATACTAACAAATTGTATTTATATTTATATTAATCATTTTTATATAATTCTAATGTTCTTGCACTAGGATCGGTAGCATTTGTATACTTCGGCATCCAAAAATATGGCAAAATATGGTCACAATTTGGAAATTCTTTGTCAAATATGCGTTTATAATATTTCTTTTCTGTTTCAATATTTGTTTCATAAGGCCAATAATATACATCATTTTCAATATTCTTTCTTTGTAATTCATCTACTTCTTTGTTTAATTTTTCTGTAATCTTTTCTTGTAAAATTACAAACAATGACCTTCCTTGAGAACTAACACCATCGCTAAATGCCTCTTTTTTTCTCCAAAGGATTTCTTCTGGTAAAATTGCTTTTCCCTTTTTATTGAAAAAATATGGTTCTGAAAAGCTACTTCGTAATAAATATTTTTCTGGTTGTTTAAAATTATTATGATTACGAAAGTGAATTGGAATAGATAAAATATAGTTTACAAAGCTTCTATCCAAGAATGGTGTTCGTGGCTCAAGACCATTTGAAGATATTGATTTATCTGAACGCAAAACATCAAATAAATGTATATCTTTCAATAATCTTCTAGTTTCTTTATCAAATTCAATATCATTTGGACATTTATGCATGTATAGATATCCTCCAAATAATTCATCTGAACCATCACCATTAAAAATCACCTTTGCCTCAGAATTTTTTGAAATATATTTTCCGATTAAATAGTTTCCGATACTTGCTCTTACTGTGGTTGTATCATAACTTTCAATAGCTCTAATTACTTCTGGAATAGCATCAAACATATCTTGTTCAGTTACAATTATTTCTGTATGTTTGGAACCAATATATTCTGCAACAATTTTAGCATATTTTATGTCTTCAGAATTTTCAAGACCAATACTATATGTTTCTATTTGAACCCCCTTTCCAAAAAAATAATTTGCTGCTAATGCTGCTATTAAACTGCTATCAAGACCTCCACTTAATAAACAAGCTACTGGTCGTTCAGTTGTTTTACATCTTTTAACAACAGCTGCGTTTAAATAGCTAGAAATATTGTATAACAAATTATCTTGTAGATGTTCTACATCATATGCTAATATTGAGTGTGGAAATATGGGAATAAAATATCGTTTATTAGTTACTATCGGTTCCCATTTTGCGTTTACTTTACTCCCATATTCAAATATTGAATATGTTCCTGGTTCAAATTGTTCAATAAAATAATGATGCTTATTAAAGTTATAAAAATATTCCAAACATTTTAGTTCTGAAGCGAAACCATATAAATTATATAAATTATAATTATTATTTACATTATAAAGTTTATATAATGGACGAACTCCTAATGGGTCTCTTGCTATATAAACGTTGTTAATACATTCATTATTAATTCTTTGATCATATAATACAAATGAATAAACACCGTCTAACATAAGTAACGTCTGTTCTATTCCATACTTAAGAAATAAGTGAATAATTACTTCACAATCAGAATCAGTTTTTGGTGTTATATTCATAGATTTATATAATTGTTTATAATTATAGATTTCGCCGTTACAAATTAATATAATGTCATTAAAGACAATAGGCTGATTTGATTCAATATTTAACCCATTAATTGCAAGTCTATGAAATCCAAGAACCATTTTTAAATATTTTGTTTCTAATTTGGAAAATTCAGGTCCACGATTTTTACCCTTCATAAAATGCTCATTTATTATATCATCACTATGAGTTTGATTTAAAAGCGCAAATATACCACACATAGAATATATTATATATAAAACTTTAATATCTTTTTTAAACTTAATTTGTATAAATACGTTTAAAATATTATTATTAAGTAATTTGAGTTATTACAATGGATAACAATTACTTATATATTGTTGGTTTTTTAGGCATTTTGTTAGTTGTCTTTGTTGTTTTTTACTTTCTCAAAAAAAAAGGAACAAAGGATTCAATGAATGGAGACATGTTAGAGAAGCATATGAAAGAAGATCATAATATAGAATGTGATGGAGATAAATGTTTTATAAAGTCAAAATATGACAAAATGTGACGATAAAAAGTGTTTTTAACCTAATATAATATTTTGTTAGCAATTATGATAACAAAATAATAATTAAAATATTGCCGAAAATTTCAGTAATAAAAACTTTTTAAAAAGTCGAATGGGTTTTCGAAAATGGACAAAAAAAAATGTCCAAAATTGAAAATCCAAAAAAAGTTTTGAAAAAGACCCTCGTACTCGAGGTTTCTGAGCATAATGCTCTCATTTTCAAAATTTCGCGAAAAAAAGTGTTACGATAAATTTTTATGTTTTTTTTAAAAAAATGGCTTAAAATTATAATATGTTGTTATTTTAGCAATGTTTAGCAATGAAAAATCTGCCAAAATCTGCTTTAGGTTTTTTTGCGAAATTTGTGACTATGGAACGAGCAAGAAAAGTAGTTACGATGACCATTTGTTGTCACAGAAACATAAAAAATCAATAATTATCAAAGAAAATCAACAAAAAAGCCACCAAGATTACATTTGTCAAAACTGTAATAAAAAATACAAGGACAATTCTGGTCTGTGGAGACATAAAAAGAAATGTAATTCTACTACAGCAGACAAAAATCTGCTGCCAAATCTGCCATTTGATAAAGAACTAATAATGGAGATTATAAAGAATAACACAGACGTTCAAAAGATGATGATGGAAGTGATTAAAAATGGAACAAATAATAATAATACAATTAATAGTCACAACACAACTAACAAGACTTTTAATCTTAATTTATATTTAAATGAAACATGTAAAGATGCTATGAATATATCCGATTTTGTTAGTTCAATCAAGCTGAATCTTGAGGATTTAGAACATACTGGAAGAAAAGGTTATGTTGAAGGAATATCTAATATATTTTTAAAAAACTTGAATGATATAGAAGATCACATGAGACCAATACATTGTAGTGATCAAAAGAGAGAGATACTTTATATAAAAGATAATGATAAATGGGAAAAAGAATGTGATGATAAACCTATTTTAACAAAGGCAATTAAAAATGTAGCAAATGAAAACATAAAACAAATAAAAAATTGGAGAGATAAAAATCCAGATTGTACCAAATCAGATTCAAGAAAGAATGACCTATATTTGAAAATTGTTAGTAATTCAATGAATGGACTAACAGAGGAAGAAGGCAAGAAAAATATAAAAAAAATAATAAGCAATGTAGCAAAAGAGGTAGTTATTGATAAAAATACTTAATTTTTTTAATTTAAAGGGCTTTAAATTAAAAATTATATTATTTAAAAATTTGGTATATTATTTTCACTAAGTGCAGCAATAGCATGCTTTTCTAGTATATTTATATTAAATTTTTTTCCATTAAACTTACGATTATCCCAAGATTTTTTCCATTGTTCATTGTCATTTATATATAATGTACAATAAAATTTAGTATTATCAAGTTCACATCTGCTACTTGTATTATTAGAAATTGAAACTTTTTGGGCCTTATATTCTCCTTTTGTATCTAATGAGGCATCAATAGAAGCCTCAATTCCGGCAAATCCAGAACCAATTCCAAAAGAACTAACAGTTGTAATAGGACAAGGAGTTAAAATAACATAGGCGTTTTTACCGGATATATTATTTATTATTACAGATTTATCCAAATATAGAGCGTTTTGAAAATTAAATGGTTTGTCTACTTGTGTTCCAGTGGCTGTAAGTAGATCAGTTGGATTAAAATTTAAACCAAAAATAGACCATATATTAAATGATTTTGGTTGTTTCTTTAGTTGGAGAGGTTTAATAAATGTTTCATGTTGAATAGTATCTATTTTTTGTTGTTCTTCAACTGTGAGATTGTCTTCAGTTTCAACTTCAACTTCAATTTCAATATCATTATTATTTGTATCTACAATTTTATCTTCTAAATTGCTCATTAATATATCTAAATATTTAAAATTATGTATGGTTTCTTTAAGTTAAAAATAATATATTTAAAAAAAGAATTTAAAGAATTAAAATACACTAAGGCAAATTTCCAGCATTTTTTGCTCGTGGAACATTGTTACCTAAACCCATAGGTTTCATATTAAAAATATTCAATGTCCCATTTGTTAATGGTACCCTCCAAAAACCAACCCAATCCGGTTTGTTCTCCATCGGCTCAATCACACCCATATGACTATCAGGAGCCAATGCTAAGACCATATATTTCGCAAGAATAAACTGACTTTCAAATATTTGCTCAGGACTCATACGAGCAAACCATTCGTAATGTCTTCTCTTTAGAATCATTGAAGCTGGGATCCAAATTCCATACATTTTTCCATAAAAGTGAATATAATCATCACCTAATAGTGTCTCAACTGTAACAGGAACATCATCTACTGTTCTTGTTCCTACATCAGTTCCTGGAATCAAACGCATTTTACCTTTAGTAATCTTATCATTACACCATCTATCAAATTCGCCTAAAAACTTAGTTTGAGCAGTATAATCATCTGAAATAGTGCGCTCCATAAAATCAATAAATTGTTTTACAGTTTCATTTTCTTTCTTAGCACCCATAAATCCAGCATTGGGATAAAATAATTTGTTAGTTGATGTTATATTTGAATCATAATTTTCACAGACAAACATACAATCATCATTTGTTCCACGATTATACATAGTAATTAAATCTCTAAAACACAAAAATGAAATAGGAACATTCATTCCACCATATGTATAAATAAGTTTAGCCATCGCTAGTTGTCTTACATAACATTTCATTGGATCAGCAAGTAGATTCATATTTATATTCCAATGTGGAATAAGTTTTTCAAAAGAACCATCATCAATCATTACAATTTTAAAAGATTCATCACAATTTTTAATAATGGATTTAACCGTTAAGTATAAATAAGGTTGATTTAATTCATAAGAGCTTCTAGAACCAAAGCTTAACCAGTTACGAGCATTATATTCATGTGGAATATGAATCCATAATAATGGTTTCTTACTCTTATCTAAAGTTTTATCCTTGAGCAAGTATTTCTTGATTTCTCCATAATCATCAAATGTAGCTTTATTAGCTTGTTTTTCAAGATATTTTTGATATAGGATTCCTAATGATATAAGTATAACAAATAGTATAATATAATTAGACACTAACATATAATATTATTTTATATTATTTTTTTATTTCATCTAAAATAGGTTTTATTTTTTCCTTATATTTTTCTTGAATCATATCATATGTATATCCTTTATATGATACTACTGTTTCATTACTATTTTCTATTTTGGGTTTATCACATGAACATTTTTCCATAGGTGATAGT
>JACCDO010089020.1_pt1 | contig 32910 bp, 31 predicted proteins | sample 7446101 | NCBI WGS metagenome assembly JACCDO01 (sample SAMN15323440, study PRJNA562643) | freshwater metagenome | isolation source: river surface water | place: USA:Blue River Watershed | collected 2017-08-16 | reverse complement strand
GGGCAAGCCGTTGATGGGACAAGCCGCGCTGGAATTGGTACGGGTGCCATTACGCAAGTCCGCCAGCCAGCCCCCTACCCGCGCCATGGACTGGGTGCGCTCTAAAGCGCGCCGGTTTTCTTTCAGCGCTAACTCGGCACTCTTGCGCCGGGTGATGTCCGAAAACGCCACCACCACCCCCATGATGCGCACGCCCTCTTTGAGCGGCGAGGCGGCGTAATCCACATGAAAATGGGAACGGTCTTTGCGGAAAAACACGCTTTCCTCAAAGCGGGGAATGCCATCGCGCAGGGTACGCATAATGGGGCTATCGGCCTCGGCACAGGCCTGACCATCGGAGCTGTGGTGATGGCACAGGGCGTGCATTTTTTGCCCCACCACCTCCCGCCCTTCAAAGCCCAGCATTTCCAGGGCCGAGGGATTAATAAAGGAGCACAGGCCTTGGGCATCCACCACAAACACGCCTTCGCCCAAGCTGGCTAACAACTGTCCCCGCTCATGGGCAATTTGCTGCACCCGCCGCCGCTCCCGCAACACCAGCCACAACAAAGCAGCACCGAGAGTCAGGAATAGGGACAAGGCCAAGGCCACGTAGACAAAATATTTACTCAGCACATCCCGCAGACCAAAACGATCATCGAAATAGGGATGGATATGCAGGCGCAACATGGCTTCTTCCACCACGGAATAATCCCCTGGTGAGGTAAAGCCAAAATAATGGCCCCGTTGCGCCGCTTCAGAAGTGGGCTCCAGGGCCAATAAGGCTTGAGTCACTTTTTTCACCAATTCCGGTGTCGCTTGAGGCGTCGCCACCAAAGGCCACTCAGGATATAAGGCGGTGGAATGAAGCAGGGGAAATTTATCTAGGCTTTGCGGATGGATGACCTTGATGCCTTCCATGGAAATCCGGCGCTCTTTCGCCATGGCTTCCAACACACCCGTGCGCACAAAAGCTGCATCCACCCTGCCTTCCATCAAAGCATCCACGGCTTTGTCTTGAGGCATGCCGGTAAACAACAACTTAGCTTCTTGTTGGAGCAAGTCGAGGCCTTTTTCCAACAGCAACAAACGCTGCATTTGATAGCCGCCGAACGAACCTTCATCACTGGCGGCAATGGTTTTACCTTGTAAATCAGCGATGGTATTAATATCCAAACGGCCTGAACGGGTCAAAATCACGCCCCCAAACTCGTGGGAAGGATGACCATCTGTTGTGGATACTAGGGTGGCAATAGCCGAGAGGTGCTCGCCAGCGCGCAGCGCCACATAGCGTTCGGGGTTGAGTAAGACAAAATCTAATTGCTGGCGATTAATCGCCTCTTTGAGCTGGGGAAAATACAGGGCGTGTAGTGTGACTCGCTGGCCGGGCAGTTGCTGCTCTAGGTATTTGACCGTCGGCGCCCATTGTTCTTCCGTCTGTTCTGCGGAGCGGTAGGCCAAAACGCCCAAACGCACGGTTGTTTCCGCCCAGGCCGTGCTCCAAGCACTCACGCACATTAACCATAAGCACAAACAAATAATATGTAACCCACGGGGTCTGCGTTGCGTATTCATGGACTTCAAGCTAATCACCTGGCCTAGTCAGTCGACCTGTCAGAATAAAACTGACATTTTTGCAAGCTATTTTCCAAAACCAAGCTCGCAGTAAGGGGCGAGATTATGAAGCAAAGCGCCCGGTAACGGCATTTGTTTTGTGCTCTATATCGCTCAACACCAGCATTCTTTTCCCCCATGACAGTGCGACATTCTGTCGCAGCAGGCATAAAAAATGGTTTGCTAAAATGCCCGCCCATTTGCCCGCTGACTGTGCCGCATGTTCTCTGCCCATCTCCACCGTGATGCTCGCCCCGCCAGCCATTTGCCCCGTTTGGTGAATTTGCGCTGGCTGGAAGTGGTGAGTCAGTTGTTGGTGCTGTTCATCGCCACCCACACCCTCGGTATGGCGCTGCCTAGCGTGGCATTGCTCACCATTTCCCTCTCCTTGGCCGCTGCCAACATCATGACGTGGTGGCGCTTGTCCCGCCCCTGGCCCATTACCGACCTAGAACTGTTCGGGCAATTAGGCACGGATGTGATTGCCTTGGGCTGTTTGTTGTATTTGTCTGGTGGCTCAGCCAATCCTTTTGTCTCTTTGTTGCTGTTACCGCTCACCATCGCCGCCACCACCCTGGCGCCCCGGCTGGCGTGGTTGATGGCGGGCCTGACCATCGTGCTGTACACCGTGCTCATGTTTCACAGCCTGCCCTTACCCGAGCCGCAAGTGGAGCTGCCGCTGGTACAGCGTTTCGTCATGGGCGAAGGGGCCGTGTTGCCTGCGGACGCTTGCCATGCGGATCCTCAAGCGCTCACGACAGACACGCCCAATAGCAACGCCACCAGCTTTGCGCTACACATTCTGGGCATGTGGTTGAATTTCTTAGTGAGCGGTTTAGTGGTGGCGTTTTTTCTGACGCGCATGACCACGGCGCTACGGGAGCGGGAACGGGAGCTGGCCTTGGCACGAGAAAGTGCCCTGCGCCACGAGCAAATTTTGGCGCTGGGCACCTTAGCCGCCGGGGCCGCCCACCAATTGGGCACGCCGCTATCCACCTTGGCGGTGCTGCTGCGGGAAATGGAATTGGAACACGGCCCGCACCACGCCTTGCTGGCGGAAGACCTCGGGCTGGCCCGCCAGCAAGTGAGCCAGTGCAAACAAATTTTGTCCCACATCCTGGCCGATGCTGGCCCCGACCGGGACGACGCCCCCAGCCGCATTGCCTTTGACCAGTTTTTGGACGAAATGCTCGATCACTGGCAACTGCTGCGCCCCGGCGTAAAAATGCAGGTCAGCAAAGCCGGGCCGCAACCCGCCCCCACCCTGCGCCGGGATCGCAGCCTAGAGCACGCCCTGCTGAACCTCTTGGACAACGCCGCCGATGCCTCGCCGCAAGGCATTGAGCTGGATGTGCTCTGGCACCACGAGGGCGTGGTACTGAAAATTCTGGATCACGGCCCTGGTTTGGATGCGGGCATCGCCGCCCACATCGGGCGACCGTTTTTTTCCACTAAGGGCGATGGTTTGGGCATCGGTTTATTTTTATCCAATGCCACGGTGGAACGCTTCGGCGGGCGCGTGGAACTGTATAACCGGGAACCGGGTGGCGCCTGCACCCAGATCACCCTTCCTCTGAAAGCTGTTGCATGACGACTCAAGACACCGACTGCCCCACGCTCCTGCTGGTGGATGACGATGTGGCCTTTCGTACCGTGTTAGCACGGGCCTTAACGCGGCGCGGCTACGCCGTGAGCACCGCCCCTGATGTGCCCAGTGCCATCCTGCTAGCGGAAGAACAATCCCCGGAATTTGCCGTGCTGGACTTGAAGATGCCCGGCGATAGCGGCTTGGTGCTGATTGAAAAGCTAATCGCCCTAGACCCCGGCACGCGCATTGTCATGCTCACCGGCTACGCCAGCATCACCACCGCCGTGGAAGCCATTAAGCTGGGGGCCACCCACTATTTGTCCAAGCCCGCCGATGCGGACGAAATCGTGGCGGCACTGCATAAAGTCAGCGGCGATGCCAGCGTCCCCGTCCAACCCTCGCCGCTCTCGGTGGATAGGCTGGAGTGGGAACATATTCAAAAGGTACTGGCGGAACAGCAAGGCAATGTTTCCGCCACCGCCCGCGCCCTAAAAATGCACCGCCGCACCTTGCAACGCAAACTGGCCAAAAAGCCCGCTAAAGAATGAACCTGTTCCCCGAACCCTGTGCCGCCAACGATTTTCTGGCCGAACACGCCCAATTACTGGTCAATAGTTTACGCCAGCTCACCGGCAGCGATTTGCTACCCCGTCGCCCCGGCGAAAGCGCCGCAGCCTGGGCAGAACGGCTCTACCACGCCCCCTTTGTGCTGCTCTCCCACAATGGCGGCACCGATCCGGTGTTTACCTACGGCAATCGCTGCGCCCAGAGCTTGTTTGCCATGCCCTGGTCAGAGCTGGTGGGCCTGCCCTCGCGCTTTTCCGCTGAACCCGTAGCGCGAGAGGAGCGTCAGCGCCTATTAGAACAAGTGAGCCGCCACGGCTATATCCAAGACTACCGGGGCGTGCGCATCGCCAAAACCGGCCAGCGCTTTTATATCGAGCGCGCCGTGGTGTGGAATCTGCTCGCCCCCCACGGCACATTACAAGGCCAAGCCGCCAGCTTCGATCACTGGACGCCCTTGGCCGACACAGGCGCCGCCTGAGCATCGGCACACAGACTCTGGGCCTGGGCCGCAGACAGCACCCGCCCCGGCCAGGGCCAGAGTCCCGGCACTAAAGCCTGATAGCGGCGATACGGCGCTCCCAATTCCGCCAATAATTTTTGCTCTTCCAAGCGCGAGCCCAGCACGAAATAGGCGCTGATGCACAGAGCCGACACCAAACTGGCGCCATCCATGGGGCGCGTCCACACCAAAATCAGGGCAAAGAAATACCAAGGATGGCGCACCCAACGGTGCCAATACGAGAGGGAAAAACGCACCGGCCCGGCCTGGGCAGGCCTCAAGCCTAAGAATTCCCGCATGTTGTAGACCTTAGCGGTTTGCCACGCCCCCCACAGCGCCCCAAGGGCCAAGACATTCAGCAGCGCCGCCAACCACCATGGCCGTTCCCACAACAATGGCCCATGCAAAGGGTTTTGTACGAGCCACACCGGCCACAGGCAGAGCAGCGCCATCAGGTTGAAATACAGCCGATAACGCCGCGCCAAGCCCGGCCAATGGCGCCCCACCCAAGCCTTCACGCCCGGAGCCGCTAAATAAGAGTGCCACACGCCATAGGCCAACCACGCCCCCACGAGGGGTAAATAGTCCCGCATCTCAGTTCCTTCGTTTTCAGGTAGAGTCCGGGGCGATTCTGCCGCAGGCCTGCGGCCCCTGCCTAGACCAAGGAGTTTTCATGTCCTCATTCGTATTCGAACCCGCCCCCCGTCCTGCCCTACCCGTGCAAGGCAGCGACGCCCTATTCCCCGTGCGCCGTATTTTCTGCATCGCCCGCAATTACGCCGACCACGCCCGCGAAATGGGCCAAGACCCGGATCGGGAACCGCCCTTTTTCTTCACCAAGCCCGGCGACGGTGTCGTCCCCGTGCCCTTCGGTCAAGAAGTGGACTGGCGCTATCCCTTGGCCACCCAAGACCTGCACCACGAAGTGGAAATGGTGGTGGCTCTGAAACAAGGCGGAGAGAAGCTCAGCCCCGAACACGCCGCCCAGTGCATTTTTGGCTACGGCATCGGCCTGGATCTCACCCGCCGCGATCTGCAAGCAGAAGCCAAAGCCAAAAACCGCCCTTGGGATTTAGCCAAAGGCTTTGACGAATCCGCCCCCATCTCCACCCTAGTGCCCGTGGAACAGTGCGGCACCCTGCAACAAGGCAAAGTCAGCCTCGCCATCAACGGTCAAACCCGCCAACAAGGGGATTTGAGCGACATGATCTGGCAGGTGCCCGAAATCATCGCCCTCATTTCCCAATACTTCACCCTGCAAGCGGGCGATCTGATTTTCACCGGCACCCCCGCAGGCGTCGCCCCCATGTTCCCCGGCGACCAAGTTCTGGCCAGCGTAGCGGGCGTAGGCGAGCTGAAGCTGAAGGTGGTGGCGCGGTAAAACCCCAGCCACCCCGTAGGAGCGAGCTTGCTCGCGATGGGGTGATGGTTAAGACGCGGGCACTGTTATCGCCAGCAAGCTGGCTCCTACGAGGGCGATCAAGGAGGACGAAATGAACCAAGTTGCCGTGAAACACAATATGAGTCTCAGTGAATTTCTGGCTTGGGAAGAAACCCAGCCCGAAAAGCATGAAATGCTCAGGGGTGAGGTATACCCCCACGAGGTCTACGGCATGGTCGGCGCCCGCCGCACCCATGTCATCGTGGCAGGCAACTGTTTTGCCGCCCTCAAAAGCCATTTGCGGGGCGGGCCTTGTCAGGTGTTCATCAACGACATGAAGGTGGCGGTGGACGAAGACAGTAGCTTCTACCCGGACTTGATGGTGACTTGCCACCCGGACGACCTCAAGGCCGAATTGGTGATGCACCACCCCAAAGTGATCTTGGAAGTGCTCTCCCCCTCCACCGCCAACTACGACCGGGGCGACAAATTCATCGCCTATCGCAGCCTGCCCAGCTTGGAAGAATACGTCCTGGTGGACATCCACTGGCGGCGCGTGGAAGTGTTCCGGCGCGTCAATGCCACCGATTGGCTGCTCGTCACCAGCGACAGCCTCAAGCTCACCAGCCTAGACTTCCAAGCCTCGGCGGACGTGGTGTTTGAAGGGCTGTAAACCTATAAAAAGCAGTTCTTTTACCGCAGAGGCGCAGAGAAGCAGAGAAATCAAAAACTTGGACTCCCGTTATTCATCACCTATAGGGTGACTCGAGCGTGCCAATTAAGTTCTTGTTTTTCCTCTGCGTCCCTGCGTCTCTGCGGTTCAAAATGAGGTTTTTAGGGTAAATAGTTGTGGTGCGGGCGGTATTATCGCCAGCAAGCTGGCTCCTACGAGAGCGATCAAGCAACAAGGCCAGTACACCCTGCGGTGTACTGGCCTTGTCTTTTGTGCGGATGCAGCGGTGGATGCGCTGCGCTTATCCACCCTACAGCGCCTTGTTATTTAGCGCCGGGGGCTTTGACGGGCTTTTTGGCTGGGCTGACTGGCCTGCCAAAGTTTTGCCTGGGCGCGGCTTTCGCCGCCGGTTTCGGCGCTGGTTTGGCGGCCTTGTGGGACGCGTTATCCGGGCCGAACTTCTTGAAGACGGTGCGCGTGTCTTCGTGGGCTTGATCCAGGGTGCACATGGCGGGCTTGTCGTCGTGGATGCTGAAGTAGCCCGCCGCCTGCGCCCGCATCACGATGGCAATCGCCAGCTCATCCTCCAGGTCATACTTCTCCGTCAGCAGCGTCGCCACTTCATCCAGATGCTGCTCATAGGTCATGGGCTTTTGGGGTTTGTTGGGTTTCATGGTTTAGGCCAGCAAAGGCGCGGGTAAAGGTTGATAACGGGCCAGCAAGTCAGCCAGCCACGCCCGGCCCGAGGCCAGGGCTTCGGGGCTTTCGGTTTGTAGGGTTTGCCAGTGCTGCTCCAGGTAGGGCAGCCAGGACTTGCTATCGTAGCTGGGCGCTTGCCGCTCTTGATCCAGGCAAGCTTGCAGCGCCTCACGGGCGGCGTTTTTCTGTTGCAGCGGGGCTTGTGGCTGATTGAGCAGGCTCAGATAGCGCCACAACTGGGTTTCCAGGGGAAATTCCTCTTGGCTGACCTCATCAAAATCCTCCAGCGCCTGCCAATCCTGCTCTTGCAACGCCACGCTGAGGGCTTGCGGCAAGGGCAGCACTCGGTCGGCGAGGGCGCCAGTCGGGGCCTGGAACTGAAGCGAGGCTTGAAAGGCCAACCAAGCGGCATCGGTTTCTTGGGGGGCTGCCTTGGGGCTGGGCTGGGTAGCCGCGTCGTCGTCCCCAGCGACAAGCTTACCTTGGGCGGCTTGTTGCTGACGTTTGAGCAATTTCCCTAAGTAATTTTCGGCGTTCAGATTACCGGGATAGCGGGTCACAAAACGCTGCAAGTGCTCAATGGCGCTATCCAAATCGCCGGGGGCATTGCGGCGGGCGTAGGCGGTTGCCAGCAATAAGGCGGAAGGTTCATGCTCTGCGTCAATACGCAAACCCTGCTGGGCGTGGAACAGGGCGCTGTCCCAGTCTTGGCGGCGGATGGCGAGCTGGGCCAGGGTGGAATGGGCGTGGAGGCTATCTGGCTCCAATTGCAACACCTGTTGCAATACGCCGAGTGCCTGCTGCTCGGCCTCAGCTTGCCCTGAATCGGCTAGGAGACGCGCTAAATCTAATCGGCAGTGGGCATCGCTCGGGAAGCGCCGGGTCATTTCCCACAGCACCCATTGCGCCCGTTGCGGCTGATCGGCCTTGCGCAGCGCCAATTCCCACAACATCCACAGCCGGGGATTATCCGCATCCAAGCGCAGCGCCAGATGAATCCACTGCATCAAGCGGCCCTGGATTTCGGGGTCACGGAGGGGAAAACGATCACAGAGGGAGCGAGCACAGCGATCCAAAGCCCGAACAAAGTGATAAGCATCCCCGGATTTGTGCAAATAATCTTCGTAAGAAGTTAGCAACGGCACGACTAGCCGCCAAGCTTGAACAAGAGAGGTCGCTCTCTTTATTCCTTGAATTGTTTCGTTAGCAATTTCCAAAGACCCCGGCGGCTCCAGCTTATAGGGCTTAATCCCCTGCCCCATGCCCCGCTGTTTGAGCTGCAACAGCCCCAACAAACTGAGCACCGAATCCCGCTTATGGTCGCCCAAGGCCTGGAGTTGGTCTTGCAGTAAGGCCTTGTAGTTATCGGCGTTAAGGCTGGGATTGCGGGCTAGCACGCTGCGCAGGGCATCGGCCAGATGTTCCAAAGCCTTGCTACCCCAGCCTTTACGCCGTTGGTAGCGCGCCACCAGGGCTTGAATTTGCAGGCGCAGATTGCGTTGGCTGTCGTCTTCTGAGAGCGGCAGCCGGGCCAAGGCCAGCAGGCCTAAATCTTGGTAACGCCGGGAGCGGGTACGCCCGGCTTCCACCACAAAGCTGTGCCAGAAGAATTGCAAACTATCGTCTTGCTGGGTGGCGGCCAGCACTTGCCAGTAGTCGTATTCCGGGTCGCGGTAGGCAGAGAGGGTGAGACCAGCGCACCAGCTCAACCATTGCGCCCGCTCGGCGCGCAGGGCCGCGAGGCTAAGGGGTAAATCAAAATACAGCGGCCATTGCAGGGCTTCGCACACTTGGGCGGCGTAGGCGCTGAGCTTGCGCGCCATAGGCAAGGGGGCGCTGCGTTTCGCCAACAGCCACGCCGCCAGCCCTTGATCCAAATAGCTCAAGGCATCGGCTGCCACGCTGCTTTCCGCCTCGCCCTTGGGCTCGCCCAGCAGCCGGGTATTCACCCGCCGGGCGGCACGGGGCAGGATGGCCAGCAAAAATTCGTGGGGCGCAGCGCGCTCAAAGGGCGTGACCGACGCCGCGCCACGGAGCAAATCCGCCACTGCCTCCTGCGGTTGTTGGCGCAGCTCATCTAGCCATTGCATCCAGCTCATCACAGCACCTCCGCAAAATCCGCTTGCCCTGACACCGCTCGCAAGCCCTGCACATGGCGATTGCGCGCCGCCAGCAAGTCCGCGCCGTCGTGTAGGGCGTGATCCTTACTGATAAAGCCTAAGGCTTTAATGTGACGCGGCAAATAGGGAATGGGATAGGTGAGCAATTCCGGCGTGAATTGGCTGGGAATGCCGTCACAGCGCAAATCCAAGGTATGGCCGTAGCCCACCGCCCCCGCAGACAACGGTGCCGGGACAAACGCCCCGGAAAACTCCCCATCCAACACCGTAGGCCGGGCAAAACTGGCCACCGCCCCTTTTTTGCGCGCCAGAGCACGGGCTTGGCGCACTTCGGCTGCGCTGTAACAGATCAACACCACAGGCAAAGGTAAATCTATCGTACCTACGCAATGAACCAACCCTAGGCGATCACGCAAAATATGGGGCCAATCTTGTTTTATTAACTGATCTAGGCTGTCCGCGACACTTTTCAAACATGTGGCAAAAACTGGGCGCGCTTGGGTGCATTTTTTATTGAGCAATTGAACCAATTCATCTCTCAAATACCCGTCTTGAACTGAGATTTTTTCCTTACGTAAGTCTTTTGGATTCTTAAAAAAGCGCTCCCAAAAAGTACTCGTTGCATTGGTTAGCAAGGGATGAGCGTACAAAGTCTCAACAGGTGCAATGCGTAGCAGGTCTGTTTCGCCCAAGTCCTCTGGGAGATGGGCCATGCTATTGGCGAGCATAAAGGTATGGGCACAACTAGGAGAATCCGTTGCCACATGCACAGAAGTCTCCAAATAACCCTTGTGCCCCGCCTGCCAGTTCTTGTACTCGACCACCTCCCCCACGTAATCGCCGTATTCCTGAGCCCGCCCTGGGGCGACCGCTGGCTCCCAACGGAAATTAGCGGCAACACAACGGGCGTGGGCATCCACGGTAGCGGCTTGAGTATCAGCGGCGAGGGTTTGCAGTGCGGGGGTAAGTTGCATGGCGGTTATGCGTGGCGCGAAGAAACGAAGGCGCATCTTCCTTGAAAGTAGGCCATTTGTCATGACCTGATCGCGAGCCAGTTCGCCCCTACGATGGTTTGGCGGTAGGAGCGAGCTGGCTCGTGATTAAGGCTTGGGATTAGCGCACTTCCAACACGCTTTCATCCCAGCTCGCGTGCTTTTCCAGGCCAATCAGGTTGGCGATGGTGGCGGCGAGGTTGGAGAGGCCGGCGTTGTCGAGCTGTTTTAGGGCCAGTTTGCCACCGGTGCTGTTGTCGTACAGCACGAGCGGCACGGGGTTGAGGGTGTGGGCGGTTTTGGCTTTGAAGCTGCCGTCTTTGTTTTGAGCGGGTTGCTTGGTTTTCTTGTCCAGTTCGTACATTTCGTCGGCGTTGCCGTGGTCGGCGGTGATGAGCGCCACGCCGCCAGCGGCGTCAATCACGGGCAACAGGCGTTCCAAGGCCAGATCCACGGCTTCGATGGACAGCGTAGCGGCGCGGAAATTTCCGGTGTGGCCCACCATGTCGCCGTTGGCGAAGTTACAACGCAGCACTTTGTGCTGGCCGCTCTTGATGGCGGCGATCATGGCGTCGGCGATTTCGGCGGACTTCATCCAGGGGCGCTGCTCGAAGGGCACCACATCGCTGGGCACTTCTTGATAGGTTTCGCCCTCGAACTTGCCGGAGCGGTTGCCATTCCAGAAGTAAGTCACATGGCCGTACTTTTGGGTTTCGGAGCAGGCAAACTGGCTGATGCCCGCCTTGCTGAACCATTCGCCCATGGTGTTTTGAATAGCGGGGGGCGGCACCAGGAAGCGCTTGGGCAGTTTCAAGTCACCGTCGTATTGCAGCATGCCCGCGTAGGCCACGGCGGGGCGGCGTACCCGGTCGAATTTGTCGAAGTTGTCTTCTTCAAAGGCACGGGTGATTTCAATGGCCCGGTCGCCCCGGAAGTTGAAGAACACCACAGCGTCGCCGTCTTCGATGGTGCCCACGGGCTGGCCGTTATCGGCAATCACGAACGGGGGCAAGTCTTGGTCAATGGTGCCGGGGAACTGAGCGCGCAGGCCGTTCACGGCATCCACAGTGTTGGCGAATTGTTGGCCTTGGCCCAGCACATGGGTTTGCCAGCCTTGTTCCACCTGCGCCCAGTTGGCTTCGTAGCGATCCATGGTGATCACTTGACGGCCACCGCCGGAGGCGATGCGGGCATCGAAACCGGCGTCGGACACCTCTTTTAGGAAGGCTTCAAAGGGTTCCACGTAATCCAGGGCGCTGGTTTCCGGCACGTCCCGGCCATCCAGCAGCGCATGCACCCGCACCCGTGCCACGCCTTCCGTCTTGGCTTGGGCGATCATGGCTTTCAGGTGGTCAATATGGCTGTGTACATTGCCGTCAGAAAACAGGCCGATGAAGTGCAGCGTGCCCGCTTGTCCGTTGGCGCCGGTCTTGGCCGCCGCCACCATTTCTTGCCAAGCCGTGTCCTGCCAGATGGCGCCGGAGGCGATGGCGTTGGCCACCAGGGCGGCGCCTTGGGAATAGACCTGACCGGCGCCGATGGCGTTGTGGCCCACTTCGGAATTACCCATGTCGTCATCGGAGGGCATGCCGACGGCGGTGCCGTGGGCCTTCAACACGATGTGGGAATAGTTGGCAAACAGCTTGTCCAGGGTGGGCTTACGAGCCGCCGCGATGGCGCTGCCGACATCGGTCTTGGGAATACCGTAACCGTCCAACACAATGACCACCACCGGCCCGGTGACGCCGGGGAAGGAAGAAAGCTTTTGCAACATGGGAAATTCCTGAATCAGCAAGTAAAAAAGCATTCACCGCCCCAGGGGCGGGAACGACCAAGGGGGCGGATTATGTTGCATCGCGGCGCTTTTGACCATGCCCGCAGCACAGGGGCTAAAGCGCGGACTAGCGGGCGGAATGACGCTTGTGCGTCACGGCGTTGTCGTGATGCGGTGTGCTTTTGTGCGTGCTGAGTTTGCTATAGCCCTGGCGGAGTTTTTCAGCCAACTGGAACACGGCCATGGCGTAATGACTGCTGCGGTTGTAACGGGCAATCACATAGAAATTGGGATAGCCCAGCCAGTATTCCGTGGCCTGCCCCGGCGTGGCTAAATCCACCAACGCCACGCGCTCGTCTTTTTTGGGCAGCGGACTGATGCCGCCATCCCGCAGCTCCACCCGGCCCCAATGGGGTTCGACTTTGCCGTCCAACAATTCCGCAGGCGGAAAACCGCGCACCTTGGCCTGCACCGCCACCGTGCCGCCGCTTTGCCAACCATGTTTGGCTAAAAAGCTGGCCACGCTGCCGATGGCGTCGGCGGTATTGCCACTGAGATCAATACGCTGGTCGCCATCAAAATCCACCGCATAGCGGCGCAGACTGCTGGGCAAAAACTGAGGTTGACCCAAAGCGCCCGCATACGAGCCTTGATAGCTCAAGGGATCGGTTTGATTTTCCCGCGCCAACAACAAAAACTCTTCCAACTCACGCCGGAATAAGTCCGCCCGTGGCGGATAGTCAAAAGCAAGCGTAGTCAGAGACGCCAAGGTGGGAAAGCGGCCTTGCACCCGCCCATAGAAGGTTTCAATACCAATAATGGAGGTAATGACTTCTGGCGGCACGCCAAAGCGCTCACTGGCGGCGTGCAACGTGGGGGCATGGGCCTGCCAAAAAACCAGACCACGCTCGATATGACGGCGTTCCACAAAACGGCGGCGGTAGGCCTGCCAAGAACGCTTGCCGGGGCTGCCCGAGGGCTGGATAGCCGCCAGTACCCGCTCATCCCGCTGCACCTGCTGGAATAAACGCAGCAAATGGCCGCGCTCAAAACCATGACGCTCCGCCATGTGCTCAATGAACGCATGCACATCGCGCCGTTCCCCATAGGGTACGCTCGGCACCGTGGCGCTGGGGCTCGATGCGTGTTCTGGCTCCGCCACACTTTGCACAGGCGCTTCCGCACGCACACCCGTGGCCACACCCAACAGCATGGCCCCCCAAACCGCCCACATGCTAGGGCGCAACAATCCGTTCATCACTCAGGCCCCCAGGCCAAATCAAACGGCGGGCCAACGCCCACCGCGAAAAAAGGCGGCTAGTCTAGGAGGAATCCCCAACCATGCCAAGCAATTTGATGCACTGCAAGATAAATCCCCCTCTGTTTCAAGTGCTGTTTTTATTGCACAAACATAATCCCCGCACTTTCTGACACGCTCGCCCAGCACCCACAAAAAACACCACAATTTCTAACCAAACCTGACATTTAATTTACATAAATCAATACCCTCCATGCCCGGATACACTAGGAGGCATGACATTCTGGGCCGATACGAGGATAATGCTTCCGCTTAAATGTTGTTCAGCCGACACGAAAGCTCGCCTTAAGCACATAAGACTTTACGGGACACATTCCCAAGGCCGATTTCGTGACGTTTTTTTTCAAAGTCAGCACGCCACTGTAATAACAGGAGACAACCGGTAAATGACTACGGCTTTTATCACCCACAGGGAGTGCATGTTGCACGACATGGGGGCACACCACCCCGAATGCCCTGAACGCTTGGCGGCTATTAATGACCGGCTCATCGCCGCCGGTCTGGACATGTACCTCTCTTTCTACGATGCCCCCAAGGCAACCGTGGATCAACTGAGCCGCGCTCACCCCCGCGACTATGTAGAAAACGTGATTCAAAGCGCACCGCAAACCGGCATCGTGCACTTGGATCCCGACACGGCCATGTCCCCCGGCACCTTAGCCGCCGCCCTGCGCGCCGCAGGTTCCGGCATTTTGGCCACCGATTTGGTCATGTCCGGCAAAGCCGAATCCTCGTTCTGCGCCGTGCGCCCCCCCGGCCACCACGCTGAACGCGCCAAGGCCATGGGCTTTTGCTTCTTCAATAACGTCGCCGTTGCGGCCCACCATGCCTTAGCGGAACACAAGCTGGAGCGCGTCTCCATCATTGATTTCGACGTGCATCACGGCAATGGCACGGAAGACATCTTCGCCAACGACATGCGCGTGCAAATGGTGAGCACCTTCCAGCATCCCTTCTATCCCTATTCCGGCGCTGACAATCCAGCCCCGAATATGGTGAATGTGCCTGTGAAGTCCGGCACCCGTGGCGATGGTTTCCGGGAAGTGGTCACTAACACGTGGCTGCCCGCCCTTCGGGAATTCAAACCCCAACTGATTTTGATCTCGGCTGGTTTTGATGCCCACTACGAAGATGACATGGGCTCCCTCGGCCTGCTCGAAGCCGACTATGCCTGGGTTACGGAACAGCTCAAAGTTGTCGCCGCCGAAACGGCAAATAAACGCATCGTGTCTATCCTGGAAGGCGGTTATACCCTGTCGTCCTTGGCTCGTAGCGTGGCTGCCCACATCAAAGTATTGGCCGATCTCTAAGCCATCCCTAGGCCAAGCCGGAAGCGCGTCATTTTTCTGGTTTGGCCCACGGGCTGCACTGTTTCAGTGCCCAAAATAGCCCGTCCTTTCACAGACTCGCAATTACTGAATGCCTCACCTTCGGGTAGAATCGGGCATTTGCATTTTCGGGAAGCAAAATGATCAAGGGTTCACTCGTCGCCATCGTCACTCCCATGCAGGAAGATGGCAGTCTGGATTTCCAGCAACTCCGTTCTTTGATTGACTTTCACGTCGCCGAAGGCACGGATGGCATCGTAATCGTCGGCACCTCCGGCGAATCTCCCACCGTTAATTACGATGAGCACTGCAAACTGATCCAGGTCGCTGTGGAACAAGCCGCTGGTCGCGTGCCTGTTATCGCCGGCACGGGTGCCAATTCCACCCAAGAAGCTATCGAACTCACCGAATTTGCCAAGAAAGCCGGTGCCGACGCCTCCTTGTCCGTAGTGCCTTACTACAACAAGCCTACCCAAGAAGGCATGTATCGCCACTTCCGCGCCATCGCCGAAGCCGTTGATCTGCCAATTCTGCTGTACAACGTACCGGGTCGTACCGTTGCTGATATGAACAACGATACGGTGCTGCGTTTGGCTGAAATTCCCAATATCGTGGGTATTAAGGACGCCACTGGCGATTTATCCCGTGGCTCCGATCTGATCCAACGGGCGCCCCAAGATTTCGCTCTGTATAGCGGCGACGATCCCAGCACCGTGGCCTTTGTGCTCCTCGGCGGACATGGTTGCATCTCCGTTACCGCCAACGTAGCCCCCCGTTTAATGCACGAAATGTGTGCCGCCGCCTTGGCTGGCGATGTGCAAAAAGCCAAGGAACTGCATTTCCGTCTCCTGGGCCTGCATCGCAATCTGTTCGTGGAAGCCAACCCCATTCCTGTGAAGTGGGCCGTGGCCGAAATGGGTTTGATTGGTCACGGCGTTCGTTTGCCCCTCACGCCCCTGTCCGAGTCTTATCACGACAAGGTGCGGGACGCCATGCGTCAAGCGGGTATCGCTGTCTAAAGCGCTTGGCAGGCTCCGGCCTGCACTTCGCGTTTCCCCTTATTTCCAGAGCCTCCCCCGTGGAGGCCTATTTCTAAGCCGCCCCGTGCGGCTTTTCCATGAAGAGGTTCAGGCATGAGTCGTTACATCCAGGCAAGCCTTTTATCCGCTGCGGTGGTACTCGCCGGTTGCTCATCCACCAGCGAACTGCTGCAATCCAAGAAGGTGGATTACAAATCCGTAAGCAAGGAAAAAACCGTTTCCTTAGAAGTTCCGCCGGATTTGACCATGCCCAGCAAGGACGATCGTTACGCCGTACCCGACGTAGCCAGCAAGGGTTCCGCCACCTATTCCGCCTATGCAGCGGAACGGATTAACAAGCTACCGCAACAAACCAGCACCCCCGCCCCCAGCACACCGACCACCACAACCGCCAGCCCAGCCGCCGCTAACACCACTCCTATCGTGGTCGGTGCCAGCGATCCCGCCGTGCTGCCTAACGTGGGCGACATTCGCGTGGAGCGGGACGGCAACGCCCGCTGGTTGGTGGTGCCCGTGGCTCCAGAAAAACTGTGGATGCAGGTCAAAGAGTTCTGGCAAGACAATGGCTTCGTAATCAACATCGAAATGCCAGAAGCCGGGATTATGGAAACCGACTGGGCAGAAAACCGCGCCAAGATTCCCCAAGGTTTCATGCGCGACCTGCTCAGCAAGGCCTTGGATAGTCTCTATTCCACCGCCGAGCGGGATAAATTCCGCACCCGCCTCGAGCGCGCTGCCAACGGCGGTAGCGAGATTTACATCAGCGAACGTAGCATGCGCGAAGTGTTTATCACCGAAGGCAAAGAGCAAACCCGCTGGGAGCCCAAAGCGCCTGATCCCGATATTGAAGCCGAAATGCTGCGCCGCCTGATGGTGCGCTTGGGTGTGGAAGAAACCCGCTCCAAGGCGCTGATTGCCGTGGCGCCCACGCAAGTGGAACGGGCGCGTCTGCAACGGGGTTCCGATGGCGCCGGGGTGCTGCGCATGGATGAATCGTTCGACCGCGCTTGGCGCCGGGTCGGTCTGGTGCTCGACCGGGTAGGTTTTACCGTGGAAGACCGGGATCGTTCCAAGGGGCTGTATTTCGTGCGCTATGTGGATCCCGAAGCCGACACCAAGAAGGACGAAAAGGGTTTCCTCTCCAAGCTGGCGTTCTGGCGTAGCGATAGCAAAGATGGCAAGCAGCAAGTGCAATACCGCGTTTATTTGAAGAGCGAAGGCACAGGCAGCAGCGTGCAAATCATGTCGCCGGAAGGTGGCGTAGAGAACTCCGATTCGGGCCGGAAAATCCTGAATTTGCTCTATCAGCAGCTCAAATAAAAACAGTTAGAAAATGTAGTTCCCAGCAAAAAGCCGAGTTCATGCTCGGCTTTTTGCATTTCACGGGCCGTAATTTGCGGCAGTGCGGAAAGAAAAAATTACAAACTCCTCTCCGGGTAAGCCCGGATTCCGCCTGCGACAGACGAAAAAAAACCGGCCAGAGGCCGGTTTTTCTCGCTTCCGAAAGAAATATTATTTCTTGTCGGCGGGAGCAGCAGCAGGAGCGGCAGCAGGAGCAGCAGCTTCAGCGGGCTTAGCAGCTTCAGCAGCGGGAGCGGCAGGAGCGGCGGGAGCAGCAGGAGCGGCGGCAGGAGCAGCAGCGGGAGCAGGAGCGGCTTCCGGAGCCTTGGGAGCTTCAGCGGGCTTACCGCAAGCGGACACGGCCAGAGCAACCAGAGCAGCAACGAGAAGAGATTGTTTCATTGGAGATTCCCTTTATCGATAAAGTTTTTACAACAACAGCCAAAAAGCTTTTGGTAAGGCCAGGTTATTTCCCCCCGACCAGTCACAAATTCTATCATAGAGACTGCTTAAATTTCTACGCCTCAATGATGCAGCGCACCAAACCCCAGAGAAAAAGTGCGCCGCGCAGTTTACAGAGGCAAAAAGAATCCGTCCAGGTACCACTCATGCAATGTGGCAAGGGCTTCTGGGCTGAAACCACGGGGCGAGGCTAAACGACGGTCGTCGGCTAAACGCTGCAAGAGCTGCGCATCGTCGCCTTCCATGGTCAGAGTGTCGCCATTCACAAACAGCAGCCCCTTAGAAAATAGCATTTGCGTACGCGGATCCAAGGCCAAGCCTTGCTCCTCCCAGGCGGCTACGAAATCGTCCAACTCCAGCTCATCTTCCGGGGGCGTGAAATAGATGTGCGGTTTGGGTTCGGACAAATAGCTGCCTAAAAACGCCCGCACGTCTTCCCGTTGCCAGCGAATCTTGGCGATCATGTCCGCCACTTGATCCACCATGTCGTCGCTGATTTCCCCCGGATGGCTTTGCAGGCGCAAGTTGGGATCGGCGTACAAACCCGGCAGCTCAATGCGCTCCTGCATAAACGTCAGGAACTCATAGCCCAGCTCTTGGGCATTGGGGGAACGGAAGCCCACGGAATAGGTCATGCACTCGCCTTGGGCGATGCCGTTGTGGGCCCAGTGGGGCGGCAGATAGAGCAAATCCCCGGCGTGCACTTCCCATTGTTCGGCGGGCTGGAAATTCTTCAGGATTTTCAGCGGCGCTTCTTCCACCAGGGTTTTATCGTCTTGCGGCCCGATTTGCCACAGGCGGGTGCCCATGCCCTGCACCAAAAACACATCGTAGTCGTCGAAATGAGGCCCCACACCGCCTTGATCCACGGCATAACTGACCATCAAATCATCCAGACGCGACCAGGGAATAAAGCTGAACTGGCGCATCAGCGCTTCCGCTTCCGGCACAAACAAATTCAGGCCTTGTACCAACACCGTCCACGGATGCTTGCGCTTTTTGCGAATGTCCTTGGGGCGGAAAGGACTGCGCTGCACATCCCACTTGCCGTCCTTGCACTCCACCAAACGCACTTCGGCGTCTTCTTCGGCGGCCAAATCGAGCAAATCGTCTTTCTCGATCAAGCCGGTGAAACCGGGAAAAGCATTGCGCACCAGCAAGGGTTTTTTCTGCCAATACTCAGACAAAAATTGTTCAGCCGTCAGACCGCCAAGGAAGGGAATGGACATAAGGAAATTCCAGGGAACACAAAAGGGGGATTATACGCCCCGCCCTTCTGACCCCGCTTAGGCCCGTGGATGGTGCAAAGCATGCAGCGCTTTTAGTCTTTCCTTGGCCACATGGGTGTAGATCTGGGTGGTGGTGATGTCCGAATGCCCCAAGAGCAACTGCACCACACGCAAATTGGCGCCGTGATTGAGCAAATGAGTGGCAAAAGCATGGCGCAGGGTATGGGGAGAAACGCTGTCCGGGGCAATGCCCGCTTGCACGGCGTAATGCTTAATCAGCCGCCAAAACATCTGGCGCGTCATGATGCCCGACGTATCGGATTGGGCCTGGGCGGAACGCTGGCCCACAAATACCTCTTGGCATTGGCGCCCGGCTAATAATGAGCCCCTGGCCTCGTGCAAATAGCGTTGTACATACTCCACTGCCACATCGCCCAGAGGCACCAAGCGCTCTTTATCGCCCTTACCCGTCACGCGCACCACGCCCATATTCAGGTTCAGCTCTGAGACTTTAAGGCCCACTAACTCGGACACGCGCAGCCCTGTGGCATACAAAGTTTCCAGCATAGCCTTATCCCGCAGGCCCAACACCGTGCTGTCATCCGGCGCCGCTAACAGACTATCCACTTGCGCCTCGGATAAGGTTTTAGGCAAGCGCAGCCCCGGCTTGGGCATCAGCAAGTCTCGACTCGGGTCTTGGGCCAACACGCCTTCCCGGCAGTAATGGCCATAAAAACGGCGCAAAGTAGAAATCAAACGGCTCTGGCTACTGGGCTTGGCCTGGAGGCTAATCTCGCCCACATAGCGCGCCACATCGCTAGCCGTGGCCCGTAACACATCCAAGCCCTGCTCCGCCAACCACACCCCAAATAGCGCCAGATCGTTGCGATAACTGGCTAAGGTATTTTTCGCCAAACCGTTTTCCAACCACAGATGGTCACAAAACTGATCCAGCACACGACCCTGCTCTGGGGAAAGCTGGGCCGTTCGTCCGGCGGCGCGCTTCATCGTGCCCCTTCGTGGGCCAAGAGCCAGGTTTTGGTGTGCAGCAACCACGGCGCTTGGCTATGGGCAAAACCGCCCAAAGCGCCGCTGGCCGACACCACCCGATGGCACGGCACGATGAGCGGAAAGGGATTGTCGCCGCACGCTTGGCCCACAGCGCGGGCGCTGCTGGCCAAATCCCGCGCCAAAGCGCCATAACTGCGGGTTTGCCCCAAGGGAATGGCGGCGATGGCCTGCCACACCCGCTGCCGGAAGGCCGTCCCTTGGGCTAAGAGTGGCAAGTCGAACTGAAAAGTGGGCTGGTGCAGATAGGCCTCCAGCTGACGCACCGCCTCCTGCGCCAAGGGCTCATGGGGCGCCTGCGCAGGCTGGGGCGGCAGAAACCGAATTTCCGCCAACTTCTCCCCCGCCAGCCGCACCCCCACAGCAAAACCGGGCGCAGTGACGACAGCCGCAAAAGCGGCGCTCGCCCTTAACTCTCCACTCTCCACTCTCGACCCTCGACTCGTCCTTACTTCCGCACCTGACCGTTGCCCAGCACCACCCATTTTTGCGAGGTCAGGCCGTCCAGGCCCACGGGGCCACGGGCGTGGATTTTGTCGGTGGAAATACCGATTTCTGCGCCCAAGCCGTATTCAAAGCCATCGGCAAAGCGGGTGGAGGCATTGACCATCACCGAGCTGGAATCCACTTCCCGCAGGAAGCGCATGGCGGCGCTGTAGTTTTCCGAAACGATGGCTTCAGTGTGCTTGGAGGAATACTGGTTGATATGGGCAATGGCCTCGTCCAAATCCGCCACCACCTTCACCGAAATGATCGCGGCCAGGTATTCGGTATAGTAGTCCTCCTCCGTCGCCGCTTTGGCTTCCGGGATCAAGGCACAGGTTTCGGCACAGCCGCGAATTTCCACGCCCTTGGCCAGCAGCATATGCGCCACTGGCGGCAACAGCATGCCTGCCACAGCACGATCCACCAACAAGGATTCGGTGGTGTTGCAGGTGCCCAAGCGCTGGGTTTTGGCGTTTTCCACAATCGCCAAGGCCTTCACCGGATCGGCTTCTTCGTGCAGATACACATGGCAATTGCCGTCCAAGTGCTGAATCATGGGCACGCGGGATTCCGCCAACAGCCGGGCAATCAAGCCCTTACCGCCACGGGGCACGATCACATCCACGTACTCGCGCATGGTAATCAGCTCGCCCACGGCGGCTCGGTCGGTGGTATCCACCACCTGCACCGAGGTTTCCGGCAAACCGGCTGCCGCTAAACCTTCCCGCACCAAACCCGCCAGCACTCGATTGCAGCGAATGGCTTCCGAACCGCCGCGCAAAATGGCGGCATTGCCGGACTTCAAGCACAGGCCCGCCGCATCCACGGTCACATTGGGCCGGGCTTCGTAGATGATGCCGATCACGCCCAAGGGCACGCGCATCCGCCCCACTTGAATACCGGACGGGCGGTAGCGCAGATCAGTCATTTCACCAATGGGATCGGGCAAGGAGGCGATTTGCTCCACCCCTTCCGCCATGGCGGCCACGCTCTTTTCGCTCAAGGTCAGGCGGTCGATCATGGCCGCTTCTAAACCATTGGCCCGCGCTGCCGCCACGTCTTCTGCATTGGCCGCCAGAATCGCCGCCTGCTCGCGCCGAATCGCCGCCGCCAAGGCCAGCAAAGCGCGGTTCTTCGCATTCGTATCCGCCCGCGCCATCATGCGCGACGCCGCCCGAGCCGCTTGGCCCAGGTTCTGCATGTACTGTTTGATATCCATGGTTCCCGCCTACAAAAGCAAAGGCGGGAGTCTAGCAGACTGGCTCAAAGCCAGTCGCCACGAGGATAGCGCCTGGAAAAGCAGCAGAGGGAATGAAGACGGAGGGATTCCACCTAATGAGGGCCACTGAGCGTGGCCCCGCCGGAATTCATACCAGGGGCAGGAAGCCCCCGGCTGGAGAAGGAAATACCGCGCTTGTTATTGCTTGGAGCGCACCCACGCGGCGGGGGCTTCGGTGGGGGCGGTTTTGCGGGACAGTAGGTCTTTGACGATTTCGTTGCCGCACAGGGAAAAGGCCACCGCTTCCAGATCTTCGCGGGCGTCATAGGCTCGATGGCCGATGAGGATGCGGGTGCCCACATAAAGCATGCGATTGGCGATGGCTTGGCTGCTTTCGGCGAGGCTGATCTGGCGTGTTAATTCGTCTCGGGTGGCAAGAAGCTGGTCGATTTCTTCTTGCGCTTTGGCACGGGCGTTCAGTGCCTTGCTCACCACCTCAGGATTGGCTTTGCGCGGGTTGGCCTTAAACATAGCCAAGAGCTTATCGACATTGCCCCGCGCCTGTTCTTTGCTCTCCAGGGTTTTGAGCAGCTCCGCTAATTCGGCGTGCAGATGTGAATTCACGCCCACCTCCACCACGGTTTTGACATAGCTCGGGGCGCCCAGCGTCTGAGCTTTGACCAGCAAGGAAGCGCAGGCCTTGCCACCGATCAAATTACCTTTGACGGTGTTGTCTTTGCCGATGATGATCTGATTAGTGGCCCGCAGCTCGCTTTGCATGGCGACTTCATCAACGTAAATACTGTCTTCCGCCAGAACATGGGCGTTTTGCACAAAACGGGCGTGCAGCGAACCGCCACAACGCACGCTGGAAATCGCCACCGCCGTGGCCTTAGAACCGGTACTGGAGCCAATGGCTCCGCCCGCAATGCGCACATTCCCGCCCGCAATGAGCGTGGCGGCTTCCAAAGTGCCGCCAATTTGGATGTCGCCCGTGGCTTCAATGGTCATTCCAGCCTGGACATCGTGGCGAATTACCACCGTGCCATCAAAATGGATATTGCCGCTGGACATATCCACGCTATCAATCGTCATGACCGGATCAACGCGCATGCCATCGGGCACCACCACCGGCTGGCCGGGAATAGCGGCGCGCAGCAGATCGGGGTCGTTGCCATCCAGCACCGCACCATCCAGATGGGCCGCAAACGCCACGACCTTGCCTTCTTTGGGCGCCACGCTTTGTCCCAGTACATTCGTCCCGGCTTTGCCTTGGACGGGGGCGAGTCGGCGCATGAGTTCTTCACCCTCTTTGACCGTGATGATGCCGCCCAACTCGCGGAAATTGGCGATGCCTTCTTCCGTGAGGGTGGGTTTGCGTTCGCTGGCTTGCGACACCAACGACTTTAGCACTCCATCCTGACCATCCACTGGCGCCACGCCTTTAGCGATCACCACATCTTCCTCTTGAGTGCTACGCAGCGCGGCGTCGATCTGAGCCTCCTGCACACCATGCACCACACCCAGTTGCGCCAATTGGGCCAACACCGCAGCCTTATCCACCGCAGCGCCGCCCCTGGGTGGCGATAACAATAAACGGACGCTCATCAGATCTGGCGCCATGTCGATACGAAACTCGCCATCACGCTCTTCGCCAATCTCCAGCTCAAACGCGGCATTGGCGGCTTGATATTTGCGCACCAGATCGGCAAGGGCCCCATCATTAATGTGCAATGCGCTGAACTTGCTAGCCGCCAACTGTCGCTTTACGCCTTCAACATCCAGGCTCGCCTTGGTGCCCTTTGGGCTGTAGCGCGCTTTGAGCTTGCGGCTGCTACCCTCAACAAAATAATCGAGTCCGCTTTCCTGCACGGTAGCGCTTTGCATAATACGTCTCCGAATGCCTTACAGATATTTACAAGCCGTTAAGTGAGTAGGTTAACGTCCCAGCCTTTGGCTTGCAACTCACTTTTACGAAAACCTCACCGATCAATACAATGAAATAAATAAATAACGGAACAACATCCAAGATAAGCAATTGATAAAAAATAATGCTTACAACAAACTACGCCACCATTAAGAAATAAAGTCAACAAATCTGACACTATTCTTTATGCTTACACGAGCCCTTTCGCCGCACCTATTGAAGCCCGCCACTCTATGAAAAAAAGCTAACAAAAACCACCCAAAACAGTGACTAAAGATCAGTCAGCATTCTGAGAAGGTCTCGCTAATCCTGTTGTGGCAACTGGGGCAATGCAGGCACTTGGCGGGCGCGGCGTTTTTCGCGCCATAGGGCATAAAGAGGCAGGATGATGAAGGAGCCGGGCAGCAGCAAAATAACGATGTAGGGCGAAGCGCGGCGTACCCGGCGTTTGAATTTGGCGCGGGCATCGGCGCCCCACCACCACCAAGAACGTAGCTTGCGTAGATTTTCGCGGCAGGAGGCGCCGCCAGTTGGAGCTACATGGGCACTTTGGGCCGCGCTATAACGAGCGTGGACGCCCTGCCTTGTCCGTGCTGCACGAAACCCGGTCATGAGGCGCTGAGACAGCAGTTTGGAAAACCGGGCAAGCATGGCAATAACCTATAAAAACGGAACATGGCGCCAAGGGGCGCCACGACTTACAGCCCTAACCACTGGCTTTTGATACGACCCCACACACGCCACAGGGACAGGCCGCGCCGTGCCCAGCTAAAGCTACGCCGGGGCCGGAACAAAGCCATGAGCACCGCAGCAACGGCCAGAAATTCGGGATGGGCTTTGGCATAACGCACGCCACCACGCACCCTATCCACCGCATGCAGCCAAGGCTTAAAGCCCTGCGCCGCCTGACTTAGCTCTTGGCGGCAGGCTTCGGACTGCCACTGCAAACGCTGACGTTTCAGGGCCAGTTCGATCTCACGCTCGCGGGTCACGCTTGATCCTCACGCCGTAGGGCATGCCAGTCTTTTTTCAGCTCATCCAAACTCATCGACAAGAAGCGGGAACGGCGGCCCAATTCGGCGGCTACGCGCAAAAAAGCCCACAGCCCCAAGCCAAGAAAAGCAAACGTGCCAAGGCCTAAAATCCACAGGCGTTGCTCCCAGAAGGCGGCCACGAGAAAGAAGGCGAGGAACAAAAGGGAGAACAACAAAAAGAAAACCGCCATGGCCCCAAATAGGAGGATGGCGGAAAGGCGAAGTTTTTCCTCTTCCAGTTCTGTAACCAGGATGTCCAAGCGGTTACGCAGCAGAGCGACCAATGCCGCTAACAGTCGGCGGGAAGAGGGGAAAAGCGGTGCGTTGGACATCCGGCACTAACTCAGCGACGACCGATCAACAGACCGACGATCAGGCCCACGCCCGCAGCGATACCCACGGCGCGCCAGGGATTTTCACGCACCAGATCATCGGTGGCGTCGGCCACAGCCTTGGTCTTTTCAGCGGCCAGCAGTTGGGCGTCGGCCAGCTTGTCTTTTGCTACTGCCAGATGATCTTCCAGACGGGCGCGAATATCGCCCACCTTGGCGGACACCTTGTCACCGGCTTCGGAGGCCGTGGCTTTCAGCAGTTCTTCAGCATCGGCAATCACCACGCGGAAATCAGCCGCCAATTTATCCCGTGTTACTTGAGAAAGTTCGCTCATGATACAAATCTCCAAATAGGGCATCCTGACGGATGCAAAAAAGTCGGGGAGCCACTGGCACCAACCTGTCGAGAGGCTACCCATTTTCTGCGTATAACGCAATCCTTTTATTACATACAGATAGCAACAAGGCTATGAGCGAGTTTTCACAACGCCTGATCCACTGGCAACGTCAGCACGGTCGTCATCATCTTCCCTGGCAAAACACGGGCAATCCTTATTTCGTTTGGCTATCGGAAATCATGTTGCAACAAACCCAAGTCAGCACCGTGATTCCCTATTTCCAACGCTTTGTAGAGCGTTTTCCCACCATCGCGGATTTAGCGGCGGCCCCAGAAAGCGACGTGCTGGGCTTATGGAGCGGTTTAGGCTATTACGCCCGCGCCCGCCATTTACACCGTGCGGCCCAAGAACTCGTACTGCATTACCAAGGCGAGCTGCCGCGTCAGAGCCAGGAGCTGGCCCAACTACCCGGCATAGGCCGTTCCACCGCCGCCGCCATCGCCGCTTTTTCCTGGAATGAACGGGCGGCCATTTTGGATGGCAATGTGCGCCGGGTGCTATGTCGCTGTTTTGGCATCTACGGCTATCCGGGGGACAAAAAAGTCAGCGACCAACTTTGGGCTTTGGCCGAATCGCTGTTGCCTAGCCAAGCGGAGGACATGCCCACCTACACCCAAGGCTTGATGGATTTGGGCGCCAGCCTATGTGCCCGGCGCAAACCCAACTGTGCCGCCTGCCCCATGCACAGCCACTGTTACGCGGCGCAGAACCACGTCACGGCGCAATTGCCCACGCCCAAACCTAAGAAAGAGCGCCCCGTGCGCAGCGAAACGCTGCTGATTTTGTGCCACCAAGGCGGGGTATGGCTGGAACAGCGCCCACCCTTGGGTATTTGGGGCGGCTTATGGAGTCCGCCGGTCTTGCCCGAGGGACAGGATGCGGCCTTATGGCTGGCCGAACATTGGGGCTTGCAAGTGAGCGGCTGGCAGGATTTGGCAGAACTGAGCCATGACTTCAGCCACTTTCAATTGCGCATCCAGCCGCGCTTAGGCCAAGTCAGCGCCATCCAGCCCGGTGTGCGCTCTGACAGTTTGCAATGGCTGCCTCTCGCCCAGCAGGACGAGGAACGCTTTCAAAACGCACCCTTGCCCGCGCCGATACGCAAGCTGTTAAGCGAGTTGCCATAAACCTAAAAACCTCATTTTGAACCGCAGAGACGCAAAGACGCGGAGTAAAAACAAGAACTTAAATCCCACACTCAGATCACCCGATAGGTGATAGGCAACCGAAGGCCATGCTCTTGATTTCTCTGCTTCTCTGCGCCTCTGCGGTGAGAAAACTGGTTTTTATAGGATAAATCAACGGGGCACTCAACGAATGGCAGCAAAGAATTCGTTGCGTAGGGATTCAGAGCTGGAGAAATCACCGGCGAAGGCTTGCGTCACCACGCGCTCGTCGCCGCGCCGGTCTTCGCCCAACAGCAAGCACAGTTGCTCGGCGTGGATCACACAGGCGGCGCCACGGGCTTTGCCGTAGTGAATCAAGGCCTGGGCGATGTCGCGGGTCATCCATTCTTGGTAGGTAAAGCGGTGGCCGATGGCATCCACCAAGCGGGCGATGCGGCCAAAACCGTGCAAGCGCCCGCCCGGCAAATAGGCCACATGGGCCACGCCACGAAACGGCACCAGATGGTGGGGGCAAATGCCGTGGATGGCGATGCCCTTCACCACCACCATGTCAGAACGCTCGTCCTCAAAGCCCTCGCCCAAGGCGGCGGCGGGGTCTAAGTCATAGCCGCCCAAAAGACGGCGCTGCCATAAATCCCGCACCCGCTGGGCGGTGCGCCCCATGTGCGGCGTGTCCGCTGCCATGCCGCAGGCCGCCAGCAAATCGCCCACGGCTTTTTCAAATGCCTCGCCATCAAAGGCCCCGGCACGGGGAATGCCGATGCTCAGGGCCTCCGATGTGCCCGCCGTAGCGGGCCGATCACAGCAGAAATCAGACATGGACGAACTCAGTCAAAGAACGGGGCGCTAGTGTAACCCGCCAACTTAGCGACGCAGGGCGTCAATCCGCTCTTCCAGGCTGGGGTGGCTGGCAAACAAAGCCATCACGCCATTGCCGCCAGCGATGCCCGAGGAGGCCATGCCTTGCGGCAGGGCTTCGGTGTGCATGGCACCCAAGCGTTGCAGGGCAGCCACCATGGGTTGGGGCGAACCCAGCAGATACGCGGCGCCAGCATCGGCCCGGAATTCCCGCTGACGGGAGAAGTACATCACGATCATGCTGGCCAGCACACCAAACAGCAGGTCGCAGACAATCACAGTGATGGTGTAGCCCCAGCCGGGGCCGCTGGATTCTTCATCATCCTTGCGCAGCAGGTTATCGACAAAGAAGCCAATCACGCGGGACAAGAAAGTGACGAAGGTATTCACCACGCCCTGGATCAAGGTCAGCGTCACCATGTCACCGTTGGCCACGTGGGCCACTTCGTGGGCCAGCACCGCTTCCACTTCCCGCTCGGTCATGTTGTACAGCAGGCCGGTGGACACGGCCACCAAGGCATTGCTCTTGCTCGGGCCAGTGGCAAAGGCATTGGGCTCGCCGTCGTAAATCGCCACTTCCGGCATGGGCAGTCCAGCACGCTGGGCCAGACGGGCCACGGTGTCCATCAGCCAACGCTCAGTTTGGTTGCTGGGCTGCTCAATCACTTGCGCGCCCGTGGTCCACTTTGCGATGGGCTTGGACATGAGCAGGGAAATGAAGGAACCACCAAAACCCATAATCGCGGCGAAGCCCAAGAGCGCACCGTAGTTCAGGCCCCGTGCCGACAGGTAGTGATTCACGCCCAACAGGCTCGCGGTGATGCTCAGTACCAACATGATGGCGATGTTAGTCGCCAGGAAAAGCAGGATACGTTTCATGACAGTCTCCGTTGTTTCAAGATTGACGATTAGCGCGGATCGAGCTGCCCAAGGACAACACAATCAACAGCGCACCCAGTAAGCCAGTTACAGCTTCCGGAATGTTGAGATGCACTTCAGCCAGCATGATGATGGCCAGCGCACCGATAGCCCAAAACGCGCCGTGTTCCAGGTAGCGATAGGTATTGAGCGTGCCTTTCTCCACCAGCAACAAGGTAAAACTCCGTACAAACATGGCACCGGCACCCAAGCCCAGAGCAATGATGAACAGGTTATTGGTCATCGCGAAGGCGGCAATCACACCATCAAAAGAAAAGCTGGCATCCAGTAATTCCAGATACAGGAAACCACCTATCCCTTGGGGAATGATATGACTCATGGTTTCATCATCATCGTCCCCGCCCAACACGGCGGCTAAACCTTTGGCCAAAATGTAGGTCACAACACCCCACACGCCCGCACCAATAAATTCGCTGCGCTCATCGCCATGCAGACCTTGGCCCACCAGCAGAATCACCGCTAAGGTCAGCGCCGCCTCGATGGCCTCCAGCTTGCCCAGACGGGTCAGGGGTTGCTCCAAGAAACGCAGCCAATGTTCCGTTTTGTGTTTATCCACAAAGAACTTGAGGAACACCATCATCAAAAACGCACCACCGAAGGCCGCAATTTCATGGTGTGCTGAGGTCAAAATCCGGGCGTACTCGTCGGGCTGATTCATGGCCAAATCCAGCACCGCCACCGGCCCCAATTGGGCCACGATGCCCACAATCAAGAGCGGGAACACGATGCGCATGCCAAACACCGCGATCAAAATCCCCCACACCAAAAAGCGCTTGCGCCAGCGTTCGTCCCAGTGGTGCAACACCTTGGCATTCACCACCGCGTTATCAAACGACAAAGAGGTTTCCAAAACCGCCAAGAAACCCACCGTAATGGCCCCTGCGGTGCCACCAATTTCCCAACCCAAAAGTACCGCCAACACAGTGAATACGAAGGCGCCTCGAAAATGTTCCCAACCTGATTTCATAGCCTTCTCCTAGTGCGACACAAACACGGCGGCGATAGTAACCGCCATCACATTCACAAAAAACCGAATAAAATTTGAGCTTATCATCGTAAAAATCGAACAATTGCCAGAAGCTGGAGGCTAACATGAATCCCAACACCTTGAATTACCACCATTTGCATTATTTCTGGGTTGTAGCCAAGGAAGGCGGCGTCAGCCGGGCCGCAGAGCGCCTGGGGGTGGCGGCCCAAACCGTGAGCAGCCAATTAGCGCAACTGGAGCGCAGCCTGGGCCATGCCTTGTTCGCTCCCCAAGGTCGCGGCCTGACCCTGACCGAAGCCGGGCGGCGCGCTTTGGGCTTCGCCGATCAGATTTTTTTGCTGGGGGAAAAAATGGTGGATGCCCTGGCGGAGCAAAGCCAGGAAAACATGCAACGGCTGAGCGTGGGCATTTCCGACGGTCTGGCCAAACTAATCGCTTGGCGGCTTTTGGCCCCCGCCCTGCCTTTGCCCACCCGCCTCAGTTGTTTTGAAGGCAAGTTTGAAGCGCTCTTGGCGGATTTGGCCCTGCACAAGTTGGACGTGGTGCTCACCGACCGGCCCGCCCCCAGCAATAGCAGCCTGCGGGTGTTTAGCCATGCCTTGGGGGAAAGCTCGGTGGAATTTTTCGCCACTGCCGATCTGGCGGCGCGCTTCGGCCCGGATTTCCCCGCCTCGCTGCACGGCGCCCCGGTGCTGCTGCCCACGCGCAATAACGCCATCCGTACCCGTTTGGATCAATGGTTTGAAGCCCAAGGGCTGCGCCCCACCCTAGTAAGCGAATTTGAAGACAGCGCCCTGCTCATGACCTTCGGCGGCACTGGCCTGGGGCTGTTCCCCGCCGCATCAGCAATTCGCGAACAAATCCAACGCCAATTCGGCGCCCAAGCCCTCGGCCCCATTCCCGGCGTGAGCGAACAATTCTTCGCCATCTCCACCGAACGCCGCATCAGCCACCCGGCCCTAGAAAGCATCTACGCCGCCCGCCTGGAAGCCGAAGAACAGGAATAGCCCAACGAACAAATGGGATAGTCTGAATCGCCCCCCTGCCCCGAATGTGCAACTGGGGCAGGGGGAATTACCGCTGCACATTACACAGCGTCAAAATCGGCGCCGCCGTCGCCGAAAAACGACGTTTCCATTGACAACGCCCACTGAGGCACGTACTGTCCGCCTCCCCTTTCCTTGTTGTGCTGCTGAGGGAAAGCCCACGCCGCAGTTAAACGCTGCGGTCGGTTTTCGTCTTCAGGAAACAGCACAATGTCTAATCTTCCCCAAAGTCTGTTCAATGGCTCTGCCACCGCGCCGGTGATGCGCCGTGCGGGTGTGGAAATCCAGCGCGAGCAAGGTTTAGTTCAACTCCATCGTCCCAGTGACCAAGCCACGGCCACGGTCTTACTGCCGGATAGTTTGCCCCTGGAACAAAAAGCGGTGTCCCAATTGCTGGACTTCGCCGCCGTCCACTCGCCCAATTCCCCGCTGGGCGTGCAACAAGCCTGCGCCACACCGGATTTTCATCCCGGTGCCTTGGCTCCGGTGGGGGCCATCGTGGCCACCGATCTCGATTTTCTGATTCCCGCCGCCATCGGCACGGATATCAACTGCGGCATGCGCATGTTGACCACGGGCCTGACGCTGACGGAATTGGAATCGCAACGCCAGCCACTGTTGTCCAAGCTCAGCCATGCCCTACTGGAGAATGGTCGCAATCTCCCCCTCACGGGTGCCGCCTTCGCCACTCTATTCGACTCCGGCCCCCAAGCACTCTTAGAGCACTTGCCCCAGGATGGTTTGTGGCAAACCGTGGATCGCCCCCGCTTACACGCCGAATTAGCCGCCTGCATAGGCTTAACTGAACTGGGCGGCAGCCGTCGCTTTGCCCCGGAGGCTTTGCTGCCCGGTAAACGGGAGATCATTCGCGACCCTTGCCTAGGCACTCTGGGCAGTGGCAACCATTTTGTGGAATTACAAGTGGTGGATAGCGTGCTGGATCGCCATGCCGCCTACCGGGCGGGGCTGCGGGTGGGCGACGCGGTGGTGATGATTCACAGCGGCTCCAGGGATCTGGGCTTTTTTGTCGGTCAGCGCTGGATGGATAAAGCCAAAGCCGCTTGGCCAGTGGGCTGCAAACACCCCGTTTCAGGTCTTTACCCCTTGATAGGCTCTTTGGCCCAAGATTACCTTCAAGCCATGGGCGTCGCCGCTCGCTATGCGTGGCTCAACCGCATGACCCTGGCGGAAATGATACGGGCCTGTTTCCGCTCGGTATTCGACAGTGACCGCAGCCAGCTAGTGGTGGATGTGCCCCATAACATCATCCTCACCGAGCAGGAGCGCCACATCCACCGCAAAGGAGCCACCCCAGCACGACCAGGGGATTGGGCACTCATCCCCGGCTCCATGGGCGACTACTCCTATCTCGCCCTAGGCCAGGGGCACCCGGATTGGCTCAACTCCTGTAGCCACGGCGCAGGCCGCCGCACCCGCCGCCAAGCCATGCACCGGGAACGGCAACAGCACAACGACAGCGCCCTACCGCATCACTGTATCACACTAAAAGAGGAACGCCGCCGCGAAGAAGCCCCCGCCGCCTACAAACCCGTCACCCCCATCATCGACATCCAGGCACAACACGGCCTCATCCAGCCAGTCGCCCGCTTCCGTCCCTGGGTAACGTTTAAGGCATAAATCTATAAAAATCAGTTCGCTCACCGCAGAGGCGCAGAGAAGCAGAGAAATCAACAGCTTGATTCTCCGGCAATCCTCCCTGCGTCTCTGCGGTTAAAAATGAAGTTTTTAGGATAAAAAAGCCGCCCATGTCGGCGACTTTTGGGGGGGATTACCTGATGAACATCGCGGCTAAGAAAGACGACGGGCTGACCACATCAGGATCAAGAGAACGTTCCCAGCGGTCGGCTGATGCTGTCCATCAAGCCTCTGGCGTGAATTATTTAGCATAACAAGGCAACAAGCTTGGCATTCTATCGAATGCCGATATAGATCCATACGGAATTTACAGGCCGTGAAGCCTCTGGGTCGGTGGTGTCTGCCCAGGTGCCGACCTACATTGCGGGCTAGCCCGGAGAAGCGTAGCGCGTCCGGGATTGGGTGGTAAAAAATTCGGCCCCCTTCTCTGGCGCGAATAGCAGCGTCCCTACGGCGCAATCATCTGGGCGTAGTCGTTCAAGTCCTGCAACAGCGGCGTTTGCTGCGGCTGGCTTTGTGCCAGTTGTTCCAGTTGCTGGCAGTAGGCGCTGAGGGTGAGTGCGCCGCCTGCGCCGTGGTGTAGGCGGTCGGTGCAGTGTTGTTGCCAACGCTCGAATTCGTCTTCGCTCAGGGTATCGGGGAAGTTGCGTGCCCGGTAGCGGAACAGCAATTCCTCCAGGCGGGCATCGGCAAAACTTGGGCATTCGGCGGCCAGGGCTTCCGGCGACAGGCGTAGCAGGCGGTTGAGGGTGGCGCGGTCGCCGCGTTCGATAAAGCCGTCGTACAAGGCTTGGTCCACATCATTAGCGGCGTAGTCGCGCTGAAAGACATCCTTCCACACGCCACCGGCCAGTGCAGCCAGTGCGCCCTGATGCCGTGCCAGCCAATCGGCATGGCGTTGATTCAATGCCAAATCCAGTTGGCAACGCGCTGCGGCTGCCGCGTTCAACACCCGCAAGTCCCGCGCTACAAAGGGCGATTTGTTGAGGTGAATGGTTTTGATCGGCAAGCGGGTGACACCGGGCGGCAGCTCCTCAGCGCGGGTAAACAGCCGCTGGCGGATACTTGTGGCATCCAGTGTCAATAATTCGGCGGGGTCAAAAGCGCAATCCCACACGATGATTTCGTTCTTGTTCGCCGGATGCACGCCGAGGGGAAACACCAAGGCCAGATGGGCGCGCTCGGCGGGATACATGCTAGACAGGTGCAACAATGGCTTGCCGGTGCC
>JACCDO010174104.1_pt1 | contig 32919 bp, 28 predicted proteins | sample 7446101 | NCBI WGS metagenome assembly JACCDO01 (sample SAMN15323440, study PRJNA562643) | freshwater metagenome | isolation source: river surface water | place: USA:Blue River Watershed | collected 2017-08-16 | reverse complement strand
AATATTAATAATTTTGTTCTTTATTATTCATTTGTTCCATAACTTCTTTCATTTGTGCTTTTCTTTTATTTACTTCGATGTATCTAACATATAATAAAATACCTAACAATGATATCATAATAAAAAACCCATAATTTTCAATAATAAAATCGTAAATGTAATTTGTTATTTGTTTGTGAAATGGTTCGGCTGGTTGGTTTAAAACTTCCATTTCCATTTTTTGCTTTGTAAATTCTTCTTGAGCTATTTTTGCCTTTAGCTCTTTTTCTTTTATTTTGTCAATATAATATTTTGATAATTTTGGTTCAACTAATCTTGGTTTTCTATAACTATTGAAGCTCATTATATTAGTATTAGGAATAATTTACTGGAAAAACTTTTTAAAAAAATTGATTTAAAAAATATTTATATTATTATTAAATATTATAATGGAAGACTATAATTCAGACTATCTAAGAGAAAATCTCAGTAGCAAACTCAATAACACAATAAACACAAACTCTTCGTTAAGTAAAACCAATACCGAATACTTGTTAAACCCGGAAAATAACAGACTAACAATTTATCCAATTAAAAATCATGCAATATGGGAAGCATATAAAACTCAACAAGCTGCATTCTGGACAGCCGAAGAAATTGATTTTTCAAAAGACTATGGAGATTTTATTAAATTAAATTCAAATGAACAACATTTTATAAAAATGATTTTGGCATTTTTTTCATCTTCTGATACTATTGTAAATATTAATTTGGGTGAAAGATTCTTACAAGACGTGAAAATCAGGGAAGCTATTGTCACATATACATGGCAAATGATGATGGAATCCATCCACTCGGAAACTTATTCTCTACAAATTGATAACATTGTAAGGGACCCTGAAGAAAAAGCAAAATTATTTAATGCCGTTAGAGAATTTCCTTGTATTGCTGAAAAAGCAGCTTGGGCCCTAAAATGGATTGAATCTAATGAATCATTTGCTGCAAGACTAATTGCTTTTGCAATTGTTGAAGGTGTATTTTTCTCCGGTTCTTTTTGTTCTATTTATTGGCTCAAAAAACGTAATGTAATGCCCGGGCTGTGTGCATCTAATGAATTAATTGCCAGGGACGAAGGTGCACATACCAAGTTTGCTATTTTACTATACTCAATGTTAGAATTTAAATTAGCAGAATCAGATGTTCATGCCATGTTCCAAGAAGCTGTTGAAATTGAAACTAGATTTATCTGTGAAAGTTTACCATGTGCTCTTCTTGGTATGAATGCTGACTCAATGAGTCAATATATTCGGTTTGTTTCTGATAGATTATTAGTTGAACTTGGATACAACAAGTTTTTCTTTGAAACAAATCCATTTGATTTTATGGAATCAATTAGTGTTGAAGGTAAAACAAACTTCTTTGAATCTAGACCAACTCAATATCAAAAAGCTTCAGTGCTTAATAAAAGTAAAAATTCAAGTTTTGAAATTAGTGAAGACTTTTAATTAATTTAAAATAATTTATTCTAAGTAAAATATATAATTAAAATCATGTCATTACTTCGTGCACAAAGAAATGCTGATGTTGCTTCAGGATTAGCTAGTGGAACTGAGGCTGTAGCTTCTAGTGGATTTTTAAAATCCTATGGTAATTATTTAGGAGGTTTATTTTCTTTATTATGGACAGGTCTTGCAGTTTATTCTGGATTAGAAATTAACAAAATGGATTCATCAAGTAATCCCAATAAAAAATACTACTGGGCTGGTCCTAGTATTCTCATTTTATTAGTTTTAATTGCTAACGGATATTATTTTTCTAAAAAATCAAATGATAATCAAGAGCTTGTTGCCTCAGCCAAATCCACATATGCAAATATTACTTTAGTTCCAATTTATTTAATAGTTTTAGGGTTGGGTCTTATGATTATGTTTAATCTCAAATAACTAATTTAAACAAATAACTAATTTAAACTAATTGAAAAATTTTCATTGTATTTGTCATATAACACATTATGTAGTTCTTGTTGAGATTCTGTCAATTGGATAAAATATAAAAACGGTATTTTATCAAAGTCAAATAATCTTTCTCCAATATAAATTTTTAAATTTGCCATTAGAATAGGTTTTAATGCCGGATAGTTTTGAATACCCCAAATTGCTGTTTGATTGGTAATAGTATTAAATCCATCTTCTCTTGGAATTTGAACCATCCAACATTTATAGTTTTTCCACTGACCTTGTATTTCATACTTTAATCCAGCCATGTGCATACCAAAAATTTCTTCATCTGATTGCGCACCCCAAGAACAGTATCTCCCATCAATCATGTGCCATTGTCCACTAAATTCTTGAGTTAAAAAATCTTGTTCTGGAAATATATATCCGGTTGATAACTTGCGGTCAAGCCCAATAACACCTTTATGTTTGTGTGTTGGACCAAACCATGTGGATTTGTTTTGTTGTAATTTTGTTATCATAGAATTAAATGTATCTGCATTGGGACTTATAACCATTAATCCTGCATTAATACTAGAACCTGGTTCTTTATAAATTTCGGTTTGGGATTGTGGTATCAGTTCATTTGGAGCTATATTGTCCCATATGCCCCATATTCTTGTATAAGAAGGTATCGGCAAATTGTGCTCTATTTCCATAATTTTTTCTTGCCACCCTGCCGGTGTATTTAACTTACTTAAATTGTCAAAATTTGACATTGGTATCAAATCATTATCAACAAAAATTATCTTGTCATAATTAAACTTGGTTGAATCAAAAATGTGTAACTTTGTAAAAATATTTGCTAAATCATTGTAATTAGTATCGTCGGTATATATTTCCCGGTTAAAAACAGTCCCATTGATTTTAATTCCTGCATTTGCAAGTGGACTTATATAATCAACTATTATAACTTGGTCATATACTATTTGTAATAGTGTACAAATTTCTTCAGTTACATCGGGTGTTACCATACAAATTATTTTATGAGTTACTTGTTGTTTTCTTAACCCAAGTGCAGTTAAAATAGCCCCTTGTAAATAAGTCCATTGGCCTTGTTTGTTTGGATATAATAATGATATAAATGCATAGTTATTCATATTATTATTAAATAATAAATAATTTATTTTTCTAACTCAGATTTGAGTTTTATGTATTTTTCTTTATATTTTAAATATTTTTTATAAGATACTGATTCTCTTGAAATTACACTTTTATCTGAATTTTTCTTCCATACGAATTCAGTTGTCTTTCCTAATGGTGGAATTGCATCATCTGGAATTGTTGGAGGTGTTATTTTGGTTTGAGTACTTGTATTGAATCCTGCTACATCTTTTAATTTTGTTGTACCTGATTTTTCAATTATTCTTCTTTTGGTTAATTCTATGAAGTGCTCAAATTTTATTATATTGTCTCTTAAATTTTGTAAATTTTTAAGAATTATTTCCATTTTATCTAAATTATTATTACACCATTCAATTGTGTTTCTTAAATTACTTAAATCGCCTTTAACCGGTACATAGTGTTTCCATGGTTCTAAATTTTCTCTTATTACATCTGTGTAATCACTATCGGGTATTATTAAAATACTATTATAATATATTTCCTTAATAATTCTAAAAGCTGATGCAAAACCGTCAAGATTTAATATATATCTATAGTTTGGTTGGTCTTTAGCTGGTGTAAACTTATCTGATTTTAACCAATAATCTAAGCTATTATTTTCCAAATATGAGGCTTGATAGTGTTGATAACTAAATGTTGCTTGTCCACCAACAACATATGCGTCTACTAAACTATTTGAACCGTTAGCTGCTTCATCTTGAAGTGTTTTAAGATGAGATAACAATCTAACTGATTTATTAATTGGATATGCACAATTTGTATAATTACCTCTGAAAAATCCTTTTGGTATTTTGTCTTTTAATAACTTGTTTACACCTGGATTTTTATTATATGTGTCAATATTAAAATCATTAGAAAACCAATATTTAAAAATAAACATCCAAATATCATGAAATGGTAATCCAATATCTTTATGAGTTTTTTTGGCTGGCCAACAATAGATTGGAAAGTTAGGATCAGGTTGTGTTGTTACATTAATCTTAAGTGTTGAGGAGTGCTTTTTCATATCAGGATATGGGTGGTCATCTATTGTTCTTATTACTATGCCATTGTCAATGGGATGGTCGTGAATATTTATAAATATGGTCTGATCTATGTCACTATTTAAACTTATGTAATTAAATAAAAATGTTATTTCTTCAATCCAAAATAAAAAGCTAAAGTCTCCCATATTTTCATAAACTCTACAGTTATCAAAATAGTTTCCATATTTGTTTTTAAAGTCTTCATTCATATGTAATGTAAATTCAGCAGGTTGTCTTTTATTAAGTTTAACACTATGAATATTACCAACTGTTTCTAATGCATATTTTAGTGTTTTATTACTTACAGAACTTGCATCAGCATATGTTATCTTATCCCATTTATTAGTATCTATAACGTCTTTAACTTTATCAAAAACTCCCCCCCATCGTTTAATGTCAAATTTTGATAAATTTGGATTTCTATAGTTTGAAATAGTATTGTATTGACTAAAAAGACTGTAACCATAACCATAGCCGGAATTGTAACCAGACCCATAACCAGACCCATAACCAGACCCATAACCAGACCCATAACCAGAACTATTTCTATATCTGGAAAAAAAATCAGAATTGTAATAAGGCCCTAAACCGGGATAGTAAGTAGACCCTAAACCATAACTATATTTGGAACCATTACCAGAATTGTAACCATAACCGGAATTGTAACCATAACCGGAATTGTAACCATAACCGGAATTGTAACCATAACCAGAATTGTAACCATAACCGGAATTGTAACCATAACCGGAATTGTAACCATAACCGGAATTGTAACCATAACCGGAATTGTAACCATAACCGGATACAGGTAATGATTTATTTAAAATTGCTTCCTTATTTTCTGATTGGTCAATATTAATATCAAATGAATTCATATAAAATGTCTTTAATGTATCATAAGATAGCTTATCTGTTAAATAGAGACACCATAAATGTTTACAAAGCAAATAAATAAATTTTCTTGTACAATTTTCAACGTCTTTTTTTGAATGTTCTTCTTGTGTTATTTGGAATTTTTGCATTATTTCATTTAATAATTTTAATTTATCAAGGGGCATTTTTGATTCCATTTGTAAATTATCAGCATCTAGGAAATTTACTGTTTCCTTTAATATGTTAATGTCTTTAACAAATTTCATTGGATTCTCAAGTAGTTTATCTAAATACATTAGTTATATATATTAATTTATATTTTTTTTTATTATTATTTTTGTTGTTGTATAAAATTTATAATAATCATATACTTTTTATAATAAAAAAAATTAAAAAAATTAGTTATATGATGTGTAAACATACAAATTATTTTATGAGTTACTTGTTGTTTTCTTAACCAAGAGCAGTTAAAATAGCCCCTTGTAAATAAGTCCACTGACCTTGTTTATTTGAGTATAATAATGATATAAATACATTGTTATTCATATTATTATTAAGTAGTGAATAATTTATTTACCTAAATTATACTTTAATTTTAAGTATTTTGCTTTGTATTTTAAATATTTTTTAAGATTCGAATCTTCATTATATAAAACATTGCAAAAATCTGGATAGTAATGACAATTTATAATTGTTTCAAAAATTGGTAATATAATTCTAGGATCGTGTTCTCTAATATTTTTAAACTGAAGAAAATATTTTTCGTAATCTTCTGGAGATAAATAAGAATTATTTAATATTTCTTCTTGTAAATTACCAGTAATATGTCCAATACTATCAGATGTTGGAAATTGAGAGTACTGATCACCAAATCCATCTATATTGCGATATGACTTTTCCATATGCTCTAAAAATATTTCATTATGTGTTAATAACCAAACAATACCACTAAGAATTGATTCATATCTTTCATTTGTCAAAAGTTTAAGTTTTTTAACAAACTCCTTATTTTTTAAAACAATTGGACTAATTTCTATTTTTTTTGCAATTAAATAAGCATGTGTTAACAAAGGCATAAAAAAAATAGATTGAGTACTTGGTATAATTTCTGGTAAATCTTCCATTATAATATAAAATATTTTACAAATTTAATAATTTATTTTTCTAACTCAGATTTGAGTTTATTATATTTTTCTTTATATTTCAAGTATTTTTCATAATAAACTGATTCTCTTGAAATTACACTTTTATCTGAATTTTTCTTCCATACGAATTCAGTTGTCTTTCCTAATGATGGAATTGTATCATCTGGAATTGTTGGAGGTGTTATTTTGGTTTGAGTACTTGTATTGAATCCTGCCACATCTTTTAATTTTGTTGAACCTGATTTTTCAGTTATTCTTCTTTTGGTTAATTCTATGAAGTGCTCAAATTTTATTATATTGTCTCTTAAATTTTGTAAATTTTTAAGAATTATTTCCATTTTATCTAAATTACTATTACACCATTCAATTGTGTTTCTTAAATTGCTTAAATCGCCTTTAACCGGTACATAGTGTTTCCATGGTTCTAAATTTTCTCTTATTACATCTGTGTAATCACTATCGGGTATTATTAAAATACTATTATAATATATTTCTTGAATAATTCTAAAAGCTGATGCAAAACCGTCAAGATTTAATATATATCTATAGTTTGGTTGGTCTTTAGGTTGTGAAAACTTATCTGGTTTTGACCAATAATCTAAGCTATTATTTTCCAAATATGAGGTTTGGTAATGTTGATAAGCAAATATATTTGGTCCTCCAACAACAAATGCGTCTACTAAACTATTTGAACCGTTAGCTGCTTCATCTTGAAGTGTTTTAAGATGAGATAACAATCTAACTGATTTATTAATTGGATATGCACAATTTGTATAACTACCTCTGAAAAATCCTTTTGGTATTTTGTCTTTTAATAATTTATTTACACCTGGATTTTTATTGAATGTGTCAATATTAAAATCATTAGAAAACCAATATTTAAAAATAAACATCCAAATGTCATGAAATGGTAATCCAATATCTTTATGAGTTTTTTTGGCTGGCCAACAATAAATTGGAAAGTTAGGTTCAGGTTGTGTTGTTACATTAATCTTAAGTGTTGAGGAGTGCTTTTTCATATCAGGATATGGGTGGTCATCTATTGTTCTTATTAGTTTGCCATTGTCAATGGGATGGTCGTGAATATTTATAAATATGGTCTGATCTATGTCACTATTTAAACTTATGTAATTAAATAAAAATGTTATTTCTTCAATCCAAAATAAAAAAGTAAAATCACCATTATCTTCATAAACTCTACAGTTATCAAAATAGTTTCCATATTTGTTTTTAAAGTCTTCATTCATATGTAATGTAAACTCAGCAGGTTGTCTTTTATTAAGTTTAACACTATGAATATTACCAACTGTTTCTAATGCATATTTTAATGTTTTATTACTTACAGAACTTGCATCAGCATATGTTATCTTATCCCATTTATTACTAGCTATAACATTTTTAACTTTATCAAATAATGGACCATATGGTCTAATGTCAAATTTTGATAAATTTGGATTTGTATAGTTTAAAATAGTCTTATGTTGACTAAAAAGACCATAACCGTAACCATAACCGGGATAACCATAGCCAGGATAACCATAGCCAGGATAACCATAGCCAGGATAACCATAGCCGGCATAACCATAGCAGGCATATCCAGAATAACCATAACCACACGCACTTAAAGATTTACTTAAAATTGCTGCTTTATTTTCTACTTTGTCAAGATCAATACCAAATAAATTCATATAAAATGTTTTTAATGTATCATAAGATAGCTTGTCTGTTAAATAAAGACACCACATATGTTTACTAAGTAAATAAATAAATTTTCCGGTTAAATTTTCCAAGTCTCTTCTAGTTTTATTTGCACCAGATAAGCCTAACATTATGTCTAATTCATTAGCATAGTTTTCACGAGTCATCTGGAAATTTGGCATTATTTCGTTTAATAATTTTAATTTACTTGATTCCATGGAAGACTCCATTTGTAAATTTTCAACATCTAAAACATTGACTGTTTCTTTTAAGGTGTTGATGTCTTTAACAAATTTCATTGGATTCTTTAGTAGGGTATTTAAATCCATTAGTTATTATATATTAATTTAGATTTTTTAATTTATTTTAATTATTGTTTTTTTCGGTTTTTTTAAAATATTATTTTTAGTTCATCGTAATATTATTATATTTTATATATATTTAATTATATTACGATGTAATACTCATCTATATATCAGGCTCTTACTAAACGATAAAAATTGATAAAAAATATTATAGTTTTATTAAGTATATGATCAATAAAATGTTATTTGTTACAAAACGCGACGGCAGAAAAGAATTAGTACAATTTGATAAAATCACCGAAAGAATTAGTAAACTAGTTCGCCCTAATGAATTATTGGGACTTGATGTTCCCTATTTGTCGGTTACTGACGAAACAGATTTCTTGGATCCCATTGTTGTAGCCCAAAAGGTTGTTGCCAGCTTATACCCTGGAATTACCACTGAAGAACTAGACGTTGAATCAGCTGAAATTTGTGTTAACCTATCCACGACCCATCCTGCTTACGCACACTTGGGTGGAAGAATATTAGTTTCTAATCTACATAAGAAAACTGGAAACAATTTTACTGACAAAATGGTCAGGCTAGCTAAAGAAACTGGAAATATTAATGCCTTGTGGTTAGATTGGGTTATGTCCAATGCAACGGAAATAAATAAAATTATTGATTACAATCGTGATTATTTATATGATTATTTTGGATTCAAAACTTTAGAAAAATCTTATCTACTCAAATCACATGGACAAATTATTGAAAGACCACAAGATATGATTATGCGAAATGTTATCACTGTTACTGTTAACCTCAGCCCACATGCAATTAACAATTCCCCAGACAAAATCCTACAAAAAATTAAAGAAACATATGATTTCATTTCGTTAGGATATTACACTCATGCTAGTCCAACTCTATTTAATTCTGGTACTACACATATGCAATTATCAAGCTGTTTTCTTTTGGGTACATCAGATGACTTGAGTTCCATCACAACCACATGGGATTCGTGTGCTCAAATTTCCAAATGGTCTGGTGGCATTGGGTTACATGTGTCCAATATCAGAGGAAAAAACAGCCTAATCAAAGGTACTGGTGGTAAATCAAACGGGTTAGTTCCATTTCTCAGAGTATTTAATGATATTGCCAGATGGATTGACCAAGGAGGCAAACGCCCTGGTTCAATTGCTGTTTATTTGGAACCACACCATCCTGATATTTTTGAATTTTTAGACTTGAGAAAAAACTTTGGTTCAGAAACAGACCGTGCTCGTGACTTGTTTTTGGCTTTGTGGGTTAGTGACCTATTCATGAAACAAGTTGAGTCTGGTGGTGACTGGTATTTACTTAGCGCGGATGAATGCCCCGGATTAACTGATGTGCACGGGGACCAATATGAAATCTTATACTGGTCATATGTGCATGCGGGTAAATACAGAACCAAAGTTGAAGCAAGAAAATTATTCCATGCAATCATGGAAGCACAAATTGAAACCGGTATGCCTTATATTTGTTTCAAAGATGCCATTAATGCCAAATGCAACCAGAAAAACTTAGGAACCATCAAGTCAAGTAATCTTTGTGCCGAAATAACTGAGTATTCCGATGACAAAGAATACGCGGTCTGTAATTTGGGGTCAATAGCACTCAAACCATTTGTCAGACCTTTTGTTGTACCTGAAGGTAAAAGGTGGATAATTTTTACTAAACCCAACTGCAAATTCTGTACCTGGGCTAAAAAATACTTATCCAGTCTAAAAATTAATTTTGAAGAAGTTGGGTTTAATAACGAAACTCTAGAACAACTTAAAATGCTTTTAGGTAAGCCAAGATTTACTTTTCCACAGGTTTTTATTGAATCAGACAACACTACCAGTTCTATTGGTGGGTGGTCTGATTTGTATGCCTACACTGCTGGTACTTTTGATTATGATAAATTATATGATGTTGCTTATGCTGCAACAATCAACCTAGATAAAGTAATCGATGTTAATTATTATCCAGTGCCTCAAACTAAATTATCAAATATTAAACACCGACCTATTGGGTTGGGCATTCAAGGACTTGCAGATGCGCTAAGTTTGTTGCGCATACCATTTGATTCAGAACAAGCTGTTGAATTAAATGGAAAAATTATGGAAACAATTTATTTGGCTTCAGTAACTGCTTCGAATTCAATTGCAAAATCCAGATACACTGGGATGAATACATTAATTGAATACTTTTCAACTAGCCAAGTTACAGCACCTGAATACTATGACCCAGAATTAGATTTTTCAGATCCAGTTATTACTAAATTATACCATAAAATCAAACCAAATCAATGCGAACTAACAAAACCTGTTGGCACCAGAACTGGTGCTTATAGTAGTTTTTCTGGTTCACCTTTTTCACAAGGACAATTCCAATTTGATCTGTGGGCTGGGTCTGGTAATGAAACAAATATCAAATTATCTTACCCGGACAAATGGGAAGAACTTAAAACCAGCGTTATTACTTTTGGTACTAGAAACAGTTTATTAACAGCTCTAATGCCCACTGCATCAACAAGTCAAATTCTTGGTAACAATGAATGTTTTGAATTTTTCACAAACAATATTTATACCAGAAAAACTCAAGCAGGTGATTTTATCCTGGTTAACAAATACCTTGTTGCAGACCTAATTAAAATTGGCTTGTGGAATGTCCAACTTAAAGACAAAATCATTGCTGCCAATGGTTCAATTCAATCAATTGATGAAATTCCAAGTGAAATTAAACAAATTTATAAAACAATTTGGGAAATTAAACAAATCTGGGTTCTTAAAAATGCTGCCGCACGTGGACCATATGTTGACCAAACCCAATCACTAAACATATTTATGGGAGAACCTGATTACCAACGTCTTAGTTCTTCTCATTTTTGGGCATGGAAAGCTGGTCTTAAAACAGGAATGTACTACCTGAGGTCAAGAGCTGCTGCCGATGCAATTAAATTTACTGTTGACCCAAAACTTGTCAAGCAACAACAAGAACAAGAAACATGTACCAATTGTTCTGCCTAAAATGGTTTGTATGTATATGTATTCTTTTAATTAAATATTAATTCATAGTCAATTAAAAAAATTGTTTTACAATATAATTTATTTTAATTTATTAATAAATAAAAAAAATTGAAATTAATTTTCTCTGGGAGGCAGTATAATAAATTGTAATGTCAGGACATACTCATCAGAAAAAACATAACAAACGTACCGGCTCTAATGCCAACTCGGAACTTGTCTACGCCAATAAGGACGAAGGACAAGAATATGCCGAGATTGTTGGTCCCAAGGGAAATTGTCGTTTTGAAGCACGTATCATCAGTACTGGTGTGACGGTAAACGCTCCCCTTCGCGGAAATCTTACCCATGGTAAAACTAAGCAATTCATTGCCAAGGACGACATTGTTCTCCTTGTACCAAATGTAGGCGACGGTTATATCATTGACCTAAAATACAGGCCAGAAGAAGTGAAAGTACTTCGTAAGGCAGGTGAACTAACTCAAATTGTGGAATCAACACAAACAAGTGGAGTAACTGTTGCTTTCGGTAACGAAGCAGTAGCTGCAAGGCGAGAAAACATCGAAATTGACGATGATGTTATTGCCAACCTCTAAATCATATTTGGATGATTTCAAGTTGGGGTTAGTTATTAATTTATAGCCTCAAATGAGGCGTATAATTTATAATTCCATTATTCAAGTATCATGTGAATTATATGCTTTAATTAAATAATCTGCTACAATTGAATCATTATCTATGGTAAGATGAACATTTGATATATCTCGTTCATCAATTCCCATTTGCTTGAGATATTCTACACGTTTTTCATTTATTTTATTTGAATAATTTCTTATATATTCATTGAACTTCAAGTCTGAATTTAGTATTTTTTGTATTAGTTTTGATACTAAAGTCTTTGGGTCTACTGTTGGATTTTTAATTCTTGTTTCCAAATACCATAAACACCAAGCTAGACAAAATCCACCAAAATCCCCGGCCTTTTTATTTGATGGATTATTTTCATCTGATAATGTTTGGAATCCAGCATATGGTAAATAATCCTTTGGTCTTAAATATTTAAGACCTGTATTCCATGTTAATTCCTCTTCTAAAACATCATCAACTATATTTTCAATATCGGATGAATTTCCGTATGGTTCAAAACGTTCCACAGTCATATTTTTAAAGTCATAAATTAATATATTTGCATGTAACATTTTATCATATATTAAACTTAAAAACACTGTTGCAAATCTTTTTCCTCCTTCTCTACGTTCTGCATTAATCAAATTGTTTAAATAGGGATGAACGTAATATTCATTATCAGAATAATATGAAATAACCCAGGGAAAAACTGGCTCTTTTGATAACATATCATCAGAAAATGGAAAAGTATTGTCAAATGTCAAATTATTAATAGTATATGATTTCAAGTTTGGAATTAGCAAATCTTTATAGGTATTTTTTAAATACATACTAAACACACCAACATCTTTAAATTTAGCTTGAAACAATGTTGAGTGGGAATATGGATTTGATTCAATATTAATTTTATCATCGGGTTCAGCATATTCGGGTTGTGACTTGTAAAAACCAATCCATTTGCTTAAATTATTGTCTGGGTAAGATTTATTTTTCTCCAATAATTTTTTAATAATTTCAGGACTAACTTTAATTTTATTCTCTGACAAAATTTGTGAATATCCAGTAAAATCTAACCCAGTAATTAGTTCAAGTGGAGTAAATTTATCGATATTTTTTTGATTCCAAGTGTTACTATCACATAATTTTAAAACTTCCACATCAGCTTTTGGACCTGAGTTTTTATGTTTTTCAGCATTATCAACTGATTCATTTCTAGTTGTTCTAACATAAATTGCTGTATGTGCAATGTTATCAGCATATTTATTATTATCTTTAAAAAATTCAGGATTTTTTTCCAATAATTTTTTTAATATTTTTTTACTATAATAAAATTCATTATTTGCAATATCAAAATATAAACCTAATCTAATTGGATTATCTGTTCTTATAAATGAATGATAGTCTACATCAATATTTCTCCCAATTAAATAATCAAACAAAATTTTATCATTTGTGTTTAGTGCAGATATTATTAGCCCTTCACCAGATTCATTTTTTAAATTAATTTCTTCATCTGAAAATTTGTCAAGTATTTTAATTTTATCATCGGGTTTTAACAAATGATTTCCAAGTATTCCAAATAAATACTGGTTTTTTAAATGGGGTTTTATTTTATAAGCTTGAATGAATTTATCTAAATCTTTTGGACCTAAATTTAGTATAATTAGTTTTAAAATATAAGTTGATTTACTACCTGATTCTAATAGATCAGTCCAATTTAAATCTGGAAATTTATTTATTAAACCGGCAAATTCCTCAAATGGTAAATATGCAGTAAATGCTTCACGAGTTAAATTTCTGTTATAAATGTAATCTGGATATGTTTGAATAAGATATGTAAGTATTGGAATATTATTTTCTTTTGCTGCAGTATGAAATCCATTTAACCCTTCTAAATTTTCAAGGTGAACAGGTTGTTTAACTAATTTTAATCCTTCAAAATTATTCAGCATAATTAAATAGTGATAAAGATAATTACCTTGATGAATAGGCTTATCTATGGAAAAATCTTTTAAATCTTGTTTATTTTTTATATTAATAATTTTGTTAAAATCTATTTTCATTTAATTATTCTTAAGTAGAAAATAAACAATTTATAATAAGAAAAATATAAAATTCATAGAAAAATTGATAAGTTTATCTTCTTAAATATATTACAATATATAATGACTACTATAGACAATAGCTCAATCAATATAATTCCCGACTCCTATGGCTCTGCTTTAACTGTAATTAATGAACCAGTTAAATCAACAGAATCACAAGAAACCGATGCCGACAATTTAGCAGATGTGGATATTGGAGATGAACCAGTTGAAGAACCAATTAAATTTGGTGTTAGTAAATATAAAAATATTATGGGTGTAACTTGTTATATGAATTCAATACTACATATTTTACAACAAACACCAGTTTTTGTTGAATATATTACACAAGCTAAATTTAGAGATGGTGTCATGAAAAAAATTAAAAATAAAATGGCTTCAAACCCAAGTCTTGACGAAGAAACACTATTGAAAGAATTTGTAATTTTTGAATTATTTAGACTGTTTAAAACAAGTCTTGAAAATGATGACTCATCAATCACACCTACTACTTTCAAGGCACTAATCGGAAAAAAGAACGATATGTGGAATGAATATAATCATCAAGATTCACAAGAATTTTTTAATTTTCTTATTTCACAACTTGAAGAAGAAGCTGGTATGAAATCTATGTTTGTTCCTGGATTTAATTATTTAGAATCAAATGCTGAACAGCTTAATTTCATTGATTCTCTTAAAAACACAATTGCTACTAATTCTTGGACAAAATTTCAGGCAAGAGAATATTCGCCTCTTAAAAACATGTTTGATGGATTAGTTCAAAATAATCGAAAATGTATGTGTTGTAATACAAACTCTGTTGCATTTGAACCTTTTTTAACTTTACCTGTTTCAGTACCAATCAAAGATAAAACAGACATGTTTAAGGTTTTTAATATTTATGATTGCATAGATCACTTTGTTTCAGAAGAACAATTAGACGCTGATAATAAAATGAATTGTGAAATGTGTGGACTTAAAAATCGAGGACACAGTAAAACACTTTTATGGAAAACACCAAAAGTGCTTGTTATCCACATTAAAAGATTTTTAGTAAACTCTTTTGGTATTCCTACACAAAAAATTACAAACAATGTAAACTACCCGATAACTAATTTGGATTTGGAAAAATACTTTGATCCCGCTAGTCCTCACAAGTCTAGTAGCAAATATGACTTGGTTGGAATTAATATTCATCAAGCATTTGGGTACGGTAATAATATTAATGCTGGACATTATACATCTATTGTTAAAAATATAATGAACAACAACTGGTACTTGTACAACGATTCTAATCAAGTTAGAATGGCTTATACCAAAGAAAATTTACAAAATGCAAATGCTTATTTGCTCTTTTATTATAGACATGATTAATGATGGGATTTGTAAATTTGTTTTATTATTAGTCTTGATAAATAGTGATCATCTGATAATTTTTTATTTTATCTATTTTGTAATTAAATTTATTAAACTCTGATAAATTATAATTAAAAGGAAGCTTTATAAATATTGGCTTATCATTTATGTTTTTTACCTTATGAACTACTTCTTCCATTGTCCATTGCCCAAGCTTTATTTTTGTCTCAAAATTATGTTTATAATCTGGTCCGCCCCATGGAGGATCAAAAAAGTAACCATGATAATCACCTGACAAACAATCTAAACAATTTGCATTTATTAAAGTAACATTTGATAATTTATAAACTTGAACATTATTACTTAATAGTTCAAATCTAGAATCACATAATTCAATAGAAACAACATGTGAAAAATGTTTGGCAAAGGATATTGTATTTCCCCCAATGCCTGCTGTAGCGTCAACAATTGTTGATGTTTTTCCAATTTCTTGTTTAATTAAATTAGAAATAAAATCTGCTTCTTTTGGATGTGTTATTGACCATAAACCCTCTTGATCATATTTTAATTGGTCCAAATTATCTAAACCAGTTAAGGTTGGAAATATTTTTTGAACAATTTGTTGTTCCATATTTTGTTATTATATACTAATAATTTTTAATCTTTTAAATAATAAACAAGTTTTTTTCTTAAAATATCAAATTAATATTTTTATTAATTAATGAAAATTAACAATTACAACCAATTTAAAAACAACTCGAATTTATAAAGATTAAATATATTAAAACTCTACCAGTTTTCATATATTTGAATTTAATTTGTTTAATTTAAGTATTCTTTTATTGATTTTAAAACTTTGGATTCTTGGGCAGAAAAAGGCTCAAAAATTTTTTCATCATCTAAATCAGCAATTAATGGTATTGCTACATCCATAAATACAAATTCACTAGATAAAATAGCCCAATAGTTGTTGTTATCATCTGAGTCATAGTTAATTGCTTGTAAAACTTCTTCATTTGAATTAATTACTGTATTAGAATCTGATGATTTATTTGCTAATTCAATATAGGTTGTCAAGTTAGTAAGTTTTGATAAATTTAAATCTAATTCTGATGGTAAAGAATTTATTAAAGACATTACAATACTGTTAGCATCTCTATGTTCTACGTGTAAATTTACTGTAAACATTATTATTTTATATAATAAATTAGATTTTATATATTAACTATAGTAAAAAAAACGCTTTGAGACAATATAAAGAAAATAAAAAATGAAAAGAAAATAATATAAATTTTAACTGGAGTAATTATAATAATGTCAAATACTCAAACACTAAATCAAAATCTGGTTTCTGAATTTGAAAAACTGGTTAACTTTATACGAATTGAAATTGACACAGCTAAAATTAAAAAAGATGTAAAATTAGCTACAGCAAACACATTCAGACTAAAACAAGTTGCAAATGCTCTAAGCACAATTAAAAAATACCCAAAGGCAATAACATTGGAAAATATTGATGAATTTGCACAACTTCCTGGAATTGGTAAGGGAACAGTTGACCGTATCAAAGAAATTATTACCAAAGGAAAATTACAAGAAATTGCAAATTTTGCAGACACTGCTGAAGAAAATAAAAAACTTATTGAAGAACTTGAATCAATTGTTGGTGTTGGTCGGGCTCATGCGTTAGAATTAATTTCACAAGGTGTTAAATCTGTTAACGATCTTAAAAAGAAAATTACCAAAGGTAAAATTCAGGTAAACGATAAAATTGCATTGGGTGTTAAATATTATGGAAAATTTGCGGGCGATATTCCGCGTGAAGAAATTAATAAAATATACAAAATTTTTGAATCGGTTATTAAAAAAATGAACACCCAATATAAATTAACAGATTCTAACAAATATATATTCGAAATATGTGGTTCTTATCGACGAGAAAAACCTACTAGTGGTGATATTGATGTTCTTATTAGTAAAATAGACACAAAACTTGATGAACCAGATGATGTAAATCATTTGGCAAGATTTGTTGAAAAACTTAAAAAACCAATAAAATCTAATGACACAAAACCGTTACTTGTTGATGATATGACTGATAAAAATTTTACAACAAAATATATGGGATTTGCACAATACAAATCAAACCCATTTAGACGTATTGATATTAGATTTATTCCATATGACGCATATTATCCTGCACTTTTATATTTTACTGGTTCTGCTGAATTAAATGTTAAAATGAGAAAAATTGCCAAAACCATGAAATTAAAATTATCTGAATATGGTTTGACTAAAGAAGACGGTACAAGACTCCCAATTAGTTCTGAACATGACTTTTTTAAAATACTTAAAATTGAATATCTTGAACCAAAATTTAGATAATTGTTTTTCTTAATTATTGTAAAATTATAATCTGTTTTACAATAATCAAATTTACTTGCTTTTTCACAACATGGTATTGAAACAATAAGTTTTTACTTGCTTTTTCACAACAAGGTATTGAAACAATAAGTTTTTACTTGCTTTTTCACAACAAGGTATTGAAACAATAAGTTTTTACTTGCTTTTTCACAACAAGGTATTGAAACAATAAGTTTTACTTATTTTTCACAACATGGCATGTTTCCCATTCATTTTCTGGAATATATAAACATTTTGTTCTTAGTTCTGTTTCCATATGTCCAATCACAAAACTCAATGTATTTATTGTCTTTAAAATTTCTTTATTATGGGTTACAAGTTTTGTCTTTTCGTATTTTTGTTTAATGTAATCAAGTAAAATTTTTAAATCAGCAGAAACCATGTTATGCACATAATGGTCTTGATAACATAAGCTTTTGGTTTTTAAATTATAATTATACGTACAACTGTCTTGATATGAACAAAATTTATATGAACATCTTGATATAATTCCTTCTTGTTTTTCCTGAGGATTTAACAAAATGTGAGAACCTTGTGTTTTATCGTGTTGTATTTCTTTTTGTCCAAGACGAGTTCTTAAGGATTCACTTAAACCAAGTAATATATTTAAACATGCTACAAAAAAATCATAATCTAATGATTTATTTTGTAATGTGTATTTTGTTAATAACTTAATAATATCTAATTCCTTTTGAAGAATTAGTAAACTTGATTTTTGTTTTAACTCTTCTACTTGTTCTGATGATTTACATAATTTTTCCATTTCAGCTAATTTGTCTTGATAGTCTTTTTCAATTTGATTAATCTTGCTTTCTACATTTTTTTCTTCTATTTTATTACTTAATTTATTTATATAATCAACTATTCTTGCTTGATTTCCAATATCAAGTTCCATTTTATAGTCATTAAACCAGGATAATTCTTGAGTCATTTATTAAATAAATCAAGTCATTTCTTTATATCAAATTTAAAAAAATAACTGGCTCTATTTAAAAAAGAATTTCTTTTCATATAATAATATAATGGACGACAATAAGCCTAATAAAAGATTAACTTCTGATAAAAATTATAAAAGACCTGATAAAACTTATCAAGACACACTTACCAATCAAGAAATAAAAGAAAAATTAAAAGAATATAAAAAATGTTCAGATATCAGAACTGTTAGTATTGGTACACATATTAGATACTTTGTTACAGACCCGGAAACTAAACAAAAAGTATTTAGACTTGGGGGGACATTAAATAAAGTTGATCCAGAAGGTCGTTTTGTTGTTTTAGGTAACGGAAAACTATCTTGGTCTGTACAAATTACTGGCACACAATTTTGGACAAAAATGTCTGAGGCTGAATTTAAAGAAGAACTTAAAAAAGAAATTAAAAAAGAACTAGCTGCAACAGAAGATTTTGGACCTGCAGATCCAATGTTGGAAAAAGAAAATAAAGAACTTAAAAAAGAAATTAAAAATCTTATGAAAAAACTTGACCAACTTGAAGAAGAAAACAAAACTTTAGTAAAGAAAAATGAACAACTTGGGACACAATTAAGCAAAATTGCTAGTGAAATTAAAAAGGAAAAAAAAGGAAAATAAAATTATTATAAATATATAAATATTTTCTTAATAAGATTATATAATGGGAAAACAAACTGAAAACAACAAAAATAAATCTTCTAAAAAAAATTATAGTTTTACTGGACAAAGAGTTATTGGTGAAAACAAAGCCACACATTTATCAAATGGATATTCTGATTCTGATTCCAATACAACTGATGACATGCGTAAATTATTAGAAAGTGATGTACCAAGAAACAATCAAATGAATATGATGGCTCAAAATACTTCTTCTATGCCTGCAGGTATGGGCATGGGTATGGGCATGGGTATGGGCATGGGTATGGGTATGAATCAAATGCAAATGAATCAAATGAATCCTTTTGCCATGAACCAAATGACCAATGCTAATCAATTCATGGGAGCTGCAGATATTGACCCATTAATGGTTAATACTTTAGCACCTATTAATAATGCTAAAAATGATTTTACTGGTTTTGATGGATTAATGAATAGTTCTCAAATGGCTCAAAATATGTCCGGACTTGCAAATCTTGCTCAGCTTGGTCCAAATAATATCAACATGGCTAATCAATATGCTAATAATGCTATGTCTGAAACTAATATGATGGGAATGAATGGTATGGGAATGAATGATATGAATATGATGGGTATGAATGGCATGGGTATGAACATGGCAGGCATGGGTATGAACATGGCAGGTATGGGTATGATGGATAACACTAAACCTCTTGATGCATCTGGTCTTAAAAACTTAGCTAACTTACACACCATGAACATTCTCAAACAATAAATTTACAATCTGTTATTAAAATATATTTAAAATTATCCAATTTTTAATATATTTAAAGTTCTTTATGTGTAAACTATATAAGAAAAAATTGATTAATAATATTAATAAATAGAATAATCGATATATAATGTCAAAAAGCTTTGCAAATGTTAGGTTATCGCGAGAATTATCAAAATTGCAATCCGAATCTGATAAACTCGATGGGATCATTATTGAAAATCCATCTGATTTAATGGTTTGGAACGCTAAAATATCTGGACCACCTGGAACTCCGTTCGAAAAAGGTGTGTTCGATATTGTGTTACGTTTTGATACTGATTATCCAGTTAAGCCTCCAAGTGTAAAATTTTTAACTCCAATGTTTCATCCCAATATTTATCGCGATGGAAAAATTTGTGTTGATATTTTACAGTCTTCTGAATGGACACCAGCACAAAATGTCCGAACTATTCTTGTCTCAATTATGTCCTTGCTAATGGACCCAAATCCTTCATCGCCTGCTAATAGAGAAGCAGCAGAATTATATAATAAAAATCAAAAAGCATATGGTGATAAAGTAAGAGAATTTATTGAAGCCAATAAAGGTAAAACTGTCTAATTTTATTTTATCAAATTAGAATTTTATAAATAGTATTTTATCTAGTTATAAAATTTAATCATACAACTTAACTTCAGGAATATCAATTACTTCACCAATAATATAAATATCATTTTCTAATAATCTATATTGGTTATTTTCATCTTTGTCAAGTTTTCCAACTGGATAATTTAATGTGTAATCATACACCACACCGGTGTCTTCATTTAACCAATATGATTCTTCTTTTGAGTATGAATTTTCATCAACACGTTTTGCTGCTTTTATCTTTCTTACCTTAATTTTAATTCTGTTTGAATCTTTTGCATTGGAACCATTATCAATCTTCAAGTCATAATCTAATTTATTTTGAAAGGCTGGTCCGACTGGTTTTTCAAATAAAGATTCCTCATTAAATTGAAAACATTTATATTTTGAACCCATCATATTATGTGCTTTAAATAATTCACAATCTACAGCAGCTTCTTTAACTGCTTCAATAAAGCTTAGTAACAAGTTATTCTTCTTTCTAGAAATATCTTCCATTTTTTCGTCGGTAGTTTCTTTTCCTGATTTTCTAACCACTTTGTAACGGAAAACATCAACTTTACGTTCATCTTGTGGTAAATCTTTGTGTTGACAGAAACGTAAAGCACGACCAATAACCTGTTCTATACGAACTTCATTCCAATATGGTTCCATTATATGAACTTGTCTTACATTGTTCAAGTTAATACCTTCAGCACCTGCAGGTGAAATCATAATAATTTTGCAATGTTTGCCATATTTGTTATCACTCATATTAAAAATTTCTTTATTTAATTTTCTAACATCTTTTTCAATACCACCATGGAACTCACACCAACGTAATCCATCTTTTGATAATTTTTTGTCTCCACTTAATTTTGTTTTATCAAATTCTGAATCTTTATCAATATCAACAAACCCAAAAAATTCCAAATATACCTTAAGTAATTGTAATCCTTCCATTTCTACATAATTTGAATAAATCATAACTGTTCCTTTTGTTTTTAATATATTAAAAATTATACGGGAAAATTTGGGACTGCACATGTACATTGTATCAAATAATTTTGACTTGGTTTTTTCTAATTGGTGGAAATTTGTAAATGAACCTTCATATTTAGTATGAAATGTTTTAACATCATCTTGTATTGTATGTCCAGCTTCTTTGTCTTTGCGTAAAATATCCTTCATAAAATCAATAAAGCCATTTGTGTATGCTTTAATGGCTTTTAAATATTCTAATACTTCCGCTTTTGACTTGACAAGCTCATTTTTCTTTTCCACATTTTTACCCTCTTCAATTACCACAGCATCTGATTCCTTAATTCTAAACTGTCCAGGTCTTGGACGTTTTTCGCCATTGATTTTATCTGATATAGTTGGAAAAACAAAGTTACATGCTTGACGTGTGTAAGAAGCATAAGTTGACATTGAATCACCTACTTTACCACGAGACATTCTCAAACGTATTTTTTCTTTTTGTTCTTCTATTTCTTCAAAATAATTATAAACTTCCTCTTGGTATTTATCCATTGGAAGATTTACATAATGAACTGTTTTAGTTGCAAATTTATCTGGTGTTGCTCCAATATAATATGAAACTAACCCTAATATTCTTCGTTGAAACATATTTTTTGTATTTTCGTTTAATGAAGCAAAATTTGATGAACTTATAAATAACTGTTCAAAAATACTTTCTGATGTTGGGAATGAACCTGGTCTTAACAAGTTAAAAATCAATGCAAATTCAAATGGATTGTTTACAGCAGGAGTTGCAGATAACAACATTACTCTGGTATTAGAATTTTCTTTTTTTTCTTGTTGAATATAGTCATAAATAACTTGTGCACGTTTACCTTTTTTGGATGATACGTTGTTATACACATTGTTCATAAATCTATGAGCTTCTTCTATGACAAATAATGATGTTTTACTTGCATCTGCTTTTTTTACTTTTTCTAAAAAGTCTCTATCTGCAAATGGAGAGTCATAGTGAATAAAAATAATATTTGCAAAACGTTTTTCAAAATCTTCTTTTGCCATCCATCGGTTAATATCTTTTAACCAGGGGTCATCGTGTAGAGAAGCAGGTATTAATAAAAATATATTCCATTTTGGTGTGTAATTGTATAAAATATTGTATACATTGATCATTGTGTTTGTTTTTCCTGCACCTACACCATGATAAACTAACATATCTTTGAATGGTGATTGATAATTTAAAAATTGACCAACGAATTGTTGATACAAAGTTAAACCTTTTGCTCTTTCTTCATTACAAGGATCTTCGCCTTCTTTTCTTGATATTTCAGGTAATATATATTGTTTAAAATTCTTCATAACCCATGATGGAAAAAGTCTTCCATTTTGTTCCAAGTTTATGTTTGATTTAGACATTTTCTATTATAATGTATTATATAATAATAGAAAACAACTTAATTAAAATTTGTTAATTTAATTTTGTTAAATTTTTAACATTTGATTTTGTTCCAGATGATTTAAAAATCATAACAAATACCATAATTATTAAAATAATTACCAAAATTACACTAGTATATTTCCATATACTTGAAGGTTCTTCTGGTTCTGGACAAGTTGCCTTAACACATGTGGGACAAACGTGTTCTGGGCATTTTTGTTCGCCGCATTTAGGGCAAGAAACTTGTTCTTGTACTGGGCAGACACGCTCTTCTTGTACTGGACAGACACGTTCTTCTTGTACTGGGCATTTGCCTTCATATAATTTTTTTAGCTTGGATTCTTGTTCTTCACTTGCTATAGCACATATATTTGGTGTAAACTTAATGAAATTTAATTTATCATTATAAAATACACATTTGTCATTTGGAATATCATCAATATGTTCACTAATTAAATCAGACAAAATTTCTGCAGATTCGTCAGGGGTATATTGGGTTTTTGCAAGATTCAATGCAAATTGTAACATATTTACTCTTGTTAAAAGTCCAATTGTGTTAGCAATTTTTACTTCTGGATTGGGGGTTTCATTAATTTTATTTATAATTTTCTTTGCAACTAACAAAACTTGTTTTTGTTCATTTAAATTATTACCCTTTTTAGGTATTCCTGCAATTAAAAAATCAATAAAAGCATTTGATTCATTGGTAAAATAAATTTTTGGAATTAAAATAGTCATTAATTCTTGAACTGGTTTTGATTCGATATCTTTTCCACCAATATTGGATTCCGATAAGTTAATGGGATGACCTTTAATTCTTATTTCTGGTTGAACTTGTTTTTCTGGTTGAACTTGTTTTTCTACTTTATCATCTCTTTTTTTATTTTTTTTATTACTTACATCTGCAAATGTTTCATAACCACCATAATGATCATTTTCAAATGCATCAAAACTAGTAAATTTTTCTACCTGTTTTTCATATATTGCTAATAAGCCATAATTTGATAAAATCATACTCATTGAAAATTGCATTCCAATTGCATTTGTCATATTTGTAATTTCTTTTTCGCTTTTTTTCAAATATTTTTTAACATATGATTCAACATATGCTTTCATGTCTTTTCCATTAATTTCTACTTTTAAATATCCATATTTATTATAATATTCTTTAAGTTTGTCCATACTCAAGTCAAATTCATCCTTAGTATTTTCAATTGATTTTCTTTCTAAACTAATAATTTTGTCTTGATTATCTAATTTGGCAAAAATTCCGCCCATTATTAATTAAATTAGAAATAAAAAAATTTATATATTATTTTCATTTTTGATTTTCATCAAGCAACATTTTAATCAAATAATCCTGTGATTTTTCCCCAATTCCTCGAATATTTACTGTACTTGCTACCAGTTCCTTTTTACCAAGCACAATAATATAATTGTAGTGAAGTACTTCCGCATTTAAAATTTTCTTCTGTAAAGTTTCACTTGATAAATCTACATTGAAATATTTACCTGCTCCCATTGACATAATTAGATTTTTGACCTTGTCACAGTATTCAATTAAATCTGGTTTTACTGAAACAGGAATTATGGCAACTTGGCGGGGTGACACAAAATATGGTATGTCTCCTTGAGCATTTTCCAATAGCAGTGCAATAAAACGTTCAACTGAACCTAAAATAGCTCGGTGGATAATTACTGGGCGGATTAGTTCACCTTGGTCATCTTGGTAAGTTAGGTTAAAACGTTCAGGCAAGTTAAAGTCCAATTGAATAGTTCCCAATTGATGTTTACGTCCTAATGTATCGGTAACAGTGAAATCTAATTTGGGACCATAAAAAGCCCCATCTCCTGGATTAACATTGGATTCTTCAAAAGTGGTAATTAACCGGGACAAAATTTCTTCTGCTCTGTTCCAATTATCAATTGAACCGATGTACTTTTCTGGTCTGGTTGATAACCCAACCGAAAATTTAAAATTAAATATCTTGTAGACTTGCTTAATAAAATCAATCACACCCTTAATTTCATCCTCAATTTGATCCATTGAACAAAATATATGTGCATCATCTTGAGAAAATTTTCTTACTCGAGTTAGTCCACGTAATGCCCCGTGAAATTCATTTCTATGTAAAACTCCAAAATCTGCTAGCCTCATCGGTAATTGTCTATATGATGGATTCACATGTTTAAACATTAGACAATGACTTGGGCAATTCATGGGTTTAATTGAGAACTGTGACACATCGTCAGGATGGTGTTTTTCAATAATAAACATATTTTCCTTGTATTTGTCCCAGTGGCCAGAAGTTTCCCAGAGTGACTTGTCAAAAATATTTGGAGTTAACACCTCTTGATAACCACGGGCCATATATTCGGATCTAAAATAGCTCAGCAAATTGTTGTATAGAATTGCACCGGCTGGTAAGAAAAACGCTGAACCAGGAGATTTTTCGTCAAAAAAGAACAAGTCTAATTGATTTCCTAATTCCGCATGTGTTTTTAAATTAGATTCGGACTGTTCCTGACCACAGGAACAAGGGGTATTTTCATTTACTTCTGCTTGTTGCTTATTATTATTATTCATTAAATATTATAATATGTTATCTCTTTATAATATTTAATCAATTTTTTATTTATTATTAAAGGTCAATTTCTTTGTCCTTAACAACCTTACCATTAACATATTTCCCATATAATTCGCCTTTTTTTCCATTGGTAATTTTAAATAATTTATTGTCTTCTAAAATATATTTTTTCCCTCTAATTTTTATTTCAACTTGTTCATCTTCTTCATCTTCCGACTCAGATAACTCAGTATCTGAATCTGATAACTCTGAACCAGAATCATCTGAAAAATCAATTATTTTGTATTGACTTGGTGGTTGAGGATTATAAGTTAATTTATTTGATGCTTCTGAATTAATAATATCATCTAAAGTTCTTAGTGAAGCCCATGTTTCAATAATCAAATCTTTGTTATTATAACTAAGCAAGTTTAACTCGTTGTAGTATTTTTTTAATCCTCTTTTATTTTTAAATAACAAATCTTTTAAACTTTCTAATTTAAGACGATATACTTCACGTTCATTATGACCAAATTCTTTATTAGAACACATTGCTTCAAGTTTTTTAATATTCCCAATTAAAATTTTATCAAATAATTCGTTCTTTTCTGTTTTAATTATTGAATTTGTTTTCACGTCTATCATTGACGCATGTTTATCATTTAACGCGGTTACACAGTATGAGTGGTATTCTGGTGTATCGGCATTAAAATTAGTTGTTTGAATCAAATACATTAAACTTGATAGGCCTTTATTCATTATCCCCCGCTGTTGTTCCACTGATAAATGAGCAATACTTTCTGTTCCCGGAGAATTATTAATTATTATTTTTTTATCATTTAACGTATTGTTTGTTGTGTAGTTATTAATTACACTTGGTTTATTTTTTAATTCTTTTACTTCTTCTTTTAGTTGTTTAAATTCTTCTTTTAAAACTATCATTTCTTGAGTTTCGCATGATTTTTCATGTTTCCATCGGCTCTGATAATGCTTAAATCCCTTGTTACATTTGGAACAAAAAAAATTTTTAACCGAAGCTTCTGTATTTTCAGAACTATGGTGTGCTGATGTATGTTTCCATAGACCTGATCTTGTTTTGTATTTAACATTACATATCTCACATTCAAAGGACATAAATAATTTGTTTTATTAATACCATTTAATTAAAAATTATCTTTTAAATGGGATTTCCAATAAATTGAAAAAATTGGAAACAAAGTTATATTTATGGAAACGGGAATTAAGTTATTTGTTAGTGTATTCAATTTGTTTGGTCAAATGTTTCCATTTGTATTTAGATGTTATACTTGAATATAAATAATAATAATTATTATAAAATAAATATGTATATGTAATACACATACTACTATCACATGGAAACACAATATAAGCCTAATAAGTCACAAATCAGCATTTGGAAATGGGTTTTATAAGACTTATTATGGAAACGTTTAACTCATACAATTTGTTTCCATTTGTTGCCAAAATCCCCTCCTGGACACCTAGAGTAAGGTTTTAAAAACAAATCTATGCGATTTTAAAAAAAAATTTCGCGTGGAAACAAATGATAAGTCGGAAACGGAAACGTGGAAACGCTTGACTGTTATGGTTTGTAGGAAACCGTTTCCTAGATGCTTTACATATAGTTATTTGTATTTAATAATATATATAAAATAAATATGATTATATACACATTGAAAATCCCTATGGAAACGTCATATAAGCCAATATAAGTCTTGATAAGTCTAATATAAACATTTGGAAACGTTTTGATAAGCCAAATATAAGTCGGAATGTGGAAACGCTTAGCTTATTTAAAATATGTATTTTATTATCACACATAAGCCTTATATTGGCTTATCATGTAAACATAATTAGTTATATATGTAATACACATATCAATAATATAGACATATCATACGCTTACTTGTAATATAGTTGTATTGCATATATGGAAACAATGGAAACATTTCCATAACAGTTGACACAAACACAATATTTGGTTTCCACGCGCGCGCGCGAGACGTTTGGATATATTAATTATTATTTTATTATTATTTATTACATCTATTATCATCTACCAACCATTATTGTATATATTATTGTATGATTGTTATAACATTGTAAAACAACAAATTGTATATTTATTTAATTCGTTATAAATCATACAAGCTAAGCGTTTCCATGTTTCGACTTATCAAATGGCTTATCAAAACGTTTCCAAATGTTTATATTAGACTTATCAAGACTTATATTGGCTTATGTGACGTTTCCATTGATTTTACAGTAGTATATATTTCAACAATATAATTATCAATTATAAATTTTCTATATAATTAGTTGTAAAGCATCTAGGAAACGGTTTCCTGTGAATCATAACAGCTAAGCGTTTCCATGTTTCCGTTTCCGACTTATCATTTGTTTCCACGCGAAATTTTTTTTTAAAATTGGCCAAGTTAGTGTTTGAAAACCTATTACACGAATACCCTAGACCCCCCCAAGCCCCGGGCTAGACCCAGGAAAAACCCAAATCCAACCCGAGGTAAAAATAAAAATATTTTATATAATAATAGCCCAACCATGGCTACAAACGAAAAATATTATCATACTTCTCAATTTAATTTATATTTGGCTCCATCTCAATTAGCTAACTCCGGACTTGGTGTCTATACAAAGGATTTTATACCAGCAAACACATTAGTTGACCAATATTATGGTACTCAATCATGTCTTCTTGGTGGCTCATATGTGTTATATATTAAGGAAGACTGTTATATTGATGCACTTGGTTACCCGCGCTGTTTTATGGGTATGATAAATGATGCATCTTTTGTCCCCAAAAAAGTTATTCGTAAAAAAAAGAAAAAAATAGACATTACTCCTGATGCTAACTACGATGTAAATAATGTTAAATTATTAAATAACTGTGAATTTATTATTGATAAAGAAAATTCAAAGGCATTTGTACACACAATATGCGATATTAATCCTGGGTCAGAATTATTTGTGTCTTATGGACCAGATTATTGGAATTAATTACCTAGTTGTAACGTAACTCTGTTTTGGTCCAATAAATTTTATCCAAGTCAATTAACTTTCTAATTTGTGCTGATTCAAGTACAAACAATTCAACATCATTCACAAATATGTTATGTACAAAACCCTTATGAATAATTTGACTATCTGTTTGTGAGTATGTGGAATATACTACTCGGAACTTGTAATCATCAAAACTAAGCGTGTTGTAAATAATATTAAGTTTTTCCTGTTCATTTGCACTACTGGTTTCGTATATATTAACCAACGGAAAAAACTGCTTAACAAATGTGAAAAAACTTTCATTTGTTGGAGCGATTTGATGAGTTTCGTGAACATATTTGAAAAATTCACGGTTTGACAAAAACTCGTACCATGCTTTTCTAATGGCTATTCCGGCGTCTGTGGAATAAAAATCAGAATCGGTCATTACTCCGGGATTGTCAACAAAAAAATCCTCTAACTGGGTTGATTCGGCTTTTTTTCCATCCATATACTTTGTTAATTTTTTGAAATTAATTACTCCATCTGTTGAAAACCAAATGTGTAATAGTCTCAACAGGGATAATTCAAATCCATCTTCGATTTCTCTATTTGATTCTTTATCATAAAACATGTGCGATTGAATAGGCTTTACAAATTTATCCGATAGTTCAGATTTAATATTTGTTTCAACTTTTTCACCTGCTTCATTTTTAAGTTCTTCTACTGTTGATGTAGAGCTTGTATCGGAGTCTGTATCATCCGTAATTATGTTGTTATCCATAATAAAAACTGTGGTATCCATTAAATTATATTTTCAAATGTAATTTAATAATATTTCAATTTTTATACTACCTCGATTTTAACTCCAAATTCAATTAAATTTGGATTTGAGGCTAATATAATATCTTTTTGTTTTTGGGTACATATGATTTTCATTACTCTGCTCCCAAAATTGGGTCCCACTGAAATTAAGTTATGTAAAGGTACTAAGTCTAAAGTTGTATTATTAATATCTTTCATAAATTCAGGGCCAATTTTATTAATATTTGTTAAAGGCGTTAAATCAGTTACAACAGTTGTATAATCGTTTGCAAAATTGGCCCAATTATAACCCAGAGGAATCTTTTGTTTTTTTTGTATCCAATTAATTGTTTCAAGTCCTGGTACAAACCGTACAAAATTAAAATTAGTTCCAGTGAAAAATAAATTATTGTAATTTATTCCTGGACTTAAATTTCCAGTAATTTTGTCAGCATCGATATAATTTTCTGGAACGGAATTTGTCCCATTTGTTTTAAAATTTTCACATATTTCATTAACACATATCAATTCAATAACTTTACAATATAAATCAGTGTCTGATATTTTTGTAATTAAATCATTAGCATATCTGCTATTGTAATTAACCATTAAATAATTATTAAAATTAACTGATTCAAAATTACTAGTACATAAATCAACAATATTTTTAAATTCCATTCCAGTATAAGGCACAGGTCTATCTTCAAGCAGAAACCCATAGTGAATAGGATGTTTGACCAAAGTTATTTTACCTAATTTGCTATGGGATAAATTTACAAATCCTCCACCATCTTCACCTTCTTGACTTCTAATAAATTTAAGGTCTAAATTCATTTCATTAAGTTTGGACCATGTGGTAAATCCAGGTAGTAAATTTTTAATAGCGCGTTCGAAATTTTCCATTGTGCCACTAAGACACATGCCAGGAGTTATGTCATAACCAAATGTATCTGCACTTTTACTAAATTTAACGTCGTCTCTTGCATATTTGGAAATTAAAACATTCCATGCTTCACGTGCAGTAAATTCTTCACCATCAAATGTTCTTGGTATATCAGAAGCTTGTTTTATAAATGTATCAAAAACTCGATAATATTCAATAAGCTTGTTATTAATACCAAATGGAAATAGTTTGTTGATATCAAATTTTGTTCCATCAAATATTAATAAATTAAAAAAATTTCTTAATGAAACTTCACCGCAGTCAGAAAAACTGTGACCGCGAAATTGTGAATTCCGATCAGTACTAAATATTTTAAATGGTGATATTGTTGCTTTAATTAAAACTAAAATCTCGTCTTGAATTTCATTAATATTTTGTTTTAAATCTTCGTCAGTATAAATGTCTTCTATGTATGTTTCTGGAATTTCAATAATCGGATATGTTTCTAACACATATTTGTTAATAATAGTTAAAGTATCGTTAATACCCAAATAATAATCTTTAACACCTTGTTTATCTCCTAAAATCCACCATAAACAATAAAGTAATATGTGAAATATATTTTTATTTTTTTCACTTGTATTAACTTTGAATGTAGAAGATAAATCATATGATTTTAATGTGGTTTCATCATTATCAAACTTATTTTTTAAATTATCTAGTTTTATTTTTAAGCATTTATATTCTTCTTTATGAGTTGTTTGGTATGTTTTCTTAAGTTTTGTGCTTGATGTAGTTAATTTTAATTTATATGCATTTAATTTTTCAATATAGTCACAATAAATTAATGTTATGAATCTTCCAAATTCTCGAGGTTTAATTGTGGTATATATTTTATTTGTAATTTCAATTGAGTTTGTTACTTGTTTACATATGTGAAATATAAGTTTTGATTCTTTTGTGTCTATTAATTTGTTTTTATGTAGGAAATAATTATTAGAGATAAATCCAGTTTTGTCCATAATGAAACCATGTAATGGATTAAGATATTTTTTCATATCTAAATCTTTAATTAAATTTATTTCTTTCATTGCAAACATATATGGTCTTTCACCACCTGTTTGAATTTTATTTTTAAGAATTAAATATTTATTTTTATATTTTAAATATTTCTTATGATAATTCATAATTACTTTATTATATAATTATTTTATATATAATATTAATGGATATTTCAAATATAACTAAATTAACCATGGAAAATAATGCTTATAGAAAAATTATTCAAACAAATACTCATATGCAAGTGGTATTAATGAGTTTGTTACCAGGTGAAGATATACCTTTAGAAACACATAATACACATGATCAATTTTTTAATATAGTTGAAGGTAAATGTTTAATTCAAGCTAATGGGCGTGATTATAAATTGAATTCAGGTATGATAATAGTAATTAAAGCCGGTACACCCCATTATGTTAAGAATTTGTCAGGTTCTAAGAAACTAAAACTATACACAATTTATTCTCCACCAGAACACCCAGACGGACTAATACAACCAACAAAATCATCCCCATATTCTAAAACCACTCAATCTGACCAACATGGAGGTTCAGTATTAAACTTAAACAAATATATTATTAACTATGAAAATATAGAAAAAATGCATGGTGGAGCTGAACCAGAAATTTGGAAAGTTCATGTATCACTACCTTGGTACGAACTGATTAAACAAGGTAAAAAAACAGTTGAAGGTCGTCCTAATAGAAACACTTTTTCCCAAATGAAAATTGGAGACCAAATAGAATTTTCAAATAAAGAATTAAATGAAAATTTTATGGCGGAAATTACTAATGTTACCTATCATAAAACTTTTGAAGAAATGATAAGAACAAATGGTATTGATAATGTACTACCCGGAATTAGAAATATTGATGAAGGCGTTCAAGTATACATGCAATATTATACCAAGGAAATAGAAAAAGAATTTGGAGTTGTTGGAATTCATGTCAAGTTATTATAAGTCTTCAATCCCAGGTATTTCTAAATTTGACTTGAAGCCTCTTGTAAAATCAATATCAAGGTTTTTTGATTTTATCCAATAAACCAACCCACCAATAAGAGCAATAAAAAATATCAAAGCACCAATCCACATTAATGTTTTTCCAGTAGATGAAGTAGTTTTAGTAGCGTTTGCAAAATTTTCTTTTTTTTGTTTTTTACAACAAGTATTCATTAAATAAACTTAGAAAATAAGTAAATTAAATTATTTTTCTGATTTTGGCTTTTCTGTTTTAACACCCTTGTATTTGTTGTTAGAAGCTGATATAAATTTACCAGTTGTTGTGTCACGCTTGATAAATTGTTCTGTTTTAGGATTGAAAGTTTGGGAGCGGTCACGAACTGCTCCTTTACGATGTCCTTCATTTGTATTACCTGCCATTAAAATTGTTATTAAAGGGGTTAAAAATATTGATTATTAAATATAATTATCAATATTTTTTACTAACTGCAATGTTTTACTTTGCTTTTAACTTGGTATTATCTATAATTGAAGCAATATATATTATATATATGCTTAATCTTT
>JACCDO010437170.1_pt1 | contig 32929 bp, 40 predicted proteins | sample 7446101 | NCBI WGS metagenome assembly JACCDO01 (sample SAMN15323440, study PRJNA562643) | freshwater metagenome | isolation source: river surface water | place: USA:Blue River Watershed | collected 2017-08-16 | reverse complement strand
GACTGGGGCTTGGGATATAATCTTGGATTTGCCCGGTTGGATTATATGGGAAACACCTCTTATGTTGCACCCAGCTTCTATAAGATTATTGATGATTACATCTATCTACAGATTAATCCTGAGCAGTCAATGAATCAAATAGATACAACGGGGCGTGAGATATTGTCGAATGCACAGGAATCGACTGGTGAGGTGAATAAATATTTCGGCAAACTACTTTTAGCAAACTTTGGTGATTATACAACTACCATGGCTGGTACCACTGCGTTATTCAATCCACCAATAGGTCGTCTTGATAAGCTGTTATTCAATTGGATTGATATTGACGGTAATATTATTGACAATAATGACTGTGATTGGTCAGCGGTTATACAGGTGAAGGAGCAGGGTAACGTAGCAACGGCTGAGAGTTCATTGCCAAAACTTTAATGTGGTGGGCGACAATTACTATAAATGCGTGAGTAGTAGAAGATGGCTGCACCTTTGTCAGAGGTTTTCCCAAAAGAGGAGAATGTACCTATTACAGATCAGGGCCCTAGACCTTTTGCACCACCAGTTTGTCTGCGTGAGCACTGGGATCGTTCGGCAATGCTTCGGCATGTTTTGCCGTCACAGTCTGTGACGCTTCCCATGGATTTCCGCCCATACACTAAGGTTTGTCGTGAATATCGCACTACTGCACCTGCATTACCTGCGCCCCGACCTCCGGCTGATATGGTGTTCCCTCCTGGTGGAGAGTTTTATCCACCAACACGTTATTCGGATGCAATTGATGCCGAGTCTTCGCTGCGAACATTAGACCAACCATTGCGGAAGTATTGTGATGCTGGTCAGTTCTTACCAAATATTGAGGGTGACATGTACTCTACGGCACCAATGGCACCTGATCGCACGCAACCTACATCAGCAATGGTACAGGAGATGGCTATGCCGCAGGTCTGTTTGAAGGCGGGCGAATACGATTGTCGCTCGGAGGCTGATAAAGGTAACTGGATGCGCAGTCCTCGTCTCTTTAATAATCCGACGAAGCAGGATCGTTATCCTGCGCAGCCAAGGAAGGGGGCGATTGGTATCACTGCACCTAAGTCTGGTGCTATTACACGTGACTGTGGTGCTGTTGAGGGTTGCGTTTGGGGACCCTAATTGTTGGGGTCTGGATTATCAGAGTGATGTCAGCTGAGGAGTTTGATAAGGCGGCTGAAATTGTTGAAGACGAAATAAGGGATATCTGGCCAACTTTGAGAGGGGCAGATATATTGTTATTCCAAAATGATTTGTTCTATAAAATCCGACAGTTAGAGACCAAATGTGAGGGTGGTTCCGCTCGTGGATTTTTACCTGCGGTTTTTGAGGAGTTACATTCAGTGCCATCTTGGAGAGGTACAGAGGAGTACGAGTCTGCGTGGAATACATTGATTGGGCTATGTAATGAAGGGGTTTTAGAACAGTTAGATGTGTTTGAGGAACATGTATGTGATTGGATTGAGGACATGATACCAGAGGATTTGAATTTTTTTACAGCTGCTCTCGACCAGGGAATTTTAAATGCTGAATGGCTCGAGGTCGCTGCCGAGCAGTTGCAGAAGCGGTCGGCCATAGCTACCGCTACGATCTCGAGTACCCAGGAGGGCACTCTCGAGATCGATGCTCGAGATCCTCTTCCAGAGATTAAGGAGGTGGACTTGACTCGTCTTGCCTACACTCGCCGGCGTGTCTCGAGGCCGTTCGAGTTCTCGAGAGCATCGAAACCCTCTTTACGGAAGACACGTAGGAAATCACCTATTTAATTAGAGTATGTCGGAACATCATACATATAAATCGTTTCAGCAACACACTGAAATGATTAATGGAAAGGCAAGGACACAAGAGAAGGAGGTTACAATTAAGAATGGTGTTGGTAAGAAAACTGTAAGATATTTGACCCCTAATGGTCGTGTTTTAGCCGAGAAAACCATACCATTAAATGCCGAGGAGAAGGAGAAGATTCTTACTAAGAAATTTATTCCTGAGTTGTTTCACCCTTGTATTGGTGATTGTATGAAGAAGATGAATGGAGGGAATAGAGGTCATGGTGCAATCTTTTTTGCCAAACATACGAGAAATGGCCGGCGAAATGCGGCCAGTCGTCGTCGTAGCCGGCGTGTTAACTATTAGATATGTTGGTAGTGTTGTTGATAATAGCTGTTTTATTTTTCCTAGGTGCACTGTTCTATAAACAGAGCATCCAAGAATACCGTATCAACCAGATTGAATGGGAGCAGCGTCATCAGCTTGATGCGCTATTTGAAGAGCGAGTTCCGGTCGTGGTTCGGAGCATGCCTGCTTCACCAGTATGGACTCATGACGATGTAATTGCCCGTGAATTCTACGGAAAAGAGCGCCCTCACGGTAGTGCAGAGTCACTTCGTGAGATTATTATGAGTGGACAGTACAGTGGTGCTATTTGGGACAGGTCATATAGAGCCCGTATCTTTGACGCCGCTGGTGCCGCTATATGGTTTGACAAAATCTGGACGCCGGTTTTAACTGGTACTAGAGGTTGGCTAGCGGGACTTTTACCACCCGCAGGTGAATGTTTCATTGGTGGACAGGGTTTAATGGAGTTCAAGGCAAACTGGACTCTAATTGTACCTAGTGAGGGAGCTATTATTGTAAGTGTATTGAACCAGAAAGAGAAAAAACTGTTACCGACGGCCTGGTCAGGACTTGACCCGAAGAAGATTACGAAGGAGCAGACCCCTTATGCGGGCTCAATCCAATACATGGATGTAATTGTACGTCCAGGTACGGGATTATGGGTGCCGGCGCATTGGCTTGTCTCATGGGAGGCGAAAGATGAGGGCTCAGTACCGTTAGTGATGACAGTGGCCATTCACAATCCAGTTAGTTGGCTTGTTATGGGGAGAGATAAAAATATAAACTGAACGGGCATTCTACTTGAGAGTCGGCTGAGCCAGCTTCGTCTAAATAACATCCAACAATCGTCTCGACTGGAATCTTTTTTTGTTCTTCACCATCCATTACAACGGCCTCAAGATGCGAAACCGGTTTCATTTCATCTTTGATTTCTCCATACCCAACAACATAATAGAACTTTCCATCTTCTGTTTTAACAAAATATGGTTTTATCTCATTAATATATGCATTGAGACTCAATCCAGCTTTAGAAAAGGTTTTGTGTCTAATTTTTGCTGTAACACCATTACGGTTTTTATAGTTTGCAGTAAGTTTAATTGCATCAAAACGACCCGAATGTCTATCTACCTTCATACGTTTTACTGTTTTGTAATATATTACTAAGGCATCTAATACTTTTTTAAAGAGACCTTTACGACGATGGTCTGTATGAGTACATGAACCCATAAGCTCTAAAAATAGTTCATTACCGTCATCTGGGCGTGTATCTTTAATTATTGCCAGTTGTGCGAAAATAATATTGTTATCCGCATCGGTTACATAGATATAATCACCAGCTGGTCTATCATTTGCATTTACAATATTAAACATTTTATCATGGAAAAACTTTTCATCGGGTATAGCCGGATCTTTCCAGCAATGTGTTTTGAAAAAATCACTTAATGGTGCAGTATGCTTGTCTTTTGCATAGAAAAATGAGATTATATTAAGCTTTAGTCCATCACCTAAATCCATTACTTTCAAATAACCACCATGCTGTCTTCTGGTTTTTCTGCGATGCAATATCTTTTTATTAGTTCTTCTCTTAGCCATTCTACTAATAGACAGTTAAAGAATATACACAATGAAATAGAGAAAATGCAGGATATTCAAGCCCTTATTAGTCAAGGCCAACAGTTAATAGATGCAGCAAAGAGTGTCGAGGGCGCAATAACTATTAGATTACCTAAGCCAGAGCCGGGTTCTCAGCGAGCCTCTATTTGGGAGGAGTGTGACCTTAATGGTGAGTTCTCAGTGTATGAGTTGGAGGGTGAGTTACAGAAACTATTAGGGACATATACAAATCGTCGTGAGCAGGCATGGTTCAGTTGGCTTCTCTGGGTTCTGTTTGATCGGAAAATTGATTCATGTGCACTGTTAAATTGAAAAGATAACAAAAAGCCAAAGATGGACGAGAAGCAGGAGCACGCATATAACTGTATCCGTGATGGTAAGAGCATCTTACTCACTGGTCCAGGTGGAACGGGTAAATCCTTCTTTATTGCCGAGTTACAGCGACGTATGAAGCTAGATAAACCAACAAAACGTATTGCAGTAACGGCCTTGACTGGCTGTGCAGCGGTGTTACTTGGTGGAAAGGCGAAAACAATTCACAGTTGGGCTGGTATTGGTCTCGGCCGTGGAACTGTGCAAGAGATTGTTGCGAATATTAGAAAGAGTAAGAAGGCCATTAAACGCTGGCTCCTCACCGATATCCTGATTATTGACGAAGTTAGTATGATGAGCGGAGATATGTTGGACAAACTGGATGCAATTGGAAAAGCTGTGCGGCAAAACCGTGAGAAGGGGTTTGGGGGTATTCAGGTGGTACTTGTAGGTGACTTCTATCAGCTTCCGCCTATCACCAGTGATGATGAGGCTCTACAGTTTGCCTTTGATGCGAAATGTTGGCCGCAACTGGTTCAGGAGGTTGTACAGTTAGATCGTGTTTATAGGCAGAGTGATGAGCGTTTCCAGGGACTTTTAGGGCGGATTCGTAAAGGGCAACTTGGCGCAGGTGATAAGGAGTTACTACTGAGTCGTAAGGGTCTTGATTGGAAGTCCGATAAGATTTGGCCAACACTACTATTTAGTCGGCGAGCAACAGTGGATAAAATTAATGCGGCAAATTTGGCCGAGCTAGAGGGTGAAACATTTATATGGAAGGCGAAGACTGTGTATAGTGCGGGCGCTGATGGTAAAGGTGTACCAGTGAAAGACCGTTATCCTGAGGAGATGCTTGTACGAATGATTTTAGCACAAGACAAAGATGCGCCATATGATACTGAGCTGACACTAAAGATTGGAGCACAGGTTATGTTGATTGCAAATATGGACACCGATGCGGGGCTTGTTAATGGTAGTCGTGGAGTTGTGGTTGATATTGAACGTGGTGGAGCAGAGGGGCTGCCGATTGTGCAGTTTAAAAATGGCGTGAAGATGCCGATTGGTCGCTGGTCTTGGACAAATGTGGACGAGGAGGATATTGCAAGGAGTCAGATTCCTCTGCGTCTTGCGTATGCAGTTACTATTCATAAAACTCAGGGTGCAACACTTGATTGTGGACTTGTAGATATTGGGAAAAGCACGTTTGAATGTGGACAGGCGTATGTTGCACTATCACGGGTGAAATCTCTGGAATCCCTATATATCTGGGACTTTGTGGAAAGCGCTATCATGGTTCATCCACGTGTCAAGCGGTTCTATGAAGGTCTAAGCGCATTGCCTGTAGAGGAGTAGAGATGAACAGTACTTCTTCGGATGATTTACCCATGATTATTGGGGTTAGTGTTAGTAGTGGGGTGGCGCTACTTTTTAGTTTTATATTAGCGAATTACTGTTATAAGATTGCCGTTGCTAGACGCAAGCCTCTCCCTCCTACAATTATGGTCTAAGGCCTGGTCACAATATCTTCTTGAGAATGAACACTTACGATAAGTTGCGTGCTGAGAATCCTGGAAAATACCCTGCAAACATGGGTAAAAGTTGGTCGAAGGAAGAGCATGATCTTCTGCTTCAGCGTATTGGTGTTGGTTATAGTATTGAGCAGGCGGCGGAGGAGCATGGTCGTACTGTTAAGGGTGTGAAGTCTCGGCTACATATTGTTGCCGAGGGATTGGCGGCTGCGGGTACGACCTTAGAGGAGATTGTAAGGCGGACTGGACTTGATGAGACACATATTAATAAGCATATTTACGGGTCTGAGCCGTTTTTGTTGAAGAAACCGGGACAGGAGCAGGCCGAGATTTTGCAGACTTTGAGGGACATTAAGGGTATTTTGCTGCGGGTTGTTGCAAAATTGGAGGAATAAAGACAATAAATTTGAGAATTTTGGATGACCGTGGTAGCGTACGCCCTATTTTCTCCGGATCAGTTATCTAAATGTCAGACTCGTCTAATATTACAAGTATAATGCAAGCCAGCCCAGCGAAGTCGCTCGGTAATACAGTTAATGAGCCTGAGGAGATGTTGTTGGAGAATCCGCACCGGTTTTCGCTGTTTCCTGTCCAGAAGCCCGACCTTTATAAACGTTATAAAAATCATATTGCCGTGTTTTGGCATGTAGATGAGGTTGATTTGACCAAAGACATGAAAGATTGGGAGAAGTTGACTGATGGCGAGCGGCATTTCATTAAGCATGTTCTCGCCTTCTTTGCCGGTTCTGATGGTATAGTAATGGAGAATCTTGCGAGCCGCTTCATGCGTGAGGTGCAGTGGCCTGAGGCTCGTGCCTATTATGCGATTCAAATGGCGATTGAGGCAATTCACAGTGAGATGTATGCGCTGTTGATTGATACATATATCACGGAGTCAGATGAGAAGTTGCGACTCTTCAGGGCGATTGAGAACACCCCTGCAATTAAGGAGAAGGCGGAGTGGGCGCAGCGTTGGATTGAGTCGCCTGATGCCTCATTTGCGAGTCGTCTTGTAGGGTTTGCAGCAGTAGAGGGGATCTTCTTTAGTGGATCATTCTGTGCAATCTTCTGGTTGAAGCAGCGTGGATTGATGCCTGGACTAACAGTTAGTAACGAGTTTATTAGTCGTGATGAGGGGCTGCACACCGACTTTGCATGTGCTTTGTATAGGGAGATGACGAATAAGTTACCGAAGGATGTGATACATAAGATTTTGAGGGAGGCTGTGAAGATTGAGAAGGGATTTATTACGGAGGCACTGCCATGTGACCTTATTGGTATGAATGCCAAGTTGATGGCGCAGTATATTGAGTTTGTCGCAGACCGTCTTGCAGTACAATTAGGGTATTCTAAGATGTTTAATACAGCAAATCCCTTTGATTTCATGGAGCGGATTTCACTTGAGGGGAAGGACAACTTCTTTGAGAAGCGTGTGACGACGTATGCAAAGGCTGGTGTTGGAGCCACGGCAGAGCAGAAACGTTTCACTCTGGACGAGGACTTTTAGGGGTGCTTTTAAGGGCATGTTTATCTTCTTCTCTTGGTTGTGCGACGCTTTCTTTGGCGGCGTTTACCACCTCTGCGACTGTTATTGTATTTTAAATTAGCTGGTATAACATTATTCTTAGAATTATTACCAATAGGGACATTCCATTCGGAGCCGGATGTATTTACTGTTTTTAAATTAACTAACATATTGTTTGTTATGTTGTTGGTTCCATTTGTATTAGTTTTTGTACCCTTATTATTAGTTAATTGTTCTCCTGGTTCATTAGGATTATACTGTGATAGCTGTCTAAACATTCTATTTATTAAACGCAAAAAAATGAAATAAAAAAAATAGTTGATACAATATTGAAAATAAGCCAATAATGCCCCATAATTTTCAAGCTGCAAAGATTCAATCTTGGTGGAGGAACTCTATAACACAGTGTACAAAATGTGGAATCTGTATTCCTAAGGATAAATCCCCATATAACTTTAATAAATGTACTATTTGTTATCATGATAAGCATGAAGATTACTGTATAAAATGTATAAATGGTGAGAAGCATAACTGGAATTCGCTTCTGCTAAAAAAGTATGAACATATCTGGATTTAGAATCCAAGTGTATTAAACATCGCAGACATCTCATGGTCATCCAGTAGATGTATCAGCTGGTCTACAACCCTTTTGTATTCTTTTAACGAATAATAACCGGTTTCTTCGTAATCGCTTATTAGTCGTTCCATAACAGGTAGCATGCTTTGATCCCAGTCCTCTGTTGCTCGTAGAACATTTGCGTATATAGTTAGGTGTTTATAATGTTCTTTGTACCAGCGCTCATGTGGAAGCATCCCTGATTGTAGGAATTGCTGGGTCTGTTTTAGTCGCAACCAGTTTTGAAAAGGGTCGTCGTATGACATTTAGAATGGCTTACAGTTAATGACGCCGCCGAGTACGTTTCAGTTTTTTCTGCCGTCTTGTTTTGCGGCGGCCGGCGGTTTGCTGAATCTCTTGGGCGAGCTCAGGAGGGAGTGAGCTGAGTTTTAGATCGGGCTGACCACCAGTAAAGGCGGCACACAGATTCCGCTCTAAATCGGCTTTCACACTTTCAAAGATAAACATCATATCCTGCCAATTACCGGTTTGACATGCATTTTTGAAGATAGTGGTTGATTGAACAACATTGAAGAATGGCTGCAACTTCTGGCGCACATCACCACGTATGAAGGTATCAGCTATCTCTGAAGATAGAAGAGTACTAGAGCGCAGTCTATCGTATACGAGGTCATATAATGAACGACTACCAGGTGTGCAGAGATTGTAGACATTTTTCTCCAAAATGCTCGGGAGTGCATTTATTATGAAATTGGATGCCTTTTGACACGGCTGTTTATTTATATTTACTGTTGCGGCTTTCAAGGTGGCAAAGACCATATCTAATTATTTGTAGGAAAAAATAACAAAGGTTGGCTTACTATTAGTGCAGTAAGCCAAATATGTTTACCTCTTTCCTTCTTATACTAACAGTTATGAATGCCTCGGCAGAGGTCTATAGATTCCATTTTCGTGGAATTGTTCCAGACTACGCATATCAACCCTAAACAATTCTACTCTTGCGAGAATCAATCGTATGTCGAGCCGGTGTCTCTTATAACAAAGTACTATTAGAGGGTATCAATGGACCCGAAGGGTATTGTTCCTTTACACCCGATAGTTCAGAAAACAACTTTGTATTGCCTGCACCAGTACAATGCTCTGTGGTTAATAATCTTCCATTTGGCTTACTTTTAGTGTATGTGCCTGTATTTTTCAGTTTTTCTTGCGTGCCATCTGATTTTACATCTATTATATAATAAAATCCTGGAAGTAATTTAAGGATTAATTAACAGTTAAACTCTATAATGACTGATATCTATCCAGAACAAGAATACACAATTAATATTGGTGACGCACATACTATTACATTTAAGGGTGAAATTGACAATTCTCGTAGTAACTCAGAAAGAATCTATATTTATGTTGCAAACACAACAATTAAAAGCATTGAGATTGCAGAGAATAATTTAAATGAAATTATTGACAAAATAGCCGCTCTCTGTGTTACTCATAACCTATTTTATGACTCGCATCATAATCATCTCTTCCATTTTTTTAACGGTAAGCGCTCAAAAGAGATTCGGCAACAAATTGATGAAGCAATTGCCAAAAAAACTGAGTAACTGTAATTGTTTTATAATATATGCAAGCCAAACATTATGATCATCACCATATTTATGCTAATCCTTGCCACCGCAGCTGCCGAGCAGTTCCGTTTCCGTTTTCGTGGTCTGGACCCAAACTACGCTTACCAACCATACGCAATTCTACTATTACGGGAATCAATTGCATGTCGTGCTGGCGTAACCTATGATAAGGTGGTTTTGGAGGGGATTAATGGCCCTGATGGCTATCGCTCCTTTACACCTGATAGCTCTGAAAATACTATTGATATGTTAGTCCCAGTGCAGTGCTCTATTATAAATAATATGCACTGGGATTCTAATGTTGATGCAGACCCACTACATGTAATGGAACTTATGAAAGAGCCAATTTATGAATACCAGCTATTTGTGCCTGCAGAGAATATAAGCCGCATCAATTATATGAACTTCTTGAGTGGGGCAGTAAACGAAAAATATGCGGATGTGCTTGCAGCAAATCCTCATAGTTTCTACGACGGTCAACCGTATCCTGTTTCAAATCATCGACCTGCGGCAGTAGCAGCTGAAGAGCAACATCTCTTTAGTTTGATTGTTTGGATTATATTTGTAGAATGTGCATTAGTTGCTGGGCTACGATATGTCATTAATTATGTACGAAGTCGTGGTCAGCCATATGTGGAGCTGAGTCAAATTGTCGTTGACCCGGTAATTGTATTTGGACAGCCGACTAAACGCCGCTCTTCTGCTTCCGTCGAATAATAATGGGCTTGTAGGGGATGAGTGCATCAGGTCCAGTGCGCTCCGTTGGTTCAACATATTCCCAGCCGAGGAAGTTCATTACCTCCTCCTCTGTTTTTAATGTAGGTGGGCGCTTACTCAGAAGGTCGGCCTTCGCCTCCTCAGTTGTTGCTCCAAGACCTACTGGAGTGAGACCGTGCTCATTGAGTGACCAGCCACGCTCAAGTGCCTTTGAACGCATCTCAACATTGAACTTGTCGGATCCAGTGAAATAGAGCATTGCATACGGAATCTCCTCTTCGGGAGTCACCAGAATATCAAGACGTCGATGAGCGCCACCTGGAAGTTGGCATACCGCCATACATTTATGCTCCCCTAGTGCAAGAATCTCTGTAATATAATGGCGTGCTTGGAGGGACTCTACAAAGTCTCTCAAGGCTGTGCTACTACCTTTAGGGTTGTGAAAGAGGCAGTCAATGTCGCCTGAGTCGGCCGCACCACGCCTATAGCTCCCTACAATTAGCATGAATGTCCCCTCTTCTAGCTCTTCCTGGAGGGTGACCTCATGTTGTTGCATCTCATGACGAGGAATGCGCTGTTGGAACTCCTCATAATATTTAAGGCCAATGGTTTGACTGGCATCTAATAGTTTTTTATTTGCGTGTGCCTTGGCACGAAGGTCTTCAATACTTGTAATACCCTGAGTCTCAATTAACTTCTTAGCTTTTACGGGACCAATTCCATGTACTTTTAGGAGATTGTCATAAAGTGTGATAGGAGCCTTCTCGAGTGCACGCTCTGCGCTCGAGAGTTTTCCAGTGGCAAACAGCTCTTGCAACTTCTCTTCGATCTTGGCTCCAATTCCTGAGACACTCTCGAGTTCGGCTCTCGAGTGCACCGCTCCTAATGCCTGAATCTGTTTAATAACCTTACCATAGGCTCTTGCCTTGAAGGTCTCCTTATTTATCTGTACACTCTTCATCATAATGGTGAGTGCATCGATAATTGCTGGCTTGTAGTCCATTTTAATGGTATGGCTTACCGGGGCTTAAAGCCGCCGTGATTTGTCAAATTTTTCTGTAGAGGGTGCTAAAATTTGAGATGGTTTAAAAATGGATAGTTAAGGGTAAGCCACTAAATGTCATCAGAATATGAACGCCGAATCATCCATGGGATCCCAGTCTTTGTCCAGCGAGGAGCAAGCAAGACTGAGTCCATCGACATCTACAGCTGGACAGAGCAGCCAAAGCGTATCGGAAGTTACGACCCCGCAAAACAGCGTATCAACATCGATGAGGCCGCAGTCACAGGACTCAAACCTGTCGCCGATAAATGGCGTGCGACTCAGATCGCCCGTTCACGTGCCGAACTACGTACGGGTCGATGAAATCCTGGATGTTGCAAGTGAAACACGTTACCTAAAAGTCAAAAAAGAGGATGTTGCTGCATTTAAGGATTTACTTAATCAGTTCAGAGCAATAGACCATATGAATGCCCTAAGACATTTAGGGAATGCATAAGCCTAAAGAATAGCCTAGATGTAAGATTGTGTGGGTACGCAATCAAGGATGTAGTTCAGTTTTGGTCGGGCTTAAGGACTAAACTATATGTAAGATTGTGGAGCAATCCGCAGAACTGGGATGGCCGAGGGGTTTAAGGCGCACGCCTTAAGAGCGTGTGGGTAACTATCGTGGGTTCGAATCCCACTCCCAGTATTTGGTACTAAAAATACCTTCCAAACTACTAAACTTTTTAATAGCTTGGAGGGTATAACTCTCTAAAGATAGTAGGATTAGCCAAGTGGTTAAGGCGCTACGTTGAGGTCGTAGTTCGAAAGAGCAAGGGTTCGAGTCCCTTATCCTACATAATACCCGAAATCCTCAAAATTAAACTAGAAAAATACAAAATACGTTCAAACACAGCATGCTTGCACCGAATGGGAAGGGAATTCACTCAAGATGAATTGGGAAACCAGAGCAGGTTCGATTCCTGCAGCATGCAACTTAATTGGTCATTATGAGCCCCCGCTTCGGCGGGGGCTTTTTTTAGATCTAAGAACAGTTAGGGACAAGATTATAGCGACCTTTCAGGTATTTAATCCTGTCCTCTGCCGAGGCAAACTGTGGTGTAGTACGACCAGCAGCAGCATTCATGGTACTCATGCTAAAATATATATTACCCTCCTGAATAGCGCTAGTGTACTGCAGAGAGTTGTAGTTTTGACCATAAATTACTGGTAAAACAGTACTTGCACTGTAAGGTAAAGGTTGTCCAGCATATGTGTTTGCAGGTAATGCCGATGAGGTGGTTTCACCGGGACCGGGTAATGCATTGAGTCTAGGAGGGCAGCTCATTTCTCTAATAGTCCAAAAGTTTATTTGAAGGCCTAAGCGCTAAATAAACAATTAGAGTAGAATGAAGTCGGTAAAGGCACAGCAAGCCGCTGCAAAGGCTGAGGCGGAGATGAAGAAGAGGCTCGCAGATACAAAACTCCTACAATTAAAGCCTGCACCTATGCGCAACCGTCAGGTCGTTGTTTGTTACGATGGCAAGGAGCCGGTTCGCACAGACATTCCCTATGATTATATTGCTGTTGGATTAAGTGCGGCTCAGAAACTTGCTACCGCCGGTGCAACTGTTGCAGCAGTCTATCTTCCTGAAGAACCCGATGCCCTTGAACCTGGCGTTCTTATCGCTGTTGACAATGAAGAACAATTAGTTGCTGGTCATAATATGATTGTTATTAATGATACTTGGACTGAAAAATACTCGCATGTAAAACCGTTAGAGCTGGTCTTGGGTGATATTCCTCTTACTGTACAGCGTCTAGCCGCCCTTCTCCGTTATAAATCCGTAATGGTTCAAGATGAGGCTATACCAAGAATGCCTCGTGCAGATCTGATTATACAGTTATGGTGTCCAAAGCCGGCAAAGCGTTGGGATGAGCTCTGCTGCTGTCTCCGTCGGAATGCCGAGAATCCGCTAATTCATAAGATTCATGTGCTTATGGAGAGCAAGCATGTTGCAATTGCATGGGCAAAGTGGCCTGCTGAGCTGCAGGCTAAGATTGTACCTGTAGAATGGAGTCGGCGTTTGACATATGCCGATGCTATTAAGTATGCTCAAGGTGCTATTTCATTGGATTACTTTGTGGGTATCTGTAACTCAGACATCTACTTTGATAGTACTATTAAGGACTTATGGAACATGGATATGACGGGGCGTTGTGCTGCGCTACTCCGTTACGATATTTCGGTGGTGGATGCAACGGCCGGCAATGATGCAGCGGCGCAGCTGTTTGGTCCCCGTGATGACAGTCAAGATTGCTGGTGGTTTAGAGCTACTGACCTGCACAAACGTGATGCGAACTGGGATGCACTAGATTTCTCTCTTGGTCAGGCCGGTTGTGATAATGCCTTTGCTGGAGAACTTGTACGTCGCCGGTTCGTGGTATGTAATCCCGCCTTAGCGATTCGCTCATATCACGTCCATGAATCTGGCGTCCGTACATACAATGAGTATGACCGTGTAACTAAAGGTATTTATGCAACAGTTGCGCCAAGTGGACTTTTAGAGAGTCGCATTCTGAAGGAGTCTGATTTCAAGGCTCATAAACTGTATGTTCGTACCTATGATGGTCGCTGTCAAATAGAGCCCTGGCCTGCATCAGCGGCGGCAGATAAACGGGCATATGAGGCAGGTTTGTCGGCGCTTTATCGCACCTCAGACCCAAAGAAGTACAGTAACGAATATGTTGACACCGATATGAAATGGTTTAATGTTTATCAAGTCCCTGCGGGTGCAATTGTAACAGAGGATGGATTATTCACACATGGCGATGGTATTGGTTTTGGTAGCAACATGGAGCAAGGGGAGCTGGCCTGGTCACAGACAGACTTCAGCTCCATTAGTCCTACTGTTAAGGCGCCTGGGAGCACGGTGGTTGTTCCTGGCTCACAGTCATTATGGAAGGCTGGTGTTCAGTCGTGGCTTCTGAGCCAGATTGATGATGTACCCGAGGCCACCATGGCGGGTCAGCCCCCTAAAGGTCTTGATGGTGTACTTCAAGCTCTTGGATGTGATTATGCCGGCTCGGCACTTTACTGTGAGGAACCTGTATGGGCTATGTTCCCTGGCACAGAAGTGCCACTTGCACCTGTGGTTGAGTGGATGCGGCAGAGGCTTGGGAGAGGTGATGCGGAGACTGAGATGTATACTGTTAGTGGTTTGTCGGCGGATGTTGTTGACTATTTGGATGAGGATCTAGAGGATATCCAGTTTATTGGTCGTGCGACGGCTCCGCAAAAGATTATTGCAACACTAAAGAAATCAACAGTAATTGTCGGTGGATCCCAACTTCACGACTATCTGTGGGCGACAACACATGGTGCAGAGTTTATCGACATTGCTCCAACTCCTGCTATGGCGGCTATGGCCACAGCATGTAGGTTGCGCTATTATCCCCTGAGTATCGAGGGATTGGCGCCGGCAGAGATTGCTCGTCTTTTGTTAATTATTATGAAGCCGGCGCCCGTGGTCAAGCCGTCTGAGGGTCTGAGAAAGGTGTTTGTGCCTGCCGCCAGAGAGGGATTCCATGCCCATCCTGGTGACTCTTTTAGAGAACTTGTAGAGTTGTGGGCGGAGGCTGGGCTCTGTGAACGTGTCTTCCATGATGGAGTATTTGTATGGCTAGATGCAGTTGGCGCCGAGGGTACATTACTGTATGACCGGCCGACCTTAGAGTGGCTGGAGCGTGCGCCTGATAATGAGAAGGTTTGGAAGGACGCCTATTTCGGGAACGAGCAGCATACTGGCGGTAAGCCTTGGATTTTCTGGGCTCGCCGTCCAAGACTGTTAGAGAAGGTGCGGGATAATGATTTTGGTAGCCGGTCAAAAAACCTGGTGTTCTATGGTAAGATAGAGAACAGCAAGCAGTTCAAGTTGCGCTCTGAGAAGGCGACTGGCCTTGATTGGTCGTCAGCATGCGATGAGTTTGTGATGCCTGTTGGTGGTGCCTACAAGTTTACACAGCAGGAATACCTTTACAAGTTGGCCGAGAGTCGATTTGGGCTCTGTCTGCCTGGATATGGTCCTAAATGTCATCGTGAGGTGGAGTGTATGGCGGTTGGGTGTGTGCCTATTATTACCCCTGGCGTGGACATGACGCATTATGCTGTACCGCCAGTGGAGGGTGTGCATTATTTACGTGCAGATACACCTGAATTGGCTAAGCGTCTGGCAACTGAGATAGACGACCTTGAGTGGCGTGAGATGGCTTGCAGCTGTAGAGCCTACTTTGAGAGATATTTGTCGCCTGAGGGATCATGGAAGGTGACAGCTACAGAGGAGCGAAATTAATACCCAGATGTCTCCTTAACAATTTTCTTTGGCACCTCTTTCTTTTCATCCTTTTTCTTTTTCTCAGGCAAACCCTTAATTTTCTGTGTAGCCTTTGTTTGTGTAATACCTGTGCTCTTTTCAGGAACATATGTATTATATTGTACTCTATCCCGTGGCTGTCCCTCTTGTCTCTTAACTGTCGGCATCTTGCGCTTAGGGACAGTTAGCTTGAAGCTGGGTGTTTCGGTATCATAAGCAGCGACAAGTGGTTTCTCATTAACGGCCTCTACTTTTAGCGCCTTCTGTAACTGCTCTACAGATTTTGGCATGGGTATTCCAAGCATTTTCGTACCCCATTTAATAGTCTCCTGAATCTTCTTTTCACCCATAATTGTATTATACACACGGAAGTCAAACATCCTACCCTTAAAAAGCTCATCACGGTTCTCATATTGGCTTGTGGCATTTGCCCAGTTACTTTTACCCAAATAGTTATGAGTCATGAAACTGGTTTGTGGCAGGAAGCCGCTAGGATAGAAGGCACTCTGAATACCGTTAATGTATACCTTAATGTCGGGTCTGAATGCATCATTTGTGACAGCAGTGACGACAATGTGAGTCCATTGCTTTACTGGCACCGCACAAGGGATATTTATACGCATCTTTCTATCACGTGAATCCCATATTTCGTAAATAAGATCGGTCATTGTGGCTTCGGTCGTATCACTTTTAGGTTGTGCTCTAGGTAGAAGGGGAGCGACACGTTTACCGGTGGTCTCAAACAACGGGCACAGGAAGTCATCGACATTGGCTCTCGTTGTAGCCATCAGATGCTGAGGGCGCACCTCCTGGACGCATTGCTGACCAGACGGGGGATCAGGGACAGTGGATTCATCGCCACAGCTTGTTGGTCGTATATTACAGCTCTGAATTGAGGGTGAGCCACGACCGACAATACCAAGCCAGACATTGTCTTTGCCTGCTCCATTACCAAAGTCAAAGATGTGGGCGTTATTGGTGAACTCCTCAAAGTAGACCCAGACGCTGACAGCACGCATACTGCGTAAACTAACCTGGTCACCGAGTTCCAGACTCTGATTATCTCCAATCCGCAAAAACTGGTCAATACCATTAAATGCGAGGCCTTCGGCCACGGGCGGATTAGGCTCTTCATTAATTTTTATATCGCCTGCTTGACTTACAAGTAGGTTGCCGGCATAGTCGACCAGGTCGTCTCTCATGCGTAGCCACATCATGACGCCATCATAAAACTCTAACATGGTTTGAATTGCTTTGGGTGGGTTGGGGTCAAGGAAATCCTGTTTACCGAAGCGTCGCTCACCTGCACGCCTGCAGAGAGGCAGGAATGCACCGTCAGGCTGTTTCAAAATACGGCAATAGTCTTGACGGCCTATTTTAAGGGTGTCACGCATATAATCATCACGTGAGCGTTTGAATCCTTGACCAACGGTCTCTGTACGGAACTCTGCTCCGGAGAGATTTTCAGTTCCCGCTAATGCACATGCAAAGAAGGCCTTCTGAGGGTCATCACTGCCATCCGGCTCAATCATACGACAAAAGTCGTGATTGACACCTAGGCGTTGTACATCTGCGTAGCCGGCGAAGAACCGTGAGTCTCGCCGGTAGCCGGCCTCTTCATCATATATGCCGACGTCGCCACGCATCGGAATGAAGCGACTCATGAATGCGGAGGCGCTGTCATTGCTATCAAGGAAGCCCTCTTCGGCAGCATATGTGTAGATTCTCGCACCAACAGCAAGTATAACAAATGTTAAAATAACTATGACAATATATTTGTCCATCTGTTGGTTCCTGTTATTAAGGTTTGTGTATTCAGAGCACAACCTGCATAACGCAACAAACCCGCTTAATGCGAGCCAGTAATGGTTGGAATAATTAGAGGATGTATGGCGGTAGATTCATAGATAAAGGTACATATGGTTGCACGTTTATACCACCGTTGTTATGTGCTGGTGAGAACCCTAACCGTATAAACAAAAACGAGGTTAGTAAAATTGGGTCTGACAAACAGAGTTTAGACGAAGAATTACAGATCTTATTACGTATTCGTAATAACATACCCAATGCTCCGGCCTATTTTTCAATACCTGTAGTGAACGATTTGTGTCATGCGGATAAATACCAGCCGTTCAATCCACAGAAAGAGCTCCTTCTATGCGATAAAACCAGGTCATTAACTGTAGACTCACCACAATTATGGAGTTATCGCATGAACTATGCAGGCGATAAAGACAATGACCAAGGGTTGTTTAGTTCACCCGATGCATTATGGAGATATGGAAAGCATCTATTGGAGGGATTAACATTATTGACGGTAGAGGGTTTAGTTCATGGAGATTTACACAGTGGAAATGTATTAGTTGATAATAACTATTTACCCAGAATTATTGATTTTGGATTTACCTTGGATGCATATAGAATTAACGACCGACAATTAACGTCGCTGTTCTATCCTGGGCGTGGTTCAGACCCGAGTCTGTTAGGTTACAGTCAGTATCCACCAGAGGAATCGTTATTCAGAGCGCAAAACAATAGGGAGTCTCCAATGCAACTTATTAACAGATTTTTCAAAACACAACAGCGTCAACGTATTATTAATAATTTAATTGAGGTGTATGGAATAAAAGAGCAAACTCTAAAACAGCAGATGATTGATTTTATAAATCAGAGTGCCTCCTTCAAACAAAATAATATGCGTCTTTTCTGGAAAAACAACTGGCACAAATATGACTCATATGGTGCCGGTTATATTTTACTCCGAAAACTGACCCGTTTAATGGTGGCAAGGCGTGAAAGCCAGGATCTGAAACATCTTGCACAGATGAAGAGGGCGATATTTGGACTCTGTAATCTAAATCCTCTTCAGCGACTGAGTGCACCACAGGCATTGGCAATCTGGGATAGTCCTCAGAATCCGATTTTACAGAGCATTACTAAAGAATGGCTTTAAGGACTTGCAAGTCTTGGCTGCTTTTTCCTTTGCACACACATATAACCACAGAACCTGTTATAATTCAATTTACTAGTCTTATTGTTGTAATTACGACTAGCAAGTTGTGGGTTCCAGATTGGTCGCCCAAACGCATCAACATTGGTTACATCTGTGGAGCCAGGTTTATGACTCCAGTAACCATTATTGTCTTGGCGCCAGAAATGGTAGTCGGAGCGTGCATCAACCGCCATTGCAATCTTACTTGTATTGGCCGGGCATCTCTCATTAAATGATGCCGGTTTTACAGACGGCATGTCTCCAAATATTCTTGATAGCATATCTGGGCATGTTTTACGACGTGTTTTACCGAAGCGTGGGTGGCCACTAAAGGTTCCTGGTTGTACAAATGGATCCTCGGCTTTGGGATTTGGTCGTACATGACCAAACGCATATGCAGCACAATTATGAGAATCATGTAGGTCACGATTCTTATTAAAAAAATCGGGTTCATAAGGGGGCTCATATCCACTCAAGGGACTGCCGTTTGTGCAACCCTGATGTTCCTTGCAAAATGCTGAACCCTTTATTGATGGTTTAGGGCATAAATAGTCACATTGACATCTGGGATAATTAATATTTCTATAGACCCTACGTGTTCTTTGGGCGCCTCCACGGCGTCTTTTTTTAGCCGGCATTCTACTATTACTAGACAGAATTGGACTGCACTCTCTCCATTGACGGAGGACATTTAGGGCAACTATAAACAGATTTACTAATTTGTGTATTACATGTCTGGCAAGTCCAATAAGGAGAGCTTGCTATTTCAGGGTGTTCAATGTTACATTCGTCACATTTAGTATTCAAGGGAGAGTTAACTGTTCGGCAATTAGTACATAGCCACGGTTTTTGAATACTGTTTATTACCGGTTTTTCAGAACGCTTTCCACGAAACAGTGGAAGACCATTAGAGAATGTAATTGGTACTCCAATATCGTCGTGCGACTGTTGTTGTATTGCCGCTGCATTCCATTTATTCATCTCTTCAGACGGCTGTCCTGCTGCACTTGCGGGTACTATGTCTGTTTTGGTTTGCGCAGTACTCTGTTCTTTTCCCTTATCCGTATTATCAGGCTTGAAATACTCCTCCTCAATCTGTCTCATCCTAATTTTCTCCATTGCAATACAAAAGTAGGGGAATTGATGTGCATGGCTATTTGTTACATTCGGGTCTCTTGCCTTTCCATAACGCCCTGCTAAGGCTATGAACTGATATGCCTCTGATTCTAATACACCACGCACAGTATGAAGATAATAATATTTCTTGTCGATTTTGAATAATGTTAAAATACCGTTAAAGATTGTGACCGCTAAGGAGATTGCCCAGGTCAGCCATTTCAGATTATCGGCACTCTGTAATGAGAGAAGAGCGGGAACAGTTATACTGCCAACAGTAACAATGAAGCGACTTGTATGAAACACAAACGCATAATAACGACTACGTCCTCTATAACTTTTAAAGAGTGGTAGATATCTGCTTGCAAACAGATTTTGATTTAATAAAGAGATTCCAGGCAGCATATTAAAAACAGTTAGGATATCCGGTGATTTTGACGGTGTTTTAATTAACTGTAGTTGTAAGGGGGGGTCATATGAGGGTTGCTGATTTGGCACTCTTTCTTTTCCGTCCATTTACCTTTATGATGCTAACTTGCTTTAGGGTGAAAAAATGAACTTTAATTTCGTACTTAAATAAATGTAAGCCAAATTCAATGTTCGATAAATATCTCTTTCCGCTGAGTATTCTTCCTTTGCAGGGATTTGGGGATCATGTAAAGGAGGAGGGGGGCTTTGGATTTATTAAAGGCAATATATTTGAAGAGATGTTTGGTGATGTTGGAATCAGTCAACCCATGATTATTAGGGTGTCACAGGCGGATGGCGCAGAGGTGACTTTGACGGCCGTGCCACACAATGAGGATGATGGTGTGTTTATTCCTGATTGGGCGTTTGAGATTCTAAACATGGCAGAACCGGTGAAGGTTGAGAAGGTTGATATTAGTGAGCTCCCTGTTATTAAAACCATTATTGTGCGCATGTTTATTGCGAATGAAACAGTGAGGGATGTACTAGAGGAGCATTTCTACGATTTCAAAGTCCTGCACAATAATATTTGGTTCAAGATTAACGGTGAAACCATTATTGTTGAACATCTACTTGGTGAAGACGGGAATGAACTGATGTTAGGTCGTCTAACAGACGAGCTTGCGGTGACTATTAATGTTAGTAGTGATGTGGAGCCGCTTGCTGCCCCTTTGCCTGTTGTAGAACCATTGACTGAGCCTGTTACTAGAGTACCTATTGATATGGATGAGGAGCGGCCTCTTGTTCCTCCTGCACCGCCGACTGAGGAGGAGAAGCGTGCGGCACGGGAGGCTCGGTTGCGCTACTTTGAGAGGCGACCTTAATGTGTTACATAACGTAAATAACCTATGGCGGCTGTTAAGATACCTGCGCCGACTAGCCCTTGTCCCTGTATTGGTTCATCGGCTAAGAAATGACCCCAGACAAATGCGGCCAAAACACCAAACATACTTAGAATACTGTAAAGGATTGTGCTGAGTCGTGGAATAGACCAGAAGCGGAGACAGTAGCCTGTGAACCCGAGAATACCATTAAAGAGTATGAGCGGCAGCCAATTTTTAATTGAGGTGTCAACTTTCTCCTCAGGGTCGTCAGATTTGAAGAAGAGATAGGCTGCGAGAATAGGGAGACCGCCAAGGTAGATTTGGTGAACAGAGGTGAATGGACTCGTCGCTGCGCCTGCACCTTTCACTGCAAGGAAGATTGCGGTCTCTGTTAAGGCAGCAATAAGAGCGGCTATTATACCTTTAATGTTGAGTGGTTTATTATTACTTTTCTCTTCTGGTGTTCTGCTGAATGCAACTAAGCCTGCGCCAAGGAGGGCAATAATGACAACTGGGAAGAGGTGCCAAGGGAAGGCCTCGCCGAAGAAGAGGGCGGCACCAAACAGATTCCAGAGGGGATATGTATAGAATAATGACATAGCTATGCCTGCCGGTAATTCCTTGAAGGCCAAATAACTTGATGCAATATGTGCTACATTTATAGCACCGAGACCAAGGTTTTTGGGGATGCCATGGCTGAAGGCGGCTTTCAGGGGGGTTAAGCCGCTGACAATGAGGGCTGCGATTGGGTAGACAAGGAATCGGGCGAGTGTCTGAGTGTTAAGGGTTGTAGGAACCTTTTTTATGAGGATTGGTGTAAGTGAGAGAACAGTTTCACTGAAAAATACAGCGGCGGTCGCTGACATATCTAATGTGGAGTTATAAAAAGGGATATATTAGATTTTCCAAAGCCCCGTATGCCAACGCTAATAGTAATTACATTAATATGTTGCGTAAACATACGGCGTATCTTACATGTAGGGGTTTGGTGTTTCAGGGTTCTCACTCGAGTGTTTTAAAATTTTTGAAAAGTTTTTTTGCTTCTCAAAAAATTTTTATGAGCGAAAGATTTTTTAGGAGCCACACTCGAGCACGCTCGAACCTAAACTTTTATGGAGTTATAATGGTAAGTATCATGCATCGTTTCTACATTTATAGTAATCTTAACACGTTTGTTCCAAAAGTCAAGCTAACCTGTCCCACCTCTGTTATTTTGGCCGGCAACTTCGGATGTATTAAGGAGCAAAATACCTGGAATAAGGTGGCAGAAATTAAGAGGGCGGGGTTTACTAATATTTTTTGGGTTCCCTATTTAACTGAGTTTTCAAGCGCCAAAACCGGCCGAGATATATATGATCTGGGTTGGCGATTTGATGAATCGTGTCGTGAACTTGGTATTATTCCAATGAACAATCAGGTAGGGACATTTATGGGCATGAAGATGATTGGAAGTCCAATGTTTACTACCAAAAGTAATATGTATTATGCATCAGAAGACCGTGATTTTGTTTATAGTGAGGTTACAACCGACTCACTCGTAATGGTTGGCAGTATCTGTCCTACGCCCAAGGCTAAGTATATCATTCATGGTACGCCACCAACAGGTGAGAACTTCTGTGTAGCCAGTTCTGACCAGATGCACATCGCTAACAGTCGAGATGCAGTTGGTTTTAATGAGAACTTTTATGTTGATATCAACTTTTGTAATTGTGGGCACCGCCGTTGCCTTAACGGCATCAATTGTTCTTCTTGGCGACAGCGAGACCTTGAATAACCTGTTGATGGTACCATCTATAGAATCCCTCAATACTCCGTCTAAAATTCGCAGAGGGTCTAAAGGCAATGGGTCTCTTGGCCTGAACGGCGGCAATTGCTTGGTCGGGCGTGAGGCCTTCTAGTATAATTAGGAGCATAGCAACAACTGCAGCACTGCGTTGCATGCCGGCGGCGCAATGAACTAAGATGGTATTCCCATTTTTGTATTCCTGCATAAGTAGCATAATAATTTCAGGCGCCCATTTCTCCATATTTGCAATCTCTTCATCTCGTAAATTGTCGTCTACAGGTACTCTATAACGGCGTAGCACGTCTGGCGTTTGCAAATACTCCAAATCTTTTGTACAATTAAATACCACATTAATGTTATTTGCTTGTATAAACCGTTCATCTCTTGCAGCATCATAGTTACCTAACCAGAGTCGTGGTCTTACAAGGTTGGCGTTTTGAACATTTTTATATACTGACATCTAATGATTGTTCAGTCTACGAAAAATTGATAGTGGGCGCACCGGAATAGAAAAGTTGTGCCTTACAATGACAATCTTAACACGCCATTTCTACGTCCTCGACGAAGTTATCGCCGCCTTGCAGTTCTGCTGCAGGGAGCGGCGAGTCGACCAAGCCATCTTCTGGCTCCTGGAGCTTATTGACTCAGGAGAGACAGAGGCAGGCCTCAAAGCCATGATTGAGGTCTATTTAATCAGATACGGTGTGTCGAATCTACAATGGTTTTACATGGCACATCATATCGCTACTAGCGATGTTATTGACCGTGATGCAGTTATCACACTCTGTTACAATCTGGCAAAGATGCCGCCCGAGGCTGTTGACCTCTCACTTCTCGGTCTATCATTCATTGCACTTGCGGACAATGAGCGCCCTCCACAGTTGCTTAAACCAGGTATTAGTGCTGCATGGGTAGAGCATTATATTACAATTAGTGTGTCAAATAAGTACGAGGTATATTTGTGCCGTGCGCTTTATCAGGGAAAGGTGCGGGGGGCACTCTGGGCAGTTCCTCATTGTCGTCCAGGGTATGCACTCGGCTTCCTACAGGTATGGTTGAATGCACTCGGAAATCCAAATACACCTACCCGTTTAATGGAGGCGGCCAGAACCTTACCAAGCTGGTCTGGTCTGCAATATCCGGGTCAAACCTGTATGACGCTATGCTTTATGATTATGGCCACTGCAACAGCCAAATGGGAAAGCTCCTTTGCAGCACTGGAGGAGCTACCGCCCAGGATTCTCCATCAGCTTGAGTTGTATGAGGAGGTCACCGGTACAAGGGAACGTCGTGTATACAGTATTCCCGCTGGCTGTCTATATCTAGACACTCATAGGGGTTGTCTTCCATACACTGAGAGTACTGACACCTGGTTTATTGAGGATGTGGGTAATCAGTTCAGAACATTCCAACATTTGACAGACTGTGATTACTGGAACACCCTCTGGCATGCTATGCAAGCAAGTAACTCTGACGAGGGCTGGGAGCATTTCTGCCAAGTGGCATTCCCTGAGGATATTCCAGATGAATGGTCTTTAGAGGAGCGTGCTAAAAGTCATGGACATGGATCAAATAATCCAGGTGAGCAGTTCTATTGGCGTCGCTGGCTTAATAAATGGCGGCAGCCCCAAGAACCAATGTATTTCCTTGAGGGTGTTGGATATGCCGTGAGTGAGGTTATTACTGCATTCCATATACCAGATGTTAATTATGGCTGGGATATGGCAGAGCTGTTTCGGCATATTGATAGTGCGCTAGTTGCAAAAGGACACATTGATGTGGATTTAGCACCCGAGGCCTTTGTCGCTTCTGCCCCAGACCCTTTAACGGATGGGCTATTAACTAAGATGAAGAGAATGAAGGTTTAGCGCCGTTGAATATTGTTAAATGCATGAAGTCGTGTTAAAAGTTGTTGAAATGTCTCCTCTATCGTCCCTCCAGCGGCAAAAATTACTGTTCCATTATCATTCTCGTCATCAGGATACACCTCCTCCTCTTCTTCCTCGTCATCACCCTCATCCTCAAGTGCCTGATTCATCTGTAACTGTTGTTGAGCAATAAAGGCGGTATATGGCGCCTTCATCTCTTCAAGAAATCCGTTTAGAGCGGGAATCAAAATATGAAGTTCAGCGCTAATGGCACGGCTGCGCTTAATTTGCTCAGGACAATAACGGATTACTGGTGTGGCTTTCAAATCGTATTTCAAATAATCTTCAAAAATACGCATCCATTGAACAACATAGGGGTGCTCCTCTTTTTTCATTGCAAAAGAGAGACGGCGTATCTCAGCACCAGTAAGATATTTGCCACGTTTATTTGCAGCACCCACAATAAAATTAATCATCTCCTCTATCATCATATTCTTGTGATTATTACCATAAATAAACTCCTTGATTGCAGCAAATCTTAATGGTCGTTCCTCCAAATATGAATATTGATTGACATCAAATCCTGCTGCCCTAAATGCAACAAACGGAGCAGACCAGTAACCATAATGCATAGCCGAATCAAATATTTGAAGAAGCTGACCACAATTAAACGGCAGATTTGTTATCGGATTCATTGGCGCCAACGGTTTTGGAAATCCGCCAAATGAGTAACGCAATTGATGATAGATATTTGTAATCAGCTGTTTGGCTTCAAAACAGTGACGTGACCTATGTTTCATGTCATATAATATAATAGGTTGTTCATATGGACAGAGGGTAATTGGGTCATTTGTATTAAGCGGGATTTTATCTGCACGACTTTTTAGCCAACAATTAAGGAGTCTCTTAAATGCATGGCGACACCTTGCCTCTACAATTAAGAGTGCATATAACATATCATTATCAGTAAACGCATCATCCTCTTCCTCATCTAATCGTGCACGTTTATGCCTTGGCTCTTGAGCCTCTGGTTCATACTCTAATAATATTCGCAGGCGTTCTTGCAATCTCTTTTCGTAAAAAATATCCTGATAGTCTTCGGGTAAATCGTCAAAAAGCATGCACCTATTTATAAAACACAATAATGGGGATTAAGCCCTGTTATCAATATCAATCATGACCAAAGTCTCTTCTTGTAGATATCCCACCTGTTCTCGCTTAACATTGAAGACGGCGCCACTGCCATCTGTCCAGAGTGGTGGTAGTTCAGGAGGAACCTTTAATGGTGTCCAGACGATTGCAGGCTCAATCTTCAATTGTAGTGAATTACGTGTGTATTTATGTTCTTTGCAGAATGTATCGCCTGGAAAGACCGGTTTCCTGCAACGAATTGCGAGATCACTATTAAGGGGGTGTTCTTCGGTCGCAAGACATTCTCTACAACTATCGGTTTCGTAAAGGGCGACTTTGAAATCCTCTTTACTGGGGAAAACCGCTTTTAGGAGATCGGACTGAGGAACATGTAAGGTATCTGCGATGTTTCTAACAAGGTTTCTTGATTCAGCATATAATGCGGATTCAAGAGACTCCCATAAAATCTTTGGAATGGCATAAGAGGATGACGACATCTCTGTTACTTTGAGTATTTGGTTGGTTTAATTTCAAATTTACTTACCACTAAATGATAGGAGTTGATTGACATTTGTGGTTTTAGGTGGAGAGGTGGAGGTAGTTGGTGTCGTGTCGGTTACAACATTTTCAACAGGGAAGCAGACGCCCGCTGGATCATTGGTTGCACTTTTAGACAGTAATCTACTGCCGACTCCATACAGGTCAACAAGGCGGATTAGTCCACAGAACTTGAACAGCTCAAACATACCGATACCGAGTCCAAAGAAAGGGAGCGACATGAAGATTCCGAATCCACGTTCACATCCACTCATAAAGCGGACAATACCGAATATAATGAGTAGAATTAAACTTGATATCATGCCAATAATTGCATGTGCTTTTCTGGCCTGTACCTTCTCATCTGTATCATCGGAATTAGATTGATATGTGTAAATGGAATAGCCGTTCCAGAACGTGAAGCCAAATACAAAGAATAAGATGGCCATATAATATGTCGGGAATGCACCACCAGAAACTGCACCAGCCGCACGACAGACTGCGGCATTATTACTGGCCGTCCAATCAATCTTAAATGTGGTTGAGAAGAGGCCGACGATGAAGTTGACAATAAAGATAATTGCCGGCGATAGAATTTTGTTACATGCAAAAACCGCTATAGGAACTACAAAGATGAGTGACACAAACAGTAAAGTATAACCGACATTTGCGGTAGAGCATGCTAACAGTAATGATGTTGAGCCAATAATGAGCGGGAACTTCTGTATCCCTGCAACTAAGAATTCTTTAATCAAATAAAGGGTTCTTAAGAGATCCATCTATTTGTCATTCATTTAGTTCTTAACGGCACACAGATACAGGGGCTTACCCGTTTCAGTTCTACTCAAGAACAATGGAACACCCAAAATATTAATGGATTCTTGACCAAAAATCAATGAAAATATGCCCGATGCAGATGCCCCCAACAATGCACCTGCTCCAAAGCTGAACAACAGCGTCATAAACCCATTGCATCCATTATTCATTAAATAATAGATAAGGCAAATCATGATTGCAGCACTTAGTATCCCTGCAGCCGGTAGTTTTGCTGAATAATCGCCGCCCAGTTGTACTAAAACATCGTTTTGCTGTAGTAAACTTGTTATACAGTACATTGAAACCGTTGCAAGGATAAACATGGGCATAGATGGGAAGCCGGATGGGCAGGCCAAATCGGAGAGGAGCGTCATGCGTGCACCTGATGGTGTATAGATGCCTGGTAGACACTCTGCAGATACTGTGGCCGGGGGAGTCTCTTGTGGGAAGAATGAGCTAACCGCCGAGCCAATTATATTACTTACTATAAAGGCGATGAAGGTGAGAATAAAAAGGAATAACATAGGGGTTTGATATGTTATTAATGTAAGGATACCAGTACCATAAAGGATTGAGTCAGGTGCTAATCTAAATCCCTCGGCTACAACCGGTTTAATATCTTCTAAAAAAACCCTTTTAGCAAATTCATATATACCTGTCGCCATACTCTGTTACTAGGGAGAGAATGACTGTGGCCATTACATGCCAGCATAAACAAAAGACACAATTAATAATTAAGAAGCGTTCTCATATGGGTATTCCATCGTATTATAGAAAATTGGCACGTTCCGTTAAGGGTCTTTATTGTGAGCGTCCATCTTTAGACTGGCTTTTGATGGACTATAACTGTTTAATTTATCAGGTGTTGCATACTATGCGCCCTTATCCAGGTTCAATTGGTGGAGATGTGTGGGAGAGGGATTTTATCGGTGAGGTAACCAAATACACCAGTTCTATTTTGAATATGGCGGGTGTAGATGAATCACGGGTTTTTATTGCAATTGACGGAGTTGTTCCGTTGGCAAAGATGAGGCAGCAGCGTATGCGTCGTTTCCGTTCGATTGTGTTGGCGGCTGAGGAGCAGCGCTTAGGGATTCGTAATGGTCTGAGTTGGGATACAAACGCAATTACCCCTGGAACCGCTTTTATGGCAGCTCTTAGTGTAGCATTGCGGCGTGCATTCCCTTCGGCGACTATTAGTGACACTGAGGAGTTGGGTGAGGGGGAACATAAGGTGATGAGCTTTATGAGACGGTTGCCTGAGCGGCAGAATGTGGCGATCTACGGACTTGATGGCGACCTCTTTGTTCTTTCACTTTTAAACAATCAGATGTTTTGTCGTAATACCTCTATCTATTTCTTCAGAGAGGAGGTTGAGAAGGGTACTGTCGATTATGTCTGGCTCTCATTGAACAGTCTTAAAGGTGCACTTTTAGATGAGCGGTCGCATGCTATTGATGGTCAGACATGGCTTTTGGAGTATGCAATTGCTATGTCGATTCTGGGTAACGATTTTGTGCCAAATGGGCTCGGGTTGCGAATTAAGGAGGATGGGCATGAGCGATTGCTCGAGTATTTGCGGCGGCTTCATGACTCGGGGCTGCGACTTTTAGTTGGTGGTGAGTTGTCCGACCAGGGTTGGAGTAAACTGTTCGAGTGGCTTGCGCATGATGAGCAAAAGGCTGTGTTTATTGCAATTAAACGTAAATTGGAGGCTAAGCCTAGTAAAGTCGGCAATAGCGCAACAGATGCCGCAAAAGCGAAGATGAATGACCGACCATTAGAGTGGGCTGCAGCCAATGACGGGCAGCTATTCTATAACGGTGGGCAGTTGCGCCGTGATTGGAGGGCGGTCTATTGTCGGGTTGCATTGGGGGCATCGCCCGGTTTGGAGGCGCATTATCTGGAGGACTCAGCGAAGCAGTATTTACAGGCGCTGTCTTGGGTTTTCCAGTACTATTGTAAGGATTGTTTGGCGGTGGATTATGACTGGACATACAATTATCCTATTGCGCCGCTCTTTTCTGCTGTGAGTGCATTGATTGGTGCTCAAGGTGGGCAGGTGTTTGATGATGTGCCGGTGAATGAGGCACCGAAGCCGACGGCATTGGAGCAGTTGGCGCTTGTATTACCGAAGGAGAGTTACTGGCTGATTCCTAAATGTAAAGAGCGGGAGTTCATGGTTAAGGGTACTCACTATTTTCCCGATGAATGGCATTACTATTCGTTTGGTAAGCGGCATTTCTGGGAGTGTGAGGCGGAGATCCCAATTCCAACAATTAGGGAATTGCGCTCAGTGTTAGCAGATAATCAATTGGTATAAATCAGGAAATGGGCGCAGGATTCTCACAATCGCATATAAATATCTATACCGGTCTCTGCCAAATGCGAGATCACGTGAAGCGTGTGCATACTTTAGAGACACTTTTACAGGGTCCAGAATATGTTGCTGCCGCAAAACATGCCGGCCTCTACGGCCCCTGTCTCAACTACATCCGTGCTATTCGTGGAGGTGAACCCGCTGCATTTCCCGTAATAGGTGGTGCAAGAGTACAGCAGGCGCCGCTCCCTAGTCCAGCACAGGCGGCGTATAATGTTATTCAGCAGCAGATGGCCGGTAAAGGTCGTCAAGATACTTTATCACAAGGGTATCATCATCAACAATTAACGGATGTTGCTCGCAGCCAACAATTAACAACCTATAGGGAGCAACCACAGGCACCAGCCTGGCAGGTTGTATCGGCAACACCGTCATCAAAGGCTCTGGACTATTTCCAACAATGTTTGATGGTTTTGAATATTAAGGATGAGGAGGATTTGACTGAAGAGATACTTAAAAGTTCATATAAAAAGGCGGCATTGAGGGCGCATCCGGATAAAGGGGGTTCTGAGCAGAGGTTTGAGGCGGTGACTCGTGCATTTGCATATTTAACTGAGATTTTACGTCGTATTAGAGGTACACGTAAGGTTGATGGTGTTGTTTCAGCTCCGGCTGCGATTAAGGAGGAGAGGCAGCAGGAGGGTAAGAGTTGGGAGCATGTGGCACCTGTTCGCCTTGACCCTAAGAATCTGAATATGAATGCCTTCAATCAGTTGTATGAGCAAACTCGTATACCCGACCCTGATGATGATGGTTATGGTGATTGGTTGAAGGGGGAGGAGGCTGCACAGGGACCCAAGTTTGGTGGTAAGTACAATCGGGATGTATTTAACAAGATGTTTGAGGATGAGGCAAAGAAACGTGCCTCTGCCTCAAATGCCCTTATTGTACATCCCGAGGCTATGGCGCTAAACTCTTATAATGGAGGTGTAACGCTTGGTCGTGAAAAGGCCGATAACTATACTGCTCCGGCGAATGCATCATTAAAGTACACTGATTTACGGGCGGCATACACATCGGAGAATACTATAAGTGACCAGGTTGCAAATGTTAGGGTTGAGGAGCGGAACCTGAAGGATTATAAGGCGCAGTATAAGGCGGGACCAAAGGCGATGACTCCTCAGGAGATGGCTTTGTTACAGCAGCATAAGGCGGAGCAGGAGATGAGAGAGGCTCAACGGTTACGGCGTTTGGCACAAGAGGATGTGGCATCCACGCAATATTTCGAGCGGATGAAGCAACTGGCGATTACTCAATGATCTTGTAAAAACCACAATAACAGTTAGGGAATGATTAACGACAAGTTATGGATTACACTATCAGTAATTGTACTAGCTGCAATACTTGGCGGAGCATATATGGTCAGAGAATCATTAAAGGGTAATCCATGGGTTGATAAGTCGCTGTTTGATCGGGGTATGGAGCTACCCCCTTTGTGGATATACTATGATAATTCTCAGGTGAACTCTCGCCATTGGCTTGACTTTGGTGCACGTAGTAGTAGGGCGCTGAATAAGCCTTTTCTGAATCTCTGTTACGAGACCGTGGTGCGTGCTAATGGTAGGCATTACAGAGTCGAGGTGATTGGTGGAATTGATGGTTTGGCGCAGAGATTTGGTGAGGATTGGTTGCCGGCAAAGTTACGGGGGGTACAGGGAAGGATAGCGACGGTGGGTCCGGCGGAGAGAAACTGGATTCGTGCGGCGATTCTCGCCAAATACGGTGGTCTCTGGTTAGATGCCGGCACAATCTCTTTGCGGGGATTCGGTGAACTTCCGAAGGATAAGATAGTGTTTTTCGGTACAGACCTTGATGAGACCTTTAGTGGGGACGGTGGAACTGCTGTTCCTGGAATGCGTGCTGTCTGGGTATCATCGCCAAATCATCCATTAATGGTTGCATGGGAGCAGGCATGCAGACGGCGTTTGGATACTGCTGGTGGAGGTACACAGATAAGGGGTGACGAGAAGTGGGATTTTGTTAGGTTCTTTGCACCTGAAAAAGATGCTGTTGCTGTTATTCCTGGCGCTGAATTGGCTAGAAAAGGGAGGGCAGGTAGACGCATACAGTTAGAAGACCTACTCTCTAATGGTACTATTCCATTTGATGTACCTGCAGAGGCAATTTACATTGCGTTGCCTATGCGGGACATTGAACTACGTTCACAATACGGTTGGTTTATGAAATTAAGTGAAAATCAGATTATGGACTCTGACCTTGTATTTGCACAACTATTAAAGTATAGTTTATCTACGTAAATATTAATCAAAATTAAGAATATTTGTTGGTGGCGGGGGTGGTTGCATAGACTCTAATGGACTAATATAATACTCATAAGACTTTTTATTGTGAATAAAACGTTCATGAGTACGAACTGTATAGTTAAATGGCCGTAAAATCTGTCGTAAAACCGTAATAATACGGGGCATTGTCATCTCTCTATGAAGATAGATACGGGCTTTACAAGGAAAATAGTAGGGTTCGATCTCGAGCACCACTCTCGAGAAGGCCTCTCTCGAGAGAGTAAATTCGTTGAAGGGGTGAGAATCCTGAAGGCCGCTGAACTGTAGAGCGGCCAGCCACTCGAGCACACGATCTCGAGAAGGGATCTCTCGAAAAATATTGTCAGCCATTTTAATGTAATGACAGAAAATAACTTAAAATAATGTGTTCAAAATGTGGTTGCTAATAATGACCTGTAGGTTGTATACCCCTGAGAGTATTGAACCCAGCCACGCATTAAAAATTCGTAAATCTGCATACCGTCTGGTAATGTAGCATAGCCAAACATATCAATCATTTTCTTGATTGTTGCAAAAACATCTTCGAAACTCTCACCAACAATCCACAAGCGTGTTAAATTTTTGAGAACCTCGTTTGTCTTTTCTCCTAAGATACTTTTAATAAGCGGAACATAGATTTCAAACGAGGGAATCGAACACAACTCTAACACAAAAGCGTGTTGGTCTTGTGGCCATGCACCCTTATAGTTGTTGAAGAAGTCCACCAAAAGCTGTAGATACTGACAAAATCTACGAATAAGGTTTCCAGAATGACTAACTAGCCAAGTCTGTGTCTCTGATGGTAGTATATCGGCTGTAACATGATATTTATTTAGAAGCTGGGGTAGTATAGACTCAATTTGAATATCAGGTAAAATGATGTTTTGACAACGACTGAGAAGTGGTGGAATAAGATGCGATTTACTTGTACCGATGAAGATGAAACAGGCTACATGACTATAAAGTTCCATAGGACGACGAAGTGCTTGTTGACTTAGCTCTGGAAACGACTCAAGATGGTCAATAATAATCCAGCGAACCGTTCCAGGTTTCCTGGTTGGCTGTCTGACGTAATCTAATAGTACATTCCTGACAGTGTGAATACCACGATCTTGGTGACTATTCATAAAAAAGATGTCTTGCTCATTATGCAGGTTGTCTGCGCACGTACCATAATGGTGAATGAAATATTTTCTGAGAAAATTGTTTATAATTGAGGTTTTACCAGCCCCTTTATTACCATGAAGGAAGATATGTCCTGGTTTTGTAAAGAAGCGCTCTAGTCTGTTTTCAATCTCTTCGTACCCAAATAATGGATCCATTTACTGTTAGG
>JACCDO012424606.1_pt1 | contig 32935 bp, 33 predicted proteins | sample 7446101 | NCBI WGS metagenome assembly JACCDO01 (sample SAMN15323440, study PRJNA562643) | freshwater metagenome | isolation source: river surface water | place: USA:Blue River Watershed | collected 2017-08-16 | reverse complement strand
TCCAAAAGCACCAGCACCAGTTGTAAAGGCACCAGCACGAGTTATTCCAAAAGCACCAGCACCAGTTGTAAAGGCACCCGCACGAGTTGTTCCCAAGGCACCAGCACGAGTTATTCCAAAAGCACCAGCACCAGTTGTAAAGGCACCAGCACGAGTTATTCCAAAAGCACCAGCACCAGTTGTAAAGGCACCCGCACGAGTTGTTCCCAAGGCACCAGCACCAGTTGTAAAGGCACCAGCACGAGTTATTCCAAAAGCGCCAGCCCCAGTTGTAAAGGCACCAGCACGAGTTGTACCTAAAGCACCAGCACCAGTTGTAAAGGCTCCCGCACGAGTTGTTCCCAAGGCACCAGCACCAGTTGTAAAGGCTCCCGCACGAGTTGTTCCCAAGGCACCAGCACCAGTCGTAAAGGCGCCAGCACCTGTAAAAGTAGCACCAAAAATGCCATTTACATTCAAGACGGCAACTGCATCGGGTGATCCACACGTCGATACCTTTGATGGAGTACATCATGATACAATGGTGGCGGGTTGGTTTTCATGGGTAAAAAATCCAGTCATTCACGTACAAGCCTATACCCAATTGGGATGTATGCCTGCCCATATCCCAAATACGTGTATCCGAGCCGTGGTGGTACAAATCACTCCTCCGCATACAAATGAACGACTTGTAGTATCATGGGGATCGTGGCCTCCGGAACGTTCCGTCCAAAACATTGTTATTCATGATTCAACCGGTCCATCGATTAATGTTGCACCAAATGCATACAAGACCAAAACCTACCTCAATGGAAAATACCAAATCATCAGAAATGGTGGCACGTTATCCATTCGACCAGTAGGCGCAGCGGTATCCAATCCAGAATTAGCGGTATCCGTTTCAATTGGACAGTATTTTCTGGCAGTAACGCTTCCTAATGCACCACCTCATTCAGGTCAAACGAATGGATTGATGGGCTTTTTTAACGGAGACGGTAAAAAGGTTTATTCCAAAGTGTTTCGTAATCTAGATGGCACACCTTCAGCTATTACTACCAAATCGTTATGCCAAGGTGGTGTAGGCGCATGCGGATGGGGAAGTCAACAAAAACCCGAAATCATTAAATGGGCCGTGACGCATGTTGTGACTGCAGCAAATGGCGTCAATCCGCCTATCGATTTTTCAAATAAACCAAAATTGGTACAACAATCCTATGTTGATGGGTGGAAAGTGGGACGTAAATTACATTCTGTATCTGAAATTTCACTCAAACCAATTGTGCTTAATCCTCCCCCTGAATTTTCAAATGAACAAATATTGGTACAACAATACTATGTTGATAAGTCTAAAACGGGACGCAAATTACTTTCTGTATCTGATTTTTCGCCAGTACCGATTGCGATTCCTCCAATTGTTCTTCCTTCTTACGTGCCAAAAGTATCAAAATCTGAAATTACGTTTTGTAAAAAATTATTGAAAGGCAAAGTAAGCAAGAAAAAATACATGTCACAGATGAAGTCATGTTTACAAGACGCATCGTCTCCTACCGTCGCACGTTCTATCGCCAAGGTGAATGTCGTAGCGCGTAAACAACAACGTCGTGCGAAACGTTCCTTGGTAAAAGCCGTGCGTAAAAATAAGGAACATAGTATCCAACGTCTTAGAATACTCTATAAATCCATACAGAATCTAATGAAGTTGTACGAACAAAAATAAGAAAATTTATTATCTTTAAAAATATAAATGGGAGTTCGTTTTAAAAGTAAAGTTAGACATAGGAATAGAAATTCAAAGAGTAAGAAGCCTATAAAAAGAATAGATGATTTAGAAGATTTTTTTAGAAGAATGGATCTAAGACGGGATTATTCCATTTATGAAAAAACTTTAAATCATATGATGTCATTAGAAAGACTTAGCGATGCTAAAAATAAATTTGATTGTGTTATTCAAAGTATGTATTGCGTCGGATTATTAGAGTATGACCGTGCGAATGCATTGGCCTTAAAAATATATCAAGAAGGACATAAGGGTATAGTAATTCAAACTATTGTTGACTTTTTAACAGAAACTTTAAATGGCGTTGTTTCAACTTCTGAATTTCGTGAGCCTCCTTTTAATACGTTTGAAAGACTAAATATATTTAATGAAGGAGAAGCAACATTATTTGGTTATACTAGAAGAAATAATACAGCCCATATGGTTGTTTTAGGAAAATACAGAGATAAATTATACATATATGATAAACAAGCAGATCGTAGATATAGAATTGATGCTTTTTTACTAAGGGAACCCACTATTATTAAATATACCTTATTCAAGATTATATTAGAAGAAGAAAAACCTAAACGTGTTTTTGGTATTCCTATAGAAGAATTACCTCTAGCAATTTTAAAACAAGCACAACCTTAAACGCATTACTTTTTTTGCTTATGTATAAGCAAAATTACAAACCGTATGTTTTCAAATATAAAAATGTTCCTAATGGAGCAAAGGCAGCAAACCAACACCAAATGCTTCCATAGGTACACGGATATAACCATGAGGATAAAATGAGTGTAATGATAATGTAGGATAATTGAACGATACCAAGTCGTAATGGTTTAAGTGACAAGCACGATACGATAATAATAATCATGTAAAATATAAATACCCACGATGAAAAATGGCTCCACCAGTATAACTGTAAATGATGACATGTATCATTCTCATAAAGAGGGGCATTTAAGGACTGAGGAGAGGATAATACAAACGTTAAGTAAATAATAAGCAATGCCGACAAGGTATACTTTACAAGAGACGAATCCGATACCAGTATACAAAGTAAAGCGACGACTATAGGCTGTAATATATTAAAAAGAAATGCACCTTTGGTAGAAAATTCACTGAGTCCTGTATTATGTTCTTCTTTGCTAATCCAGCTTAATCCTTCAAATAATTGCATAAATAAAACAAACTGCCAGATACACGCAATCACTCTTACATAAGAGTCTGTGTAACTTGTCCATAATAAAATTGTAAATACAGTGCCAATAAGGAGTGTCAGAAACGATATGTTTTTGTTCCAGCACATATAATATTACTTTTTTTTCTTTTTCCACCACTTTTTTTAACACCACGACGTTGTTTTCGTCCATATACAGAGCGACGCACACGATCTTCTACACGAGGGTTTGGAAATTGCGCAAGTTGTTGTATAGCGATTTGTTTTATAGCACTATAATTAGGACGTGGCATATGTATAGCCATATTTTTAAGTGTACTACGTACTAATAATAATCGTTCTGGATTATCATGACCTACTTCTGGAATAATAATGACTTGGGGAACACGTGATTCAAACAAGGTCTTTTCACGTATGCCTCTATGATAAAAATCAAATACTCTATCACCACCTACATTATCCTGCCCTCTTCCCATACCTACATCTACTTTAATAATTTGTGGTGAAGGTTGTCCTGCGAGGTCGAGGGCACGATTGGTATGTCGATCACAGGATAAAGTTACACCCCATTTTCTATTATGCGGATGGTAGAGTTCTAAATCGTCCTCATCTTTTTCATCTACCGCTTCAGTTTGTGGTCCATGATAAAATGCGTTAGGATGAATCTGGTCCTCCGTATCAAAATTACTATATACTTCAGTAGTTCCTGTGTTCATTATAAAACCAGATAAAACAGTCGATGGAGTAATATTAGCTAAAGACTGAGAACAATGTCCTTTAAACATACGAATACGTCTAGGGTTTATACGAGGACAACCGTCCTGCCCACAAAATTCTACAAGCTTGTCAGCAAATGAGGCGCAAGAAACACGTCCTGTATCCTGAGGTTTACCTGGGGTAATTGGAATATCTGTATCATCATTATGGGTGGCATAATGCCTGACTTGTAATAAAGGCATGATATATCTACATAGCATGTTAAATTGAGCATGAGTCATTAAGTGGGTTGTACTTCTTAATAATTCTTCATTAAAATGTTTAACATCATTTATGGTGATTGGTTCATATAATCCACCATGAATAAAGAGATTATCATTAATAAGTAAAGCGACACCTGTTCCAGTTGTTTCAAAATAGGCATTAAAACCAGGGTGTGTATAATTAAAAATAGTATCACGTGTATAAGAATAAATATCTTCTATATCCTTACTAATCGGTTTGATATCAGTTTCATAATAAAGTGTATCTGTCGCTTTATTATCAATATCAGGTATATCTTCTGGAAATGAATAGTCACGCACAAATTTATTAAAAAACACTGCATTATATCCAAGAAAATTATTTAAATCGTGGTTACCAAGAAGTTTATAAATTCGACCACAATGATGATCGGGTAATTCGATTTGGGCGCCATCACGAGGATGACGTTGTTGGTATCTACGTAACGCCGATTCATTCATGGCGTTAATGAAATGTAAAATTTTTAGTTCAATTTGCTTATGATAAATGTTTTCAATGATATTTTTCCTAACTCTTACTGGATCAATTAAATCGCCAATAATAACCACGAATGACGTATCATCATGTCTCCATTGGTATCCAAGCGACCTATCGTATTGGTTGCTATTAATATCCATATCAAAATATCGAACTAAATCAGGGTCACGTTGTCCTGCTGAAGGATTAAATCCTGGTTTATATATCACATTGGCACAATCTCGTAAACAGACAATCAATGCATCTAAATCTCCGTGAATGTCTGAAAATGTAACAATTCGATTGGTAACGCCTTCCATTATAGTAGGAAAAGGTGGAAATCTGTATTTTATTTGTTCTTGTTCAAATAAAGCATCTTGTTCTACATTTCCTGTGATGACCAAATTCATCATTTACTTGTATTAAATAAAAAAAATATAATCAATAAATGATTTCTGAAATTTGTACCAAGTGGTTATGTTTCTGTTGTTTAGTAGAAAAAGAAAAAATACCCAACACCATATCTATATCACGATACACAAAACCAGAGCCAATTGCTATGCCAGCATTAGCACGAGCAATACCTGTTGCCATAATCGAGATACCCGAAACAACTCAGCATCCGCTTGCCAAAACTAAACAAGGCATTGTTACACCTTCCGTTTATCATTCGCGCGATGTACAAATCACGCCAGTATTGATTAAACACTAAAAATCTGTACTTATGCTTCATGAACAGAACTAGACCCGCTTATTAATTTAGGATTAATATACATGACAAGTCCTTTAAAAAAAGGTACATGTTCACACCCATTATCACCATTATATATTCTATACTGGATGGATTCCGATTTACATAACACCATGCCACCAAACGCCGATTCAACCTTGATCCACGGATGGTCAATCGGTATAATTTTTTGGAAACGAGCCACGGCGTCTTGTACAGTCATTTGGTTAGTGTTTACCATTTCCCAACAATCAAAGGTGATTCCTAATTCTTTACTACGTAGTGCCCATATATCATAATATTTTGAACGTCGGTTCGATGCAAGAACATCCCAATCATGACGTTCAAAACAGGATTCCAATTGCTGTTTAAAATTAGACTCGATTTGAAGTACATCATCTAGGTCAATTATTAATGTATAGGCGTGTTTTTTAAACAAATCGTATTGATTGGCATATTTCATATATTCATTCCTACAGTGCGCAATCCGTTTTGTTCGTTCAGGCTCTGTAAGCTGTCCTAACCCGATAACATGCCTACGCTTATCTTGGCTACACCAGTTTTGTAATAAGGATAAACTATTGTCCGATGAATTACTCTCTACGATAATAAGGTTATAATCAGGAACAGAACGAATGATGGTTTCCAAGGATTGTTTTAGAGGATGAATAAAAGGTTCAATATTTCGAGCAGTTCCCATGATTAATAATGAAGGTAAATCTTCTTTGAAATGTTCTCTATCAAATATAGAGACATACATTTTATATATGATAATATATAAATTATCACAGCTTTTTGTGAAAAAGCCGTATCAAAAACATTTCATGAAAAATGGTAAAAAGTTAAGGTTTGAAATTAGTTAATTTACGTTGATGATAATTGGTGTAATCACCATTGGCCATTTCCGTATTTTTTATATATAATGCGTCATTTTGCGTTAAATGCGGCATTGTAGTTGGATGCTCGTGGCGAATAATAACCTGTTCAAAATACGTTTGTTTACCTAATTGGTTAGCAACTTCGGTAAATTCATTATCACACCATTCTGACTTATAAGAAGGGTGGTAAATATAGTTAAATCGGTCGTAATACGCCTTACCCAAAATACATAATGTATTCAAGCGCGGTCCTTGATACCCATCATTAAACCAAAGTACGCCATCTGTATCAGGATACAAGCGTGACATATTGTCTCTAATAATAGAGTCATACCCCTTAACAATCGGTATCATATCATCCGATGCTAATAACAGTATATCAAAATGTCCTGCATGTTCCATGTCACGATTTACAGCGGCAATTTTACTTCCCGAATAGCCTACTTTAATAGTCGTATTGGCGTGAATCGCCATTAAAGAGTGTTTTAATTCGTCCGTAACCGTCGTGTCATCTGTATCAAGAGTGATTAATCCTTGGATAGACTCTGGGTCATCTGCAAACTCGATATATTTTTTATAAACCGCCACTAATTTATCTGGTCTTGAACGTGATGGGAACTTGATTAAAATTTTTAATTTGTCTTTGTAATGCTCATGTCCTATTAATTCTTCAAGAGTCACGTACATTTACTATTTATATTGAAAATAATTTTCACAGCTTTTCTCAAAATTTTTGAAATGTATCAAAAATTAAGTAAGAGGTAAATCCAAGCCAATCATGGCACCAATTTGTTTAAATGCAATGACCTTCATAAACGCAAAAATCGGCTCAAAATCCTTCTCTGTGACACCTGCCGGTTTTTCAATGAAATGAATAGATATCTTGTCTGAAAAAAAACTGGATTGTTCATGTTCGATGACAAAAATATTGGGCATCAGCTTAAATTCGGCCTTGACATTGGCGTGTACCCAAGAATAGGTTCCATTTATCTTGTCATGCGACGTACATATCATGATATAATTACATTCCCCTCCATCCGATAGACTAAAACTGGTTTGTAACGCACTCCAATCGTCTTTACCGACATACTGGATATCCATCAGGTAATTTTTAAATTCGTCGAGTTTTGTAGGTGGCACAAGTAGATTTGTGCTCATATGATTGACAAATGTAGGCCAGTATACGTCAGGAACGTCTTCTGTCACAGCCACATCCGTTTTGTCCATAAAGGTCTGGTAGCCTTGATTGGTCAAGGTCTCGAGTAGCGTGTCTTTGCTGGTGGTCTTGAATGCAGACAAGACGCCTTGTACCGCCGACCACGCCGATGAAATTTCACCGGCAAGAACACTGATTTGGGCTGAAGCAGTTAAACTTAATGTAGCCAATACAGCAATACGTTTCCACATTTAATATAATACACTTTTTGTATTATTTTCACCGCATTTTACAAAATAATACACTTTTTGTATTATTTTTAAATCGTAATCCACTTAAAATCTATACACATAGATATGTATCTACTTTCTTCTCTTTTTGCGTTCGCTTCTCTTGTAGTAGCCTATAATTCGCCAAAAGACGACCTGTTAGTCGCCATGAAAAAAGAAGTGTCCCATTTTGATACCCCAATGCCTAAAAATACGCTAGTCACTCACATAAACCCCGTGTTTTCATACAATGTAGGAACAGCTTCGTCTGAAACCATAGTTGAGACCCTTAGAAATTGGTCCTTTCCGCAAGATGTCCAAGTACAAATGGAAATGGCCGCGTATGCCACTAACGAACAATTCCAAACCTTTTCCTTTACCTATAGTCTAAAACATACCTATTACGAACAATACATTGTATCCGCCAAACGTGTATTAGATGCCATTACCTTGGCCTATATGCACGTCGTCATTACGTCGGATCTCGTGCCACAATACACGATTGTCCACGTACACGAATGTCATAAGTGCTGGTTGGTGGCACGGTGTTGTAGCACGACAACCAGACAAATAGAACGCGGACTCGTGCCAGAGGAGTTGGAAACCGTCTTTGTCATTTTACAGGCGACCGCCTATGACACGTTTATAAAAAATTTTCCTACAGATGTTTTTTTACATTACTCGGATACTTAGCCACTTAGCCACTTTTAAAAAAAGTGGCGTAAAAAGCGTCAAAAAAATGCCTAAAAAAAGTGGCGTAAAAAGCGTCAAAAATCATCTAAATTTTAAAAAAAGTGGCAATAATTAAAATGATAACGACTACAGAACCTATACCCGACATGTTTAATGTAAAATATAATTCTGTTTTTTTTGGTGAAACAACCTACCCTTTACAACTTGAAATGAATGAACTTTCCACACCAGAAAAATCGACTCTTGAATTAAAAGTCGTTCTGCCTGACGATTATCCAGACACGGAATACAAAAAATTCCAACCTCGTGTCGCCTATTTATTGATGCATTATGATATCATCAAAAAAAATCTCTGGATAGACTTGTTTTTTATCTATAATAACACAGAACGCTATAAAAAGATAATTAGCCGACAAGAAACATTTCATACAAAAGGTCTCGGTAAATACATGTTGTGTAGAGCCATTCATTATCTGTTACAAAAAAGCTGGTTTGACATACATTCCACCGCAACATTAACAGCTGCGGGCGGCGAATGCTTTTATAAAGAACAAGTTGACTCGTATACCTATGAACAATGTATGGCTATTTTAGAACCTTATCAAGACCTGTTATTTGAATTTGTCACCTTGTATTATAATTCAGCGTTAAAAGATACATTAAACATACCAAAAGGTGTTATTTTGTATTCCTATTATGAAACGCATAAAAGTCAAGTTAATATAGCTGTGATGGATATTCTAAACGGAGAACAAGACAATCCAGAATTACTAAGACTATTAAGAAAAACGGTCTGTGAAGTTAAAACAAACCATAACCTCATAGAAAAAAATTATAAAAAATATGGATTTGAAGTCACCCAAGACACTGGATTACAAGCTGAGATGGAAGGTAGCGTCTATTCTATACTAGCCGAATGTATAAGACACGCTATAAATGGTCAAAAAAAATCAAGTATAAAAAATGTCATTATCAAAGAAAATTTAAAAAAAAGTACTCTATTGGGACGTAAACGTAAGTCACGAAAGCGTGCTAGAAAATCAAAGTGTTACTAAATTTAGTGTTCTTATTTCAAATTATAAATAATTTGAAATTACGGTAGTTTCATAAAATGTTATTCTTCCGTCACTTCATACAAAAATCCCTGACCGCTAATTAATTTTCGTGCCGGAGACGTGCTCTGAATAAAAATGCGATACTTTTCAAGGCTGGTGGGCTTGATTTTGTTCCGTTCTTCGTTTTTTTTAATGCCCGCTATTTCACGCGCCACATCGCCTTCATACAAGGTTCCTGTACTCTTTTCCATCAAGACAATCAATTTAGAAGGTTGAACCACTTCCGCCTTTGTAAATTCATAGTAGCCTGCGCCTTTAGCAAAACGGATTCCCATTTTTTCACAAAAGACCTTGATATTGGTATCTTCGTCGACATTAAACACTTGGAATTTAGAAGGATGACAAGGACGAAGCTCGGCCTCTTTTTCCAATGAAGGCGCAGCAGATTCCGTGGAAACACGTGCTCGAGGAGCGGCGTGGACTGAATGGACAGGGCGGTACCGTTCGTGAAAGCGGTCTGGGTTCATTTCGGCTTCAACCTCTTCACGAGATTTTTTACCCAACATGGTATCAAACATACGGCGAAGCGTATCGTTCATGCCGCCCGACGCACGCTGAATATCTTCTTCAAAACGCAATAATTGCTGTTGGTCGTGCTGCTTGAAACAAATGGCTTGAAGCATGTCGGTGATGTAAGAGAATTGGTCCAAAAACATGTGGTATCCATTTGTAATACGAGCGACTTGTGAATAAAACGCATAGGATTCCCGATTGCCACGATTCAAACATTGGACGGAAAAGACTTGGATGTTACGATTGGCCAATGATTCGGCTTCTTCTCGCCAATCGATTTTTTGAGGATTTTCGTTCTTTTCATGTGGGGGTGCGTCGCCAATCATGACGAGACTCTTCATCTTGGCCTCGGCACGCCACGAAAACGATTTCACGGTACGGAGTACGAGTTCGTAACATTCGGGAAAATCGCCGCCACCGGTCGACGGTGCGGTTTGAACAAACGAAATAATGGCGTTTTGGTCATTGGTAAAATCCAAGGTTTTAATGACCTTGTCGCCATCGCAATAATCGCCATGCGCAATAATGGCCAATCGCAAGCCAGGCATGTCACGAAACAGTTTGGGTACCATGGTCGCAATATGACGCTTGACTTCCGACAAGCACGGATACATGCTACCAGTCGTATCAAACGAAATAACGAGGTCGGTTTCAATCTCTTTTGATTCGTCAACGATATGGCCGTGAATTACATCATCGGCTGGAGGCGCAGGCGCGTCCGTCCATTCCGCACGACACATGGGACACGTCGGTGAATCTTGAACCCATCGTTTAATACACTCACGATGGAACCATTTGAGGCACGTGGTTTCACACCGAATCGTACCATTGATCGCCTTGGCATCAATCAATTCTTCAAAACAAATGGGACAATCGCCTTCAGGCTTATCGGAAGGAGAAGACGTTTCGACAGGTTCGTCAGGAGAAATCAAGTGTGCCAATCTAGATACCCATGAAGGAACACAGGCGGCGTATGCTTCTTCATTCCACGACGCCGTTTGTTCAGAAATGGACGCCGCACGCTCGAATTGAAGCGCAACGCGTGCCACTAGAAACAACAAGTGCTTGCAAAACGTTTTCTTGCCTTGATGATCCGGACAAGAACAGGTAAATGTGGTGGCCGATAATTCTTGTTGATAAACGGACGTTGATTGTCCTCTTACTTTAAACTCCCAAGACGCATCACGTTGGTAGGCGGATAGAAGGCTAATTTTTTCAGACAACGACTTACGCAAACGTTGCATTTTAATAAAATGTAAAACTTTAAGCTTGAAATTAACCTCTTTTTAACGACTTTTATAAATTTTTGACACGACTTTTTAAAGTGGTATTTTTAAATTTTTATTTTTTTTAAGAGGTAAGTATAAAATGTCTCTCCCAGATATTTTGAATGAAGATATTCTTACTCCAGAACAAATCCAATTAAAGATGGATATCAGACAATTGTATTATAAGATTAATGCGCTACGTCGACATCTTGATTTATTAAAAAGACTACGTGGTAGACCCTATTTTAATCTTGAACGTCTAATTACTAATATTGAAGCCCAACTAGACCGTCATGTCAATGCATATTTCCTTTTGAAAACTACCCATCCGTATCTAGGTAAAAGCAGGTCAAAAGGTAAAAGGTCAAAAGGTAAAAGAATGTCAAAAAAGTAAAAAAATCATCAAAAAAAAGAATATTTTATATTGATAGGAATGGGTTTCACGCTTTACTATACGGGATTTTATACCCATTTTAGTTTTGTATTATTCATCATTAGTTTAATGTTACCCTTTACGTCGCCTGTAAAATTTTTCCTTTTATTGAATTCGATTGTGGTAGGATTTATCGGAAATCTGATTGCTATTAAATATTTTGATACATTTGTTGAATGGTACCGTGAAAGCGAACCAAATATGACGGAAGAAGAAATTCATTACAAAATAAATTTAGGCAACTTTATATCTCATACATTACCTTTATTTTTATCATTGGTGTTTCTTCCATTTTGTTCCACACGCATTAGAAGCACGAAAGATATCGTTAAATACACCATTTGGGAATTTGCCTTGTTTTTAATTTGGTCGATGCTTCCATTTGAGAATAATATTGTTCAAGAAAAAGTAAACCGTTCTTACCCTAATACGTCCTTTACTATGGCCATGACATTTACTTTTTGTCTCGTGTTTTTTATTGTGCTATTCTTTTTAGGAAGAGGATTTAATGAGTTAGATTAATGGCTTTTTCACAAAAGCCATTTCAATAAAAAATGAAATAAATATTAACATGTATAGAATATAGAGTATAACATGTCTGATTTTAATGTCATTACACGTTCTGGAAAAGTCGAACCCGTTCAATTTGATGCTATTTCTAGGCGTAATGAGGAGCTGGTCAAGCAATTGGGTGTCTCTTTAAATGTCGCCAAATTGACACAGCTCGTGACCCAAGGTCTGACTAATAATATTACCACTGAAGAAATCGACAACATGTCAAGTGAAACGGCCATCAGTTTGAGCGTGTACGAACCTGAATACGACCGATTGGCGGCACGTATTTTTATGGATAATCTTCATAAGCGCACACCAAGCACGTTTAGTCAAAGTATGGAACAATTGAAACAATTAATTCATCCTGATGTATGGGATTATTTTATGGCTCATCGTGACGCACTCGATGCCGCCATTATTCACGAACGTGATTTTCAGTACCAGTATTTTGCGTGTAAAACGTTAGAGAGGGGATACTTGCTAAAAGACAAAAAAGGTAAAGTCATAGAACGTCCTCAATACATGCTCATGCGCGTGTCGATTGGTATTCATTACCGAGGCACGCTGGACGATGTGCTTGAAACCTATCATGCCATGAGTCAATTATATGTCACACATGCGTCACCTACATTGTTTAACGGAGGAACGACATTCCCTCAATTATCAAGTTGTTTCTTACTTGGTATGGAGGATAGTTTGGACGGTATTTATAAGACGTTACATCATTGTGCCATGATTAGCAAACATGGTGGAGGTATTGGTGTCAACATGACCAACATTCGTTCCAAAGGGTCGACAATTGCTAGTACCAACGGTACATCCGACGGCATTATACCCATGATTCGTGTGTTTAACGAAACGGCGCGTTATGTCAACCAATCCGGTAAACGCAAAGGCAGTATCGCCATGTACCTTGAGCCGTGGCATCCTGAAATCATTTCTTTCTTGGAATTGAGATTGAATAGCGGTAATGAAGACCTACGCGCCCGTGATATTTTTACGGCGCTATGGATTCCCGACTTATTCATGAAGCGTGTCCACGAAAGCGGTCCGTGGACGTTATTTGACCCACACGTGATTCAAACCGCATTTGGTGTGGGACTTCAAGATGTATACGGAGAAGAATTTGACCGTATATACCTTGAAGCCGAACGACAGGGTCTGGGTAAAACCGTATCGGCACGCGACGTGTGGATCAAGGCCGTCACATCCCAAATCGAAACAGGAACGCCTTACTTGTTGTACAAGGACGCAGTCAATCGAAACAATAACCAATCCAATATCGGTATCATTCGTGGTAGCAATTTATGTGCTGAAATTCTAGAGTACACGGACCCGGACCACATTTCAGTATGTAATTTGGCCAGTATTGCGCTACCTCGTTTTGTAGCGGGGGATGTATTTCAATACGACAAATTAGGTGAAATGGTTCGTATCTTGGTACGCAACTTGAATCGTGTCATGGACAATAATTACTATCCCGTCGATTTGGCCAAGCGTACCAACTTGTCACATCGACCAATTGGGCTGGGTATTCAAGGTCTTCATGACGTGTTTTGTTTATTGCGAACTGATTGGGATAGTGTTGAAGCCAAAGATGTGAATCGTCGTATTATGGAAACGATTTACTATCATGCTATGGATGAAAGTGCGGCACTGTCACAAAAGGATGGTTCGTATGAAAAGTTTATCGGTAGTCCGGCCAGCCATGGTATCTTGTCGCCTGATATGTGGAAAACGACACCGATTACCGATTACGATTGGGAGGGATTGCGTAAGCGTGTAACGCTAGGTATGAGAAACAGTTTATTGATTTCGTTAATGCCAACGGCCAGTACGAGCCAAATTTTAGGCAATACAGAAGCGTTTGAACCGGCCACAAGTAATATGTATACGCGAAAAGTGTTGGCGGGAGACTTTCCTGTCATTAACCATCATTTGTACCGTGAATTGCGCGAACGAGGACAATGGACGAAAGCGTTGGTTAATGATATCATTCGTCATAATGGGTCGATTCAGTCATTGGAACTACCTGAAGATATTAAGAAAAGGTATCGCACCGTGTGGGAAATATCCATGAAAACCGTGATTGATTTGGCTGCAGATCGAGCACCATTTATCGACCAGACGCAAAGCATGAACTTGTTTTTACAGGCACCGACTGTATCGAATGTGACAAGCATGCACTTTTATGCGTGGAAGAAAGGGCTGAAAACGGGATGTTACTATCTTCGCAGCAAACCAAAGACGGAAGCAGTTAAATTTACATTATTGGAAGATGCGGCATTGACGCGATTCGAAGAGAAAAAGACATTTATGCGTAATGGTAAAATGGTGGTATGTGAAGACGATGTGTGTACCATGTGTTCGGCTTAAATTTTAATCGTTTTGCTTATTAAATAAGCAAAATAGTCTATGAAAACGTCGTAAATGATTATAAAACTTTTTTATTGATTTATTTAATGTCCATACGCAAGTTGGATATACCTTGATTATAACCCCATCTAAGAATGGTTTGTAAGGAACGACCATCTTCCCATGTTAATGACACCAATACATCTTTACACGGTTTAATATCAACAACTGGCATTCCTGTTGGTAAATGTACTTGAGGTGTCCATATGATATCGGAAATATCGTTTTCCAAGTCGCTGTGAATTTGAACCCAATATTGTTTTTCGCTTAATGCGTGTCGTGCCAAATCCATGACTTGATTCGCTAAAATGGATTTATCTTCTTCCGTGATACATGTATTAAACACCTTGACAAAATCGACACGTTCTTCTGAAAATCCACTGGGTCGTTTAAGTCGAATTTCTTTGGTCCATTCGGATTTACCTTTGGATTGGCTAAACACGTCCCCGACCCATTCGTCGTAACTAGGGATGGGTGATGTAATGCCGTACATCTTGGTGATGTACCCAGACGCAATAAATCGTTCGTACCACATGGTGCTGTACTTGTGCGCCAATGAAAAGCGACTACCCGTACCGTTATACATTTGTACACCAACATACCATGGTTCTTTTGTAGTCACACATTTACGTTTCGTACCTTTTGCTTCAACTTGAATCACTCTCCCATCGGCTAATTTCAACGTAAAGTCAAAATGTTCTCGACGACTGCCACCAGACGGGTGTGCTTCTAGGATATCGCCTCCACCGGTTTCCTTGAATAAACGACACGCACGTTCACCTAAAGGAGTCTTTTCGTTAATGTGACGACACAATACACTAATTTGATCTTCGGAATGCATATACCTACTTTTGTCCTTTGGTTTTTCCTGTTGCTTTTCCTGTTGCTTTTCCTGTTGCTTTTCCTTTTGTTTTTCCTTTGGTTTTTCTTTTGGTTTTTCATTTGGCTTTTCAGATAAGATTTTGGGCTTGTCGTGTAAAATTTTACACGTGTTTCTACCACAAACGCTTCCCATGCGTTTTCCGGATTTGATAATAGCGGTACAAAGAGAGACGGACATGTTGCTAATGATATTGAATATCATTATTTTCATTTTTAGCTTAAGGAGACCGCTTTTGAAAACGAGAAAAAATGGTGAATTATAAATTAAAAAGGATTATAATATACAAATGAATTTATCTATTTTATTTCCAATGGCTGGTAATGGAATGCGTTTTGGAGGTACCTTTAAACCGTTTTTAGATGCCACCGAAAAAAAATTTATTGAATTGGCTGTCGAGCCTTTTGCGATTTACGAACAAACATATAATGTCACCTATGTGTTTATTTATCGTAACGATCAAGAGGAACGGTATCAAGTGCGTAAACAGCTTGATGCGTTATTCCCATCTATGAATAAACGTATCATTATTTTAGAGAACGAAACGCTTGGTCCGTTGGATACTATACGTACTGCGTGTCGTATAGATAATATATCAGGCCCCGTCATTATTTGTGATTGCGACCATTCCATTCCACAACATGACATGAAGGTTCAAATCGACTTGAATAAATACGATGTAATCATTCCGACGTGGTCATACGAACCCTCTGAATTTTCATCATGGAGTAAAGTCGTAATGACGATGGACCGCACTCCGACTTGTTTTCATGAAAAAGAAGAGGTATCGTCTTCATTGACTACACGGATTGAAGGTATGATTGGTGCGCATTATATTCGTGATCTAAAACTATTAGATAATGGCAATAATGACATTAAACAAGGTAATGTGTCAGAACAATTTTCAATTTTATTAGAACAAGGTAAGACGTTTCATTGCGTTTTATTAAACAAGGCGTATTTCTTTGGTACGCCTGTCCAATTAGCTGCGTTTCGCTATGAAAGGGCTAAAAAGCAAACTTTTTTTGTCGACATTGATGGAACATTGATACATTTATCACAGCGTATTTCCTACGAGTCGGATCCAAGTTTGGTTATAGCCGGTTCCATTGAAAAATTATCAGAATGGCGTAAACAAGGTCATTATATCGTTCTAGTTACAGGACGTGAAGAAAGCCGTAGAATGTTACTTGAAAAGCAGTTACGTGATCTTAATATTCCGTATGATCAATTATTGACAGGATTGCCATCGGGTCCTCGTGTGGTTATTAATGATAAGAAACCGTATTGTATATTTTTACAAATGTCACAAGCGGTTCAACTACGCCGAAATGAAGGCATTTCTCGTGTACACATTCCTAAAACACCGACCTTGGTAAAAACTCTACATGGAGGTTCGTTTGCACAAGTCTTTTTAATTGAATTAGATGGCATTAAGCGTGTACGTAAATTTATTGAAAAACGCCCTGAAACCACATTTCATGTCGATGTATTACGTCGTCAATACGAAGATATGAAACGTCTTGAATTTTATTCGCCAAAGCTTGTTCCTAAAATGCTTTGTAGTGTCGAAACATCGGATGAGTATTATTACGATATGGAGTACATGGAAGGTTATGTCGAATTAAATTCATGTTCTAATGAAACCATTACATCCGTTATTAATAAAGTATTTACAATGTTATGCCGTGATGTATACGTATATAAAGGTCCCGTTGATGGTAAAAAATGGATGGACAGTTACGTTTCTGAAAAAATCAAGGCCAAGTATAAAACCATCGAAGCGTTTAGTCCCTTGTTTTACCATGCCATGAATGACGCATTCGTGATGATTAACGGCACTTCCTATAAAGGGTTATGTCATTATTTTGCCACAGAAGATTTAAGCGAACATGTGCCTACGACATTATCACCTATTCACGGTGACATGACATTAAATAATATTTTGTATAATCCAAGTAACGACGACGTTCGCTTAATTGATCCGGCTGGATCGCGTTTTGTGGATGCCATTGAATTGGACATGAGCAAATTACTACAAGATGTCGTGTCGAAAGTGCATACGTGGCCATCACGTGGCAAGTTAGTGACATGCAATGAGGCTGGTGAATTTACTATTCCAGCAGATCTTATGGAAAACGACACGACGTTTGATTTTGTGGCTAATTTATACGGTAGGTCAGTTAAAACCGCCAATTTTTATTTGGCCACACACTTGATTCGTATGATTCCCTATGCGCACGTGATTTCTCCGGATCAAGCCTTGTGTGCTTTATTATACGCGTTATCTCATATGTAAATAATAACAAGTAAATGTTAGAGTTATTTCAAATTATTTAATAATTTGAACTAATAATTTGAACTAATAATTTGAACTAATAATAAAAAAAGTCTTACGTTTAATCAATTCGGATACCAGACTCTACCGCATCTTTGAGGAATAAGGCTACGCTTTCTTGTGACAAATTATCAAGTGTTTGGCCGATTCGAGAAAGACGTGTCATGATGGCATCGGGACATGTCACAATATGACAGCCACACTCTTTAGCTTGTTGCCATACCAAATTATCTTTTACACCCGCCCACAAAATTTCAACTTCGGGACGATCCTTAAACATGTTTACAGCATGCGACATGAACGATTTTGGCTCAATACCTGTATCCGAAATACGTCCAGCAAATACAGACACGATAGTAGGCGTCGTATGCTTGCTATTGTGTATCGAATCCGAAATAGCATTGATTTGTTCAATTGTAAAAATAGCAGTAATGTTGACCCATACACCTTGGTTTAATAAGTCAATAATGGTGGGTAAGAGAGATTCGCCTTTACTGTTAATGATGGGTACTTTAGCATACACGTTCGGGCCAAGTGATACAATTTGTTTGGCTTGTTCACGAACTATTTCTGGGTCATCGGAAAAAATTTGAAATGAAATAGGGCGATTATTGATGAGGGATTGATGTTGTTGATAAAATGATTTATAAGAAGTAATACCACCCTGTCTACAAATACTGGTGTTTGTGGTAAAACCCACTACGTTATCTTTTCCATACTTTTCAAATTGCGTTCCGTCATAAAACAACTTGGGCAACATTTTATATAAGGTGAGTATTTAAATATAAAATATAATAATCCAGCTTATACATAATAAAAAGGATACATCATATCTGTAAAAGAAACATAGACATAAGATAAGAACGAACGTGATTATATTAATTAGCAATGGAAAATTAAAAGGTGTGTGATACGTAATAGAAACAGGTTCGGATTGAGGTACACATTTTATATCCGACTTTGTATTAAGTAATGCTTGGTGAAATTGTTGTATTCGTTTTTTTCTAAATTTAGGAGTTATTTCAAGGACACGAGGCGTTACTACTTTATTATGATGTATGAGTGTACACCACTTAGTAGGAACGGTATGTCTTAGTATACAATGTAATTCATCTTGTATGGTAGACCATGTTGGTTCATGAAAAGAAATAGAAGATTTTAGAGGTGCTATTTTCTCTCGTGTCATATAGTCTTCTACCAAAAATAGTAATGTTTGGATACTCATTGTTGTTTAATATAAAAGGTTTTATATCCTTTTTGTAAAAGCAATTGTACCAATTCGTTTACATCATAATTAAAATAAAATCTAGAACATCTATCAGTTAATCCGTTTTTACTTAATAACTCACCTATAAAAAAAGTACAATAATGTTTTTGTTTTTTTATCACATTTTTATATAATTTTATTTTAGGAGAAGACGGGTGTCTAAATACCTGATAAATAGATGGATATATCATCATATAATCTAATAGAGGCTCTTGTATGATAATCCATGGAACGCCTAAATATTCATATTGATGTAATATACACTCTGGGTGAAACATACGCGTGCCAGGATAAATGGGGTAGGAATGAAGAATATGTTTGATGCCATTTACATGAGTAATAATGCCTCCGTGATATATTCCTTTATTCATATTAAAATAATTAAGAAAATGTAGTGTTTCCCTATATTCTTTTAAAAATACAATGTCACCTTCTTGTAATGTATTATATAATTGAGGTATGGTTGCGCCTTGTATATCTTGCGTATATAAATTTTTCCTTGTATAATAAAAATAAAGTAAAATTAAAATAATAAGAGATAACCCTATTATACACTTATAAAAATAGTCTATAGGCAAACAAAAACATGCCATAAGAATAAGTATAAATAGATAATTAATTTGTATAAACATCTTACATTATAATGTAGTTTAAATAATAAATTTAAACTAAATGAGAATTATTATTACAGGTGTCGCAGGATTTATTGGATTTCATTTAGCCAAATCGTGCTGCGAACTAGGTTATGATGTATTTGGTGTGGATAATTTTTTATGTGGTTACCAAGAACATATTACACTTTTATCACAATTTAGCACCTTTACATTTTATAAGGGGTCGGCTGATGACGACACTGTTGCGTCATGGTTAACACCAGACACCTATGTAGTGCATTTGGCTGGTCTTTCAGCCTTGTCATCGAATCAAGAAAATCCATTCTTGTCCTATACAAATAACGTTGCAGTCACTGCCGGTTTATTAGAAAAGTGCCGATTATATGGCGTACGTCATTTTATATTTGCATCAACCAGCGCAGTCTATGAAAATAGTAAAGACTTTCCTACACCTGAAAATACGAGTGTTAATCCCGACCTTTTATATTCATTGGGTAAAAAACACGCGGAAGACGTCATTACATCATTTGGGAAAATTTATGGTCTACCTTTTACTCTATTACGTTTTTTTAACGTGTATGGATCACATCAAGATAGTATTCGCACCAATCCACCGCTTTTACCTTATTTAGTATCGTGTTTCAAAAAAAATAGTCAACCCGTACTTCATTCAGACGGATTACAACGACGCGATTATATTCATGTATCGGATGTCGTATCACTCATTCATAAAATCATGACACTGTCTGCCACAAATGATGTGTATAACGTTTGTACAGGAGAAACAGTCTCTGTACGTGAACTGGTAGACTTACTACAAACAGAAATGTGTACGTCGATACAACCCCTTTATAGAGATCCTGTTTTATTATGGGATAAATCGCCAGTGTTATGGAACGGCGTTCATACATTCCCAAAGGAACGAATGATGGAAGAAGTAAACAAGTATTCATGCGGAGATCCGTCTAAAACGTACTTAAAGTTTGGATGGAAAGCGACCTGTACCATACAAGATGGCATACGTAAATTATTAGAATAATGTGGTTTTAAAAAAAAGGATTTTTTCAAAAAAATCCTTTATTAATGCCCAATCAAGAATAAAATAATCATAATCAAAATAGCATATTCTATATCTACCTTGTATAATAATAGGTATAAAAGAACATAAGAAATAGATAAAAATACTAGCATTCTAAAGACGATTTGTTTTATAGTTCCACCTCGAAGTATACTTAGAATTATACTTAATAATACACTTATGTATAAACCATATTTTATATAAACATGAGATTGTTTTGATGCGCATTCCAAATCAAAGTCGGTTATACCAGAAAGGCCTTTTAATTTTGATGGATGTATTTTTCTTACAACTTCTTGGTGAAATTGAACCCAGATGTTATCTTCTTTTAATGTCATATTTTTTTCTTCCATAAATAGTGCTATACTTTTATGGCATACAAATGGGTTATTTTTTGTGAACCACTCGTATATTAATTTAAATGTGGATGCGTTTTTAGAACTCATCACAAAATGAAAATCACCACCTATAGGGCCACCTAAAGACGAATGAAATGTTTTATTACAATACACATTCTTCGTATCATACTCGTCAAGTTTCATCGCTTTAAATAGTAATACATCATATCGATATAAAATCACTTTATCATAGACAAACCCAGAGTCACGCTCGTGCTGTTCTTTAAGTTCTATACTTTTTTTAAGACTCAAAAATTGACTTGTACCTCCATAATACTCTACACTTGGGCATTTTTTAAGAATTTTATTTTTATATATCATATTATCCTCAAATTCGTGTAAAACTGGATTATATAAATCAACAAGCGTTTTTTCCAAATCCGTGTTCCAACCATGTAGAAAAAAATCAAATTTATATTTTGGATTTTCTTTAATGATATACTTTTTTATAGAGTCGTAGACTATATTTAAATTAACATAGGGTTTATCTTTATACATGCTATCTGGCGTATAAAAATATCCTGGGTCCTTGCTATTAAGAGAATGTTTTGATACAGCACCACGCATACATATAGCAATACGTTTCATCTAGTTATACTAGATATTTTAAATAGACTTTACACGAAAAATCCATTATGAAATAAACGTTATTTGTGCTACAAAAAAAATGACAAGTAAAATTGTAGTATAATAATAGGGATAAAAATAAGATAAAATGAATGCCAATATATAAAATTCTATAAAAAATAATATAAATGACATAATTGTTCTTTTTTTATAGGCCATAATTAACGCTAATAAAATCACAACACATATAATATATTCGTAAAAATAGGAGTGTGTATTTATTTTTAATTTTTTAAAATCATCATGTGATAATCCATATGTACCTACTTGAAGTAGTTTAGGATGTATACGTCTTATTATATCAAAATCAACCGTAGTCAACAGGTCTTTTTTTAAATTAATATTGTATCTATTAAATTCTGTATTAAGCCACATGTGAATGTGGCTACATGGATACTTTAATAAATCATCATACCATCCTTTGATAAAAGATACATTATTTTGATTTAAAATAAAATATAAATCACCTACAGCCTTTGTGATACCAGCAAATAATAAATCATTTGAATACACATATTTTGTTACATCATATTTACTTAAATTTATATCTTTCATCATAAGAACATCATATCTATATAGAATAATATAATCATACTCGATGCCCATCCTATTTTTATAATCTTCCATAAGCTCGAGCGATTTTTTCATAGACAAAAATTGACTTGGAATCGAATAATGTTTTTCTGTTACAGATCGTTTATTGATTTCTGTTTTGTATATCATATTATCCTCGAATAAATGTGATTTAGGATTATAAATAGAACATAAACGCTCTTGTAAATCGACGTTCCAGCAGTGAAGGAAAAAATCAAACTCTACATCTGTGTTTGTATTAATAATATGCTGTTTTACAGATGTGCTAACGGCCTCGATATTAATATAATTTTTATTTTTATATAAATCTTCTGGTTTCACTAATTTTCCCATACTATGAATGTTTTCTGGGTATAATGAAACAGCACCTCTAAAACATATAGCTGCTCTTTTCATTTATTATTATATAATAATAAAAAAATACGACTTTTTCTACTTTTTTAAAACATTAGGACTCATTCATGCGTCATAAAAAAACAGGGAACATTTTTCTTAACCAATTGATGTATAATTTGTTCTGGTCTATACTTGAAAAACACGGTAGAATCCGCATCAATTATATCATTATCAACTAACGTTTTACTTAACGCACGAGTGCAATAATTAGCCAAATTGAATTGTTTAGACTCAATCTGTGGCGTAACATTATTTTTTAGAGGAGTCGATGGACGAAATACTTGATAGTTCATTTTATCGTAATGTCCAAGTATCATAAGCATGGCTGGCTCTAAAAATAATCGCATTGAAGGACCTCCTAATAAACCAAACATGTGTTTATCATCTAAACAATATTCTGGATCTTTATCTTGGTTTGGATAAGCATGTAACAGATATTTTTGTCCTTCTTTTTCAATAACCAACATGATATGAGACATACCATAATTCATAGATAATAAAACGGTTTGTAACCTATTTTTATTGCTTGTGAATACAATATCTCCGTGCTTCAAGTTATTATATAAGGTATTAGTATCTACTTTTGGTATATTACGAACATAACATCTACGAGCAAATAATATCATATATTGCATTAAAATAACAAACATTACAAAAATAATAAGCTTTAATGGAAGTGACTTTATTAATTTCGAGCATATCAAAAAGAAAAATATACAAATGATTAAAAAAAGAATAATCATATTATATTATAATAATATGTGGAAAAAAATTTCAAATAAATCTAATGCTATAATTGGATTCAAAACTGTCTGGCTTAAAAAATTAATCGATATCCAGGATTCTACTACACCCTATTATTTTACTACCATAGATGCCACATTAATCGAAGCGGAATATACCAATATAACAAACGGATTAAACCCTACTTTATTATCTACACATCAAGATGTTATGGAAGCACCGCTACTTGATAAAAAAGAGTATTTAAGTGCATTTAAATCTGCTATCCGTAATATGGATGATACGATACATCTTGTAACAACCACGGATGTTAAGTTATTTACACCAACACGTCATTACATCACAGATATTTATATTTATATCATACCTCTAATTATAATTATTATTATTTATGGTTCACTTGTAGATAATAAAAAACAATATATAATAAATATATCTTTCGCAACATGTTTCGTTGTATTATTATTTTACTCTTATTTAATAATTTAACACAGCTTTTTCACTTAATTTATTTTAAGTAATAAATTAAGGCTAAAATTTAAAAAGAGGAGATATTATATATTTAGAACATCTAACACGTTCCGCTTCACGTAGCGCCTCGTAAATAAAAACCGACATTCGTTTTGGGTCACGAATATTATACCAATAGGGCACATCAATCAAGTACACACCATTCCTTTTACATAATATTTTTTTCCTTTCATCCCGTTCCTTTTGTAGTTCAAAGTCGTGTTTTGTTTTGTGCATAAAAGGTACATATTGATAATGTTGAATGCCTTGGTATTCAAATGCTAGTTCGTGTGCTTTACAGTAACCGTCCAATTCTAATCTTTCTAAAAAAGACGGACGACACGATACAAACGACCTCATTGTGAATGCTTGAAACCAAAAACGACACACGTGTTCAGAACGCGGCATTTTTTTAAATGTACACTATTATCACCTTCATTTTTAACAGACAAGGTTATTCGTCATCCGAATCCGATACATCGATATTTACTTTTTCGTCCGTATCTGTAAACGTAATAAGCGCAAGCGATTCAACGACTTGCGTAATAAGCGGTGGTGGCACCGCATTCCCAATTTGTTTAATAGCTGCTTTTTTCGAACCTCGAAAAGGATAATCACGTGGAAACCCTTGGATTTGTGCCATTTCAGTCACTGTATAGGTTCGTAACCACTTTTGATTTCCATTTGACATGCCTACAAACAAGCGCGGACATGATTGATACGTACATATAATTGTCTTGGACGGTGTATCCGGGTCAATGATTTCTCCGTGATAGCCTGACGATCGTCTTCCAAAACTCAATAAAGGAAATGGTTCCGTAATAGTCTTTTCTTCCGACTCTTTTCTCTCTTGCGACGTCAATCCTCTTACACCATCAATTAAGCGTTTCAAGTTTGGATGGGGTTCACCCGACACGTTTTTTGTGGTTTGAATCCAATATCGTTCAACGTCAGTTGGGATAGTATCTGGTTCTAATTCAGGCAAAGGCATGGCGTCTTCCAATGTATCTTCAAGAAAGGATCGTATCGTAGGAATTGGACGCAGTGTAGGTAATTCCCACTGAAGACATTTGTCACCACGATGACCTACCAAAATCAACCTTTTGCGTACCTGTGGAATTCCGTAATCGGATGTATTGACCAACTTATACGTCATGCGATACCCAATGGTTCGAAACAAGTCGACAATAATATCAATCACGGGTCGTGACACATTAAGAACAGGGTCATGTCCTTTACGGGATAAAAGTCCCTTGACATTTTCGCCAATAATCCACTTGGGTCGAATCAAACGCGTCGCACGCACAAATTCATGAACCAATTCATTTCTTGGGTCGTCGCTTTTCTTTTTACCCGCATGACTAAACCCCTGACACGGAAATCCCGCAAATAGCAAATCAATTTGTCCTTCGTATGCCGAAAAGATTGAATCCGGTAATTGTTGGATATTTCGTGACCCGTTATGCTCCAATAATACCGACTGTGGAAACCGAGCTTGATGTGTGGCAATCGCATCCTTATCCATTTCACTAAACGCAATTACATTATACCCAGCCTCTTCCATACCCAACGTATCACCACCCGCGCCACTAAACAAACTGATTGCTTTACGCATTTTTATATCTTTTACTAAAAAAATATATATTTTCATTTTTAACATGTGTAATGACGTTGAATAAAAAATGAAAAAAAAGAAATCGTCATGACCAGTCGCTCACAGACACTCACCTGTCTAGTTACAAATCATGCTCAGCGTCATCATCAACCAATCCAACCCCAGCACCAGTTCCGCATCGTTATTTTGCCCGAAATCAAGTGAAGAAACATTCTCGTGGGACAATGTCGAAACAACTCCTATCACGTATTCTCTCGATCGTGTTCTTGGCGAAGGAGTAAGCTCGATTGTCTACGAGGCGACTCACCCGTTCCATGGTGTGTGTGCCGTAAAAGTCATGCGAGACGAATACAATGAGTATGCTGAAGAAGAAATCTCATTATTGCGTAAAGTTCAAGGTCATCCCAACATGATTAAAGTGTTGGATACGTGGGAAACAGATGGCGTATGGCATATTGCCATGGAAAAACTTGAAGGTGCGTTGAATGATATAAGTGACACCATGGATAATCAAGCCATCTATGATTTTGCGCTCCAATTGACTTCGTCAGTCATGTATCTTCACCACATCGGTATTGTTCATTTTGATTTGAAACCGTGCAACATTGGCTACACGTTTGGACCAAATGGCGTCGTCTACAAAATCCTCGATTTGGGATTATCAGAACCGACGTCTATTATCAAGACACAAGACTTCAAAAACGCATTAAAGTCTGGTGATGTGAAAAAAGTGTCCTTGTGGTATCGCCCTATTGAAGCGTTTGTTCAACCTGAAACCATCAATGAAAAAGCAGATGTGTGGAGTATCGGGTGTATTTTATATGAATTATTGAACGACGAACCTTTATTTGAACGTCTTGATGAAGGACGCCCTCTTGAATATAACTTAAAGGTGTATGACGAAGGAATAAAATCAGTATTTGATTTGTTTTTAAACACAAACGAAAAGGTACGTCTTCTCGCTCAATTGATTCTTGATTGTCTCGAGACCACACCGGATACACGCGTTAGCGCAGGCTTGGCGTGGTGGAATTTGGTCATGAATTAATTTTTTGGTATTGCTTGTATTGCTTGTATTTCTTTTCTTACCTAGTAAGAAAAGAATAGTGTAAAAAATGAGCTTATAAAATAAAAATTTATATTATAAAATGTTCTTTGAACTATGTGGTTGGTTATTACTATTTGTATTAATGATTGAATTTATTTTCGAGTATATATAAAGAGAACAAAGTGTTTTTTAGAGACTATTTTTTAATTCTTACAAAAAAACAAGTAAAAAAAAATATTATTATATATAAAATGGATGATTGGTTGAATGTCTTAATTATCACTGGTGCCGTTATTGTCATATTGGTCATAACGTTAATTTCAATTGTTTCTGATCGACTCGACCGCAACGAGTACAAGGATCATATCAAGGATGCGGTGGTAGGAGATTATAAACTATCCGCACAAACCGAAGATTTCCACTATTGGTTAATATGCGACGGTCGTTCCTTGAACCGTCACGACTATTGCAAATTGTTTGATGTAATTGGCACCGCATACGGTTCAGCGGACGCCGAATCGTTTAATTTACCAGACGCACGCGGTCGTGTTCCTGGTTTGTCCGGCCAAGGCGCAGGTTTAACAGTAAGATACGCAGGTCAAAAGATTGGCAGTGAGACGCATACCTTGACTGTAGCGGAATTGGCTACTCACTCGCATGGTGTCACTGACCCAGGACATTTCCATAGCTTTACAACTATTAATGATGACTATAATAATTCAGAAGGTGGTACGCCACCCGCTTTTAGTAAAGATGCTAATCCAGTTACCAGTACTATTAGTTGGGATACTAGTTCTAAACCAACAGGTATTACGGTTAATAACACTGGAAGTTCAACTCCATTTTCTATTATTCAACCGACTCTTATTGTAGGCAATCTGTTTATTTTTGGAGGTATAGTGCATCATCATCATCACCATCCGCACCCAACCCCAACCCCAACCCCTACACCAACTCCTACTCCAGTCTAAGTGTAAATTAATTTTCGTGAAAAAATGTTTTCATTTTACTCTACAAAAATGAAAAATAATTACAATATCTTTTCCTAAAAATGGCCTCTCTTTGTCACGAAGTAAAACGCACTAAAAAAGCCGAGACAAAGCCAAATCGATATGCGCATTCTGTAAATCAAATTAGTGAATTGTGTCGTCATATCAACGAAAAGACACCATTAGGGGAACGCGCTTGCCATTTATTTAAAGAAAGTGGCGGAGGTGATATTATTAACGCACAACCGTCTTGTGACAGGCGTGACCAGTTTGACTTTACATTGATATTGGCTGACGGACGAATGATCCAAGTCGACGCAAACAGTTCAAAACGTAAATGCGTGGCGACCAAAGAGCCATGGTACGTTGGTCTAAAAATGTATAACGGTTCCGGAAGTATGTTTTCTTTGGCGAACAAGTACAGTACTATGTGGTACGAACGGTTTATTGCGTCTGGTTACATCACCAAGATACACGGCATTCATACACCCATCCCTACTTACGACGAATGGATCGAGGACGTGTTTAGCCAATCCAAGGGTAACTCTGAGTGGACCAACGAAATTCGACGGAAAAAACCCCGTGGATTTTCAGAAGAACATATTGATTTTGTAAAGGCATTTTGTCAGCATATCACGGAAGATGACAAGCGCATTTTGGTCAATGAAGTGATCGATATGGCTACGCGTGCCTTGGAAGAAAAACAGTATTGGGTTCAAATTCATAGTGACCTAAATCGCATTTCCTATATACGTTGGAAACCTCAAATCAGTATTCCTTTTGGAATTCCTATAGTCGAGATAAAACCATACAAGGATGTCTTGTTGTCGTTAACGTGGGAAGACGGGCGTTCGTTACAAACCATTCTGCGATGGGGCAACACACACGGCATATCCAACTTGCGCATGGAAATTAAATAAAAAGTTTGACTATTTCAACTCAAGCGTAGGCATCATTTCGTTTTTTCGAGTATGACCACATTCCGTCCAAATGACTATAAAATCGCTTTGTTGTAAACAATGCGGACATGTCAATTTAGAGTCTTTTTGTGGAGACATATAAGGAGACACATGGTTTACCAATGAACCGGTAGACGAGTCTGACACGTTAGAGGAATTCGAATCTGAACGCGTTCGTGTAAATATAGGAGGGTTTGTATAACGTGTATTATGACGCATCTTAAATGTCAAATGTATTTTTAAAAAAATTATTTATTTTCAAAACGTATTAAATGACCTTAATTCAATGCTTTTGAATAAAAGCATTATATTTATCTTGATTATACTGGAGATTTTTCTTCTTCATTTGTTTTTTCTTCGGATGTATCCGATGCACGAGGCGTAGTATCTTTCATGGATAATAGGGGCACCGGATCAATATGGAATCGTGTCAGTAATTTATTAAGGTGTTCTGTAGACCGTTTTGATTCTCTAAACGAAAATGTAGCAAACTGAAAGCTAACCAGAGAAAAGGTTGACATACTGCCTGAATAAAATCCTAAATGTTGGTCGGAATAGGCATAAGACGCAAAAGACAAGATGGCACTCACACCCAAGGATAGTTTACTCAATGTCTCTGCAAAAATACCAATCATTCGCCAATTGGAACGCCCTCTTATAAATGTGTTTATTTCATCAATATAATTAGGTTGAATGATATCATGTTGTATGGTTTCTTTCAAGTCGGTCATTTGAAAATACATTATTTATAAAATAAGAGACGTTTTTTACTCCATTTCACAGACACGGCTTTTCACTAAAATCCGTTAATTTTTTTGCTGTGAATTTATTATCCCGATAACATATAGTAAATGAGTGAACAGTCAAAAATAATCGGGCATGTATTAAAAAAGGCATCCAAACTCGATTATATTGTCATTGGTGGACGAAGTGTTTTAATACATATTCCTTTCCATATCTTGTATGTCTTACAAAAGGTATTACCTGATTATTTTGTCGAAACTGAATGGACAATTTTGGTAAGAAAAAAGCTAGAATCGGAAGAGGACGACGATGAAAACAAGAAAAAAACAGACTCTAGTGGCACAGAAGGCGATTATATAAAATTATGTGACATGTTAACAACGGCTCTTGGTGTTAATGTCACTATAACAGAAACCGATACACCAAAAAAAACTATTATTAAAAATCACGACACTGTTTTAGCTACAATTAGTTTAGACGACGGAACGTTTAGTAAATCCATGTGTATTGAACCCGACCGAAAACATAATGGCATTAAATACGCGTCCTTTTGTGATACAATATCAGGTTTAAAACAATCATTACAAGAACACGCTTCTATAAAAACGATATTTCAACTCCGTGTCTTGTTGAATGGTTATAATAATGACATTGTAGAAGAACCTTCGTCTGCTTTATTAAAATCTCTTTTAGACGAATTGAATCAAGATGTGCGTGTTAAATCCGACGAGATTAATATCAAAACTACATGTAAATCTGACACTAAAAATTCACAAACCAAACCCGTGTCTGTTGGATATTCTCAGCCTCAGATTCAACGTTTTCAGCCTCCGTTTCAACGATTTCAGGCTCAATACCAACAGCCTCCTTTTCAATATCCATTCCAACAGCCTCCATTCCAACAGCCTCCATTCCAACAGCCTCAAGCTATATTTAAACCACAGGAATCTAGTTACCAACCACAGGAATCTAGTTACCAACCACAGGAATCTAATTACCAGCCACAGGAATCTAATTACCAACCACAGGAATCCAATTACCAACCACAGGAATCTAATTACCAGCCACAGGGACCAAATTACCAACCAACTAATGTTCAAGGTAAAAAACGTAAAAAAAGTAAAAATAAAAAAAAAGTAAAAAAAATAAAAAGTAAAAAGTAAACTATTCATGATACTGCTTTTTTTAAAAAAGCAGTAATTAGACAGAAGTTAGCAAGCATACACAGTAATAAGACGAAACGGCTTGAATCCATCCACAATCAATTTCTGTGGAAGATTCTGCCATTCATTCATTTGAACATGAGCAGGCTCATCATCATTTCCAAGTTCAAATAAATCAAATAAATGTAAATAAGAAATCACGTCATCTTTGGACAAGGCGTCAACACGAGGTATAACACCCAACGTACGCTGTGTCTTTGAATCAATTATGGGTAATCCTTGAACGCCATTTTTTAAAGACAAAATAACCTTGAATACTGGCAAGCAATGTTTATTGTATGTTTCAGACGCTTGTTTAGTAATATGAATAGACCAAAGGTCATAATAAGGCGCATCTTTGATAAATTCGAGAATTTTGTCTTCGGTAGGGTTTCCAGATACAATAAAAAGACGTCGTTTACATACAGATACAGGTTTTCCATACACATTAACATATAACTGAATGTTACAATCCGTATTGGGTTCAGACACTGGTTCTGAAACAACAACTGGCTCGGAAATTTTCTTGGCGATAAAAGACCACATTGAATGTAATAGGGGTAAGCAGGATTCTTTTTTTCATTTTTTGTGTCATTAATTTATAAAATTCAACTATAAAACAAGGTTAAAAGAAAGACATAATATAATTATCAACTTTCGTTGGTATATGCTCTATTCGGCTTGGATTTCAGAGCATTATCAAAACCTTTACGAACTCTATTTCCACGTGATTATCCCATTTCGTGCTTCTTTACCAAAGAAGCAAGTTAAATTTACATCTAAAGTAACGTTTGACGAATTTTGTTATTTGGCCTACACTAGACATGGATTTGAACGAGTGGTCTGAACCAGTAGAAGAGGAAGAAGTGACTCAAGAGGAGTCAAACCAAGAGATTGACGAATCGATTGTATATTTACGCGTGGATGAAAAAACGATGGGTTTGTATGAAAAACTAAAAGACGCAGTATATCACATGTATGAGAATGAATTATTAAAACATATGACGATAGAAGATGTGTCTTTATTATTATTTACAAAGGATTATATAGAATATGCTAGGTCTACCGTAGAACATCCAAATGGCGTGTAATTTTTAGTTAATAAATTAATATTAATTTATTACTTCACTTGAAAAATAAGTTTAAATTTTTAATCGATTCTTTGTATCATTCATACCTTTCTTTATAAGTGTGATATTATTTAATAAACTAGTGGCGTTTTTATAATTATCGAGAATGGTTTTGAGCTGCGGCGTGGCCTCTTGATTCATATCGGTTTTATTATATTCGTCTTGATGCATACGCGCTTTTTCAATACTTTGATGTAATGAATGAGTCGGCAACTCTTCATAACTTTTCCAGCTAAAATGAGTAAACGTATGAATATCGGGCGCATTCGATAATACAATAATATTTTCAACACACGATTGATGGATAACCAAAAAATAATTTTTCCAGCTTGATTCAAGTTTAATCACATGAAAGTCAGGGTCTTCAATGCTTGTTGCCACATGAGACATTGCATACGTGTCTGCTTCTTTGAATAAAGTTGAAACATCTTCACCCGAACTAAACGCTCCATACCATTGTATGGGCATTGAAGGTGTGGATTCGTATAAACCATTGGCATGCTTCATGTTCCATGTACTTTTGCGTCTTAATTCTGAACCCACTCGTTTTCGTCCCGTATCCAATATCGCAGATAATCGTGTCCATGAAATAGCCACATGGGGTTCTATTTTATCTGTAGGTATAGTTCTCGAATCGGCTACACAAAGAGGAATAAAAAATTTTTCAGGTTTTAACCATGCCATGACTTTTCCATTTTGGTTCAATAGATATTTTTGTACATCTGGAGGAAATCGCTCATCTCCTTGTTCTTGTTCCTTTTCTTTTGTTTTAGGTGCGCAATACATTTTGTATACAATAATAATCAAGACTACGGCGATAAGTCCTAAGACAACAAAAAAGTATGGCACCCAGTTATTCGTATCGGATACAATTACCGTATTGACAGGGGTGTTTGTTTGAGGCGAAATAACGCTTGCTGTTTGTGGCGTAACCGAACTGGGTTGATTTGGAATTGCTTGAATACTAGAGCCTTGGGTACGTGGTGATTGTGTTGCGCGTAATTCATTCAATATATCTTGAATAGTTATGGCTGGTGATGGTGTGGGTTCTGTTATTTCTTTAATAATTGCATTGATAGACTGGATGGTTGGTTTTTGTAAAAATGATGGTATTGATGTAGTGGGTGCTAATGTTGGTGGTAGAGTAGGAGCTAAAGTTGGTGGTAGAGTAGGAGCTAAAGTTGGTGGTAGAGTAGGAGCTAAAGTTGGTGCTACTCTAGTGGGTGCTAAAGTTTGTGGTAGAGTGGGTTCTAGAATAGGTGCTAAAGTGGGTGCTAAAGTGGGTGCTATAGTGGGTGCTATAGTGGGTGCTATAGTGGGTGCTATAGTGGGTGCTATAGTGGGTGCTATAGTGGGTGCTATAGTGGGTGCTATAGTGGG
>JACCDO010158921.1_pt1 | contig 32935 bp, 46 predicted proteins | sample 7446101 | NCBI WGS metagenome assembly JACCDO01 (sample SAMN15323440, study PRJNA562643) | freshwater metagenome | isolation source: river surface water | place: USA:Blue River Watershed | collected 2017-08-16 | reverse complement strand
GGGAGAGATAAGCGAACATTGTCGCCCTCTGTGTTCCAGTGAGCCTTAGATATAGTCATGGTTTATATATTATATACCCTTTTTATACTAACTATCACGAATCGGACATTTCGGTCAGGTCATCAAACTTTCTACCCTCGCCCTTTGGGTTACGACCTGAAACTGTCGCTGTTCCATCTGACTGGTTATTAAGTCTTTCTGAATCTCTTTGACGATCTGCGTTATCGTTTGCTGCCTGTTCTGGCTTTGGGCTAAATGGTTCATCCCCGCCATCTCGAACTGGCATACCAAGAACGGTACGTGCTTCATTTGGAACCATTACCTGTGTCTTAATATAGCGCTCAATAATTTGAGACTGTGCAATTTCATCTGTAAGAGTTAATTCATTAAACTTAAAATCAAGAATATCTGTCTTTTCACGGACAATCTTGTTAATTAACTTTTCTAGATTTCTTTGCTCTGGTCTTGCAACCTGTTCCTTAAATGTTCTATCTTGTGCAAGTGCTGCTGCAATTTGTGCTGCATCAGATCCGCCCAACTTAGAAAGAGGAACTTGGTGTGCAATTAAAATATCATCACGATTTTGTTTACGATATCTTTCAAATGATGCTTCTTGAATACCATTTTCAATAGGCTTCATTTCAAACTCTACCTTGCTTTGATCTGTATCACCAGGAAGAGGAATATAAAGAGTTCTGTGGCTCTGTCCCTTAAGACCTGTCTGCAAGAATCTAAACATTTTATCTTCTGCATCGGCAGATAACTTTGCTCCCTTTAATGTTACAACATATCTTGGTGTTGCCTTATTGCTAAAGTAATCAATATTATATTGAGACGCTAACTGATCTCCATAAAGAGAGTTGATTGCAGAAATAATATCTGGAACACCATAAAATGTATTTAGTGGAGAGTATTGCTTAAAGTGAATAATCTCATTTGGTCTTGGATCATCAGTTAGTGGGTTTGTATTCTTTGCTCCAAAGTTTCTAAAGTAAACAACCTTATTTCCAATAACCTGAACAAACCCATCACGCAATCTACGAACACGCATTGTAATTGCTGGAATATGTCCGATATAACCTATTTCACCAGTAACTGTTCTACCTACTTCTAGATATCCATTTCCAACTGATTGAAGATCAGTATAAACCTTTTCCATTGTAAGTGTAAATGAGTCTTCATCATTTAGTGATTCTAGCCAGTCACGTACTTCAATCTTTGCTCTTTCGATTCTGCTTCTTGCACGACCAACTGCATCCTTATCTGGTGAAGATTCTAACTTCAACATTGTTCGTGGAGAGATCTCAAAGTCATAACCAAGTCCAACAATATTTTCTACCTTGGCATTAATTGCTGAGTGGTTTGCAAAAGATGTATCATAGTAATTTGCTAACTCATAAAGATTCCATGGTGGTGTAATTACATCAAAAAGGCCATAACCATTTCTGTAGATAGTTCCTGGATTAATTTCTTTTGACTTTGCTCCGTTAATACCAGTTGATACTGCACGAGAGTTATCGATATACCCCTGAGAAGCGTCTACCTTTGAAAGTCTTGCTGCTCTACGCTTAAAGTTATTTTCCAAACCAGAAAGAGACTTTAAATCATCCCAGGTTTTGTTAAATGGATCTTGCTTGGCAAATGTATCGTCTTCTGGAAGAAGATCATCTGTCTTTGCACGAATTACATAATCGTTATCTTCGCTCATTAGTCATCACTTCCATACTTAGCAATTGTGTCCTTTGCTGCTTGAACTGCACCAAGGTCATTAAGAGATGGGATAAGTCCTTCTGCCATTCTTTGCTTTTGTTCTGAATATTCTTCTTCTGAGATTCTTGTAAGTCCTGGAACAAATATGCAATCACCATCGCCTTCATCCCCGTAATAAATTGCTGCTTCACGGAGTTTTGCTATCTGGGTAATGTCACCCTTCATAGATTCGATGTTTAAAACTGATCCAGTACCGTCAGTAAACCACTTTCCGTTAGATCTTTTGTATACATATAAGCCCCAGTCATAATGCTTTTCAATAATCTTTGCACGGGATTCACCAACTTGGCCCTTCATCTTGGGCAATGATTTACGCTTTTTCTTTGGATTTTCAAGATTCATAACCATAAGTATACCATATTATACTGCGTTTTGAGTTGAAGACTGCCACGAAATATCAGTATCAAACGAATATTGGTAATTGTTTAACCTAAAAAGTCTTGTATCGTCAATAATGAACTTATTTGTACCAGCATAACTCTTGTAAATATCAGCAGGATCTACTCCATAATAAGATGTACTTGAGAGAACTAGAACTCCCTGCCACATATAGGCTGGGTTCCAATACTCCCAATCAAGCAGTAGTGGGCCATTGTACTTCACCTTAAACCATGGGCGCTCTGTAATATTTTGAACTTCTTGCAAGTTAGTTGACTTATAATGAGAAATTAAGTTAACAAGAATAGGCCCATTAATCTTAATTGATCCAACATAATTAGAGAAATCTAGCAAACTTGAAAAAGAGATACCAAGCATTCCCCATTCACGGATTGTTATATTTGGTTCTTTTACAATATTGCCATTCCAATAAAAGGCTATACCATCTTCAACCTGTCCAGTGTTTGCATTGACTGCATAGATCTTTGCTCTTTTTCCATCTGGATGATTTGCAACCATAAAGATTTTTAGAACACTGTTCTTGCTTTCAATTTCAAATATTTGTGTTGGAGCATATGGGAAGAAGTCTTGATCGTATCTAATTGCTGCTTGCATTGCCATAACTTTATAGTCAGAGGATGTGCTTGAGTTAATTGGAATTGCAAGACCACGATTTATAAAAGGATCATAATCTCCCTTTACCTGTAAACCAGAGTTTCTAGTTAAGTATAGATAAGGAGATGTTCCCTTATAAATAGTGTATGGATTCTTGCCCTTATAGTCATAATACAAACCAGACTTTCTATATGGATATACTGGCACTCCAAATCTAGTACCAATTGGATTTGCTGATGAATCATTATATGCCTGAGAAGCAAGTTGAAGGCTTCTAATTTTTACTGGATTATTTAATATTCCAAGAACCTTAAAGTTAAGATGTACAACTATGTATAGATCATTAAAATCAATTCCTGTTGGTGGATAAATAAGCATTCCATCAACTACTTCATACTTTGTGTTTATCCAATTTCCAGTTGGCTCTACAATACCATTTTTAGGGGCTAGTTCAGTTGTTGTAAAATAAGACTCAGCATTTGTAGATGAATTGGAAAGATACTGGAACGTAACATATGATTTTACCAATGATGCATCAGTATCATACTTGTAGGTTTTAACAGACTTGTTCTTTAAATCTTCATAATCTACATAGCCTGTGTATAAGTGGTTATCTAAGGACTCATATGTTCTCTGAATTGGATTTTGATATTCTGCTAACAAGTCTTCATATTTCCATGTTCCTACTGTTGCTTGCTCTATGTATTTAGAAGGTGCTGGATAATTAATATTAAATTGTAGAAAGTCTAGATCGTAATAATTATTACCTTTTGCATCTGTCACATATTGTGCAAAATGTCTTAATGCAACCTTGTCTTCCCAATACCCCTCGATATCAATATCAAGTGTAAATTTATTAAAATACTTTTTGGGTGCTAGTGTATAACTTGCTATGTGATCCATTAACTGAATAGACGAAAAGTCTGACGGAGACCCACCATTTAAAACATATGTCCAGAATGATTGACTTGCTCCAACATATTCACCAGCATCGTAATCTATAAACTGGTTAAACGTATCAAACACATTTTCAAAGTCGACTGGTACGCCAAATGTGTTAAACAAACTAGATATTGATAAAAAGTTTCTTTCTGTTGCAAATCCAACCTTATAGATATTGCCAGTAAAGGTTTTATTTAACTCCTTGTTGCCTCCGACATAAACCTTAAGAGATCCACGATTTCCAAAAAATGACCTAATATTATTTCCATAATGTTCTACAAATTGATCAATATTAATTCCAACTGTAAACTCTTCTCCAATTAAGGCAGTAACAGATGTATAAACAACCTCATCAGAATCACCAAACTTTAACTTATACTCAATCTTTAGGTCGTCTGTTAGTTCTATGGAGAAATGGTTTGTTGTTGATTGATCTTCCACTCTAAATAAAATCTGACCATAAGTTGGCGCAGATAATATCTTAAAGATTCCATAAAAACATTTAACTGGATTGTTTGTAATATTTAACTTATCAAACAAAAGATATCCGTTTACATCTGACCATGAAGATGTTGGCCTCATCCTAAAATATAAGTTATCTTCATTTGGTAGAGACATGCAGTCATTATAAAAATCAGATTGAGTCTTTGTATCAAAGAATATTGTTGGAAGCGTGTAGTCTGGAACAGATAGAGAGGTGCCAGATGTAATCAAATTATCTATTGATGCATCAGACCATCTAACTAGATCTGGGTATGAATAATTTTTTGTATAATCTGCAAATGCATAGTCAACGAAAACAGAGGTTCCACTATATGAAGCATTGATGTTTTCTGGTATCTCTACACCCTGGCCATAAACAAACCTGCGCTTTGCAACTAGGGCTGGTACCTGATAAGAATAAATAGCAATACAGTCAAGTTCTATTGGTGAAACATCTTCGTATGCGTAAAACCCTATCCAGTCTTGATCTTTTCCATCTTCATCATATTTTTCTGGAAATGATAAATTTTCAGTTATAAAGTTTAAAGATATAACCTGCTCACCATTGATCAGTAAACTTGCAGAGTTATTAGTAACCCTTATATGAACAAGCATTGGTCTTGTCCACTCGCCAATATAGTGAGAAGCATAGTTATCACGTATTTTTAAAATAATAAATGGGCCATCAACATAGAGTCCATCTTGTGACTTAATTGGGCCACATATTCTTTTCTTTGTTGTAGCATCAGAGTTTATTCTCATCCACATTTCTAATGTGTACTCTTTGAACTTGCCGTCCTCGTTTAAGAAACCATAGCCAGGAACAATTAAAGACGGATTGTTTATATTTTCACTAAGAATTGTTGTATTGCCAGACCCATATACCAAAGGTATGCCAGAGTTTTTTGCAACCAAAGAATTGTCAACAACAAAATAATATCCAGGAGTTTCCTTAAGTCCATACGACTTTGCCTCTATAGCATACTGGTTTGTAAGTGGTATTGATGTTGGCAATGAAATTTTATCAACACCAAGAGATGCTGAATGAAACTCTTCTGACCATTGACCAAGAGTAACTCCATTTACCAAGAACTGATAGTCAGAACTAGAACTTGCTCCTCCAACATACCTAATCTTTAAAACTATTCTAAAGGTTGTGTTTTCTGATGGTTTTTCAAAAGTCTCAGATACAAAGGACCATTTTTCTGGAATTGATGTATTATAATTTCTTAGTTTTTGAATATTTGTTCCAGTAGTTGTATCGTAATATTCATAACCAATTTCTACACCAGTTATATACGAACTAAGAGAATAAATATATGCGCCAACAGAAAATGTAGACATATAAGAATTTAAGTCAGAAAAATTTAATATGTCATCGCTTATGCAAACAACCTCTGCAAAGTCTTCTGATGTTGTATTTCCAACTAACTTTGTCACAGAACTATTAATAAATGGTTCGTCTAGTACATTAGTAAATGCTGATCCTGTACCGCCAGAAATATCCCAATTATAAACAGAGCGCTGTGATTCATTAATTAAAGAAACATAGTCTGCTTTATCATCAAGTGCCCAAAGAACTGTTGGGTGCTCTGCAAACACCTTTTCTGCATATAGGTTGGATGGACTAGACATTGTAAGTCTATTTTACCACAGAAGACTACTTTATTTTTATTTCACAGTAGTCTGTAGTGCAATATGATTCACCCATTGCCTCTAGATTATCTACACCGTCATAGATAGCACCAAAGTCAATATGCTTCAACTTACCAATATATGACTCATAATCTTCTTCAGTAATCTGAGTATAAGGCTGTTGTGGATAAACAGTATTTCCCATTGGAAGGAATGATACTGCTTTTAACTGTCCCTCGTACATATGAAGTGCTGGAGCAACGTGCTTTGACTCTGTTTCCTTGTCAAATGATAGTGTTACAGAAACTCCATTGTCAGACCAGTACTTCTGAGCAGTTGCTGCAAGTGCAATCTTCTCAAATAATGTTACATCTTTTTCAGAACGTGGGTGTCCTGACTTAATTGGGAAGTAAACTACTGATGTATTTGCTGAAACAACATCTTTTTCAATTGTATAGTTTGCTGCTTTAAATAGGTGAAGCATTGGATCTGTATCACCAAATCTTACTGCACGAAGGAAAAAGTTTCCTCCAGGTCCCCAGTGAACTCCAGGAGTTGCACCAGAAAGAATTGATACAGAACCAGATGGCTTAACTGTTGTTACACGAATTGATTCACGAACACATAGCCACTCTGAGTATTGACGATCATACTTACGGATTGTTTGGTATCCTTCATCCATCCACTCACGAACTGCTGGAAGACCCTTTTGATCAGCAAATGAAGCAATACCTGTAAGAGATGTACCAATACGACGATTACGTTGCATGATGCCATTTGTCTGCTGCCAGTGTGTTGGAAGCAATGTAACAGTCTTACCATAGAGGTAAGCAAACTTTAATGTCTTGAGGAAGTCCTCCTTAGATTCATGACGATTCAAGTGCACTTCTACAAGTGTACATAGTTCGTATGATTCCAATGGTTGCTCCGCACAAGGGTTAAATCCCATAACACGATAGTCTTTTCCATCTGCAGGGTCTGCTAGACGACCATAGTTACGAGCAACATCAAGCCAAATAAATCCTGGCTCACCGTTATTAACAATGAGATCAGTGTACTTTTCATAGTCCATTCCGACTGTTGCAGAGATTGAGTTGTTTGACATCCATGCCCAACCTGGATTTTCTGGATCAAATGAATTTCGATCTGGGAACACTTCTGAGTTCTTAAGATTAATAAAGTCTTCATCTCCTGCTGCACCAAGTGCTAGTGTTGCAGAACGACGAACATTTCCTGATACTACGCATGTACCAATAAGATTAATGATATCTGTAATAGCACGGCTATCAAGGGTTTCTCCTGCTCTACCGCCGATTACCTTATCTATCTGTGCATGGAGTTGGATAAGTGGTGCTGGACCGCTTGCGACCCCTCCAAAGCCCTTAATGGGGGCTCCTAGAGGACGGATGAGGTCATAGTTAAACTTCTGAACTGGCTGATTAGATCTTAGGTAAGAGTTTAGCAAAATACGAACTGACTCTACCCATCCTTCACGAGTGTCTGGTATTTCAAAGATCACTGCTGGCTCTGTAGGGGTATAGATCTGAAAACCCTTTTCCTGTCCTACTGTATCAAAGCCTACTCCAATGCCAAGCATAAGGGCATCCATAACCCACGCAAATAGTGCTCCTGGATCATTCTTATCAAGGTCCTTTGTTGAAACCATTGCACAGTTTTGAAGTGCTGCAGAGTTTCTCTTCTCCATAGTCATAGGAGTTCCAAAAGTCCACATACCTCTTCCTGGTGGTGTCCACTTCAACTCAAACATTCTTTGGAATGCTTCTTGTGCTGACTTTTGAGCCTTATAATCATTCCATGGAAGACGGTTTTCTTTAGCATGATTCTTCTGTACTGAATACATACCCTCGATTACACGGCGACATACTTCATGCCAACGTTCCTTAGTTCCATCCTCCTTCACACGAGAATATGTGCGAATAAAGGTGATTTCTCCAAGAGAGTTTTCTGCTGCATCCTTGAATCCAAATGGATTTGGTGCTGTTGCATATTTTTCAATGAAGTCCTCTGTTAATCTGAAACTAAAAAAATCTGACATGTGTATCGTCCTTTCAAAAACGGAATAGAGTTAAGTATAGCAGAGTTTTTAAAAAAACAAAACTCTACATAAAGTTGTAGTTTAGAGTTAGTTAAAACGCATTTCTCTTGTATGTGTTTTTGGAAAACACCTTAAGCAAACAGTTTGTTTTGCACCAGTAACAGGACACTGACTAGTTTGATTCTTGTGTCCTATTACCAGGCATATTAATTTACTTATCATAGAAGAGGAGTCCAGTGCTGTTCTGCACCTGGACCTGCTTGCTTTAGTGCCCACAGAGGCGTAACATCGTATGCAACTGTGATACGTGGACCTTCCCAGTCCCAATCTGCCATAGAGTGTGGGTGACCCATCTCTGAAAGAATTGCACGATTGTTAATATTTACGTTTTCAACATCTGTCTTGCCAAACAACTTGTAATATGTAATTGATGGCTCTGCACTTACAGAATAGTATCCATGGAAGTGTGGTGCTCCATCTGGACCATGATCATGCCAGTCTAACTTTCCCTTACCTGTATGTGTGATATTAAACCATCCCTGCACCATGTACTTCTGTGCATCAAAGTCAACTCCATAATAGACACATGCTTCCTTAACCATGTCAGAGATTGCCTTGTATAGGTTGTGAAGGCCATCAATATGGAACTGAAAAACATTGTACTGCTGCCACTTCATGGTAGACACACTATTAGACTGCTTCCATGCTTCATTTGGTCCCGCAGGAGTTACACCAATCAACTTAGCCTGCTCAATTAGGTCATAACGCTTTTGAAGTTCTGCCTTTAGCAAATCTAAATCGTTATCTAAAAATCTTTCAAAAAACTTGTGTGGCTGAGTTGACTTACTTCCAAAATGTGTAGGAATGTTTGCCAACGGATTGTTATTCATGTCCATAATATCCTTCTTTCTATCGATATCTCTAATTGTATCATATTCCCTCTTTTGCCAATATCTGGTTATACAAGAACATGTCTACATGGTTTAGTTCTCTTATCCTGTCTTTCATTTCATCAGTTACCTCAAAAAGAAGTCCAGGGGTGTCATTCATTTTTATGTTTCTTTCAAGTGCCTTAAATCCCAAGGATGAATCTAAAAGAGAGTCTATTTCTTTAATAGCATTATTCCTGTTATCAAAAGTAAACACTAGTTTTTGCATGGCTATATTTGATAACAAATCTTTATCAAAGTTATAATCGTTATAAAGCCATCCTAGCCTCTTCTTGTCTTCACGATCAGTTAAATTCCACATCTCTACATCTATAGAGCCAGTTATACTTTTTGACTGCATGTTATAAAATGGCTCAAATCTATTATGACCAGACAGCCATCTATCAAATAACATCTGTTGATAATGTTTTGAGAATCCGTGGCTATAGAACATCTTAAAATAACTTATAAACTGCTCTACAGGATTTCTAACAAGTGTGAAGGTCTGTAGATCTGTAACCTTGCTATTAGGATAGTTTGCTAGGTGACCCGTTATAAACTTCTTGCCCTCAAATATATCTTCTGTTATTGGTGTCATAGAATCTAGTACTAAAAAAGGAATATCTGACCCCCGCAATTTTGTAACTATTGAGTCACGAATTGCAGTGCCAGATGTCCTTGGAATATGGTGGAAATATATCACCATATAATTATAGCACTATCTATTAGTAGTACTTTGGATTGTGTAGAGCAAGATCTCCACCGATTAGGAGGTCTGTAGGCTCAGCATCGAACTTGTAGACTGTTGATAGTTCATCGATTAGTTCAATAGATGTTACTTCAACTTCATCAAATCCTGTACCTGCTGCATTTACCTTAAACAAGATATCTCCTACTTCAAGAAGACCTGAGATGATAAAGCAGTAGTTGCCCCAACGCTTTACAAGCATACCCTGTTGTCTTGAGAACTTGAGAGAAGAGTCTCCATTGATTGTCATGGTTGTCTTTTCTGAAGGAGTAATGCTTGTTAGGTTTGTCTTAACCAAAGTCAAGTTGGTAATTGTTGGTGCAGTCCACATGTATGGCTGACCTACAGACTCATCAATAAGTTCATCGAATGTTGGAGCCCAAACTTCTTGTCCAACTACGATATCCTTTGCAGGAACCATAACTACTGAATCATCTGGACCAACTGTACGAATCAAAGTATCTGCTGCTACGCAACCTGAAGGTGCGAAGGAGAACACTGAGAACGGTGAGAATGGTGAGAATGGGCTAAACGGTGAGAAGAACCCAAAGACTGCGAATGGAGAGAATGGAGAGAATGGAGAGAATGGTGAGAAGAACGAGAACACTGAGAATGTTGGCACGAAACCAAACACACCAAAGAATCCAAACACTGAGAATACTGGAGTAAAGGAGAACACTGAGAACGGTGTAAATCCAAACACTGAGAATGGAGTAAATCCAAACACTGAGAATGGTGTGAATGAGAATACTGGAGTAAACCCAAACACTCCAAAGAATGAGAAGACTGAGAATGGAGTAAACGAGAAGGTAGTGACATTTGCTGAATAATCAGACCACTCAGACCATCCGTTTGCATTGTATGCACGGACACGGTAAGCCTGTGTCTGTCCCGCACCCTGAGAAATATTTACAGTAAGAGCATTAACAGTGGTTCCTGTTCCGTCATTACCCTCTACCTGATAGTTTGTAATGGCTGTTCCACCATTGTTTGGTGCTAACCAAGAAACTGTATCGTATGTGGCACCATTTGGAGATGATGCTGATGGTGCTGCTGGCTTATCTGGTGCACCTTCTGGAGTTGAACTGTTGTCATCAGAAGGGGTAGCAACATATGTTCCACCTTGTCCTAGTGTTGCCACTGCTTCAATTGTGATTGTATATGCTGCTCCCGCTCTGAGACCTGTAATTCTGTGTGGAGAAGATGTAACGTTTTCAAACAAGAGAGTTCCAGCGTAACTTACTGCCTTGATCTTGTAAGAAGAAGGAGTAGCACCATATGCATTCTTTTCAAAATACACATCTGCAGAACTTGATAGATAAGATCCACCAGTTTTTACTACGTTAGTAATAAATGGCTTTCCAGGAGCAATACCCCAATAACCAACTGTGCTCTTAGCACGCTTACCTACTTTACCGCCCTTGCGAATTGCCATTTATATCTCCCTTATTCTAAGTTATTTTTATTACGCTGTTAGGTCGCCAGAAACGATCCAAGTGTTTGTGCCACGCTTTGTCAATGTTGCCATTGAGTAGCGATCACGGAACTTGAGTCCTGGTGTATTGTAAACTACGATTGAGGCATCTGCCTTACCGATTGTGACCTGTCCTGTACCCTTTTGGAATACATCGATTGAGCAACCGATTGGGAATGCTACTGCTGAGTTGAGAGGAATTGATATCGTAGTTGCTGAAGATGAATCAACTTCTACTACGTTTCCTTGATCTGCAAGAGCAAGTGTATAGGATGCTGTCTTAGTTGAAAATGTTGCAAGAGTTGCTTCTTCAAGTTGTGTTGTAGAAGCCTTTGAGTTTAACTGTGTCTGAATTGCTGAAGTTACACCAGATACATAAGAAAGTTCTGTATTTGTAACCTGTGTAGATGTAACTCCATCTCCAATTGTTAGAGAGTCTACTGCAAGTGCTCCTACTGCAAGAGAATCAAGTGATCCCTGAGCAAAGTTTACTGTAGTTGTTGGCTCATCTGTTACACCCTTGAAAAGTTTCCAAGTTCCTGCTGAAGAGTCACGGACAAGTCCTGAGTGCTGGTATGTGCCATCATTAAAGTTAGCAACGAAACCAAGGTCTGCAAGATTTCCTGAATTTCCTTCACCAAGATAAATCATTGGGTCAGAAATAACAAGGTCTGTTGCATTAACTGTGGTTGTTGTTCCAGTAACTGTTAAGTCACCATCAACAGTAAGGTTTGTCTCAACTGTTACATCGCCAGTAAATGTTGCTCCTGCAAGATTTGCCTTTAGTGCAAGTCCTGAGTTAACATCTGCTGTAAGTGCTAGTGCTGATGTATCAGCGATACCGTGAACACCTGTTGTGTCTGCAGCATGAGTTGTTAGTTCTGCTGATGCTGTAGACTCTGCTGAAGCACCTGCAGCGTCTGCATATTCCTTAGTTGCAAGAAGTGATGTATCTGCAATTCCATGTACACCTGTTGTATCATCATTGTGAGTAGATACTGCTGTATCTGCATATGACTTAGTTGCAAGGTCTGCTGTGTTAGAGATACCGTGAACATTTGTGCTATCTGTATTGTGATCTGAAAGTGCTGTTGCTGCTGTAGCCTCTGCTGCAGCCTGTGCTGCGTTAGCCTTTGTAGTAGCATCTGCAGCAGCATCGTTTGCTGCATCTGTGACATCTGTCATAAGTGCAAGTGCAGAGGTATCTGCAATTCCATGTACGCCTGTTGTGTCATTATTATGTGCTGTTAGTGCTGATGAAGCAGTTGCTTCTGCTGCTACCTGTGCTGCGTTAGCCTTTGTAGTAGCATCAATTTCTGCTGCAGCAATTGCTGCATCTTCTGCATCATTAGCCTTTGTTGTAGCATCTAGTGCTGCTGCTGCAATGGCTGCTGACTCTGCTGCATCTGCCTTAGCCTGAGAATCTGTCTTTGTCTCAAGTTCTGCTGTGTCAGCAATACCATGAATTAAAGTTGTGTCATTGTTGTGATCTGATACAGCATTATCTGCATAGTTCTTTGTTGCCAATGCTGCTGTGTCGTCAATTCCGTGGACCCCTGTTGTATCTGTAGCATGTGCTGACAGTTCAGTCTGGACTGCTAGTTCAATTGCTGCGTTACGTGCTGTAACTTCTGCTGCAATTGCAGTTTCAAGATCAAGATCAAGGGAAAGTTCTGTTGGAAGTTGTGTTAGAGGAATCTTTGCTGATGCATTAAGAGTTGCAACACCATGTGCTGCTCCCTTTTGCGCCAACTCAATAAAGTCTGCTCCACCATCTTCAATATTCTTAAATGGAGATAGGTTTGACCAAGATGAGGTGCCATCTCCAATTCTAAATTGTTCTGTATCGATTTCATAACCGATTTCACCTGCTGCTAGAACTGGGTTTGCTGCAGTCCATTGTGCTGCAGTACCTCTACGCTGTTGCATTCTTGTTGCCATATTTTTTATCTCCCTTGTATGGGGGCTGCCCATGATTTTCTAATTATAACATCTGTTTTAGTTAAAATTGTCTACTGCACTACCACCGTCAAATACTAAAGCCCAAGATGTTTCACTTGGACCTCCTGCATCCAACCCAACCCCAAGAGGGCTGTTAAAACTTCCAGCATTGTAAAATTGAGAAACAATAAATCCTGTTCCATCAATTGCAGTATCGTGAATGTGCTCTGGAAGGTTGTTTGTATCATCAATAGTTGCTTGTGTGTACCAAGTTCCTTCATAGAAGAAATTAACTCTATTTGTTAGAGTGTCTAACCATTGTGTACCATTAGTTGGTGAAGAAGGAGCAGTTGAGCCAACGGCCATTGATCTTGAATCAACATACTCCTTGGTTGCTGCATGTGCTGCAAGAGTTGGTGCTCCTACTATTACTGCATCTCCGAATGTACCGCCGTTTGTTACGACTAACCCATTCTTGACCTTGAAGTCTTTATCGACTGTTGCCATTTACTACTCCTTCTTCCAACTATTTTTATTTTTTATTACGCAAGTAATGTTCCAACAACAGTAACTGTTGAGTTATTGTTAGTTGTTGTTACCTGAAGTTGTACATTGTTGCCCGATATATTTGCAGAGATTGATGATGCTGAACCGTTGGTTCCAACAACTCCGTATTCTGTCATTGCAATGTTGTCATTAACATCAAGAGTTACAAGAACCTTTGATATTTCTGTATGGTCACCGTAAGCAACCTTAACCAAGAACTCTGCTGAACGATAGTCAGCCTTAGCCCAAGCGTGTGCTGTCTGTACACCAGCAGTTGCTGCTGTAAGTTGTGATGCAACCTGCTTTGCAACGTTATCAATGATAACTGCATTTGGATAGATATCTGCGTTAGATACTGCATCAATTGCTCTTTCATCTGTGAAGTATAGGTTTGAAGAACCTTCTACAAGATCATCAGTATCTGAATCTGCTATACCGTTTTCTGCTGAGATAACAAGACCATTTTCATCACCTGTAATTGTGATATTTGTCTTTGTTGCACCAACAATAAGTGCTGCTGCTGAAGTCTTTGCACGAACATCTGTGAAGTACTGTGCTGATCCTTCTGCAACATCATCTGTAGTAAGGTTGTCTGCATGCAAGATTGCTGCTGCTTCTGCTGCATTTGCCTTATCAGTTGCATCAATCGCTGCTGCTGCTACTGCATTTGTGTATGCATCCTGTGCTTCGCTTGTAGCAAAAGCCTTTGCATTATCTTCTGCAGTTGTTGCATAACCTTGTGCTGTTGTTAAAGCAGAGGTGATTTCTCCATTTGTGTAAGAGTTTGCAGTTGCAACTGCATCAGTTTCTGCTGAGTCAGCATAACCTTGTGCTGTTGAAAGAGCAGTTGTAATTTCTCCATCTACATAGCCCTTAGTTGCTGCATGTAGATTTAATGTTGGGGCACCTGGAAGTGTCAAGTCTCCAGTCATTGTGTCGCCAGACTTTGCTACTCTTCCAGCAACTGCATTTGCAGCGTCTGTTGCGTAGTTTGGATTATCTGCAATTGCTGCAGCCAATTCGTTAAGTGTGTCAAGAAGTTCTGGTGCCTGGTCTACAAGTGCTGCAACTTCTGCATCAGTGTAATCCTTGGCATCTTGAATTGCTTGGCTCTTAGCAGTTGCAATAGCAGAGTTACGGTCTGTAACCTCTGTATTGATTGCTGATGTGATTGCTGAATTACGGTCTGATACCTCAGTGCTAATTGCTGAAGAAATAGCAGAGTTACGATCTGTAACTTCTGTATTAATTGCATTTGTGATTGCTGTGTAGCGATCCTGTGCTTCAGTTGCAACTAGGCCTTCTGCATATGTTCCTGCTTCTGACTTAGCAGTTGCAATAGCAGAGTTACGTGCTGTAACTTCTGCAGACATTAAGTCATCTGCATAACCTTCTGCATTTGCTTGTGCTGTATCAGCAGAACCAATTGCATCGTATGCAGCGTTAGTTGCATCAAGTGCTCTCTGATTTGTAAAGTAAAGGTTTGCACCTTCTGAAAGGTCTGTTGTTGAGTGGTTTGAGATACTTGAAACTGTACCGTCAACGTCACCAACAAGGTTTGCTGTTATTTCTCCTGCAGCGAAGTTACCGTTAGCATCACGCTTTACAACCTTGTTTGCTTCGTTTGCTGATGTTGCTGTTCCACCAATAAGACTAACAATGTAGTCCTGGTCTCCCTGCTTCTTTGTAAGAATGTCATATCCGCCAACGGTTGCTGATGAACCTTCAACGATCAGACCACTCTTAATTTTAAAATCTTTATTTACTGTTGCCATTTTTATATCTCCTTAGTTATGCCTTAAGTCCCATACGTGCGTAACGTACAGTGACTGGCTTGATCGTATTATCTGGAGTGACTGTAATAGCCACGGTATTTCCAGTACGAGAGACATTAATGGTGCCAATATTCCCATCATTGTCGATTGTTCCGTACTCGCTAACTGATACACCTGTACCATCAACGAGAATTGTCATTTCAGTTGCATAGAACTTATTGTCCCCTGCTGAAATCTTTGAGATAGATACTAGGTACTTGACCATTCTCCATTCAGTAGCATCAAAACTATCAATCACTGTTGGATTTTCAATTCCATAGATTGTATTTTCGTTGTTACCTGTTGCACCCAAGTCATTACCTGCACCTGAGAGCGTGTCAATGAGATCTTCGAAATCTTCCTGTGTAGGACGATCTCCAGTCTGGAATTTAGATTTGACTGCTGCGATTGATATTTTAGCCATGCTTGAATTATAACATGCTTTTTATGTTAAAGTATATAGTTACTGTAACCAATGACTTGCAATGGGATTGGTGGTACGTTATTTTGACTGTACCCTGGGACTTTTATAGCAGTAAACTTAACCCTAAAAGGAAGGTTGTGGTTTATTAAGACTGTTGGGCTTTTATACTTGACTTGAGAAACTAAATTGTCTGTTAAATCTATTCTTTGAAGTTTTAACTTACTATCTTTTACAATTATTGCTGTTGCCATTAATCAGTTACATCTTCAAGGATAATCATGCTACCCTGTGCAACTGTCCAAACAATTTCACTTGTAGATAGTTGAATATCGAAGATGTCTCCAGTTTCAAGAATTGCTGACTCTGATGCAGCAAGTGATACTGTAAACTCACCTGGAAGATCATCTGCATCTGCAAACGGTTCTAACTCTAAAACGAGTGTTGCGTTATCTGTTATTTCTGGAGTTGCTTGAGGCACATTTGGTCTCTTAATCTTCATTGCAATATTCCAGTCTGCAATAGTTAAAGGATCTTGTGCATCGTTTGTAACATATACCTTGAATCCAGAAGTATCACCACGAACAACTGTCCATGCTACTAATGGTGGTCTTTCTCCAACTGAGTAAGAATCTGATCCTGAGTTTCTATATGTTGCCATCTTTTAATTATATCACGACTAGGCCATGCCTTGACGCAAGTCCTTCCATGTTGGGTTTGCTGATTTTTGCTTTCCGTACATAATCATTCCTTCTGTAGCGTGTGCTCTTATGCAATACCCAATTGCAATTGCAGGACCTGATTCTGGTCTGGCATTTGTCAAACCACTTGTCTCTGATAAATATAAAATATCTTGTACACCAAAAGCGACGGTATTTATGTTTTCAATTAATCCAGTAATAACCAGTGCACCTGAAGCACCATTGGCAATATCATTTTTAGTTATACCAGCAACAGGAAATGTTTCTTCATCTGATGGAATTGACTTATCAATTAATGGTCTTTCTCCATCATGCCCAGAAATATAGCAGACTGTTCCTGCTGGAATTGATTGTCCACTTGAGTTCTTTACTGATATAGTAAATCTTTTATACCCCAGGTCTGGCAGAAGTAATTCTAACTGTACTGCTAGATCACGAATATCGTCATGTACGTTAACATTATCGTCTGCAACAGGATAAGGTAACTTATAAATATCGGTTTTATTACTTCTAGACATAGTAAACTCATTATACCATCTGTGATAAAAATATTGCCAAGAATTGACTTTTGGGCCAAAATTGTGTTATACTTGGTAGTAGACACCTACCAAGGTGTTATTGTTTTCTAAGGAGGAAACTATGATTAAATTTATCGAAAGAAACAAAGAGATCATTAGCACACTCAGCATCGTGGCACTAGTTAGTGTTTTTTCTAATACTGCTAATGCTACACCAATGAAAGACCTGAGTCCCGAACAGGCTCAGACTAGCGTAAACACCTCGAAAGAGGTTTTTTTGGTTTCTAAGGCTGAAAAGTTAAAGAGTTTTGAAAATAAGACATCTCTGACAGATTTGGAACTTAAGGAACTTCTATCCCTAGTTGGCTTCAAGGGTAAAGACCTTGTTGTTGCTTGGGCTGTGGCTAAGAAGGAATCTAATGGTCGTCCTTTAGCCTATAACGGAAATCATAAGACTGGAGATTCTTCTTTTGGAATGTTCCAGATCAACATGATTGACAACCTTGGTCCTGATCGTAGAACTAAGTTTGACCTCGAATCTAATGCTGAACTTTTTAACCCAGTCAAAAATGCAGAGATTGCATACTATATGACAAATGGGGGAGAAGATTGGTCTTCCTGGAAGGGCATCACTCCAAAAACAAGACAGTGGATGCTTAAGTTTCCTAAATAATACACAAAAGGATAGGGGGCCATAGAAGGCCCCTTATTTTTTTACCATTTTCCTAGTGGGCATCTTGCTTTTGCCAATGTGGTCTTCAGTTTCATAAAGCAACCACATTTTCTGCACTGGGTCGTAAACTTATTTAATTCAGGGCATCTAAAACAAGCCTGATATCTTTCTTTGGCCTCTTCTTGGCTTACTCGTTCAACGTTTGGATTTAGTAAATCCCATGGCTTTGCATCTTCGGACATATACTAATTATACCTTAGTAGTACTTCTGATTATGTAAAGCAAGCCCTCCAGCAATAAGAAGATCTGTAGGCTCAGCGTCAAACTTATAAACAGTTTCAAGCGTATCACTCAATTCAATAGACTCTACTAGTAAATTATCAAACCCATCTCCAAGATCATTAATCTTAAAGATAGTGTCTCCAACCTCAATGAGGCCAGTTAGCATAAATGAATATGTTCCGTTTCTGTTTACAAGAATTGTTTGCTCTCTTGAGAACTTCATGGTTTCATCTCCATTTATTGTCATTGTTGTTTTTTCTGAAGGAGTGATTCCTGTTATTAAAGATTTTGTAACTGCTAGACCAGTGATTTCTGTAGCATTCCAAAGATATGTTTGACCTAGGCTTTCGTCAATTAACTGATCAAATGTTGGCGACCAAATCTCTTCTCCAACAACAATCTCACTTGCTGGCTTGAGAACAATGGTGTCATCTGGCCCAACAGTTCTGACAAGTGTTGTTCCTGCAACGCATCCACCTGATGGTGTAAAACTAAAGACTGAAAACGCTGTTGGTGTAAATGAAAATGCTGGTGCAAAACCACCTGCTGCTGAGAATGAGAATACGCTAAATGGCGTAAATGAGAATGCTGCTGGGGTAAAACTAAATACTGAAAACGATGTTGGAGTAAAACTAAATACTGAGAATGGTGGAGTAAATGTAAATACATTAAAACCACCTGAGAATGAGAATACGCTAAATGGCGTAAATGAGAATGCTGGTGGAGTAAATGAAAACACTGAAGGGCAGTCATACACTTCTGAACAGTCTGCAAGTACATACACTGTAACGGGGGTAGAAGTTCCATTACACATTCTGTTTTCTGTATAACTTGTTGGAGTACAAGTTGTTGGAGGAGTTGGTGTAAATGAAAACGCTGGTGGTGTAAATGAGAACGCACCTGAGAATGAGAACACACTAAATGGTGTAAATGAGAAGGCTGGAGGAGTAAATGAGAAGGCTGGTGGTGGGCAGTCCCAGGTCTCAGTACAATCTGCTGCAACATTAATTGTTACAGTTGTTGCAACACCATTGCAGATTCTTGTTTCATTATACGATGTTGGTGTACAAACCTGTCCTGTTGGTGTAAATGAGAAGGCTGGTGGTGTAAATGAGAAGGCTGGTGGCTGGCAACCTATTGCATTTGCCTCAAGAAGTCTAGGTGGACATACAAAGTTTCCACTGGGGCTATACTGATACTGATAATAATCTAGACCATCACAGAATCCAGCATCGTCATCAATACAATCACTTTCTGGTGTTGGAGTAAATGAAAATGCTGGTGTTGGAGTAAATGAGAATGATGTTGGAGTAAACGAGAATACTGAAAATGCTGGTGTAAATCCAAATACTGAGAATGATGTTGGTGTAAATGAAAATGCTGGGGGAGTAAATGAAAATGCTGGTGGAGTAAATGTAAACACAGAGAATGATGAAACCTCAGAAGGTACAAGATCTCCAGTTACAAGCCATCCGTTTGAAGCAATCTTAGTTAAGTATACAAGACCATAGTATTGTGCATTTAATGTTTTGTTATATCCAGCAAGAACATTTATATTCGCTGCTCCTTCAAAAGCAATTAGACTCTCTGGTGCTGGAGAAATAATTGCTGCTGGCGAAATTGCAACTGGAATCATTGTCCCTATTGGCATAGTTGTTGCACCAATAGTTATAGTAGATGCTCCAATATTTGAAAGAATTAAAATCTTATTAAGGTCTGAATCAACAACTGTGTAGTCTGAGTTTTGAGCATTTGCAGTTCTATTTAAAACTGTATCTGGAAGGCTAGTCCACTCAAGCCCTAGAGTTGATGCGGAGTTTACTGTAAGTACTTGACCATTTGACCCTGCAGGTAATTTACCAGGCATATCTGCAAATTGTCCAACTATAAGATCTCCCTTTGCATCAATAATTGATTTAGGAATTCGTAGATCAATATTGTTTGTATTAGTTGTAATCTGAACTTGAAGTCCATTAAGATGATATGCTAATGAGTCTACTGGTAGAAGTGATTTATCTGTATTATTCTTGTTATATGTTGTAGATCCGTAATGATAAAGTTTAAATGCCTCTTGGATATCGGCAGCGTCGTCCATGCCTGGGACTTTAACGTTATATATCGATCCTATATTCTCTGCTGCCATTTTTCATATCACCAATCTAAATTATAACACGCTATCAAGAGAAATATACACATGTACTCTAACTGCGTCTGCTGTCAGTTTTGACCAAGTACCTGCTTCCATATCAAATGATGCTGCCTTAAAATTAATAGTAAGATTTGAACCATCTGTGGAGACTGATGACACTGAGCATGATACTGGCTCTGTATACTCAACTGACTGCCTTATTACAAAATCATCTCTTGTCAAGGTAACGGCAGATGATCCAGTAACGGATGCCTGCTGAATTGTCTTAGTTCCTACCCCATCAGTAAAGTCAACTAGAAGTATTGAGTTTCGGCCTGTAGGACCTAAGTGCATAACCTCTACCCACTGATTTGTATTGCCATTTTTTACATACTTATAAAGATAACTATTTTTTTCGCCAGTGCCAGCATTAATATAAAGGTCACCCACAAGCAGGTCATTTGTTATTGCTGATCCAAGAGTTTCTGTTATAGGGTTAACTGCTCCTATGTGTGTTATTGATCCTCGTGTACCCTTTTCTCCAACACCAAGTTGAAGTTCTACAACCTCTGGTCCACCATATACTGTAATGTCATCATTTGCAACTAAGACATTTATAGCCATATTATCCTACAACCTGAGTATCACTTACGTCGTCTGTTACAGTTATTGTTCCAGTAATTAATGTCAATACTGATCCCGCCGTTGTCTTAATCTGAACGTCATAATAGTATGGGACTCCTGCAGTTAACTTATTACCAGCAGTTGGAGTTATTGTGCATGTGACAACGTCAAGCGTTGTATCTACTTCGGCAGAACAAGAAACTGTTAACTTGTCTAGTCCAGCCTTAGCAGGGCCACGATAGTTAGAAATGCTAAATAGAGGGCTATTGGTATATGCGTCTAGCGGAAATGTTGCATTGTTAGCATTCTTTGGTCTAATAACAAATTGATACGTGTCGCCACGGTAGTAATTAAAATCATAGGTTGCTGGAAAAGCCATATAATCCTCCTGCTTTATTATACCATCTTATGAGACAGAAATATAGATAGAATTCATAACCAACTCTGAGTCGTAGTCTGTTCTGATTTGAGGTATTGCTCCAGATATCTTTAAGCCCTCTTTGTCAACAAAGAAGGTCTGTGTTATATTCATATTATAGGCGTACTGATATTTAAGTGAAGCCACAAACTGGGTTGTGTCATATGTAGAGTCTGGGAAAAATGATCTCAGCCAAACATCAGTATTACTTGAATATGTAGTTATTTCAAAGTTATAGGTCACTCTTACTTCTGCCCCAAGATTTAGACTCTTAAGCATTATTCTTTTTGTTTCAGCATTCCAAAGTGGATCTGACCCAAAAGGAAGGTATTTTTCATTTGTATCTTTACCCTTGCCATCTACAGAAAGATTTACCCAACCATCATCTCCTCTAGAAACACCAAGTCTAATTATCGATTTATCTTTATTATGGTAAACAGCCCATCCAGTCTTTTGCCCTGAAGGAGATCCAAAAGACTCTCCATCTTTGCCATCTTTTCCATTAGAGCCCTTCTCACCTTTAGGACCTTTTTCTCCTTGGTCTCCCTTTTCCCCTTTTTCACCTTTTGGGCCTGGGTTTCCAGTTGGCCCTTGAGGTCCTGGCACTGGTATATACCCCATAGAAGATTCTACGACTACACCTGTAGATTGTGCTACTTGTGCAGCATAAGAAGATTTTTTTGAACCAGGAAAATCCATTGATTTAGAGACTGACATGGTTACATTATCTCACAGTATTATTCAGAAATATATGAAAATGACATATGAAATTTATCATTTATATCTAATACAAAAGGAGAGTTGTGATCAAATGGTTCATCAATCGCACTTGACTTTAAATTCCAAACTGTCATATTAATACTGGATGGAGAAAGGTGTCCCTTAATGCTGTAGTGATCTGTTGCCCCATTATTTGCATGATGTATAGACCCACCGTAAACATCTGTATGATATTTTGAAGCAACTGGAATTGTTAAAGAGTATTGACCAGTTCCAAAATTAGTGACAGTAGCAAGCAAAACATCTATTTGAACCTGAATTAAATTACCAATTTTTACATATGATCCTATTGCTGGTGTGCCTGTAAAAGTTAAACCAGTTCCTGACCATATTGGAGAATATGATTTTATATCTGTAGTTAATCCACCAACATCACCAAATGCTGGATGAGTGAACCGTGCCATTAAGATCCGTTCTCTAATCCAATTTTAATAATTGCAAGTTTCATTTCATTTTCAGATGAAATAGCGTAAAGAGCATTAAGGCCTGGAAGTTCAAAAGATATAGAATGATTTGGCATAATTCTAAAGCCATAGTCGTTAGATGTAACTCCTTCTCCTCCTACATATATATATCCAGATAGATTTATATTTTGCAAGGTTATGTCCATTCCAGAGTGCATACCATTTGGAGTTAGTCTCTCCGCTTCTAAACTAGAAAGTGTTACTATCGAATGTGTTGTCAATTTATTTTTTTACCTTATATGTTTTATCAGCAACTTTAATTACTGGTGGAAGTTCTGGTCTTGGTGATGTGACTACGATGACTGCCATTATAGTGTCCCGCTTGGAGTGACATTTCCAATTACATAGATTGTTCCAACTACTGGTGTCCATATTACTTTGTCACCAGAAGCGTTAATAGTTACTCTAAGGTCAAACATCAACTCTGCAACATTTGAAGCATACTTGGTTCCCCAATTTGCTGTGGTCTCTGCTGGGGCAGTGATCATAACGTATCCGTTACCAAAAGATATGTCTAGGTCATCCAGAGTATCTGATGCCTGATCATAGGCTGTTGCCTTATATGTCCAACCAGAAGTGCTGTACAAATCCTCTTCGTTATCCTCAAAAAATTCAACCTTCAAAGTTGCTGTATCTCCACGTACAACCCTCCACTGAAGGTTTACTGGATCTGCTCCAAATTTTTCGGGACCGTGAGTACTCATAATAATACGATTATACCATAGTAAAAAGAAAAACTGGTAACCAGGCTATTGTGGGTAAGCAGAGAATAACCTGGAAACCAGTATATTAATTGTACCATAAAAACCTTAATTTTATTACCAAGGTATAGAAATTCTTTATATTTTAAATTGTTATAAAAACTTAATATTCCTAAATGTCCGTTTTGCCTATTATGTAATAGATCACCAAGGATGGGATGGTGTATACTTAAAATATATAAGAAAGAAAGAATATCCTTATACCTTAGATATCTTATATATTATATATATAGTATATACTACTTAGAATTTCTAGAAATATAATCGAGCAAGACATCATACATATGATCTAATTTCTCATTTGTCTTAACTCTGACTTCTTGGGCAATTTCATTTTCTTTTTTAATTGCTTTAATTTCATCACGCATTGAAGTTCCACCATTTGTCTTGGTTTCTTTCCTAATATCTTCGACTGCTTCTTTGATTGGTGTTATTTGAACTTGAATATACCATTTGACTATGCCAGCAACAAGTGCTACAATTGATAGTGAGGTAAGTATTAAGCCAAGCCAGTCTTGTGCGTTCATAACTTGATTATTATAAGGGGTGTTTTATATTTTGGATATCAGTGACCTAAGTTATTTTGACAAGAACTTCATTGGTAGTTGTTATTCAAATCCTAGAATACCAGTGATTAATCCTGGAGATATCTTGGATGTTTTATGTCCAGATTGCAATCATGATGGTTGCCAAGGCAAGGTAATCGACTTTAAGATAACAGATCAAATAAACTATAAGTTTAATAATATGAGGTTTAGATGTGACGATCTAGATTTATCAAAATCTGAAAATAATTTTTTGTTCAGTGGTTGCTCCGTTACTTTTGGAATGGGAATCCCATATAGTAAGACTTGGGCATATCAAGTAAATAGTCACCTTGGAGGAGAGTCGTTCTTTAATATTGCTCTTCCTGCTGGATCTTTTAAAAGTATAATATTCGACATCTTTGCTTATATTAGAAACTATGGTAAACCAAAGGCAGTCTTTGTTTTGTTCCCTCCACTTCTTCGCCAGCCAGTGATTGAGAATGAAAAGATAAGGACGCTACCATATTACAGAAAAGATCACTCAGAAAGAAGTGACGCTATAAAAATTTTAAACGAAAATACTATGATGTTTGAATTTTCAAGATTAGTTGGTATACTTGAAGACTACCTTAGCGTTCTTGGCGTTCCGCTTCTTTGGGGAACATATGAGCCAGAGTTCGATAAGGTTTTATCAAAACTAGATATATCAAAAAACTATGTGTCAGTTACTAACAATCCAGTTGCGTTTAATTACGCAAATTCAATACCAGAACAAGATAGGACGGATTATTGGCTAAAGTCCAGAGATGGACATAACCCAGTTATAGAACATACGATGTTTGCAAAATCATTCATAGACAGGTATAACGCATGAAGCAAGAAATTTTAGATACGCTAGAATACTCAAAGCAATTAATCATCTCGCCAGATATGGATGGCTTTATGACGGCGGACTTGATATCAAGATTTAACGGCGCAAAAGTTGTTGGTTCTTACGATAAAAATCTTTTATGTCTCGCCGACGGGATCAATCCAGAGGAATGCTTGTTCGTCGATTGTGATATGAATACTCAACAGTTTGTATCACTCGGAAATCATATGCGGTTATTAGAAGACGGCATGTCAGTTGAGTCGTTCAATCCGAATGTACACTTCGGCGTAACGACTTATAGCGACAAGTTTCCTTATGCGACGGCGTTTTTAATTTCGTTCGCAACAGAGGTTCAAACCTCCGAATCAGACCTTATACGCATGGCTTTCGCTGATTCAACACTGAAGAATATGGAGAAGTACAGCGATAACATGCGAAACTGGTCTATGCGGATGGATCATTTGGCTGTTAAGTACATTACAGACAATTCGGACATTGCTAGAAAGAATGATGCACAGGCAAGGTTTGATTATGTTGATCAGTCTTTTACTTCTAAGAGGTATGGACAAGAGAGGTACTTAAAGACCCTTAACGAGGCCCTAGAAGCGCAAGGGATAGCACACCTACCCCTGACTATGGGAAAGAAGTTCCTATGCGACAAGGTGGGCCTAAACACGGTAATGCGGTATAATAGAGATATCATTTCATATGCAGAAATATTTACTGGAGAATATTCAGTAACTTACAATCAAGAGATAGAATGGAGATAGAAATGGGTAGTTCAAACGGATCATTTGGCGGTAACGATAAGGAAACTGCTGTCCAAATTATGACAGCGATGATTAATGACATGAATCGTCAACTAGGCAAGCAAAACGGTGGTATGGACGATGAGCAGTTGGAAAAGTATATTAACGATCAGCAGATGCAGTTAAACTATGTAAACGGCCTATTGTTCGATACACTTAAAAACGCAGGGTTTATCAAAGATTAGTTATAATTATCCCAATGGCTAAATACCAAGAAGAGGCATGGCTTAGGGATCAATACTTAAAGCAGTCCAAGAGCGTCACACAGATAAGCGAAGAGTGTGGCGTTTCTAGGTCTGTCATCATTTCCTATTTGGACAAATATGGTATATATCGTCCATTACCAAAAGATATACACCCTAAGCGTTGGTAGGATGTATTACCAAGGAAACGTACTTATGGTCTATAGATCTTATTGTTTCGACTAATTGACCAGTATGGCATTTAATTATGGTTTGTCGGTTTGTTCCTATATCGAATAATAGGGTTACTTTTCTATCATTGCCATAAACGTCAAAGAGCAACTCGTTGAGTTTGTCCCCCGAATTATTCCAATCTGGATGTACGGATAGAAAAATACATGTATCTTGAGCGTGATCTGAAATAATTTTTATTTGCTGCTCGTCCCAATGGAAATTTATCATTCCACCAAAGAAAAAATCTTGATTTCGGTGAGATATCAAACCACTAAGCAGCCAAGATGATAAAATTGCAGATACTTGTGGTAATATTCTCACATTATGAGACTGTTCTAGTGCTTTATTCAAAATATCAAACCCTGGATCGCAAATTGCAGCATATCCATCATCTGATAGTAACGAAACGTTACTTTTATTGTCCAAATACTCTAATACTGCTTCTGGAGTTATATTTACCATAGATATTAGATCGCCTCTATAGTCAATCCCCGCATTTTTTAGAAAAACCTCTGCATCTTCTTTGCTTTCACAGGCTATAAGGGCTGAATTCTTTAATGCAGACATGACAGATGGAGCATTATCGTCCAAATTGTCCCTATTTATACCAATTACGTATAAAATACCACTCATTTAGACTTGTGATCTGCTTCTGCCTTACATGTACAGCCATCGCAACAGGTTTCTGAAAATATTTTTACAGCGAGGCTTTCCATCTCTGGCTTATAGAGTGAACTTTCAAAGTAGAACTCTTCATCCCAGGCATTTTCTAGGTTATCTAGTATTCCCATACCGTCCATTATAGCATAATCTGAAAAAATTTATAAAACCAGTTTTGCTAAAATCTGAATATTTTGTGGAGATGTACGATACATGATTTAGAAAAGATACACCAGAAAATATAGTGTGCACATAATCTGGTGATCTATCAATGAGTACTACACCCTGCATAAACTTTTGCAGTGGTACCCACCTTAGTTAAATTTTGTTAACGATGATTCTATGAGCCATTTCTGAGATAGCAATAAACGATAATAGAATGATAAAAATAGTAAGCATGTTAGTTATTCTCCTTAGTAATGCATAGACATTTGTTAATTGTAATTGTGTTACCCTGCATAGTAACGATTGCTAGTGTAGAACATTCATCACATAGAAATAACATTGGTGTATTCATTTAATTACCTCCTAAAATAAAACATGTAATAACTGCAATAGCAACACCAATAAAGGCACCTATTGGACCCATGTAGTCGTATTCATCTAATAGGTCTATCATGTATGTGAAAGGGTTAGTCATGTTATTCACACTCCCCACATGGGCACTGTGGGAATTCTCTATCTTGCTTAATCTTGTTAGCAAGAGCCTCTACCTTCTTGTAGGTATCAGCACTAGCACCTCTAAAAGAGATGAGATGACCATCAGCCATCATTTGAGCAGCAACCATAATGCGTTGCTCTAAATCTAGGTGTCCGTACTTAGCAGACTTAATTGTATTTTTATCTAGTGTAGTCATTTTAACTACCTTTCTTTTATTGAGACTTTCTCAATTTCTTATAAGATAATACTAGCATAGACTACCCCAAAAGTCAAGTCCTACCACGGCGTGTCGTATGTGATTTGAGTCACATGCCCCGCCCCCTGTGGCGTACATCACATGTGTGCTACATCACAATGTCCGATTTACCCCTTTTATACCCTCGTATTTGTCAGACCCCCCTGCTATACTTACTAGTATAAAGAAAGTTAAATAAAGGTTATTTAACGAAAAAAGAAAGGTGGTCAATAAATGACTACACTAACAATTAACGAAGTATGTAAAACACATACCCCTAATAAATCTGCTATCTCTAATCATGGAGATGACCAATTCACATTCTGTGAAGTTTGTGAAAATAACATTGAACGTTGGTATGATGATACTGACCCAGAAAGACTACCTATGTGGTCTGATTGGAAGGTGTCTAAGTGATAGACTTCGTAAAAAACTTAGAATTAGAAAACTATCTTGATGAACCTCAAGATGAGTTAGTAAATAAATTAGATGAATTAATAAAGAAAGGTGGTTACACTAAATGAGTAACTCTACATTTGAAAGAGCGAAAGGTTTCGCTACAGTATCAGACTACCCTAGAGGTCTAATGAACCTCTGCCCATGTGGGCAGGTAGTGTTAGCCCCTGCTAACTACCATGAAGGTTTCCCTTGGTGGGATAACCCTAATAAGTGTAAAGAACTATTTGAGGAGTTAAATAAATGAGTACCTATGTACCAATCAACTCTGTATGTGGTGCAGTATCTACCACAATAGACATCTATGATCTAGAGTTAAATACTCATGGCGTTATCTGTTGCGATAACTGTAAGTCAATTATTCTATGCCGTGAAGCATGGGACTACCTATATGCATTGGAGAAAAACTAACATGAGTTTTTATCAAACCTTTTTTGAAAGTGGTAACGCACTATTTTGGTTTTCTCTAAGTTGTTTTATTTATGGATTTTATTTATTTGTAAAAAGTTAAAAAAATGGGGCGGGCCCCATGTGGTGTAAATCACATAGAAAATGTCCGTTTTGTCCGTGTCTAAATTTGACTTTTCCAGATTTATCTGCTAGTATTCTACTATAACAATTAAATAGTGACAAAAAAGGTAATGAGCCTTAGCAAATAAATGTGACTAGTATCACAGTGAGCCTAAGCGAATAAGTGCCCAATTTGTCAGACCCCCATGATAAGATAGTCTTATCAATTAAACGAAAGGATGACATCCATGTCATACACTGTAAAACTAGAAACCTTTAATGGTTCTGTAAAGTCAATTCAACTCCCTTCAAAAGGTGCAGTTGCTCAATTCGTATCACAATACCCTAACACTCTCCCTGTTGGTGTATCTGTAAAAATCGCTTGCGATACTCTCGGAATTAGTGGCACACTTCGTGGCACTTCAACACTTACTTACTCAAACTAAAAGAATAGGAAAACTAAAAAAATGGTAGAAATTAAACACTCTCTAAACTTCGTTACAGAATTCGATGAAACACACCCTGTCGCAAAACAGGCCCTTGCTATCCCTCACTCAGAGTTAGTTGCTATGCTTGAAGGAATGCTAAAAGAATTGTTAGTGCCTGCACTACTTCCAACAATTGAGGACATCAACAAAAACGGGTCCTATGCAATTCTAAAGGTGGTTGCATAATGATGACACGAAAAGACTATGTAGAAACTGCAAGCATTCTAAATAAGTTTATCGATAGAATTGAATCACATGAATTCACTGATTTAGTTTTTGAATTTAGTGAATGGTTTGCTTCGGATAATCCTAGATTTGATGAACAAAGATTTTTTGATGCGTGCATGAAAGATTCTGCACTAGTATAAAAATAAAATCCTGAGCAAGATCTAAAACTGCTCCCTAAAAATTTGGGGCGGCGTGTCGTCCACAGGTTTATCCACAGGGTTTACGTGTGATATTAATCACTCATATTTTGTCCCATATTTTGAGATTTTGGCGTTTTCAATTTGATTTTGTCAGCCCCATGGTGTAGGCTTAGATATATAAACAAAAAGAAAGAGGTGACACTATGTCAGCCAATGTATATACTATCAAAGACCTACTTGTAGGAACTAACTACTACTCACGCACTTTGCAAGGTGAGATTATCTCAGCAGAGGAACACCCTCATGCAGTTTGGTATGAAGGTTGCGATACCTATCTTGTAGAGGTAGCCCCTAATAGTGGCTACAAGACTACTTATCGCACAGTAGCAGTAAAGGTAGGTGCATAAGTAATGGGATATGTAGAGATTTTCCGAATTGACAATGAGGGTGCAGGTTGGATAGACTTATCCCAAGCAACCTCAGATGAACTATTTAACCTCGAAGTTGGATTACTTAATGAGGGTGCGTTATTTACTACTAAGGAGGCAGAATAATGGAATACCTATACTCAGTAACTTGTACCTATGATAATGAAAGAACCCCTAAGTGGATTGGTCGTTTTGATAATGCACTAGATGCAGTTGATACCTACAATAAGTTTGTAGATTGGGGATTGGCTAACGAATACTCAACAGTTAATCTCTCAGAGCCTTCAGGCAAAATGCACACTAAGGTATTTTATCGTAATGGGAAAGTAGGAGGTAAGTAATGCCTACCTATGATTTTATTTGCTCAATTACTATCGAGGCAGATAGTGAAGAAGATGCAACACGTTGGTTTGACTATAACACAAAAGACTTAGATATTTATGTATCAGAAATAGAGGTAAAATAATATGGGTTCAGTAACAGCAATAGGTTTGGCAGATAGTGTCCTTGACCTAGAGACACAATTACTCTATCACTTGAAGGGTAATCACTATCCTCCAGTCCCCTCAGAAATGGTAGCCCCTTGCATCGAAGCAATTGACGCAGCCTATGATGAAGATTTTGATCGTATGATTGACATGCCAATGGTTGGTGAGTTTCAGATAACCTATAAGGGTAGCACGCAAGCACCAGCATGGGCTATCATCGAGCAACACCACTTGGATTTTTTTATCAACCCAGTAGATGAAGATGAGGAATAAAAATGTCTGATACAATGATGAGCATGGAACTTATACACGCAGATAATTTAACACCAGACCAGTTAATGGAAGAAGATTTAATTCAGTTTGGTGATAGCATCGTTGAAGTGGTTGCAGTTGAGTCAGACTCTACTGGAGATATTTATTTTATTCAGTATGAAGATGACTTTGGTGATAAAGACGTTGCAGAGTTTAAGTATGATGAGTTAATTAAACTCTATGTGTATGTAGAACAAGAAGAATAATTTTTATGCACTTCCCCGTATAAAAATTCAGGGCGGGGCAAAATGTCCGAATTGAGTAGAAACTCCTGATTAAGCAGAGTTGTATTTTTTCCCATTTTCTGGTAAGATTATTTTATGAAAAAAACAGTTGAGGAATTACGCAGGCTTATGGAATTACGCCGTAGCAATGCAGCCTCTGCTGTTCCAAATAAAAAGAAATACAAAAGAACTAGACAAAGCACTAGAAAAATGCTAGACTTGTCTAAAGAACAATAAGGAGACCCCCTAAATGGCAAATATGTATGAAGATGAAATGTTCGATGAGTACTACTCAACGACATGCCCACAATGTCAAGAAAATGCAGTTGACGCATATGAAGAAAAATGCACACACTGTTTACTTGAAGAAATGTCTGCACACTACAATGAAGACATCGCACTAGAAATGAGCCTAGGCCTTGACTACTAATACACTTAAACTAAAAAGATCTAATGATAGAAAGGTGGCTAACCTTGTCACAAAAAACGGAAAGCAAGCAGCAATTGCTAACACATTCGGGCTACCTGCAGGAAAAGCCTATTCATGTCCTGGTGCAACGTCTGTCTGTGAGACTGTTTGCTATGCAGGCAAATTGGAAAAACTATTCAAGGGAGTAAAGACTAACTTACTTCATAACTGGGACCTACTTAAGGACGCAGATCTGCAGACCATGTACACTCTACTTTCAGAAATGATTGCAGAGTTTAAAACTGATTGCGTAAAGAAAGACGCACCAATGCTATTTCGCATTCACTGGGACGGAGATTTCTTTAACGATGACTATACACAGGCATGGCGTATGGTTATCGAAGAGCAACCTGATATCCAATTTTGGGTATATACACGTGTTAAGTCTGCAGCACTCATCCTAAAAGACATTCCTAACTTGTCACTTTATTTTAGTACTGATAGCGAAAACGTTAAAGTAGGTGTTGATCTAAAAATTAATAGTGGTGTGCGTCTTGCATATCTTGCTAAGAATTTTGCTATTGGTCAAGCAGACATGAAAGAAATAATGGGTAAGCCTGGTGCTAAGTGTCCTGAGAATAATAAACAAATTCCACTTATTAGCAATGCAGGTTCGGCTTGCGTTTCGTGTTCACTTTGTGTATACTCTAAAGCAGACATAGTATTTTCTGCAACTAAGAAATGAGTTACTAATTAATAACGTTCAGTGGTTCCTATTTATAATGTGGTTTCTAATCATGTTATATATTAGGGGCTGACCTGATCCCCTGCAAAAAACGGGGCGGGGGCAAAACTTTGATTTGTCAAGTTACGACACGCACAGATTAAGTGGGGTTTATCACACTCCAAAATGTCATTTCGATTGGTATTTTTGACATTTTTCGGCTATACTTAATACATACCCAAAAGAAAGGAAAGCCCCACATGACACTATCAGGATACACTTATCAGGTTGGTGACCTATTTACAACAAGCAAGACAGGCATTACAGGTCGAATTGCTGGTTTTACACCAATGTCTAATAAGGTAACTAGAGTTAATTTGGTTTTGGCAAATGGCTCACGTCGTTTCGCTATGGTCAAGACAAGCAAGTAATCTCATTATTTGAGAAATGTCAGAAATGTTTTGACATTATTTAGCAGAAATGCTACACTTAATACATAAAGCAAAACCCCTAACAGAAAGAAGGAAATCATGTCAGTAGCAACAAACACATACAAAGTCGGAGACCTCTACACATCACAGAAGTCAAAGGTGACAGGCGTTATTCAGGAAATCGTACCTGCAAAGAACGGCACATCAGTTCGTGTGAAGTTAGATGTCAATGGTTCATCACGCTGGACAACTTGGACAGCAAAGTAAATTGACAAAAATCTCCTGAGCATGAGATAATTAAACTGCTCAACACAAACCCCCAAACTAACAGAAAAGGAAACAGACCCACATGGCAAGAGGAAAAGCAATCTCAGTAAAAATCCCTACTCAGCGAGTAATCAAGGCACTAGAAACTAAGTTAGCAGAGTTAGAAACTAATTGGGCTAATCAGGAAAAGAACGAAGCAAAGTATCAGAAGGCTTTTGAGGCATACAAGAAGGAACTTATTGACTATGCAGTAGCAAACATCAAGAAGGCAACTAACTTCCGTAGTTCTTATCGTTCTTGGAATAACAATCTCAACATTGACTTTGATTTGGCAGTATCAGAAAAGGAACTACCAAAAGAGCCTGTTCGTGATTTTGAGCAACTACACCTACACACATACAATGAGCAGAAAGAGGAAATGTCAAACGCAATTCGTATCCTCAAGATGACAGATGAGGAAGTAGTTAATACTTCAACATACAACGCAGTTGCTCGTTATCTCTAAATAATTTATCTCTGCTAAGCCCTACGCCATGATGTGTAGGTATGC
>JACCDO011502939.1_pt1 | contig 32950 bp, 42 predicted proteins | sample 7446101 | NCBI WGS metagenome assembly JACCDO01 (sample SAMN15323440, study PRJNA562643) | freshwater metagenome | isolation source: river surface water | place: USA:Blue River Watershed | collected 2017-08-16 | reverse complement strand
TTGCCGATGCGTATGTAAATACTTGCCAACGTCCTGCCGTAAGGGTGTCCAGAGGAGAAGAAGCCGCTTCAAAATCTCCGCCTGCAGTGGTAGCTACTGTGCGCTGTGTGAAGGTTCTAACTTCCCCAATATACCCCGCACTAATAGTAGCACCTGTAGTCAACCCTGGCGCTTGCCCAGCCTTATAGAGCCCACTAGAGCCATCAGTACCGGCCAGTCCAAACCCAACCGGTGACCCCGCAGAGTAATCTGCGACTCTCTCAATTGTTAGGGTATTGTAATAATTGTTATTACTAGTCCACGTTCCGGCAGGAGATTCATAATTAAGATAGTAATCTGTCCCAGATGTGAATGTTATAGTATCCTCAAATATTTCAGACACGTATGTAGCGGTCGCATCGAAAGATGCTGCGGACACAACGGTACCCGATATAGAACCGGTTCTAATACTGATATAGTGAGCACCGCCATCGTTAATATTGACACATGCCTTTACCCTGTATTTACCCGTAGCCGGAAACGTGATTTTTCCAGTGGTATAATCATAGGATAGCCCACTTTCGCTATAATCTAGCGTTGAATACGGCAACTTAGCATTTGTACCTCCCGCAACAGAACTAGATGAGGGCATTAAGTAACGGCAACGTGCGTTTTGGGATGTGATGCGGTCATTTATTAGATTAACCGTACCTGAGCCGGACCATTCTGCGATGGGGACTATACACTCTGAGTTGAAGTATAAGTCGCCGCCTGTGGCAACAATAGAAGATGCATTCAGTGCCGTTGTTGGGTTTGTTGCAGAGCTTGTATCATCAGCCCCGAACGTGAAATAGGTCAGTCCTGGAGTGGCTTGTATAATACCTTGCTTGAGTGTTGAACCCGCACTTGCGTTAGTCGTCCACTTACCAACAACTGCTGCTGTGGAGCTACCTCCAACCGCTGCTATTGTTCCATAGGGAAGTGATATACGTGCTTCAGATGCGGCTGTTGTTCCTGCCCTAACACGTCCGCTGATGTGCATGTTGGAGCCAACTCGCCTGTACTGCATGTAGCTAGTGCCGAGTGTACCAAAGCTGGAGTTAGGGGAAGATGGAGTGAAGTTTACTGCATCACTCACAGCCGCGCCTTGCACGATGGTGCCTGGGCCGACTACCACGTCACTGATAACAATACCGGCATCTGTGGCCATGTCCGTAGTTGCGCGAATTACCAAGCTTAATGTTGCGGTACTGCCTGAGTCAAAGCTAGTAGTGAACACCCCGTCAACTGCCGGAATGTTAGTAGTAATAGGAGTATGCAGCGCGGTAGTTCTATCAGCCTGAGTTGTGATGATCACAGCTAAGTCTGAGGCTACATAGCTTCCTGTCTGCTTTTGTGACCATTCAATCTTAAGCTTCTTGTTGAGATCAATATCGTCAAGTGTAAAGTCGTAGTATACATAATCGGCAGTAGATTGGGTGTTGGCGTCCGCGGTGATTTTTAGACCTGATACCGTTGTGTATTCGCGCGGTAGATCTCCAGCCGTTTTTGTAACAACTATATCTAAATCACCAACATTAGCCCAACCAGTAGGTACCGCGGCTGCTGCATCATCAATACCACTAGGATTAGTAATATATGTTTTTTCTCCAGACCCGCCCGCACCCGAACCAACCTGAGTAGTTACTCCAGCGGAATTTGTGGTATATAGTTTATTATCTGATTTAGCAAATAATGTAAGACCAGATCCGGGAGTAGATACAGATGATTCTGCTAAAATACGTAGACCTGAATCTACTATACCTGCGTCTAGAGTCTTGTTAGTCAGAGTATCAGTCGTCGCCTTACCAACCAGAGTGTCTGTACCGTTGGGAACGGTCATAGTGCCGGAAGTGTTTAAGGTAAGTGTACCAGATCCGCTGACTAAGTTAGTGGCAGTGTTGCCTGACAAGGTTTTACCAGTTAAAGTTTGTGTAGCTGTTAGAGTAACTACCTCGTCTTCCGCGCCACTCGCACCGAGCTTAAACTTACTAGTTAGGGCAGAGTCATATTGAATTGTAGCTAAAGTAGACGCACCTGTACCCTCAATCGTCAAGCCTGCGCCTGCCGCCGTTGCGTTAGAACCGCCTTTATTAACTTTGATATTCGCGTCTTCTACATCTAAAGTAGCGGTATTGATAGTGGTAGTAGTACCATTAACAGTTAAATTACCTTCAACGGTCACATCACCGTCTCCGGTAACTGTAAACTTATTTGTACCTGATCCGTTTTGGACTTCTAGTACATTGTCTGAGTCCGCTGCGGACCCTCGTTTAATTGTGACAGCACCTCGAGTAGAATCAGTAATAATTTCAGGATCTACTGAGTTATCATATGTGTTTTGCATAGAACTAACAGATTGACCAGCGGCACCTACAACAGTTTCACCTAGTCTAGATGCTTGTAATATACGTGCCGTCGCACTGTTATTTAATGCAGTACAACCTTTTGTTATTGATATTGTTGCTAATAATACTGCGTTGCCTGTAACAGATGGATTTATTACAAATGATTCTGTTGGTAAACCTTGAACAGCTGCTGTTAAGGAAGTATATATTGTTTGACCATACGCAATACGTAGTAAACCAGAAGGAAACAAATATAATCGCATATTAGTAGCTTGGTTCGAGCTACCTGGGATCGCGGTAACAGTTCCAGCTACATCATAATTACCTGGAGATACAGTAGTAGTTGAGCTTCCAGCAGACCCTACTGCCTGGGTAATATGGGTGAATGTAATAGGACTAGCCGCGCTATAAGATAAAATATGCGGGCTTGTAGGAGTAGTAAAATTATATCCAAACGCAAATATTGAACCAGACGATCTATTTAAGGATAGATTTGCGCCGTTTGCGGACATTAAATTGCCGCTGGCATTAAACATCCCTAGTCCGGCTGCTAAATCTGATAGTGAGGATAATAAATTTTGTGATGGTAATGCTCTAACAGATGTAGTGTTGATTATACCTGAGTTGGCTGAGACAATACCTAAATATATATGCGACCGACGCAGAGCAGCAGTAGGCGCAGTAGTAGTAATATACGCCGCCCCTGCATTATCTATATAAACATGAGAAACACCGTCCGCTGTAGCAGGACTATTACCAGTTAGTGCAGACCATGATAGATCATAATAATCATTTCCAGCCCAATCTACAATATGTCCCTCTCCTGACCCGATGGTAAATGTAGTCCCTCCACCCGTAATTGTGAACCCACTAAATGTAGTACATCCGGTAGACGCCTGTTCAAATACTTCTTTACCTAGATCAAACTGTTTAGTCGTAGTAGAAAATACAGTTATATCCCCGAACAAACCTACATCTGTAGCCCCTAATATACCCGATGTAACAATATTACCACTAGCATCGATAGTAACTGGTCTACTGATCAATTTCTTAGAGCCGTTACTTACAACTACTTGATCAGCCGTAAGGCTGGTATCTGTATAACCTGCTGCGGTGACTTCACCACTATCATTGATTGTGGCACCACTATTTTGAAGCTGTTCTCCAGTGGTTCCGTTCCACCGTACAACAGCGTTATCTGTACTTGAACCAGGGCCGGTAGTCACACCGGCAGGTGCTCCCGAAGGAGGCGATTTAAATTCTGACATGATTTCACCCCCTTAGATGGTCTTAGCCATGACGTAAACATTTAAAGTTCCAGAACCAGAAGTTCTGTCATAAAAAAGTCTTATTTTCTTGTATGGTATCAGGGACATATTGAGGAGGTGAGTGTCCGCCGCTCCAGCCGCTGTAGGAGTAGCATCAAAGGCCAAGTTAGACCAGTTACTTTCGTCAATAGTTCCTTGTACATAGAAATTACCAGTGGGTGTACCGGTAAATATAAGTTGTAACCCTACATTATCACTGTACGTTACGTCAACAGAATCGGAGGTAACGTCACTAGACATATCCCCGTCTACCAATAAATGATAAGGTTTAATGATGTTTTTAAGAGCCATAAAAGAATCTCCTTGATAGGTTCGCCCTTGTACGGGCTAGATTAAACAGGTGCACCAAGCGCCTGCATATCTGATGTATTGGACTGAGCTAGATTAGGGGCCTTAGAGCCCTCAGGACGGCCTGGGCCGTTGTTTTGGTAGTTCCCTTGCCAAGCCATTACGTCTTGGAATGAGAGGACTGGAACCCCCGCCAAGGCGCTCAGACCGGCCATTTGCCAGCCAGAGATAGCGGAGTATTCATTTGCATATAAGTAATCAATCGAGGCCAGGATATATTGGGTCAACAAGGCTAATATAAACTCAGGGTAAACATCTCGCATAGCGGTAGCTTCCACATGAGTTATACAGCCAGCATCTAAGAGGTCAAATACCTTAGTAATATCATCCAGTATATTAACCGACCACAAGAACTTGGCTTTTTCTGAGTCTGAGGCAGGTAACTCCTGAGCTATTAACCCCCCGCTCATACGAAGGGCGGGTTGGTTGTCATAAAGCCATGATCTGATATCCATATATTTAGCAATGAAATCAGTATGGTATTCTTCAGGAATAACTGACAAGTTGGGGTTAGCTATTAAAGGGTTGTCTAACCCTGCGAGTAGATTATCATAATCTGGCATAGTATACTTAGGTTTAGGGGGCTGGCTAGGCTTTTTAAGAGACACCCATTGCTTAGCGCGTGCTTTAATAGTTTGTTCAAACTTCTCCGCAGCTACTAAGTCGGATTGGGTGACCTTGATTTTAGACATGCCGAAATAAGCACTAATCCCTAATGTACCAGCCAAATACTCACTTTGTAGGCTCATTTTTTACTCCCTCGTACCATAATGGGGTATTGGACCCAGATGCTCCGCGCATAGATTCTAAGTATTCACGGCGAAACTTATGTACTTGCGCTAAATCCATTTTCTGTTGTTCTGGCCCTCGTAATACCGTATTATCAGATGGTAAATAGGTTTGTATAAAAGTCGCATATTCAGACTCTGCAATTGACGCACCTGAATCAAGTCGTAGTTTATCAACCATAGCCTTACGTAAAGCACGATTATACAATACTAAAGAGGGTTGGTTTGCTGATGCTCTAGTAGACATACTGTCAAACCTAGCCATCCAGGCCGCTACTTCAGCGGGGCCTTTTATAACCCCAAAGTCGCGCATCTCATTTAACAATGATTTTTTATAGTTTGCAAATTCATCTGTGTTCGCGATGCCGGTTTTTTCTAACTCTTCCATATCTTTAATGGCAGGGGCTGAATTTAAGAATGCTTTATATTCTTTAGATTGACCCTCGTTCATTGGTTGCCCATCTGATTTAATAAATCGACGTGGGTCATGAGCAATAGTCTTAGTATCAAATATATCTAATCTATTTGTAGTACGGGCATCGTATTCTTTTTCCATCTCAAAGCGGTCTTTATTGGCTTTTAGTGATAAAGCGGCCCTAGCCTGTTCTGCCTTAATCTGAGCAGATGGTACATTAGTCTTAGCACTAATTACGGCTAGTTGTTTATCTAATTGGTCATACGCCGCCATTTTACTAGCCATTAGATTCTCATATTGCACTTTAATAGCTTGCTGAGATTGGACAGAATATTGTTGGGCTGCATTTAATTGAGATTCAAAAGCCTTAAACTTTAGATCTTGTTGTTTATTATAGTCGTCAATTCCTGATTGCAGTACTGACATAGCTACGTTTTGGCCACCTACATGAGCCTGACCTAATGCACCAAGACCAACAGCTAGCCCTAAAATGACTTTATCTCCGGTGCTTTTACTACCCCAGAAACTGTTCCACGGTTGTTCAGCGAACTGTTGGCGAAGTTGGTTGATTGTTTGTCTATTCTCTTCGGCGTCTTTTTGGGCTTGAATAAATAAATTCTCAGCCTTAGAAGCGTATTCATTTGCTTTGATAAGTCTTTGAGCATCAATTATAGTTTTGTCTTCAGCTATTTGCATGTCAATCTTAGCCTGCTCTTGCATAGCCGCATCTTGATCACTTATAGCTTGTTTAACTTCCTGTAGGGCTTGTTTTGACCCAGCAGTGGGGGTCTTTTGTTCAGTGGTTGTTTCCCCTACCTTAGTTTTTACAGTCTGGTCTCCCATACTCAATACGGCAGGCCCCTGATCAATCTGAGGTACGGGGTTTGCGGGCAGTTGTTCACCAGTATGTATATCAGTAGGAAACTGGGCACCGGCCATATTTTGTATTTGTTCAACAGTAGAACTGTTAAAAGGATCTAGTATGTCCGCTGCATTGGCATAGTCTTCTGATACAGTAATTTCCGGGTTGGCTAATCCAACTGGTAGACCTACGTCAATAGGCCCTTGAACCGCCCCAAATTGTTGGGGGACTGGTATTTGAATAGCTTCCACTTCTTTGTCAACAGGTTGCATCAAAGCGTCTTCTGGAATTTGGTTTAAATTATCTAGAATATCATTAGCCATTTTTATCTCCTACCGCGCATATTAAATGCATTCCCATATGTTTGATTAAACTGAGTCTTTTTCTGAGGAGCGGTATCTGTTAGTCGATATGGTCCTTGTTGCCCACTCTCGTCTACTGGCATGGCCATACTAGTTGCTGCTCCCGCTGCTGCGCCTCCTGCTGGGCCCCCCATCATTGAACCAGCTACTGTGGCCGCTGCTGGTACTAACGTCTTCCAGAGATCAGCGTTTCCGCCGCCACCTTGACCTTGTTTAGCTCTTAAACCTCGGTCGTATATATTACCATAGAACCCCTCAGTGTCAGAAAGTAATCCGCCCTGAATAGCGGCTGTAGCAGCCTTATCGGCAGAAGCGAGACGAGCATTAGCTTCAGATACACCAATATCTTGACCCCGGTCAGTTTGGGACCCGGCCCGTCCTTGTGCCAATAGCTGGGCTAGAGCGGCCTGGGCCTGTTGTTGTTCTTGTAATCGGGCCATTCCTGACTCGGCGGCCAGGTTACCCATTAGACTAGAACCCGCCAAGGCTGCGGTACGTCCTGCAAGGGCGGGATTGGCCCCTGTAGCCGCTCTAATCGCGCCTAAGGACTTCTGTAAGGCGGTGTTTCCGGCCTGCTGGAATTGCATTTGTGCTAGACTCTGACCTTCTCCTCTAGAACGGGCCTCAAGATCACTTACAAGCCCCTTCTGCTTTTCCATCCAAAATGGGTCTACTGTAGGAGCTGAGACGGTAGGTATAGCTCTACCAGCGGTCTGTTCAAGAGCTGACCGGCCAGTATTACGCTCCCCCTCATACCGCGCGGACAGGGCAGCCGCCTCGGCGTCAGCATTAGGATTACCTTTGGCTTGTTTAGCCTCTTTATTTTGACGGGTGATACTCTTGGCGGCTACACCTGCTCCACCAGCTAATCCACCTATAGCCACATCCTCGAGTTTGGTCTTTTTAGCAGTGTTTGCTATCTTACCTATTGTTCCACCTACTTTAGGTCCTTTTAATTTCAATCCCATATATCACCTCAATTATTATTAGGTCCTGAATATTGTTTATACAACGTGGGTTTAACACCTATTTCAGCAGTCATGCCGTTGATTGTAGCAGGCGAATCTGTATAAACCCGTATTTTAAAAGCCGAACATTTTTGGATAGGTACAGATAACTTGATAGGACTATTCGCTGTTATATTATCAGTATCTAATGTCCAAGTATATACAGAAGTGTCATTATAGTCTACAAACAAATCAATAATAAGGTTACTATTAGAAGTTAGATCCATATCTAGTAGTATATTATACAATCTTTGATACCCTTGCTGAGAACCTAATCTCGTCCAAGGCGACATATATTGACAAAATTCAGTATCTCCGCTTTCTGTAGTAACATAATTACTAGTCGTAATAGCAATGTCTCCATTATAATCTAATACGTCGGAAGCACTACTACCTAAAGATGTTAGCCTACTAAACCATTGATTTTGTGTATAGTCGTATATCCACAATAAATATCTAGTTACTGCGTCTATATCTCCTACTTCTGTGGTATTAAATAAGAAACTGACTTCACCTTTAGTCTCGTCTAGATGTGCCCCAATAACATTACCTTCCCTAGATTCAAACGGACCATCTCCAATATAGACTAGTTCTTGATTTCTAAGAATTAAGTAGAACCCCTTGCCTGAGTGAAATATCAAACCTTTGGGGGTTAGTATTAAACTTCTAGCATCCTTGCACCCTACTCCATTAAACCTGATTTCTGGGATGCTTACTGAACCCCCCTCACCAGTATTACCTGCTGGATCTCCGTATATAGTAAATATTTGATCCTCTGTAAAGGCGTATAATACCCCGTCCATAGATTCTATGGCCACTAAATTATTTAAGGCTTGAGAAATATTGATTTCAAGTCCTGTTCTAAATGCAGGAGATTCTCCTGCTTGTATAGGCCCTGTATACACAATAGTTCTAGGATTTTCAGCGGTTAATGCTGCGACTCTACCGCGCCACATACAAAAAGAGCGTGGACTAGCAACGGTCTGAACAGGCAATTCTCCACTATTGGATCCTAGCGGTCGTGAATAATTTAAAGTATAGCCGCTATCAGTTATTAAAGTTGTTGAACTATAGACACTAAGCATATAGTAAAAAACACTTCCATTAGCATCTGTTCTATATATATTAGTTTGACAAGGGTTAGCTGTGTCATTATATTTAGTAAAAATACGTTGACTTGAGTGAACATATATTTCTGCAGATTTGTATGTGGCATCTGTAGTAATTTTAGCTGGTAATGATTCTACGCGCATTATATTACCATAATAATCTCTCCATACTCTCTCTAGAATATATTGATACGTCACACTAGCTGTTAAACTACCTCCAGATTTAGCTCTAATTAGTGAATATTGTCCTGGCCATAATGTATTCGGTCCTATACCTAGAGGGTCTAGATTATATATCAAGTTTGTACAAATTAGTTTAGCTGTATTTGTATTGAACGTCTTGAATGCCGAATACGCTGCAGTATTATAAGTAAATAAATTCACGGCTCCATAATAAGCAGAATAAAACTGCTCAGCATACGGTCCTGCTCCACCGCCAGAGAATCCAACCCAAGCTGACGAGGAATACTCCCCTATTTTAGCGTTAACTATGTAGAATTTATTATTATAGATAGATACATTAGAGTTAGTAAATCTGCTACTATATGTCTCTGCAATATTTGTTGGATAGGCTGTATTAGGACACCAGGTTGTTACTATTTCTGGTTTAGTCATACTAGTAGACAATGGTAAGACTACTAATGCATATGTTATATACCCCATTCTGCCTATGTCTACACAAGGAGCGTACAGTGTGTCATTATGTATAAAAGGTTTTCCACTCATCATAAAATTATCATAACTACTACTGTTATGAAGAGTAGTTACACTACTAAACGATACTGACCATACTGAAAAATGGGAGTATGTTCTAAGATTACCACCAGAATGTGTATAATTAACTGGACATAGCGCCCCGGCCATATATATAACATTAGCCTGAGTTGGGTGATTAACTAACCCAAATCCCCCTTTTATACTAGTTACACCTACACTAGAGGTAGGTGTTTGGGTTGATTGTATAACTAAAGATGTATTATAATATTTTAACGCATGCGATGTAGTACCAGATAATAAATACCCAACAGCTACATAACTAGACGTTCTAATTATATCAAAATCAACGGGGGTACCTGCATATACTGTAACTGGAGAAATAGATTCCGTTATTGTAGTACCGGATATAGTAAATTTACTAACAACTAAATTAGGTCCAGATGCTATTCTGGCCACCCACCAAGCAGAATCTGTACTAGAATAAATTACACGTCCAGATGTGAACGCTGTGGCCGCTGGGACAGTTAAAGCAGTGACCGTACCAGAACTATTAACTGTTTTAGCCTCTAAATTATAAGATCCATTTATAATCCATAAATATACTAAATCTGTTGTAGGACCAGAAGTAGCACATAAAACATCTGTTGTTGATATAACTCCGCCGGTTAGTTTATTACCTTCTAAATCTAAAAATTGATAACCTGTGGTATATGTTCCAGTATTGTCTAGATATACCCAATATAAGAATATTTTAGTACTTAATAATACCGTACCTGTTTGAATTATTTCGCTTTGAGCAGGCGAAGACACTAGTGTTTGCTCGCCTATTCCTGGTAATGATGCGGCAAATGTCTGAGAGTTACCAGCAGTTTGAGGTAATATAACTGACCCTATAGCTGTTGTGGATTGTAAAATAATCTTATCATCTAATTGTTTACCAGCAATAATACCATTAGTAGGTGATAGAGCAGCATTAGAAAAAGTTTCTGTAGAACTTAAAGATCCTGGATAAGTGAATCTAAGATTTTGTAATTGCTCATTTTTATTAGGGGTATTACTACCTTCTGCATTTCTAGTATCCACTCCAGCGACTAGTGGTAGGTCTACTAGTTGTTTATCTAGTGCCATATGTACCTCAAAATATGTACAGGTCCACAGTCACAGCAGACCCGGCAATTAAAGTTAAATACTTAGTATCATCTGTTTGAGTTGATTCATAGGGTACGACACTACTTGATCTACTAATAACAAACCAACCTTGCCAAGAACGGCCTAACTTGTGTTGGATTTCAGTAGCTGTAGTCCCTACGTCTACATCTCGTAAAATGATAAAATCAAGTATCGGATTACGTTCTAAAGGTCTGACAAAATCAGCTATTGCGTTAATAACTGCCTGTAGTTCCGGGGCAGTCTGAGCAATTTTTCTAAATGCCTTAATCATTTGGCCAGTCTCCTAATCTAGTAATCTGAGCCACATTAGTAATACGTTCTGGCTGGTCAGAGTTACGATTAGTAGACATTGTTATTATACGTTGTTCGATAGCTGCTTTTTGACGCTCTAGGGCTGAAGTGTCTTGTTCTTGTTTGGTTAAGGCTTTAATAGCTGCATAAACAACTATAAACTCGTCCCATCCAAACTTACTTAGTGTTGTAGATATAGTATCGGAACCACTAGACAGTTCAGTAACAGAAGGTACATACCATACTCGGTAGGTTCCCTCAGCCTTATCAGCTGGGGTTACATGAATACTATCTAAAATCAGTCTATACCGTCTAGAGGGGTCATTACCTTGAGAGGATGTTAGGTATACCCCTGGTCTGTTCCTGTCTTGGAAGCTAAACAGAGGTACATTTATGTAATCCGTAGATGTTAATTGATAATCAACTCCACGTAATTTATAAAAGGTTGCGGGTAGACTAGCTGAACTGTTGCCAGCAGTTATGGAAACTGTGGAAGTAGTTGTAAAATAGTCTTCATTTGCGGATACTACGATATCGTAAAGCTCTTTTAAGCCATTATTGATCAAGTTAGTCCATTCGGACGAGGAGATGAAAGCGCTGCCCACCAAATCGGCGGCTTGTTTAGCGCGGTCTGTAAGATTGGTAAGGGTAACGGCCATGATAATACTCCATAAAAAGTAGGGGAGGGCTCCCGCCCATCCCCAGTATCCTTATTCTTCTGATTCTGATTCGTTTTCTTCGTTCTCTAATAAGGCAAATAAGTTACGAAGACTTGCTACGACCGCTTTAGGGTCGTTAGCCTGTATCCCAGATAGCAGTTTCTGGGCGGCGGTCTCTAGACCTGTTTGTAGGTGCTCCTTCATATTAAATTCAGGAGGCCCTGGTTCGCCCATTTCTTGGACGTAACCAGGTTTGCCTACGGATGCACCAGGCTTAGGTTTCCATGAGAGCATCATAAGTGCTCCTTATACCGAAGTATTCTTCAGTGCAAGCGTTACATAAAGGGTTGATCCACTGGGTGGGTCAGTCGCGATTAAGGTAGTGGTACTAGAGTTAGTAGGAGCCAAAGTCCAAACATCTAACGTCTTAGCGCCGTCAACGTCTTCCGCCTTAACCTGGCATACAGTATGCTGGCTGATAGAGGCGTGTAACAATTGACATTCCATACCAACAAGGCTGGTATATTTGTTAGACAAGGTGATTTGGTACAAACCAGCACTTGTTCTAGTAACAGAAGCTATGCCAAGACTGGCAGCAGCATTCAAGGTAGGGGCACCAGAGGCACCGATAGCGATCTTAGCATGAACCATCTTGAGTTCGCGTTGGCGAGACTGAGTGGTCCAGAACATTGCGTTAGCCATAAATACTCCACGGGGCTCACCGCCCCAACAGCATGAAGAGGGGGAGAAATTCCCCCTCAATTAAAATTACAATGCAACCCGGATGTTAAATCCCGGAGCGCGGCAGCCCACCTGCCCGTAGAAGCCGTAACGAACTTCAACGCCGTCGCTAGAAGCTTGGCGGAGCATTTGGAGACCGTCAGTATCGATTACGCGGATAGCCTTACCAAGGGTATAGAGCTTCCAGGTATTCAATTGAAGACCCCATGCCACGTCAGACTGGCAGTTTTGGTCGGGAACAACGTTGATTGGGCCGCGTGGTCCGTTGATTTGGATACCGCGGAAGCCGACTTCAGCGTTAGCTTTCAGGTCAACGTACTGAACCTTAGCGCCCAAAGCCTTTTGGAGTTCGCTGTAGGTGTCGTAGTTAACGAAGTAGTGGTCGATTTTAGCACCTTCACGAGCAGCGCGGGCAGCGCCTTCGATCAGAGCTTCTTCGATTGGAAGTGCAGAACCGTCATAGCGGTTACCGCCCAAACGGACAGTGTCAGAAGTACGGTCAACGCCGAAGAAAGTAGTAGCACTTGGAGCAGAGGTAGGAACCCATGCTTGAAGGCCGCTAACTTTAGCGCCGCGGTCACCGTTAACGAACAAGTAGTCGTTAGCAGCGATCGTACCAGACGAGGTATAGGCCTCGTCCAGGGTGATTGTACCAGCAGAACGGTCAACAGCAGTGATCAAAGCTGTAGATACGCCTGTGTCGTAAAGACGAGCCGATCCACCGCTTTCAGCAGAGTGGATAACGATTTGCTGACCAACTTCGAAGTTTGTAACGTCGTTTGGCTCAAGCAAAGTGATGACTGTGTCAGAAGCTTCAGTAGGTTCTGCGCTGACTTGGCCGATAGCACCGCTACCAGAGCGGTACATAGCGATTGCTAAAGAGCGAGTAAGAGCGTTGATTGCACCGTCTATCTCTGTGGTCGCCGCTTCCATGAACGCGTTAGCGTTGCCTTTAGAAGCTTCAAGAGTTTCGTTGTCGATAGTAGCTACTGCGTAGTCTTTTACGCGAGTAAGAACAAAGTCTTCAACTTTAGAAGAAGAAGAAGCGCCGCGTGTTTGAGCGGTCGAGAAAGTGGCAGATCGGCCTTGTGGGTTGCCGTAAAGGATGGGTATAGGAAGGTTCTTACCCCCGAAACTTTCCATTTTTGGGATAAGTGCCAGTAATGGGTTCACTTTTTGTTATCGTGCAGCTTTTTATCTGCACTTCTATCTATTCCTAGATAGGTCAGCATACGTCATCGCCCGTTCTGGGCGTCGGGTACTCGTGGGAGCGTTATATTCCGTTTCTTACGTGTTAAATTATCCTTGGCCCATAAAGGCCGGATATTAGTATAATGACACGCTAGCGCGTACTGCTCTGGGTCTGTTAAATCAAAATTACAAAGTCCGATAATATGATCCAAGTGCCAGCCTCGCAGACCGTGGTTTTCCCAGGTCATTCCAGGTAGAAATTGCGATTCAATATGTAGTTTAAATTGTTCGAGTGTACACCCCAGCGCCGCTATAGGACTACCCGAACGGGCGCCCACCAACTTATTAAGCCGGGTGCGTAATGCGTGCGCTAATTTAATTGTCGGTCGTGTCTGACGACGAATTATACACTGTTTGTTTAATTTTTCTACATTATCTTTCGCCCATTGGCGCTTATACTTTTTAATCTTTTCATTATCCTTAGCATAATTCTCCATATATTCACGCCTATGCGCAGATATATTCCTATGCTTACGACAATGCCCGTGGGTATTATCTGAACGTAATTTTTTATTACAGATTAAGCAGTGCAACGGGTTCAGCTCCTATGCGTTACGGTGAGCTAGTGATATTATTCACTACTTTACCTCGGCGTTATCCGGTCTGGACTTTCACCGATTTTACCCAATTATGCACCTGCAACTTCCGTTCCAGGGGGACTACCATTTAATCCTTGTAGCAAAGATTCATTACCATGTCATCTGTATAGTGGGCTTTCACGTTATGTTATCGCGCGGTATTTAATCCGCGCTTCTTACACTTATTTTGTACATGTAAGAGCAGACTATCGTATCCCTAATGGGTTGTCTCATTTAGTCGTTCACGGTGCCGAAGCTTCCGCCCTGTCACCCGCTACCGGGCTTCCAAGTCAATTAGAGACAATTTAAACAGCACTGACTAGTCTAAATAACTAAAAGTATTGCCAAGGTAAGATTTCATTGGGTGTTTGTCTGATAATACGTCTCGAATGCGCTGGGGGTTTAGTCCTAGTGCTTCTCCGGCGTCTGATTTACACCTAAATATCTGACCTGACTGATGATGTAGAAATGGGCGGCCAAGGATGCGGGCGCGGGTTTTAGCCCCTTCCGCCATAGCTTGGGTGTGTTCTACCGAATACTTACCGCGAGGGGTTCGTTTTCGATCTTTAGCACCTTGTTTAATATTCTCAATTACCTCTGGCCGTTGTTCTTTCCTACCAGCGTTCCAGGGGGTAAAGGATAATTTTCCGCCTTCTTGGACGTTGTATTTTGGTTTATATTTTGCAATATAATGTTTTTCAGCTGCACATAAATCTGATTGATTGTAATAAATCGAATGGATTGACCATACAAACTTATCAGCACCATGTTTACGTATTGCAGCCCCTAATACTGCGCCTCTGCCTAAACGAGCTTCTGAGAGGTGCTTACCTCTACGTTGTGCTAGGCTTAAGACTGTCTGTCCAATATACACCAATGTATCGTCGCGATGTACGACGTACAAAATCATGGGTTTATCGCTAATGCGTACCATTTTATTACCTCTTAGTTATTGACCTCCAACTTTATGCTGCATCGAACGAGGTCATGTCAAGAGCCATATCGGCGTCTCCTTAAAAAAGTTTAGTATTATTTCCATTTAATTAGTTTAGCTGCTTCTGCAAGAGATTCTTCATACGATAATTTCTTAGGTGCAATACTATGGGAACTTGAAACAGTGCTTCCGGTAAGTGTCGGGCTTATCTCTTTCGGCTTGTCTTGACTTTGGAATAACGAACTGATCTTACGTGTTCCTGTAGCTTTTTGTACCTGCTCGTATAGAAAACTCTCTACTTGCTCGGCGGCGGTTTTGAGATCAAGTTCTTCTTGATGCTCTCTATAATGATCAACCATCAAATCAAATACCATATCTACACTATCAAACGCGTTAATTAGCTCAAATGCGTCTTTATCTGAAGTAACTAGTGCCTTGATATCGCCTTTGATTTGGGAAGTTGCCTGTGCTTGTTTTTCAGCTTCACGCTCCTTGCGCATAGCTTCTATATCTTTCTGTAAAGACGAATACTTCTCGTCTTGTGGTGCTGCCGGATCCGGTAACTCATCTGGACTAGCGCCCAACAACTCTCTCAACTTACTGCGGTCGGACTTCCAAAACTGGGAAAGTTCGTCCTTCTTGATAAGTCCTTGTTGTTCTTTCTTGAACTGCTCCATTTTCTGTTGCAGTTCTCGTTCCCTGCGGGCTATGGCCACTAGTCTAGAATCTAGACTTGGGTCATTTGATACCGCTGGCTTCTGGGCTTCTGGTTGTGGTGCTACTGGACTGCTCGGCGTTTCTATGCTCATATTAACTCCTATTGTTGAGCAAAGGGTAACATATCAGACTGTGGAGGAGCTTCTGGAGTGGCCATAGGGGCCATTGGGGTTCCAGTTACGTCCACAGGAGGGGCAGGTATCATTGACTTCACGACCTCTGCCCATCTGGTTAACATATCGATCTTGGCGTCCTCTACGTTGTGTAGACGGGCCTCTATAATTCGTTTCTGGGCGGTTAGGCGGGCCTCCTCAAGGTCCATTTCTGGTTCTGGGCTCATCCATACCCCATCATCTAGTATACTATCTATCATCTTGTTAGTAAGGTCTGTACTTGACAACTCTTTATTCATTGTCGAGTCAATATCAGGGAAGTCAACAAGCTTGCGACCCTCTTCCATAGATATCCAACCAGCCTGAACCAATTCCTGGACCTTCTGAAGGCGACCAGCGGGTTGAGTAGGTAGGATATTCGCGGCGAAGCACCGGAGTATATACTTGTCTTTATCCATGTTAACATCAGACCATTTAACAGAATCCATAAACCCCTTACCAGCGATCTTGACCGTAGGGTTGATTTTCTGGTTCTTGTACATATCAGCAGTCATATCCACACAGATTTCTGCACAAGCTAAAAAGAACTCTTCCCACCTCTGCCCAACTACCTGGAATCGTTCAGATTCGATGTCTTGATATTCTCTAAGTGCCACAGCTGACTCAAGCCCGGCTGGTTTCTGAGAAGTTGCAGAAAGCTGGCTAATTCCTGTCTGTTCATAAGCTGAAGCAATGAGCCACCTAAGATGTTCGTAGATTTCAGAGGACATGGCAGACGGTGTATAAAATTTGGGCTCCGTACCAGTATATTTGACCACTGACCCGATTTCGTTATTGATATGGGACGCAGACACAACTGAACCATTCGCGATCCACACCCTGGGCACTGCCACAAGGTGTTGGGCAAGTTGAATGTTTCGAAGTAGTCGGTTGATTTCAAGCTGAGTTCCGTACAGTTCTTCGGCAAGACCCATGCCCCAGAATCCAGCGACACGAGGGGTCCAGTGCCAGAAAACGAACGGGAAGTAGTCTTTAGCATATTCTTCATGAAAGAGAGTAGCCGATTCAATACTGATTGCATGAAAACCATCTGTAGCATTTTTAGCCGATGGTAAATGCCAGCTTTCATATACTTTAACCAGGTCAGGGGTTGTGGTTTGTCCTGGCAAAGAAGTGAATGCCAGAGGGGCCTCTAGAATCTCTTTTTTGAACTTAGGGAACTGTTCAATTAGAACATCCCGGCTTACATATTTACGCTGATGTAATTGGCGAGGTTGGCCGTATAGTGCTTCCCCATCGTCAGTTAACAGTTCGTCACACAAAACTTTTTCACAATTAACCATACCCTTGTCAGCATCTATATAGAACTTTAGGGCTCCGGTACCAAAGATGCCGCCGTCTCTAAAGACTGACGCGGCCTTTGAATATAATTTCATGGCATCAAATGAGCCATCTGTAAACTGAGTTAATTTCTTCGCTCTAGTCTGTTGCTTGTAGCTTCCATCGTCCGTTAGGAACAGCGGTCGTGGGCGAGACTTACCAATCTTGGAAGTCGCAGTATCTATACAAGACTTAACCACGTTGACTGCCGGTGAGTCCTTGAGACCAATGGCACTTAGGGAGCCGGTATTAACACCGTTAAAGAACCCCATAGGGTTCTGGTTCTGATATAACCTAGCGAACTGGAGCCACTGTAGGCGTCGTCCTGACTGGTTTTGTTCAATGTTCCGCAGGTATCCAAATATGTGTTTAAAGATCTCTTTCGGGGGCTCAACCCACCAGCGTGGATTGCCGGACTGTTCCACAGTCGTCTTATTATAATATATGACTGGAATATCTGACATTTAACGCCTCATAGGTTAGCGGTTTCAGTAAATAATAATGCGTCTAGATCTTGTGGTCGTTCTATGATAAGGGGCTTGGGCTCCGGTTCTGGTGTAAGAGTCGGTTGCAGGGGCCCCGAAAATTTGACAGTAGCGAACTCGGTAGACACTTCAATAGCGCCGCGCTTCCGTAATTCGTCAACTAAGTTTAGAAATCCATCCATTCTGTATCTCCTTTTTTCACTTTCTCTATTTGTTGTCCCTGGTCTGTCCACCAATCGTCTATATGGTCTTCAGTAGACTTTACAGGAGGTTTGGGTTGCGCGGTGTAGTTATATGACCAGCGCCACATATACAATGCTGCATCGGCTGCATGGTTATCACATTTAGCGTGTTCAACCCAGTTATTCTTTTTACGTTGAGCATCGTCCCAGACTAACGTGGACCACTCTTCTGTCAAAGCTTCACATCCTGGCAGAAGTTTGATCTTACCTGTCTGGAGGTCGGTGTTCATAAGTTCGATAAAGTCTCGTTTGTGTGCTTTTTCTGTGCTAATAATTGGAAGCTGGTAGCGAGCTTTAATCTCCTCTACAGCCTGTTTGGCTGCACCGTCTATGACTACCTGACCAATGTTATACCGCTGGGTGAGGTTATTTATCGTCTCAGCAACATCAGTCAAAAGCATCTTACGTTCTTTTAATACCAATCTTATATACAAATGGGGATCATAGAACGAATAAGCACCAAGTACAAATGCCGTGGCGTCCTCATAACCTAAGTCAACCCCTAGAACATGTTGATACATATGGGTAAGGGGTAGTGCAGCAGTTGAGTTTTTAATCGGGTCGTACTTGTATACCAATGCTGATAGATCGACACTCCATTCACCCAGATAGTGTTGCTTGAACCGGGGAGTATTTTCAACTCCAGGTTGGGCATTTTTAAGGAAATCTATCTCCTCGGCCCATTGCTCACGTATGTGTGGGTTGTCATGTGCTGTCCATTTGTGTACAGCCCATCCGGCCTCTTTGCCGGTCGTAATATCAAAGAATAAGGAATTAGTATAGTTAGATGGAGTACCTATCATGGCAATCGTACCGCGATAGTCAGCTACAGCGGGCTTTAAAATTCCATATACCAGTTCCCGAAGGTCAATATTTGTATACATAGAACTTTCATCGATGATTACCAACTTGAATTTCTGACCCAAGAGTTTCAACATCTCAGCTTCATCAGAGTCAGCACCTACTAAGTATAATACAGACCCGTTGGGGAAGTTCATTGAAAGTTCAGTTTTATTGAATGTAGCACCCAGTTTGTATCTACGATTGATAACACTGAGTACATCTTTTATGTAGATCTTTTTGATTGAATCTCTGGTCAAACCAATAATTACCACAGATACGTTGGGGGTCTCTATACATGTTTTACATGCATATTCACCCATGCCGTATGACTTACCTGCTCGACGAGTACATAGAGCAGCCTTTAGCCTAGACTCATCATTTATGAAGGCGGTCTGTTGATCAAAGCTTGTTAGGAGCCACGGTATTTGGTTTAACTTTCGCTTTTTGAGCTCTCGTAATATTGCTTGGGCTTGGTTGTGGTTCATGTTGCCCCTCTAGTGGAGTATACCAACAGGTATTGAATAATGTCACCATTGTAAATTTACCAGTTAATGGATAAGTGATTTTTATGGCAAAGTCTTGTAACTCTATGTCATAATGTTCACTTCTAACTGATGTTACTAATGGTGATCGTTTATCTGGGTTAGCTGTTGGTAATTGGACAGGCTGAAAAAATTGACAAGCTTCAAGTTTCATAATTACCCCGGGAATGGATTAAATAAGTGTCTAAACTTAGCCGATAACTGTTCCCATCCTGGGCAACTGTAAGACGCTTGCAGGGTCTTCTTGTACAGGGATGGATGTAGGGCCTCCATTAACTTTCTACCTAACCCCATCTTACGATATGGGTGCTTGATATATATGAAGTGGGTCAACTTGTCTGGTGAACCTACCACGTAACCAAACAAGTGGTCGGGGTGTTCAGAATTACATATAACCAAAGTACGAGAGGAGGAAAGAAACGACTCCATTAACTTGGTTTGTTCTGGGAAGTATATTTCGTTAATCACGTTTTCAAAGCGTTTGTTAGACCGCTGCGATCTTAAAAACGAATTTAGTATGAAGTTTAAATCAGATGGGTCCGCTTTTCTTACTACGGCTTGCATGTTTATCTCCGTTATCCATGTAATCTGTTAACAACTCGGAAGGAGTAGATACCCGCTTCCATTGCCACGCAAAGGGCCTCTTCAACCGCTGGGTTGAGTTTCTCGGATATCCCCGAGATACCCCATACTGCGTGAGCTATTTCGTGTATTAGCACCCTGCGCATTTGGTCAACAGGTAGGGTGTTATCAACTGTAATTGTGCGATTATTCAAATCCATTTGACCTTGGCAATCGTCCATATCATCAGGATGTAAATATTTTATCTTAAATTTCTCACCTAGTACAACAACTGTACGAGGTCGCGTTCTCTTAATGCTCATTTTGGACCTCAGTATGATTGGCCTTGGGACATTTGGAAACAACTTATTGAATTTGCAGACTTTATACAAATTATACCGGCAGGCAATCCACAACCAGTTACAATTTCATTACCCATCTGAATCTTAGCACATTGTGCTTCCATATCAGCTACTTCTGGCTCTTTAAATTCTTTAGTAACACATCCTGTTAATAATAACATAGAAAGACTTAATAATTTTAGCATGTTATCCTCAATGTTCGGAGTCATCTATTAAAGCCTGTTCAGCCTGTTTAGCCAGGGTGTCCAGTTCCTCATCTGTTAATGTACCAGGGTTAAACCCTCGTAATGATTCACGTTGGTCTCTAGCTACTACTGCTAATGTTTTAGCATAGTTTTGTATAATAATTGCACTAGCTGAGGCGACCTGTTCTTGGGTTAGTAGTTGGTCTAGATGTCTGTCAATCAAAGCTAGAGCTTTTTGTTGTAACTTACCAGCATCGTAGTATGTGCTCATATTATCTCCTATTATATATAAATATTAACAATATTGTAGAATATTATATTTAACAGTATATAAGATTTAGTAGTATAAAGAAGTATATATTAACAGAATCTAAGAATATTGTAGTATCTAGTATATTGTTATTATTATATATTATAAAGAAGTTATTATTTACTAGGTTTGAGGGTTTTCACCTAATCCACCCCAATCGTGTTTAACACCTTGGAATGTTTGGTTAAATTGTAGAAACACTACCGGAACCGCGTAACCTCGTAAAACAACTCCTATATTCAATGGTTTTAAGTTTTTCCTTGCCAACCCTCAAGTTTTCGTAGTACAACCCGATAAGAGTTCTTAGAGAGGCAAGGTGAGTAAGAAAATAATCCTCTCCCCATAAGACCACATTTACACCATTATAAGGAACCATAAAATGTACTGGGACGAAAAAAAATTAACAGATTTAGCGGCGAGGATAACTACCGAATTTCCTTACCCTCTTGGTCGGGCGCGATTAAAGACCCTCAAATCTGCCAAGTTCGTTTTAATGTCCCAGGACAAAAAGGCGTGGCGTCAGTACCTGATCGGCCATAAAGCCTATCTAATTCTATTTGACACAATGTTAACAGGATGCCGCCATGCTGCTAAATGGTTACTGCCGGACGACCCTCAAAAGGCACATGCCTTATATCTTCACTATCGAAAGAGAAAATGGCATTATAATCAGGATGTTGTAAATGATCCAGTCTGTGAGTACCGAGAAGCTATGCGATCTCCAAATTATTCTCCTTTGGATATCCCCACGGAATTTCCTCGTAGAGCAGAGGAGAAATATGAAAAACTAAAGCATGTACCCGATTATGTTCACCTTCCTGCTGATGACCGGCCACCTGCACCTGTCCGCCACCTGACTGCCGAAGAATATTATGCAGTCCGGGCTAAAGAAATTTCTGATCGTGCCGATAAGAGTATTGTAACTGGCAATAACGCCACTAAAAAGGTAATTATATGATAAGGAGAGATGTTGTGAAATTTATTCAAGATTTAGAAAATGGTAGCATTCCTATGTACACCCTTCCAGCCCCTCAGAATATCGAGGTCAAGTTTCCTCGGTACGATGGTCCCCTGGCTGGCCCAGTTAAGACGCTTACCCCAGAAGAGTATTTTGAGGCTAAGAAGCGCGAAGCCGCTCAGGGTAATATCAAGGTAGCCCCCACCCGTTAAAAATCGATTGGTGGCCCGATTTAGGCCCTTTAAATCGATATGGAGATTGTATGATAGGCAAGCGTAGATTGAGTCCGTCTAAGGCGGGTTGGATGGTTGGTGATAAGGTGGATTGCACCTACCCTAAATCCTGTCTTCGGTACACAGTCTGGGAGCGCCGGTATGAGAAGGAGTCTGATATAGACCCCCTATACACAGCTATGGGGGCGATAGACGAGGAACGACTGACTACTATTTTAACACGAGATAAGATACCATTCAAACGGGAGGTGGAAATAGACCATCCAATAGCCGGGTCTATAGTCAAAATCCAAGGGCGGTTGGATTTTTTAATTGAGACAGTAGAGCCCAGAATTATAGAAAAAAAATCAGTGATTTCACCAACTCGGACTAAAAGTATAGTGATAAATGGAAATATAGACCCGTCACACTTAGCCCAGATCCTTACGTACATGGCAGTGTCCAAGATCGGCAAGGGTACGATTCATGTAACAGCCTGGTCCTGGAGTCAGTTTCTGGACGCTCTAGTGGCTACTGGTGACCGCGAGTTCCAAATTGAATTGTCTCCCACAGGTGAAATAGCTGTTGACGGCAAACCGTATCCAGGGCATATTCGACAAATACAGCAGTGGTTCAGATCAGCCGCTACTGCAATGGAAAATGCTGAGACTGAGTTACCCAATCGCCCGGTATTTAAACAAGGCTGGCAAAACCCATGCAACAAGTGCCCTCTAAAGGACGCTTGTGCACAATACGATGTAAATAAGAATGTCCAGATGTTTTGGCAGGAAACACAATCAATAGAACCTGAGTCGGGTCCTAAAGCAAATATACCGACTCCTAAACAATCGAAAGGTAAGAAAAATGAGTTCAATCAAGTTTCAAACAGCATCAACCCCAGCAATGACAGCGGAAGAATTTCAGACAAAGCGGGAATCGTCGGGCGGGAAGTACATTCGCGAGCCGGGGACCTATTCGCTGATGGTGACGGGGATTGAAGTAAAGGGCAACAATCAATTTGATCACGATTGGGTTGATTTAGTTATGGCACTTCAAAATAGTGAAGGCCAATCAGTTACACATTTCGTGTCAATTCCTACTACTGCTCGTAATTCGTTTATGTTCGGAAGTAAGAAGTCTTTGATTGAGTATACCAAGTTGGAAAAATTACTACTTGGTTTTGGTATTAAGTTGGAATATAGTACTGCGATCAACCAAATCGCACAACTATTCGACAATCCCGCCGAGACATTTATAGGCAAGCAAGTGACTATCCGACTAGGTTATTCATCTAATTATATTAAGTACGCAGGTAAAGATAACGGCGTAACTCAATATGTAATATTAGACAAAACTGGTGCCGAAGTAGTACCTCTTAAATTTGCAGGATATGAAGCTGCTGAACAGTACGCTAAAGAAAACAGTATCAAACTACAGGGTTTTATACGGGCTTTAGAAGTAATACCAGGAGAAGTGGCTACTATATCATTAGTAGCATCAGATAGTTCACTCCCTTTCTAATTGCGATTACAGGGGGGTCTAATAAGACCCTCCTATTTTTGAGGGATATATGTACTACGTAGAATATGCACTACAACCTAATCAGAGATCGGGAGTAATGATACCAATATCTGCATTGCCCGATTTATATAATCGCCCAGACGCCGGTTATTGCTCTTACTACTGGTTTACTAAAGAGGCAGCAGATGAAATTCGATCTAGGAAACATTCTGGTGGATTGGCTAGTTATTCTGTTTTCACTAAGTATCTTGTGGTGGATATTGATAGGGAACACGATTTAGCCGCCGCTACTAAAGATATGGAAACATATTCTGCTGAACTTCAGGCAGAAGGAATAAAACATTCAGTATGGGTATCTGGGGGTAAAGGATACCATATTTATATACACTGCGAACCTATGGAGGGAAATCATGTCCCATACTCCCAACTCAAATGGGTCGAATCACGTTCTTGGAAAGTGGACAAATCTCTCTATCAACATGGACGGCTGCTTAGTAATCCCGGTAGAAAATCTACAAAGACCGGAGTCCGTAAACACAAATTACGCGACCACGACGGTTCCTTATTACGAGTACCTGTTGTATACCCCCCATTACGTACAACCCCCGATGCCATTATTACAGATCGAGATAGACTCCGCCTCGCTTTCTTCCGACTCTCAAGAGTCCTGGAAACCGATCCAGATAGTAGACATACTACTATTTGGAGTCTCGCTGGTAATTGTGCTGAAGCTGGGATTAGTATTGATTTAACTTTACAACTTTTAACTTTGGTGAACTCACAATGGGAAAAACCGAAAGACCAAGAGGGCCTGGAAAGAGCAGTGAACCAGGCGTACGCCCAGACATCCCTGAAGGCGTGCAAGTAAATGCAGTCTGGACAGACTCATATTTCCGCAATCTAGTCCGAGGAGCACTACGTCGAATATATTTCCGCTTCCCAGGACGATTAGACGCCATGAAACGAGTACGAGTAGAGATATTAGGGAATACCAAGAGCGGCGAACCAAAGAAGAAACCAGATATTTGGTATAGATGTGAATTATGCTCGGTATTAGGTAAAGCGTCCGTAGGTAAGAATAACCCTAAGGGTCATAAACGAGTCTGGGTTGATCATGATCCGCCCCTAGTACCACTAGACGCTCCTCACATGACTTGGACAGAGTATGTAGAACGGTTATTTTGTACAGCAGATAAGTTACGGGTTCTGTGCGATGACTGTCATTATACAGTTACCCAACAACAAAACGCGATTAGAAGGGAGTTCAGGTATGCTGCTAGACGGGAAAAAGATAGCCCGCCCACATCAGATAGACCTGATCAGCCAGATCAAAACGGCCCTGACTCAGTATGACGTGGTGGGGATTAACGCCCCTCCTGGGTGGGGTAAGACATATTTAGCCCGCGCTATTCAATTATCATACACCAAGTCTGATATTATTGTATCTAGTAATCATTTAATGGATCAATTAACCCGCGACTATCCTGAACTCGCAGCAGTTAAAGGACGAAACAACTATGAGACCTCCAAAGACTACCAAACTGCCCGGAGACTTGCCGGGTACGCGCCGTATGCAGTATTTAACCCGTTGTCTGCTCTATTCACAGTCCCCAGAGAAACGCGCCAAGTTGAATGTACCATCGTGGATGAGGCACATACTCTTAGCGAACTATTACGTTCGGCGGCTTCCACTACTTTCGATACCAGTAAAACGGGTATTCCGAAGGACTGCCAAACGGAATATGATTTAGTATCTTGGGCACGTACTCGATTTAACGCCCTTCAGGGGCGTCTATTCTCTGGTGACGCTGCTCCCGCCTTTGTTAGTGAACTTGAAAAGGTAGGGGCAGTCTATTATTCAGTAGTTGGACATGAACGAGACTCTATTTTTAAATTATATAGAGGTATTAAAGTTATTAAGGGGCGTCGATTAGAGACCTTGTCAATAACCGCGCTTATCTGCCCCACCTCGATATTAAAACGCTTATTTGGTTCTGGAAAGGTTGTATTATTATCGGGGTCTCTTACCAGATCCGAAACTGAAACTCTGGCCGCTGGCAGATCCTTTACCTGGATCTCAGTACCGTACTTAGCACCTCCAGAACAGCGTCCAGTATATATACGGGCCGTAGATAAAGAATTACGCCGCGACATACCTACCCTGGCGGACCAGGTACGGCGGATCTATCTAGAGAATGGTCAGTTACCGACGTTAGTTCATACAACATATGCGGACCAGGAATTATTCGCCAAAGCCTTGGCAGACCTTAACCCCATAACAAACACGCCGAAAACGAAATTAAAAGCCGAACAAACCTTTCGCAAAAAGGGTGGCATATGGCTTGCAGCTGGTTGTTCTGAGGGAATTGATTTAGCACATGACGCCTGTAGGGTGGTAATTATACCAGTTCTTCAATTTCCTAATAAAGGAGAGTTGTATGTTCAAAAACGGTTGGGTATGGTTGGCGGCCAAAAGTGGTATGCTATTAAAACGCTTGAAAACACTATACAGAGACTGGGTAGAGGTATGCGAAATCATGATGATTATTGTAAACATTATGTTATCGATCCCTATTTCCCGCAACTCTGGGCCCAATACAAAGAAGAGTTCGAAGCCCTTAACATCATCTGGGGACAATAATGAAGATCAAATATAATTTTACTAAGTACACCACCCTGTTTATTAGTGACATGCATATACCGTATCAGCATCCAGATAGTATTGCCTTCTTGGCCGCTATCAAAAAGAAGTTTAAGCCAGACCTAGTAGTCAGTGTAGGAGATTTGGCCGATTTCCATAATATTAGCTTTCATAAGAGCGACCCCAAGCTGCCTAACGCCAATGACGAACTAATAGCACTGAAGAAAGGGGCCAAGGCGGTCGAAAAATTATTCCCCGAGATGTTTATTACCCTGGGGAACCACGACCAACTACCCGCCCGACGCCTATTTGACCAAGGTATACCAAGTAGTTTCCTTAAACCCTATAATGATCTATACGGCGTAGGAAAAGGTTGGCGTTTTATAGACGAACTTGTTATTAAGGATGGGGAGAACATTCTGTATGTCGCACATGGAATTGTTAAGGATGGTAAGAAATTGGCTGCACAGCGTGGGGTTAATGTTGTTCAAGGACACTATCATACGGAGTGTCGCGTTGATTATGTTAGCAATCCTCGTAACCTATTGTGGTCAATGCAAGTTGGCTGCCTTATTGACAAGCAGGCCCTAGCCTTCGCATATGACAAATTGAATCTAAACCGACCTATTATAGCCACTGGTTTAGTAATAAAAGGACAACCCTTAGTTATTCCGATGCAATTAAATGATGAGAGTCGCTGGACGGGGAAACTATGAAAATAATTAAGTTCGATTTGTTTGAGAGAATTTCTAATGGATGGAAACCAAACTGGGAAAAGTTTGTACGCTGGCTAAAGGAGCGGACTAGATTAGCCGATAAGGCTTTAGTTGAGGCCAACAAACGGTCAGAACGTAAAAAACATAATGATAAGGTACTCAGGCAATACGGCCTAGGTAAGAAAAACACAGATAACGATTACTGGAGGTAAACATGTTTGATTTTGACAGCGAAGTAACTACAACTCTTTCCGACAAGCTCCAACTCTTAGTAGCTGGTCCTTCCGGCGCTGGCAAGAGCCATTTACTTGGTACTCATCCAGGTAAGACCCTATACTTGACCTGTGGGGCCGAAATTCACGGCGTAGACGCAGCTAAGAAGTCTGCGGTTGATATCCGGGCTATACGCATTGACGCTACAAAGGATAAAAACCTTACAGCAGATGAGGCAATGGCCCGTCTAGAAGCTACCCTAGACCCAGCATCTATCAAGGCCGCAGGATTTAAATTTATCGTACTGGACGGCCTTACTGAATTGGAGAAACTCGTCCGTGGAACAACAAAATGGAAGAAGTTCTGTGAGACTAAGAATGGTGGACACGACAACTTTAAAGAAACGTCCGCTACCCTCGCACTTATTGACGGTATATTACATCGTTTGCGCAGTCTTCAGTTTGACCTGGGTATTGATATTGCTGTTACTTGTATACTTGACGTAACGGAGAAGAACGCCAAGACCGGAGAAATCGAGGCTGCTAAACCACGTCTTCAGACATACGGAGTGGCTGAGGCCGCTGTTCAACAATTTGGTGATATTGTAGTAATCGGTCAAATGTCTAAACCAGATGGTTCTACAGGTCGAGCCCTTCAGATGCATACAGAATTATCTAGAACTTCTGTAGACGGCGCGACTAAGGAAGTTAAAAAGATCTTTGGTATCACCCCACGCTTACAGGGTGTATCCCAGATACCCCCATTCATTAAAGCGGATTTAGGCGAAGTATTAAAACTAAAGGGGCGCTAATATGATAGTAGCGATCGACTTAGAAACAGTGAATGGTAAAGGTAAGTCAGACTTCCGTTGGTGGGCTCCTGGCTTTACAATTCAGTCGGTCGCCCTATCCTGGATGCAGGATGGTAAGATAGTATCATGGTTCGCACACCAGCCAGCAGAGATAGACGCTGTGGTTAAACGACTCCATGATAAGCAAATTAAGCTGGTAGTCCAGAATCTCGCATTTGAAAAGGGGGTTCTGGACACCCTTTACCCGCAATACCCCCTTAACTGGTACGCGGACACCATGCGTCTAGCCCAACTATGGGATAACGGCGGTGATTGGCGCGACCAGAAGTTTATAGGTGACGACCTGGACGAAGAGAACTCCCCTCAACTGGGGATTTCCCTTGAAGCTATTGCCTCCAGGATTCTCCAGCGAGATTTCCACCAGCACAAGAACCAGCGGGACGATTACTTACGGTCTGTAGGAGTCAAAAAGAATTTTGGTGGACATATACACTTGCTCCCGCCCGACATATTGAAGGAATACAACATTGCGGACACGATAGTCACCCTGGAACTGTATAATGAACTAGCCCCTAAACTACATCCAGTCTGGGAGAAGGACTGGCCTCTCTATTATAACCGTGTGCATCATATGAATGCGGCTTACCGGAGGGGTATTTTAATCGATACAGTCAAGTTAAGACGGGTAATTAAGGCGATTGACAAGGAAATCAGCACTATCGATGCTGAATTTCGCCAAAAATACTCAGAACAGATTAAAAAGTGGGCTTCAGACCGTGATTTGGACCCGAATACATTCAATATTACCTCCAATAAACAGCTTTCTGAGCTTTTTATTCAATATTTGGGCCTAAAACCTGGACATACGACCAAAAAAGGTGAAGAAGCAGTAAAAAATCGCGAACTTACCCTGGAAGAGGCTTGTTTAAAGTACCCTAGTCTAGCTTCCAAGCACTTAGGGGACTGGGGGGAGGCTGGATTACACCTAAAATTGCGTAAGAAGCGCATGTTGGTCCTATCTCAGGCTCTTTCTACCCTGGAAATGGCTAAAATGGGGGGAAAGAGAGCCCATCCTGAAGTGAAATCATCCGGTACAAGAACGAATCGAGTCTCAGGAGGTGCATATGAGTGATAGAATTGGTGATTTTTATAAGAAAGTGCGCAAAGGTAAGTCCCTAAATATCAATTTACCTGCAATGGCTAGGCGTGATGTTGCCTTTATGCAATGTTTTCAGTCCGACCCAGGTTATACTTTTGTATCGCAGGACGTTGTATCCCTAGAGCCCTCTGTTACCGCTCACTTTAGTCAGGATAAGAACTACCGTTGGGCGACCGTAGACGGTATAGGGAAGCCCCCACACCTCAAGGATGGGGTACTGATGATAGATGATATATATTTGATGACTGCCAGTGTTTTGCCCCCTACACGCGATCTTATCATGAACGCATGGAGTAACAATGGATTTGCAAACTGGGTTAATGATTCTGAGGCGGTTAAGAAGGCGCTTAAGGGCCCGAGGTCGTTTGCAAAGACTGCCGCGCTTGGTCTGGGATACGGGATGGGCGCTAAGAAGCTTCAGACCTCCTGCGCAGAGGCCGGTTTTCCTATCTCCTTCAAAGAGGCGAAAGCAGTCAAGGCTACATACTGGTCACTCTACAGTGGATTAAACAGATTCAAGGAAGTACTTGAGTTCAGAGTAGAGAAGGACGGTTTTGTAGTGAACCCATTCTGGTATCGTATCACTCCAGAACCACATAAGGCGTTCAATGCATATATCCAGTCTACTGCATCTGGAGTATTAGATCTTTACCTCGGTATCCTGATGGATAAATACCCGATGATGCAACTAGTCGGAATTATTCATGACGAGCTACTCTACCAGTGCCCAGATAATATGATTAAAGATTTGCCGACAATCACCGATAAGTGTTCTTGTGAGTTGAATAACACACTACAGTGGACAGTCCCCATACGTTTTGGTACAGTCACCTGTAAAACCTTCGAGGCGTTTAAATGAGACCATCTGACCGTATTGTACAACACATCCGTAAGATTGCTAAACGTGGTACTAATGCTAAGTTGCTAGAAGCCCTAAACAAGATATACCTAGCAGGTATGGAAGAGGGTATGAAAGCACTTAGTAACCAACTTAAGGAGAGACTTAATGATATCCAAGGCACTGATACTAGCATTGATAGTAACGGAGAGCGGGAAGAATCCAATAGCGAAGAGTCCACAGAACGCAGTGGGCTTGACGCAAATGACCTCGATAGCAGTGCAGGAAGTACAGAATCAGTATAATATCCAAGAAGAGGTCAATATATTTAGCCCGGAGGTAAATATTCGCTATGGGATACTCCTGTTGCACTACTACTATCAGCAGACAGGCTCAATCACCAAGGCCCTTATCTTATATAATTCGGGATATGCTGGCTTGGCTAGATATCGTGCTGGTGGGTTCTCCGCGCTTCCCGAAGAAACCCGGAAGTACATTCCTAAAGTTCTTGGGTTGGCTAGGGCTCACATTACTATGTTTGACCCCATCCTCCCCGAGTCCGAGCCAGGGGATTACATCGATACCGCCCTTTCCGATACCTATTATGACTTGTTCGGAACTAGAGCGGAATATCCGGGCGTCATATTCGAGCCCGTTGTGCAGTTGGTACGAGAGTAGTCATTTAAATGACCAACATGTTATAGCGGTTAAGTGCGCACAAGAATTGACAGAGTATTGGGTTATTAACCCCCATGATATAACCCCGGCTAAAGGTTTTTGCAGACTAGCCGATAGTATCTGTTATGAGGCCGGGGTAGCCTACAATGTGACGCATATAAGAGAAATAGGAGGTTACGGGTTATGTCAGATTTAACTAAGTGGAGTAAGGAAACTAAGGACGGGCACGAAGTCACCTGGCTCTCTAAGTTGGCCGACCGTCCGGGCTGGGCGGGGGTAGTAGACGGCTCCCTAGGGTGTATCTGGGACGAAAACGGGGTAGAGTTAGACGCAAGTGACGCGTTTGACGGGTATAACCTAGTGCTCGCCCCCACCATCGTAGATACTAAATATGTCAGACAATATAAACACCATTTAGGTAACATATTTAATAGTAAGGAAGACGCCTCTACTATAACTAGTGTTGTCCGGCTAATACGTCTGGATTTATTTAGTGACGGCAGTGTTATCGCTGAAGCGGAGGACAGTGATGATTGAGTTTAAATGTACCGAATCTGGTAGAGTTATTCATATATCCGCCCCGACAGATTCGACTATAGCTGATATGGTAGATCACTTTAAGAGCTTCTTACTAGCAGTAGGATACCACCCAGATAGTGTTAATGCTTATTTAGGAGAGGAAAATGACTAAAGAACAAATTGCCCAGACTATGATGGAATGGTATGACTTAGAAGTACAAGGTCTTTATGATCAAACTCTTAAGATAATACACCAATATACTAAAGATAGAGATATGGCAGTAGATTTAGTAGTATTAAAAGCAGCTGCGGTTATCTATTATTATACCAGGTCCAATGAATATGGGTTAGACCCCACTTGGTTAGGGTCCCTAGTTAGTGACTAACACATAAGGAGACTTATATGAGTGAGAAATATTATGTTGTATCTGAAAGTGAGTTAAGCGATTTTATATAGAAATGAGAAACTAAAAGAATATGGAGAACAGTATGAATGAGATATCATTACTAAAAAAATACAAAACTCGTGACGGTAAAGACGTGAGATTGCTCTGTACTGACGGACCTGGCGAGTATCCTGTAATCGGTATAGTAGACGGGCTATTCGGTGTTAATATCTGGTCAATGACAGGTGAATCTTATGTATTTCAAGGTGCATTTTTTGACCTCGTCGAAGTATCCAAGACCGTGCCCAAGACGTTCTACCGTAGAAAGTGGTTCTTGCATAGTGGGCGTAAATTTGCGGTCGAGGATTACAACTACTATCCATCCAAAGAACTCTTCGATAATGCATACGCGGTAAAAGAGCACGGAGGTACTTGGTCAGACGAATGGGAAACTATTACGGTGGAGGTGCCGGTATGAGAAAAGAAACTACTAAACAGAAAGCAGACAGGCTTGAGAATGAGGTCAAAAGACTGCGCGACTCTCTTAAGAGGCGGATATTTTACCAAGATAAAAGCGACCCAGACGAGTGGGTAGAGATTGAGTATGATGGTGATGACCTATACACAATAGACACCTCATACTCAAGTAATAGGTTACTATTGACTACATCTGAACTTAAACTTTTAAAGAAAGCTATCAGTAATCTCGGCAAGATTGAGATACCAGAGGGCAAGAGACATAAGCCCGCATTAAAAAGTAAGTTCTAATGGAGGTTCCCTGTGAACAAAGTAGATAAAGCCGCTGGACTAAAGATACTAGTGGGGTACTTGGTCATAATTGTAATGGTACTAGTTATGTACGGACTACTTAGTCTGTGCTCTAGGTATACCTCGCTGTTTCCTATTCTGTTGATAGGGCCCGGTAGTTTTCCGATAGCGGTAGTAATAGGTCATATATTATTAGGAGATTAAATAATGACTAAGTGGAAAGACACAACAGCGGGCGGCCATAAGATTCTGTGGCGAGAAGAGATTAAGGAAGGTGAGCGTAAGGGCTGCAGCTTTGGTAGAGTTGTTAGCGGCTCTAACTTTTATAGTGCTATATGGGATATAGAGGGCCGTGAAATAGATACATTACATTTCAGTCTAGTCCCAGCCGAGCCGGAGGTTGTGCATAGTGGTTGGATAAATGTCTATCTTAATACGACTAGCGGGCTGTTTAAATCCAAAAAATTTACAGCTACAGCCAGAGCATTAGGTTGCATTCGCATAGACTGGCTAGACAACGGCACATATACAGTCAGTAAGGAGGAAATATGACCCTTAAAGAAGTTATAGTGACTGGTAAACCCTTTAGACGCCCTTCTTGGGGGTTTGAAGAAGTAGATTGGTATACTCATATTATAGATAGTAAAAATACATATGGTAATTCAGATTCTATTACTGCAATAGCAGACAGCGGAGACCCGGACGACCAAGTACACCTAGATGTCGAGGATGTGCTAGCTGATGATTATATAATAAAGACTACGGAAGTAAGTGATAATATTGATAAAGATATAAGTATTTGATATGATTAACTATTAAAATTTATTACTTTTTAGTACGACGAGGGCGCGAGCCCGAGGAGTA
>JACCDO011881833.1_pt1 | contig 32976 bp, 53 predicted proteins | sample 7446101 | NCBI WGS metagenome assembly JACCDO01 (sample SAMN15323440, study PRJNA562643) | freshwater metagenome | isolation source: river surface water | place: USA:Blue River Watershed | collected 2017-08-16 | reverse complement strand
TAGCTTAACCTTTCTACTAATCTCAGAAATCTCCTGCTCTCTGTTGCCCGATTTTGACTTAGTGGTAATTAGCTGAAGGTAATCGATAACTATCAACTTAACGTCATGGCGTCTCTTCATGGTAATTGCCCTTGCTCTAATCTCATCTATAGTTGCACCTGGCTTGTCGTCAATAAAAACCGGAAGATCAGAAATCTTTTGAGCGGACTTAAAGTACCTTACAAGTTCATCCTCCGAAAGGTTACCAATTCTTGAGTTACACACCTGAGCCTCTATTGCTGCGAATTTCTTTGTTAACTCAACGCTACTCATCTCTAAGCTAAAAAACCCTACAGGGGTCTTGTCGTACTTTGCAAGTCTATAGGCAATATTAATCCCGAAGGTGGTTTTTCCCATTCCAGGTCTACCGGCCAAAACGGCCACTTGCTGATTTTTAAATCCTACAATAATCTTGTCTAAGTCTACGTACTTGCTCTTACATCCCGAGAAATCTCCTCTAAGCTCATTTTCCTGCTCTTTAATCAACTCAAGTAGCGATTGTGACAGTTGGATACCACCTACGTTAGATACTTCGTTAGAGAGGCTTAAAACCACCTCATTTGCGATTACCATGTTTTCGTCAAGATCGGTAGATAAATCATATAGGCTATCAATTAGCTTCGCTGACTTTTCAATACCTTGTCTTCTTTCATGTAGTTCAAGAAGTACGTGGCAGAAATACTCGAATGATGAGTAAGAACTTGCCGACTCCATAAGGCCCATTAGAAAAAAGTTACCTCCGATATTATCAAGGTTATCAGAATTTCTTAGATGGGTGGTTACAGACACTAAGTCGATTGGTTGGCTTTTAGAATAGAGGCTAACAAAAGCGTTAAATAAAGTTTGGTGTTCATTTCTGTAGAAACAATTTGCGTTAATAATGTTTATTGCGGTAACAAATACCTTTGGATTGTTTAGGATTATACCTAAAACCTGCTCCTCAATTTCAATGTTGTGTGGTTGAATGCGTGTCATTAGAATAATTGTGTTTGGTTTGTATTGGTTTTTTTAATTATACCCATTACGGTATCTAATATTGTTTTACCTGCTTCATAGTCAACGAGGTTTCTTGCGATTTTATCTATTCTCTGATCTCCTTTGTATTTATAGAAATCATATTCGTGAAATTCACACCATTGTTTAACCTCGTCCTTAGACTCCATACTTATTGATTTCCTTTCATTTAAATCCATTGGTAGTTTGAAATTTGTCCAATACAGGTGTCTACCTCTTTTTTGGGCCGGTATCAACGGATCGTAGTATGGTATAACATTCTCAACACAGTATTTACCATCAAAATAATGATCTAAGAATATTATTTCTTGGTATAGAGTCATATCAGGGAAAACTGGTTTATGATTAGACTTTTGACTTTTTCTGCTACCAAATGCCGCCCTCGAATGTGTTGGGCATGGAGGCGATGACCAAATAAAGTCAAATTCCTTGTAGTGATCAAGAAGGTATTGATGTGCATCTGCTATAACAACAGTATCGTTAGGGAATCTTTCCTGATACATACTTGCTAACTCAGGATCAAGCTCAACTGCTGTTATTTCATGATCATCACCCCATTTGTATCTATTGCCACCTAAACAGGCGTATAAATTTAAGATTCTCATTATGCTTTGATTTTTGGTTTTTGTGGTTCTTGTTTTGCCTTGTTAGCAAAGTTAATATATTTTTCGAAATTATCAGGCCTGAATAAAGTTGATGGTCTTAGGTACTGCTCGTAATCTGTTCCTTTCCATTTCTCATTCATTACGTCAATAACTCTTATAAAGTCTTCAAGCTTATACCCATCGTTAACTCTTCCTCCTATAAACTTTACCGTAGTTTGGTTAGTCTTCTTGAAGTCAGAATTTGTCACCTGATTTAAATGCTTCAAAACCTCCTCAACAATATTAGATTTAGTATTATTATATATATTATTATTATGTAGACATTTTTGTCGTGGGGGTACGTCATTTTTGTCGTGGGTGGTAGACATTTTTGTCGTGGGTTCTGAAATGATTTTTTCGGTCAATTTTATGAACCTTTTTGAGTTATCCAGTAGGTCTATTTTTACTGTTATATAACCCTCTTTTTCAAGTTCAGAAACAAGACGAGAAAGGCTCCTTTCAGAGCGATCTAAGACATCTCCGAGATGCTTATTAGTTACCGTACAAACACCATATCTATCGCAAAAATTAGCTATCAAACAAGCGAGTAATTTGGCCTGAGGTGATAGTTTTTTGTCGTAGAATATTGTTGCCGGTAAGGTGTAGTAATATCCTGTCATTTGATTTGGTTTTTTAATTTTGACGATTTAGCCATATTTACAATTAGCTCTCCTTATTATGTACTCTATAAGATACTCCCCATCTTAACCAACATATCATAATATAACAATACCAACCTCTTTCGTAATTAAAATATAATGCGGGTAGCAGAAAGAAATTATTGTAGTAATCTACTATTTCAAATCTTTTCATTGTTTGCTCTCCTCTAAATAGGTTTGGTTGTAGTAATCAATTCCGGTACCTACAAAATCACTACAGTAAGCTAATTCCATCTGCTCTTTTTCTTTTTCGAGGAGCTGGTTGGCTTTTTCTTTTATTGCAGGTACACCAACATCTGGTTTCATACCATTTAAATTAAGCCATTCAATAAGCTCCATCATTGCTGTTTTCTGTTTCATTGTTTGCTCTCCTTTGCTATTTCAATAAGTTTATCCAAGCAGGCTTGTTCGGCTTCTTGGTAGGTTTTATTATTGCCAAAATTAAGATTCCCATCATCACTTATTTCCTTAAATACGGCATATTCGTAAATCTTAACTGTTGTTTCTCTGTATGCAATCATATGATGCAACCCATACTTCTCCCTCAAAAAACGGAAGGCTTGCTGGATTAGGGGAGCCTGACATATTTCATTTACTACAAAATAACTTGGGTTTGGGTTTAGTTCAGCTATTAATCTTCCTGATTGTGTGTACCAGCAAAGACATTCCTCATCAAACCCTAACTCCTTTAGGGCAAGCGATTGCTCGTAATTGCAAAATTCTTTTTTCATTATTGCTCGCTTAAAATTAAATCTACAACTTTTTTACTACATCCCATATCCTTGTAAATACGGTAATATGTAAACTCTTTCTTAGCCATTATCTTAACCTCGTCCTTGAAGTCTTCAGAAAGATATTTTACCTTCTCCCTGGCTGATATACCGAGTCTAACAATCATATCATCCGTATAGTAAGCATATAGTGGCTTGAACTTTGTCGCTGATCTCTCGCCATCATTTTTCATCTTAGGGAGTGGTCTATTATATTGCAGGCCGGTAAATTTCTCATAAATTCTTTTAAACTTATCAGCAAATACAATATCTGTAGATAGGAAGAAATCAGTTAACTCGTTCTGATACATGATAGTAGTTCTATGGACTTTAAATGGAAGTATATCTACCATATAATGCTCGCTGTAGTAGAACTCGGTCTTCAGGATAAAATAAATCGCTCTCTTACAGTCCACAACATTAGCCGTCTTCTTGCCGGTCATAATATCGTAAACGTTTACGTAAAATTCTCTTGCTGAGATGTCGATTAGTGCATCTACTTGTTCTGGTGTGATTGGTCTATAGGTTTTCATTTTTATTTGGTTTTAATGGCTTATCTCCCTTCATTATAGGCTCTAATGCCCCACAGCATTTACAGGTATACCCTAACATGCCGACCTTTCTATAAAACAAGTCCAGGAAGGCTTCGTAATATTCTTTATAGGGGCTATCCTCTTTGTATTGCTCAAATGAACTAAGATAATAATACGTTGTTGTTCTATCTTTATTGATTTGCTTTGCAATATAATCAGGAGTCATATACAACTCTTTATACATCGAGTAAGCAAGCATCATTCTGACGGCAGGAAGTGGAGCTACCCTACTTGACCTACGAATGGCGTTCGGGCTTGCTCCTGTTAATTCCTTGATGGCTTCGAAGGCTAATTCCCAACGATAGTCATCTTCAAAAATTGCCTTAGAAAGGGAGATCGTTCTCTTTTTGTACTTTCTTGTCTCCATCTTGCTTCACATAATCATTAAGGCATAAGAAGTGAGTTGAGAAACCCTGAGCCTCCTTGCGTTTAACCGCCTTTAGCTTGATAGTCTCCTGCTCTACACCATTCTTATCTACCCACTTTGAGCGGAATTGCTCGTTATCAGGATTGCCTAAAATCTCTCTAAGCTGTCCGATATTAAGCTCGATTAACAAATCTGAACCTAACTCTTTTGCGCTTCCGCAGTACTGTGTCTTTTTTTCTGTACTCATTGTTTTAACTTGTTTAATAATTGTTGTTTGTAATTGTTTGCTAATTTAAGTTTTTTCTCTATTAATTCTATATCCTGCTCACTCTTTTTTATCTGAATGTACTTGATACATAGATGGGTTTGTCTCGGATCGTAGCTGATAAAATACCAGTCATCAATACCGGTCAGGTAAATATATCCCTGAATTTGCCAATAATACTCCTTACGAGCCTTCTTAAATTCATCGGGACTAAGAAGTAAATTATCCAAATGGATAGCAGGATTATAAGGACACTTAACCTCAATACCGAAGCTATTATCAGCAGATACTCCATCAGGCGTACCGCCAAAAAAATCATTCTTAATGATAAACCCAGGTTTGATAATCTCTGTATCACTTTGGTCTGCAAAGATATTGATGGCCTCATCTTCATAGGCATTTCCCCATGCCGTTGCTGCGTTTCCTTGAAACTCATTTTCTGTATTTATATCAGATATTAAAGACTCGGCAAGCTTTTCCTTGATGTAGCTAATGGCCCCAACTGATAGCAATTCACTCTTAATCTTTGGCTCTACCATCAAACGATGGAGTTCGCTCGGAGTAAAACGGCCTCTTCTTGAGTTATACCATTCTTCACTACCATGGGGGATGTTACTTACTTTCTCCATCCTTGTTGATATTTTTTGATGCGATTGCAACTGCTGCGATTATAGCTATAACTACAGAGAATACAATCAGGATTAGTGGAGCGAATGCGTATACCCACTCTATCTGTAGAACCCCAATGGCCTTGCCGGCAATCAGGAATGTGGATATAAGTAATATCCAACCGAGAAATAGATTATCTTTCATTATAAGAAGTTATTAGAAGGTTTAATTGTATCTACTGCTGGGTATTTTCTGCCATGATCGTTTGTGGCGTCTGCATCTTTTGTATCGTCGATTCCGAAAATACCATTGAGTGCATATTTGCGCGCATAACTGCTTGTCGCTCCGGTTTGCTGTGCATCGTCCATACCTTTCTTGTCTACTGACTCCCTGGCATAAGCACTTGAAACCATTTTGTCTTCACCGTCATAAACGCTAACTACAGCACATACATAATTCTTCCCTCCAATCTCCTCTACTCTGTCATGGATATTCATGTACAAACCATGCTTTGTAAGTAAAGGTTTAACGGCTTCCAATATGTCCTCACAACTGCGATACTTGTAGCCACCGAACTTGTTTGTTTGGTTTTTTGGCGCCTTCAATTCCGATTGAACAGCTACCAATTTTCTGATTAACTCTTTCATAATCTTAAATTTACAACTTTTATTTTATATTAACAAATTAATTTGTTTAACCTTTGGTTAAGTTTGTGGATAACTATAATTTTATCTTCATGGTGCGAACATAATCTGGTTCACCTGATGACTCGAACTCGGCTTCCCTCTTTGTCTCCCATAATGTTTTTGAGTAATATAGGTCTCCACGTTTATACACGTTAAGGTATCCGTATTTCTGCTCGGAAAGTATTTGATAAATTCTGCCGGCAATAAATCCGATAAATGTTAGTACGATTGTTCCTAATGCAAATTTCATTGTTCTTTTCTTTTTAGGAGGGCATGGTATCCCTCAAATTTAGGTTCTATTGTTAATTTATATCCCATTGCGTTGAAGTAAGCCCTTAGCGTCTTAATCGTTGGATTGTTTGACTTTTCGATTAGGCTGACAAAGCTTTGAGTTACTCCCATGCGTTTTGCTACCTCGACCTGGGAAAGGTTACGGTTCTTCCTGTAATCACTAAGATTCATCTTCTACCTCCTCGATGTCTGCATATTCAACCTCTTCCAAAAACTTTCTCATGTCATTATTAAAGCTTCTAAGCGACTCTAAGCTCATGCAGGATAAAATCTCCAATGAATCCATTAACTCTCCGCAGAACTCATCTAATACGTCTTTCTCGCTTGTTTTAATCACGTGGTTCAGATTGATGTGAACCTGCTCGATTGATGTCCGCATTTTAGCTACATGGTTTCTGACTAAACTCGACTTTGCGATGTCCGGCATGTGCATCTGATACTCAAATTCCATAAGTCTGTTAAGGATTTTCATTTTTGCGAGTGATCTCCTGATTTTCTCGCCTTGTTCTACTGTAATTTTCATATTGATTTGATTAATTGTTTAAGTTCGTATAAATAGCTTGATTTTTCTCTTTTTTCTGCATTGATTAGCATTTGCCTCTCGAAAAGCTGATAGTACCTGAACCTGGCTTTCTCGATGGGGGTCATACCTTCATCAATTATCAGCTTCATTGATTTATTTGGCTTTCTGTAGCCTCTGATTTGTATATCCATCATAATTTTTCTATCTCTTGTTTGACTTCTTGCCAATAATCATGCGTATCCTTATCATTAACATGAGTCATTTTATTTGTTTCAAAATCATCATAGAATGTTAAATATCCAAAATGAGAAACGGCTTGCATTATCTCATCTACTGCAATTAAAGCCAATGTTTTTACCTCTTTATGGTTCATTGTATCCCATACGTGGAACTTATCATATAATTCTATTGCTTTTTCTTTTGGTGTCATAATAATAATTGTTTAAGTTCTGTAAGATCGGCTTCGGGAATAGCTCTAAAGCACGTAGACTCAAAACATGGTTCTAAGAAATTTCCGATACCGTCATCAATTCTAATGTTTTTTAATTCGTCAAATGTGAGTGCATATACTCCGCTTGCAATGTACCTCACTTCCCTGATGGTGTAAACTTTACCAGGGGCGGGTACTTGTATTTTATCGCCATCGTCCGTATACCAATCCTCGTAATGACACTCGCATAAAACAAGATCGCCTATTGAAAACATACTTCCTCCCCAACTCTAAAGTCAATAAAGGTTTTGTAGTCAACGTCAACTCTTCTGCTTCCTGCTGAATCTCCAAACCTTACCATTAAATAGTAATTTACATTTGAGCTGGTTTCGGTATAACCTCCACCGGTTACAATCCCACAGCCTTTCGGCTTTTCGCAAGATGCTAATAAAAGCACCAACGTAATTAGGATAATGGCAAGGAAACAAATCCCTGCCAAAGTTCCGCTTTCTTCTTTACTTTTCATAACTCGATTAATTTTGCTTGAGCTTCGTTATTCAAAAATCTTTTACCCTTTATAACAAGCTCGTAAGTTGTTAAAACATTTACCATTCTCCATCCTTTTGCGTCTGAATCCCAAACAAGCTTTAAGCCTTTGGAGTTTGGATCGTAACTCAGTCCTCCAGGATTATCAGAAATTACATCGGTACGGAATCTAATTGCTCGAACTGTTCCGTCTTTTTTTACAAATCGGGCGGTATACTGATGTTTTTTATTTACAGCCTCGGAAATTTTAATCTTTTTGCTCATGGTTTTTGGTTTAATTTATTATTAGCTATAATTTGTCTCAATACGTCTACTTCTTGCTCAAGTAATCTAATCTGTATATTTTGCTCATGTAAAACATCGAATGACTCGTACAAAGCCTCTTCAAGATCGGACTTCATGTGTTCTACAACTTGCCTAAATTCTGCGGGGTAGTCTTCTATAAGAAATCTCATGGCCTTAAAATAAATCGGTGAATAAGTTGGTTAAAATATAGCGGGCGGCCTCGAGCTTTTCTTTATCGGGGGCCAGCTCATTGTACCAATAGATGTCGCCTAAATCTTTTAGCTCTTGCTTTTGAAAAACGGTAAGGTCGTCCATAATGTAGTGGATAACGTCGTTCTCGTCCAGGAATCGGCTAAGATATTTTTCGAAAATCGCCACCGGTAAATAGAAGTAATAAGGAGAAACGCATGATCCTGCATAAACCTCAAACTCTACTTCTTCGCCATAGTTGTAAGGAGCGCAAGTGATCTCCAGGTTTGACACTTTGTAATTTGCTACGCTAAAAATTTCTTCCATCTGAGAAAGATCATTTTTTCTGATTTTGTTGTTCATGTGATTTGGTTTTAATTGTTTATGTAAAGATAAGTTTAATATCATATATCCAAAAATTATTTACCCAAAAATTGTCATAGAAATGTCACATTTCAGAAATCGCATGGGGTTTTTCAGAAATCAGATACGTTCGGAAATCTTATAGGGTTCCCAGGCTTCGGAAATCTGATAGGTTATCAGAAATCTGATAGGGTATCTTTGGCTTTGGTCACTTGTTAGGCCTATATCCTTTCGGCTTATTTTAAGGCTTTGTGAGCAACTATTTTTGTCTTTTGGTATCAATATACCGAAAAGAATTTGAGTAGTTTATAGGGCTTTATTTTTCGTCTAATAGATCGGCTTAATTTAAGGCCTTATAAACGTTTGTTTTTTCTTTGTAGTGTTATATATCCATTTAGTTTTTTAAGCTCTTATAAGCCGTTATTTTAGATCTTTTAAATTATCGGGCGGGTATTACCCTTTAAACTTTCGTACCCGATAAGATAAACTAACCAAATTAACTAAACTAAACGCATGAAAACGTCGTAAACGGCCCGAATATTGCTTTCGGCAAAGGGTATCTTTTACCACCGTTTGTTTTGCCAATATTTCAAAGAACTTTTTTAGACTGAGTTACTAACTCACTAATAACTATTTTTTATTGTCTAATACGCCCGAAGGCGTTTCGGCTACTTAAGCCTCATCAGTTAGACTCTATTTATTCAACTTGCTTTTAATGTATTCGGCCGTTAAAATTATGCCGGCACCTACTATGAAAATTAAAGAGAATACGCCGAAAAAAAATAATATTGTTTCCATGATTAAAATATTAAAGGTTATACATTGAAAAAATATTCCTTTAGGTTGCCTGATAAAATAAGGCCCTTTATTTTGTTTTTTACTTTGCTAAAATTGGGTTCCTCAAAGTATCGTCCACCTATATCAACAAAATATAAATCCTTTACCTTTCTTGCATACATATTAATTTGACAATTACCGTAAGTGACTAAATAACAATACCTGTCTGATTTTTTAAAGTTTATATATTTCATGTCTAAAATATTAAAGGTTATTAATTATTGTGAATTACAAAACCGCTGCAGTCTTTTTTGGCTTGCCCTTTTGCTTTTAAGCCCACAATTACGCCGACGTCGTCAAAAAAACGTAAATCCGTTTGATCGCCATCAATTACTGGAAAGCCTAAGTATTCAGACGGCAAATTGCCCGAAAATACGGCTGCTACATTTACGCCCGCACTCAATAAGCTTTTAACATCATTTTCGGTATCCTTTTCAGAACGTGAATAGGTAACTCTATAAACGTCGTCGTTTGAATAGTTAGCAAACCTTAAGGCTTTGTTTCTGTCTTTTGTATAATCATAAAAGCGCAAAGCACCAAAACTCTTAAAAGATAGGCCCACATGTCGAAATAACAATTTATCAAAATCTAAATCGGACGTGCCGTTCAATCGGATATAGATAAGTTTATTTTCTTTAATTGCTTTGCTATTTATTTTAGATAAATCAGCTGCTAATAGCTTAAAAAATTCTATAGGATCATTAAAGAATAGGTTTGTTTTTTTACGACGGGCCTGTTGTACGTTTGAAAATTTACCACGTCCAGCACTATTTAAGCATGCTTCAGCGCAGCCATTTGTAGCAAACGGGCAAACGTTTTTCCCGCTGTCATTAAGGTTATAAGGTGACAAATAAAGAATATAAGTTTCTTGTTCGTTTTTTACGGTTTTGGCATTGGTATTACCATTGCTGATTAAGTTTAGTTTCATGGTTTTTTTAGTTTAGTTTGTGGCTATGTATTTAGTTTAATTGCTTGTTTTGTTCAATTTGATATTTCGATATTTGCGAAACTGATAAACCGATAAGGTCTGCAACCTCGAAAATGTTAACTACCTTTTTTCCTCCTACCTTTCCAGTTTTTACCCAAAATTCATATTCTTTAAATGCATCCTCAAACCTAAACGCACCAATCAAAACATCCTCATGCAGTTTTTCGTTTCTAACTATTAAATCCGTTTCATTGCCTTCACCTTCAATTTCTACAATTTCGAAAACATCGCCTAAAAATATATCTTGTTCGTTTGTTATTTCACTAATAACGTCTAAATTGTAGATATCGATTATCCTAACTAATTGGCCGATTTTAAAGTTATTTGTTTTCATTGTATTATTATTTTGAAAATTTAAAAATCATTGTTTCGTTATCAACTTGATAAGACGTAAAGTCAAAGTCTCTTTTATCTATATTGATAGCTGATAAGTATCCTACATTTATAGCAAATGCATTTTCATTAATTGCCTTATATCTTATTGATTTTTGCTTAAGATATTGTTTAAAGTCAGTTGAGTATTTCATGTCGTTTGATTAATGTTTGTAATTATAAAATAGATTTTTAAAATAGGTTTGTGATAACACCTACAAAGCCCATCACTAAAAAGCTCCCTGCAAAGATGGCAAATAAACCGCCTACTAATTTTTGTGCGGGGATAGCCTTTAATAATTCATTTACGATGTTAACCAGTATTAAGGTTAAGGCTACTACAAATAATACGATTGAGAAAGTGATTAAAGTTGTCATGATGTTTGGTTTTAGTTTTTTATTGTTTTTGTTACCTTTTGGTTTCTTACTTACAACTCTGTGCTGTTTGTATATCCAAAGATACAATATATATCTAATATACTATAATCTTATATAACAAAAGATACAAACTGACAATTCTATGACAATTTAATTAAAAGATCATTTGCTTAACCAGGACGAAAGCGATCGACTCCATTACTTTTTTTGTTCATCTGTTTAGAATAAAGGTATTTTTTTAGCAACTCAAGGCCAAACGTTACCCATATGTATGTAGATAGGTAGTTAGGTAGTATATACCACTACAAAGCAAATTTTAAAGCCTTGTTAGCTACTGAAGTGTAGTGTACATGTACAGAGCAAGAAAAAAAACTTTAGCGAAAAAAAGTTTCTGGCCGGCTCTTCCCACAATTATACAACCCAGCAGTATTTAGAAGGGTATAACATAAAACTCATACAGAAATAGAAATAAAAGCCGGCGGGGGAATAATTTTTAAGGAAGTAGATAGGTATTCGGAAATAGGATAGGTCAAAAAATATATAGGTAGGAAATGTTAAGTCGTCCTCACCGACATACGTCGTCTACGGTCGCCCATATATGGTTGTTTTGAAAAAAACAGAATACAAAAAGAAAAAAGAAAGGGTAAAGAAAAAAGAAAAAGAAATCTCAAAGAGAAAGAAAAGAAGAAAAAGCCCCCAAAAAGAAGAAAAGAAAGAAAAATAAAGATAACTTCTTGCTGTCGATACAAACAGCTATTTGCTCGATCCAGGCATCAGTTACGATGCGAGTTTAGCTCTACCTCCGCTTAAGCCATGCGGTCATTATAGGCACTAATATAAGTAAAATTTCTCAGATAACGAAATAAACTTTTCCACATCTGATTGAATATGGGGTGTATCTTAACTTGTTGATAACTTACTATTGTATATGTTAAAATAATTGCGTATATTAGCATAAATATTATTAGAGATGGCTGTAACATTTCACGAACTGTCAAACGGCAATATTAAAATTACGGAAACAGGCAAACCTGATTTTTATATCATGGGTCATGTTTACTGCGTAATGACTACTAATGATGCCGGTACTGTTATTAATCTTCGTGATGGAGATTTTAATAGATACTTTGTTCCTGCTGATATTACAGCTATTGGTAATACTACTGGGCCATTTACTACAGCTACTGCAGTAGAGGCCTTGTCTCTTTTATTTAAAAAGTAATTTATGCTCGCTGATCCTAAGGATTTAACAAGACGAGATAGAGATAAGTTGATGCCCTGCAAACCCGAGCTAATGAGCTTGGAGGACATAAACGCTAAGATAGATGAGATTGAGTCTGTGACTCAGGATGCGTCTGTAATGACAATGGGTAGTGCGCTTGAACTTGCGGGGATGACCAGGACTAAGTGGGAGAGTTTACAGCAGGTTTGCAAGAGACGTGAGTTGGAGAATGAACTTGAGCGAATCGAGTATATAAAGCAAAGGTTTGAGAATAGAATTTTCGAATCTGCGTTACTTAACAGAGCTAATGCGACAATGGCGATATTTGCCCTAAAAAACCATTATGGTTGGTCGGATAAGACGGATGTTAAGATAGAAGCCACACAAACCACTAAAGTAGATGTCAGCGACATGGATGAGGATTTGAAGAGACAGTTAGCTGAGAGATTTTTAAAGGGGAGTGTGTTAAATGAAGATAGATAGTGCATTATTAGAGTCAGCTGCTATTGATTTAGCGAGAAATGACTTTTCGTTCTTTGTAAGGTTTATTAAAAAGGATTTTTCGTCTACTTGGTTTCATTCGCACATAATGGAATCGCTAATGACGCTGTATAGTGACGGTGATAGTAAAAAGCTAATGATTTCTATGCCGCCACAACATGGCAAGTCAACACTGGCAACACAGTTATATCCCGCCTACCTGCTCGGTGTTAATCCTGACTTAAAGATTGTTATCGCCTCCTATACAGCCGATTTAGCATCAAGATTCAACAGGGAAGTTCAAAAGATTATTGACTCTCCTGAGTATAAGAAGATTTTTCCAAATACCAAGATTGCTAAGCCGAGAAGTGGTGAGGCTATACGTAACAATGATATGTTCGAGGTTATCGGCCATAGAGGTTACTTGAAGTCTGTAGGTACTGGAGGGTCGTTAACAGGATTCAGCGTGGATTTGCTGATATGTGATGACTTGATAAAAGATATGAATGAGGCCAAGTCCTTGAACGTTAGGGAGAGTGTTTGGGATTGGTATGTGTCAGTAGCAGAAAGCCGTTTGCAGAACAATGGTAAGCAGTTGCTAATTGCTACGAGATGGGATGCTGACGACCCGCTTGGTCGGGCGCTAAAGAGAGATAATGATTGGGAGGTTATTACCTTCCCTGCGTTAAAAGAGGATGACGGAGAAAGTCGTTGGTATGATAAGAGGGCTGTTGGGGAAGCATTATGGGAAGATCGCCAATCCGCAGAGAGATTAATTAAGATTAGGGATGGTTCGCCAATCATCTTCAACTCCCTTTATCAACAAGACCCGAGACCGGCAACAGAAAGCTTGGTTTATCCTGATTGGAAGGAGTGCGATACTTTTCCTGACGATGACGGAGTTTTCTATGGGCTTGACTTTGGATTTACCAATGACCCTACGGCTTGTGTGAGAATGGTTAAGGTTGGCGATAACATTTACCTTGACGAACTTTTCTACAGCCAAAGGATGACGAATAAGGATATTGCTAACAGCCTAAAGAAGAATGGTGTTGGCCCTTACGAAGAAATATATGCAGATAGTGCAGAACCTAAGTCAATTGCTGACTTAAAGATGAACTTTAATGTTAAGCCGCAAAAGAAGGGCAAAGGCTCAGTTTTGGCGGGGATAAATAAACTGAAAGAATATAACGTGTTCTATACCAAACGAAGTAAGAACATAGCTACCGAGGTAAAAAACTACCAATGGGTGATGGCAAACGGAGAGAGTACAAATACTCCTATAGATGCCTTTAACCATTGCCTCGACGCTGTAAGATGTGCTTTTTTTACTAAGTATGGGAAAGAACGTAAATGGTACGTAATTTAAATGGGATTTTTTGACTTCTTAAAGGCTAAACAGCCACAAGAGCCAGTTTTCATCAAGAAGGGTATTGACCCTGGCTTTGCTAACATGATTTATAATCAGATTAACAAGGCTCCAATCTTCGGGGAGGATAACTTCCAGGAGTATGTTGAGAAGGGCTATCAGTACAATGCTGATGTTTATGCTATCGTTAACCTAATCACAAGAAAGGCGGCTACTGCTGTTCCTATCCTGTACGAGATCAAGGACGACAAGGCATTCCAAAAATATAAGTCATTTAGCTCTAACATCTCTAAACCGCAGGATATCCAAGAGGCGCTTGCCCTAAGAACCAAGGCTTTGGAAGAAGTTAGCGAAGACCATCCTATCATCCAAACGTTAATGAACCCTAATGACTATCAAAGTTATTACGAGTTTATGGATAACGTTCTTGGATTTAAACTTGTTACCGGAAATAGTTATATCTATGGTGTTGGCCCAGTTACAGGCCCTAATGCAGGTAAATATCGTCAGTTGTACGTTCTGCCTGCTCACTTGGTTCGCATTCTGTCTAATGGCAGATATGAGCCTGTTAGTGGATACACCCTGACTACTAAATACGACTCACAGGATATTAGCGCAGAGAAGGTACTCCATACTAAATACTGGAATCCTGATTACTCTACCGAGGGTTCACACCTTTACGGACAATCTCCATTGAGAGCTGCCCTGAGGGTTATGCAACAATCTAATGATGCCCAAACCGCTTCTGTTAAATTATTCCAAAACACCGGAGCAATGGGTATCCTATACGATGCGAGTGAGGATGGTCAGTTAGCCCCTGAACAGGCATATGAACTTCAGCGCAAGTGGGATGCAGAGTACGGCAAGAATGAGAGCAGAGGAAAGGTTATCATCTCAGCATCTAAGATTGGATGGCAACAGATTGGCTTGTCTCCTGTAGACCTTGCTATCATCGACTCACAGAAGATGAACTTGCGTCAGTTGTGTAACGTATACCGAGTTAACTCAGCGTTATTAAATGACCCTGACAACAAAACTTATAACAATATGTACGAGGCTCGCAAAGCCTTGATTTCAGACGCTATTTTGCCTGAGCTTATCTCACTAAGGTCTGACCTGAATAAGTGGCTTGTAGCGCCTTATATTAAGTCTGAGGGCAAGAAATACTTCCTTGACTTTGACCTGAGCGTATTCCCTGAATTGCAGGAGGACAAGAAGGAGCAAATTCAGTATTTGGAAAGAGCTTGGTGGTTGACTCCTAACCAAAAGTTAGAGGAGATGGGATATGGTAGAAACACCGATCCATTGATGGATAAAGTCTATGTTTCTATACAGGTTCAGCCTATCGACAAAATGAACTTAGATGCAGTTGAGCAAGCTGCCGGTATCGCTGCCGTAGAGGCTCAATACGCTAAGTCTTATAACCCAAACGAAGAGGAGAAGCCGATGGCTCAGTTCGAGTCTATGGCAAAGGAGTTTAATAAGAACAACCCCGGCAAGAGAGTTACTGCTGCTAAGTTAGAGGAGGTGTTTAAGAAGGGTGTTGAGGTCTTCAGACAGCAGAACCTTAGAGGCGATGAGAATGCTTTTGCTATGAGCTTTGTAAGTCGCTTCTTGGAGGCATACGCTAAAAAAAAAGCAGATAGCTACACAGATTATCCGCAAGCAGCTACCGACAACGCAAAGCGTGCTTTGAAATATGCAGAAGAAAACGGATGGGGTAGTTGCGGAACTCCTGTAGGCAAGGCAAGAGCAAATCAACTTGCGAATCGTGAGCCATTGACTCGTGATACTATTGCAAGAATGGCAAGCTTTAAGCGTCACCAACAGCACGCAAATGTTCCCTATGATAAAGGATGTGGTGGTTTGATGTGGGATGCATGGGGAGGAACAGAAGGTATTGAGTGGGCGATTAGAAAATTAAAAGAAATCGAAAACAACTAAGATATGTTGCAGTACAAAAACTTAAACCAAGGCATTGCAGACGTAGATGTAAAGAAAGGTATTGTTACCGGATATTTCTCTTCGTTTGACAATATGGATAGCGATGGAGATGTTATCCGCAAAGGTGCATTCACCAAAACCATCAAAGAAAACTTCCAAAGAGTTCGCCACTTGTTAGACCATGACGCAACCAAGGCGGTAGGTAAAATCCTGATGTTACAGGAAGACGCTAAGGGTCTGTATTATGAGAGCAAGGCGGGTCGCCACACTTTGGGTAGAGATTTTCTTCTTATGGTGGAGGATGGCCTAATTACCGAGCATTCCATCGGATTTGTTACAATCAAGCAAAAGAACATGGGTAATTACAATGAAATCTCTGAGGTTAAGTTGTATGAGGGTTCTTCATTGCAAGGATGGGGCGCAAATGAAATGACCCCAATTACAGGTATGAAAAATTATGAAAACATTAGCCAGATGATGGATAACATGCTGAAGGCTATTAAAAACGGTAAGTATACCGACGAAACATTCGCAAAATTAGAGCTTCAATTCCTGCAACTACAAAAGGAGTTGGCCGAACTCAAAGAAGCGTCAGTTGAAACACCTGAGCCATCCGAAGATAAGTCTACAATTACTGTGACTATCGAAGTAGAGGATACTGAGGAGTATGAAAACCCGATGCAAGAGGAAGAGCTGATGAATGAAGAAGGGGCAGAATCAGAAGAGGTAACCGAAGAGGTAGCTGTTGAAGAGCAAGAGGAGGCTCCTGCTGTAGAAGTTGCTGCTGAAATGGAAGCTCCATCTGAGGAAGAGGAATTTGAGGAATTAATAAATCAATTATTATTTGAATATCAAAATGGAAAAAGTTGAACAATTAAAGTCAGCAATCAACGAAAACGTTAAGAACGTAGTTGCTGAAGAACTGAACGCTAAGGCTGCCGAGGTGCAGGCTCGTTTAGACGAATTTGAAATTAAATTACAAAAATCTACTGAACAAAAAATGGAACAAAAATCTTTTGAAAACGTATTTGGCGAATTAATCGCTAAGAACTTTGATGCTATCAAAGAAGTATCTTTGGGCAATCGAGTTAAATTGGATGTTAAAGCCGTAGGTAACATGACTGTTGCTGGCAACTTGACTGGTGATGCTGTACGCACCTATCAGCCTGGTGTTGCAATGGTTCCTAACCGTCTGTTGAACTTCCGTAACTTAATCCCTTCTGTTAGCTCTGCTACTGGTATCTACACTCTGTATCGTGAGACCGGCTCTGAGGGTTCTATCTCAGTTCAGTCTACTCCAGGTGATGCTAAAACTCAGATTGACTACGATTTAACTGCCGTTACCTATACTGCTCGTTACATCGCTGGTTACGCTCGTGTTGACAAGTCTATGTTGCAGGATCTTCCTTTCTTGCAGTCTGCTTTGCCTGAAATGTTACTGCGTGACTTCTACAAGGCTGAAGATGCTAAATTCTATGCTGACCTGTCTGCTGCTGCTACTGGTTCTACCACTACTTCAGCTACTGTTGACGTAGAGCAAATCATCGATTACGTTGCTAACTTAGAAGGTGCTGACTTTGCCGTTAACGGTATCGTTGTTAACCCTAAGCAATGGGCTCGTTTGATCACTACTAAGCCTTCTGATTACTCTATCCCTGGTGGTGTAACTATCACCGCTGATGGTAACATTGCTATCGCAGGTATCCCTGTATTCAAATCTTCTTTCATCGCTGATGACAAAGTATTATTGGGTGACTGGAATATGGCTAAGCGTGTTGTTGTTGACGACCTGAAAATCGAATTCTTCGAGCAGGATAGCGACAACGTTCAGAAAAACTTAGTAACTGTACGTATCGAGGCTCGTGAAGTATTGGCTATCGATCGTCCAGATGCATTCGTATTTGCTGACTTAGGTAACGTTGCCTAATTAACCGCTCTTGGGATAGTATCCCTTGACAGACGAGAAATCGTTTAAAGTAGTTTGGAAAGTAGTTTTCTACTGGGGGGATCGTTTCCTCCCCTACTTTCAAAATAAAAAGTTATGACAAAGGTACAAGTAACGAGAGCTTACAAGGATTTAGAACTTGGCAAGTTTGTAAAAGAAGGCGAAGTATTTGAAGTATCAGATGAGAGAGCCTCATTATTGTTAACCAAAAGGTTTGTTAAGGTTTTGGAGATTGTAGAAGAGAAGCAGGAGAAGCCACAAATCAAAACTAAGGAATTGAAAACCACTAAAAAGACTAAATAATGACACTCGGTTTAGACGTACAAATTAAGACTGATTTATCATCTGAGCCGGTATCGGTATCTGAGGCAAAGTCATATCTTAACATCGATTACAATACTTGGGATGCACTTATTGGGACTTTAATCTCGTCTGCAAGAACAAAGTTGGAAAGATATACAGGATGCAGTTTTGCTACAAAAACCTTGGTATCTACTTTTCAAGTAACTGCAAGTAATTTAGATATTCCTTATGGCCCTATCCAGTCTATCACAAGCGTTAAATCTATCGCTGAGGATGGCACTAAGACCGCTTTGGTTGATGGTACTGATTATAGCATAACAGGCAATAACTTCAAAACAATTAGATTCTTTAACGGAACTAATGGCGGAATAGAGATTGAATATGTTGCCGGCTATACAACACTCCCTGCCGATCTTAAAGTAGCTATACTTAAGCAGGTTGCTATGGACTTTGAGTATAGAGAGAATGTTATGGATAGTTCTCAGGTTACTGAACTTTCTAATGGCGCTAAACAGAATGCTGCAAGCTATAGAAGAATATTGATTATCTGATGAGGAAAGTAAAATACAAGTCATCCGATTTTAATGAGTCAGTAGTTGTAAAATCATTTACTAATACTACAGATTCCGCAGGTGGCACTAAGCCATCTTACAGTAATTACTTAACTACCCTTGCGGCAGTAAAGCCACACGATGGTGAACTGTTTATCGAGGGCGGTGAAAGGGTTATAAACAATAAATATGAGTTTGTATTTAGATACAGAGCAGAAACAGCAGCTATAGATAAATCGTTTAAGATAGCTTATAGAGGCAAGGATTATATTATCCATTCTGTTATTGACGAGGGAGAAGATAGGTATTATATTAAAGTAATTGCTTGGAGTAGAAAATAATGGCAGTAAAAACATCAGATCCTGCAAGAATATTATACGACTACAAGAATTGGGTAAACAGAATCCATAGAAGAGCCGAAGAGAAGGTAGAGGAGGCCGTTAGTTTAATAACTAACAATACCAATACTGATTATGCTTCTGATAATTCGGAGAATGCTCAAGCAATAGGTAGAGACCCTATATACTATAGAATGTATACTGGCAAAAACCTTATAAGTGGCGTAGCTTCTGCAAGACCAACAAAAGAGTTTATATACACAGAGTTTGGTACTCGATATACTGAATCATCTCCACTTACCATTGCAACAGGTTTTAAAAGTGGTATAGATACATTATCAATAGCAGCCCCATACAAATCAAATAAACCAAGATTTATCAATAGAAAAGCATCTGGCGGTACTTACTACTTTCTTGGAAATATAGACGTTCAGGGAATTAGGTTTATCAGAGACTTTTGGAAGTGATGTTGATAAATAATGTTGTAAAAGTAAAAAATTTTAACTATATTAGCTAAAATATAAATAATGGCATCTCTTACCGGACAGACTATTTCATCTACTTATGATTCACTATTAAAGGTTAGTGATAATGAGCCGTTAACCGCTACTCTAAAGCAAATTACCGACGGACTTGGAAATAACTCTGCCCTAAGTTTATCTACTGCTGATGCTCAGATTACAGGCGACTTAGTCATTACTGGCGCTTTAGATGTTACAGGTGCAATATCAGGTTCAAACCTTAGTGGCTCAAACACAGGTGATGAAACATATGCGAGTATTATAGCTAAGCTTGGGTTTACGCCAATCGGGGGTTCAGGTATTGCAGGACGTGTATCGAGATTTTCTGATTCTGATGAACTTACCAGTACAAACATTTATATAGCTTCTGATGAGACTATAGGAGAGATGGTTGGTATTGGAGGCAGCCCAAATGATGCGCCTTCGCCACATAGATTATACGTAACAGGAAACTCGTATTTTGCAGGAGATATCACTTCTACCGGTGGCGGTACTTTTGCAGGAAACATGAGATCATTAAGAGCCTGGGTTGGCCCAAGTACTTGGTCGAGCGGTTCTGCACCAATCCATGCATACACAGACTCTATTGGCGCTAATCCGCTTCTTAGACTTCAAAATGGCGGTAGCGTTAACAGCAATGAGCTTTCAACTATTTGGTTGGAGAACTATGCAGGATTTAGAGGGGAGTTAACCTATACGAGTAATTTAGATTCAAACAGGTTAATATTTAATAATACAAGCTCATCAGGTAGAATCGAATTACAAATAGGTTCAACTGAATTTGTTAGGCTTGCATCAAACGGTGCTGTAGGGATTGGTTCTACATCTCTAACTGGATATAATTTAAGGATAGGCAAAACGATTACAGGCGCTGTTACATCAGTTGGTATATCTGTTGAAGGCAATATCCAGTCATCTGTTACCACAAGGGCAAATCTTTACTCAAGCTATGGTACTGTTGTAAATACCGTATTTACACTACCAAGATTATCGCATTTCGTTGCTTTTGCAAATACTTCATTTGGTTCAGCTACTGTAACTACACAAGAGGGATTCTTGGCGTCAAGTGATTTGACTGGGGCTACAAATAACTATGGATTTAGGGGTCAGATTGCAAGTGGGACTAATAGATTTAATCTATATATGGATGGTACTGCTGATAATTACCTGGTTGGTAATTTAGGTATAGGTACAACAACGCTAACTGGTTTTAACTTAAGGATTGATAAAGAGTTGACAGGCGCCACTGCAACAGTTGGTTGCTATGTAACATCAAATGTAAATATATCTTCAACAGCATCAGCACACGCATTCTCTACCAATATAGGAACTAATGCCAATGTTATTAGTGCAGAAATTGTACATTATAGAGCAGCACAAAAAGCATTTGGATCGGGGACGGCTATAACCAATCAAATAGGATTCGCTTCAGGTGCAACACTAACAGGAGCTACGAATAACTATGCATTTTATAGCAGTTTAGCAAGTGGAACAAACCGTTGGAACTTATATATGGTTGGAACGGCAAGAAATTACCTTGCAGGTGTTTTGGCTATCGGTACAACATCTCCCAATGCGTCTGCTATGGTTCAGATTGATTCCACCACACAAGGTTTCCTGCCGCCGAGAATGACATCAGCACAAAGGACTGCAATAGCTACACCGGCAGTTGGATTAGTTGTTTATCAGACAGATGGTGGGGTTGCTGAAGGCTTGTATGTATATAAATCTACTGGTTGGTCAATATTATAATTTAAGGTGGCATGAAATATAAATTTATTTTTAGTAACGAAAGTTTTGAGTGTGCTAAGTCATTAGATGGCTTGAGTAATGTAGTTGAGACTATCCATTGGAGATACGGTAACGATGTTGCATCAGTAGCAGGTTGCAATGGGTTCTCTAAGCCAGATACAGATAACTTTATTGCATTTGAAGACTTAACGGAAGAGGAAGTTGTTTCTTGGTTAGCGTCTGCAAATAATATGGAGGAATTAGATGCTGCAGTAGATAACGAAATTGCTCAACTGGAAGCAAAGTCAAATCAAGAGATTTTACCTCCACCATTTGAAGTATAATGAAAGACGTAGGATTCGCAATAAGAAAGGCTTACTATAGCAAATTAAACGGTGCTGTTACTCTAAATGCATCTAATGTTGCTGTATATGATAACGTTCCAAATAGTGCGAATTACCCATATATACAAATATCAAACGTTAGTGTTGTAGATAACTCAACTAAAGACAACTTCAATAGTAATTGTATTGTTACAGTTCAGGTGTTTACAGGTACTGATGGGACTAACTACTCAAAGGCTGATGCAGACACCATATCAAATCAGGTAATGCAGTTGCTAATAAACAGAAGTTCTCTTCCTGACGCCTCTCCTGACTTTAAGGTTATAACTAATACCCTTGAGTCAAGCTCTTACTTGGAGAATCAGTTTGATGGCTTTTACGAAGTGAGAAAAATAATTAGAATTAGAAATATAGTAGAACAATTATAAAATGGCATTAGTAAACGGAACAAACTTAGTATTATACGTCTCAGATGGCGGAATAGACAAGGCTTTTGGCCATTCTCGTAGTTTCACTTTAAACGTAGAGGCTAATACAATCGATGCTACATCAAGAGCGTCTGCCGGTTGGAGTGAATTTATCATGGGTAGCAGATCATTTACCTTGGATTTTGAAGGTTTGGTTAGCTATGACGATGACATTAACGTAGAATGGTTGCAGACTGCTGTAGAAAACAAAACCAAATTCTTGGTAAAATTCACAGACAATCTTGCAGGTAATTTAATTTATAACGGATATGTATATATCTCAAATTTGAGCATTGAGTCTCCAAATGAAGATGTAGTTACATATTCTGGAACCCTTCAGGGTACTGAGATTTTCTCTACCACCTACATCACTCCTGGTGATCCTGATGCACAGGCTTTCATCGCTGCTGCAGGTCTTACTGACCCAACTCAGATAGATGCTATCAACGGATTGGTAGAAGACTTAAAAGCAGAGAATCTTTGGACTAAGTTTTATGCTATCTATCCATTTGTTGGTGGAACTGCAACTACTCACAAGTTTAATCTTAAAGATCCGAGAGATTTGGATGTTGCCTACAGACTTCAATTCAACGGAACTTGGACTCATGCATCTACTGGTGTTATTCCGTCCAGCACAAATGCCTATGGTAACACATTCTTAGAAGATAAATCCTTATCAAGTTTTCACCTATCATACTACAGTAGAACATCGGCAGCGGCTCCTTATTTTGATAATGTTTTTGGTGCGGGAGATTTATCAGTCCCTGGAAGTGAGTTTGATGTATACTTAAAGATTAGAGATATTGGTGGGAATGCAAGTACGTCGATGAATATTTCTTCTGCAGATGCTCCTAACACAAATGGACAGGGATTCTATTTAGGATCAAGAAATGGAGATTTAACTCAAAAGTTATATAAAAACGGTGCTGAAATTGCATCTACCACATCGGGCGTATCATATCCAGGAGACATATCTATGCCTTTGTATTTCGGAAGTTACAATGCAAACGATTTGGCGAGCAATGAGTTTTACAAAACCAATAAAGAGTGTGCATTCGCATCTATTGGTACTGGTTTAACAGTTGCAGAGGCATTGACTTTCTATACAATTATAAATGATTTCCAAACAGCATTATCGCGTCAAGTTTAATATTAAAAACAATTTAAAATAACAAAAAAATGGCATTAATTAACGGAACAAATTTAGTTATCAAGGTTGGTGGCAATCCAATCTTAAAAGCTACAACTGCATCTATTGAAATCAGCGTTGATTTACCTGATGCAACTACAAAAGATTCTCAGGGATGGAGCGAGTTCTTCGCAGGCGTACGTTCTTGGACTTTATCATCTGATGGTTTAATTGACTACGCAACTTCTGCTTCTGTAGAAACCGATGAGCTTGTTGCTATGCTTATTGCTCGTACATCTGTTGAGGTTGAGTTTGCTACTTCTACTGCAGGTGATATGAAACTGAGCGGTTATGCATTTGTATCTTCAATCTCTCAGACTGCTGACATGGAAAGCCCTTCAGGTTGGAGCGTATCTTTCCAAGGTACAGGAGCATTAACTCAAGGTGTTGTAGCCTAATCAAATCTATCTCCGAGCGATAACCACATTTATTTAACGGAGAAAAATTATGACAGGTTACATTCAATTAGAATTAGGTGGTAGAAAGCGTGGTGTTAAGTTTGGCAACTACGCATTGATGGAGTACTCAAGACTCAACAACACAGGAGTTGTGGAATTTGATGAGCAGAATCCAATTAAGCTTTGTGCTGACCTCCTATATTGCGGTTTAAAGAATAACTGCTTTGTAAAGAAAGAGGAGGAGGACTTCACCTACGAGGATGTTGTGATGTGGGTAGATGATATGCCAATGGATAAGATTTCTGAAATCACAATGGTGTTTGAGGAAAGTGTTAAGGCTTCTCAGGCCGTAGCTAATATTCAAGATGCAATGGCAGGTTCATCAACATCTAACTCTAAAAAGCCAAAAAAATAGGATGGGGGGAGGTCTTAGACTTCGCTATCTGTGAGATAGGGCTTCTCCCCGACCAATTTTACGACATGACCTGGGCTGACTACAACAGGTACGCCTATGGTAAAATCAAAAGAGATACTGTTAAGTGGGAACACACACGTGTCTTGCTCTCCATGATGTATAATACAAACGTCACGAAGAAGCACGATCAAAGAACCCCAGAGAAGATGATTCCACTTTGGACAGATAAAATTGGTAAACAAAAAAAACCAAAACTCGACCCTATATCAGAACGTGATTTTAAAAAGGTCGTCAACAAGTTAGAAAGCAATGGATAGTAATTTTAGCGTTAAGATAACCGCAGATATAACCGAACTTCAGGCAAGGCTAAATACTTTAGAGTCTACAGTAGATAAGTTTAAGGTTTCTATGGATAAGGCGGCAGGTGCTACTAAAACACTTGAGCAGAATGCCAATCGTGGCCGTATGGTTGCCTTTGCATTTGGTCAGGTTATTAGGGATGCGGGCTTCTTCGCAAATTCAACATCTCTCGGTATATTAGCTATCTCCAACAACGTTCCAATTTTAATTGACCAACTTTCACTTGCTATACCGGCATTATCTGGGGTGGCGGGTACTTTATCTTTATTAGGGTCATTGCTAACGGCAGGTCTCACTATTTGGGCATATAGCTCAGAAGCCGTTAAGAAGAATAAGCAGTCGATTGATGAATGGAGGCAGAGTCTTGACGATGCTACTGAGATACAACTAAAAGGTCAGCAAGCGGCCCTCGAAGAAGTAACATCTCTTGATATATTATACAGAGCAGCAACAAATGTAGCTAATTCTACAAAAACAAGAATGCAGGCTGCTAAACAGCTTCAAGATTTATATCCATCTATATTTGCAAACATGAGCCAAGAGTCTATATTACTTGGCAAAGCAAAGAGTGGATATGATAGCTTGCGAATTAGTATTATCGAAACTGCAATGGCTGAAGCGGCCAAAGACAAAATAGTTCAAAATGCTTCAAGAATATTAGATAATAATGTAAGGATAAGAGAGGCGCAGATACAAAAGTCTAAACTTGCTGCACAACTATTAGCGGAAGAGACAAAGGCTCAGGATGAGTTTAACAGAGCGCAAAGTAGTATGGCAAGGTCTGCCGGCAAAGAGGGTATTGACCCGCTTTTAACATATAAAAGAATATCCGGTAATGTATTAGATATAAAAGAACAAATATCGGAGCAAGACCAAATAATTAGAAACGCACAGGGTGATACAAATATATTAACACAAAGAAATGCTGACCTTACAAAGCAGATTGATTTAAATACAAAATCTTATGTTCAATCACTTGTAAAGGCTGAGTCATCCAATGCAAAAATAGTAAGAGACTCTATTGACGCATCTAAACTGTATGCTAAGGGGACTCCAGGTGCAAGCCCATTTTTAGAGACACCTGCACTTAAAGACCAAGTCAAAGGATTTGATATTGTAGGTACAAAGGTCAATGAGATGACTAAACTAATCGCTCAATCCATACCAACGGTTGGTGATTTGACAATGTCTCTTGTAAACCAAGTAAGCACAGGATTTGCAGATATCATAACAAGTTTCTCAGAGGGACTCGGTCAGCTTATTTCAGGCGATATGAGTTTTGCTGAGTTTGGCCGATCGATTATATCGTCTATAGGTAAATTCTTGTCTCAGATGGGTAAGCAGATGATTTCATTTGGTGCTGCTACTATAGCTTATGGTGTTGCATTAAAAGCAATTAAAAGTGGTAACCCTGCTGCTATGATTACTGGTGGTGGTGCTTTGATCGCTGCCGGTGCTGCATTATCAATCATTGGTTCTGCCATATCATCTCTTGCAGGTGGTAAAGGTGGAGACTCGGGAGGCAGGTCAAGCGTTAGCGTTGCGGGTGATTTTGGTTCGGTTAGACCATTTGCTGCGGGTGGTATTGTTTCAGGACCTACTTTAGGATTGATGGGAGAATATCCAGGAGCAAGAAGAAACCCTGAGGTTGTTGCGCCACTCGATAGATTAAAGTCAATTATCGGAGCTTCAGCGCCTGCACAGGATACAGGGAATCTCGTAGCGAGAATTAGCGGTAACGACCTCGTTATCTTAATGGACAGAGCAAAAAAGAATAGATCAAATTATTTCTAATGGCATACGCAGGATACGGAGCTAAATATACTTTAACATTTTCGGATGTTTATCAGGATGAGCCTGGTCAATACATTGCTACAATCTTAAAGAAGGATTATGTAGGCGCAGTTGTAGAGATTAGTGGTACGGACTCTCCTTTAGTTATTGAGACGGATAGAAGTGGTGATTTTAGCTACAGGCCTATTATTGCATCCAAGGCTTCTCTTAATATCTTAATTGGTGATGTAACCATTGAGGCCAACTGGCAAGATAATACTAATATATGGGAGCTTTATAACCTGATTTGGGAGGGGACAGGGTTTGATTTTACTGAGTTTATTACAGCAGAGTCAGATACTTTCATGTTGGAGGTTAAAGCTAAAAGACCTGGTAATTTTTATGAGGTTATTTGGCAGGGCCATTACATATCAAATACAGATGTATCCTTGGTAGAAATACTACCAATTAACTTTACATTGCAGTTCTCTGATTTTAACCAATCCAAAATAAATCGGTTTTTTAATTTCCCTCCTGAATTTATAGTACCGGTTCACTATTTCCCAAGTGATAAAATATCGCTACTTGATATATTTATTAGGTGTGCATATTTCACTAAAAATACAACAAATGTAAAGATTGAGTTCCCATATAACTTTAACAATACATATATAGATGGCGTTGGGGATACAATAACTACAAATTCATTAATAAATTCATATGTACAAAAAAATGCATTTTTAAGTGATTTAGGTAAATACAAAACTATATACGATGTTCTTGATGGCGTGTGCAGTCAATTTGGGTTAATCGCATATTTTGAGAATAACACCTTATGCATTAAATCATACAAGAATCTTATAAATGAGACTACAAGATATTCAAAGCTATACGAAATAACTGGATTTAACGATACGACAGATTCTGTAATATATAATTTTGTTGATGATGTTACTGAAAATGATACCCTATTCCCATTAAATTCCGGCGTATTTAAAAATGTTGGAAGGGATCAGGTAGTAAAATTCAATTACCCAGTAAAAGAGGTTGAAATATCAAATACGGCATCCAAAAATTTCAACACACCAAACTATACAATGTCCTCTGTATCTCAGGTAAAGGGTAGTGGCGGAGATGTGTATTATGCAATAAATAATTGGTATAAAGCAAAGGATTTAGGCCCTCTACTTGTACCACTAAATTTAACAAAAGAGGCAGTATTTAACTATAGCAACATATACGATCCTGGTAAATTTGTAGCACTTCCATTTCATCCATACGCAACAGATAAAACTCAGACATATGGAACAAGTATAGCTACAAGAGTAGTTTCAAGAGTTGGTTTTGATGCAAATGAGTACGTAGATAGTGAGCCGTTTTCAGTTGACTCTGGTGATGCATTTGCTTTTTCATATTCAGCATTTACTGACGGCAGGGTTAAAAATTATGCAACCTCTCTTTATCCAAATATTGGTGTGGCTATAATAGTACAAGCAGATGACGCTGATGGCAATACGGTAACATATTTTTACAATGCTGCATCTAACAAGTTCATAACAAACATAACCAACTATCCGCTTCAGGCGTTTCTTCCATTAATAAAACTTGTTAATTACGAAAATGACTCAGATAAGGTATATATAGATATAAAAGGATCTTTAGACATACCAAATAGTGCAAAAATAAGAATTAGGCATTATAACCCATATAGAACTTCTGCGGTATCTCCACAGAGCGATATATATGACATATACCTACAATACTGCAATCTTCAGGTATTTAAGTCTTCAAATGTGTCATCATTGCCAACGAAGCAAACATATAAAACATTCTATGCTGAAGGCACATTGTCTGAATCAGCTGTAACACTAAACTCAGATATATTTATACAAGACAGTAGTAGATATGTACCGGAAGCCATGTTAGGCCCAAATGACCTGAAAAATAAAAATCCAATGTTTGTGCCAAGTTGCTACGGAAATACTTTATTTGACTCTTATTATAACCCAGCAGCTGGTATTGATTTGAGTTTTGCAAATCTTGCCTGTATTGATCTTTCCTATTCAACATTAAAAGCAACACTTCAGGATATAAACGAGAATATTTTGAAAAATTGCGCTGTTGTAAACTCAACAATAGAGGGAACTTATGTTGCTCAATCAAACTTTGGCATAGGCAATAAATTTACCTATCAAATCATAGGATACGAACCAAAGAACTTTGTTTTATTAGACTACTCCATAGACCTTAAAAATGCGCAATACAACAGTTTATTATACTCATCAGAGTTTACAGATACAACAGAAAAAGCTATTGAAAGCAAAACAATCATAGAATAAAATGACGGCCCACGAAAAAGATAGATTACAGGTTATGGCTAATGAGATAGAAACCATAAAAGAGGAACTTACCGAGTTAAAGGAGATGATTAAAGACGTCCATACGCTATTAGCTGGTAATGCGTCATTCCCTGACCAAAGGGGCCTTGTAGAGGATTATAATGCGACTAAGAAGTCCGTAGAATCTCTTGAGGCTGATCTCAAAAAGTATAAGTCTTATTTCTATGCGCTTGTAACACTTGTGGGTCTTGGTATATTGAATTTCATTAAAGATTTATTAGAGAAATGAAACTTAAATTAGTAAGGGAGTATTTGACTCCGACAGAAACTCTTGGCAGTTTATATATTGATGGTAAGTTCTTCTGCTACACCCTGGAGGATAAGGATAGGGGACTTAAGCAAATTCACGCATTAGCTGACATACAAGCCCGCAAAGTTAAGGCTCAGACGGCAATCCCATCCGGCAAGTACAAAGTCTCTGTAACGCCCTCTAATCGCTTTAAAAGACTAATGCCACTTGTGCATGACGTTAAGGGTTTTGAGGGTATCAGATTCCATGGTGGGAATACTCATCACGACAGCGAAGGTTGCATCTTGGTGGCTCATCAAAGAAATTTAAATAAGGTTCATCCTGTGGTAAGAAATATTACTAACTGGATTTACGGATCAATGGAGAAGAAGTTAACTGCACTTCTCGGTAATGGTGTTCACGAATTAGAAATTGTAAGACAAAATGGCTAAGGCAAAAATTAGTGATGTAAGGCTGTTCAAGAAGAAGCCAAAGGTAAAGAGACCTAATCGTCACAAAAAGAGTGACTCAAAGATTAAAGGCTCTAAAAACTACAAAAAGAAATATAGGGGACAGGGTAAATGAAAAAGCTGTTAGGCAAGAATTGGAAAACAAGTCTATTCGGTTGGGGCCTTATGATAGGTTCTGCCGTTAGCGTATTTTTAGGCAAGGCAAGTTGGGCCGATGCAGGCGTTGCTATTGCTACAGGTTTGGGATTAATTGCTGCTAAGGATGCGAGTGCTGAAAAGTAAATGCTGGGTTTTATTATTACTGTTATTCTCTTCGTGTGGGCTTTTCAAGACAAGGATAGTAACCAAGACGGATAGTATTTACATCGACAGGACTAAGGTAGTTACTGAGCGATTTGTAGATACGATTATCACCATTAAGCCCGATACAACTGAGTATAGCTTCCGTCAGCCACTAAGAGATACTACCTTTACGATCAGAAAAGGGGCGTCTTCTGTTGTTGTGGAGTATACGAATGGTATATACTATTTGTCGTCAATTACCGGCCAAAAGTACGTCCCTGTGAAGATATACGAGAAAAAGATTGAGTATAGGAATGTGTATATGAAGGCAAAAGATAAAAGCGTTGTCGCCAAAGGAAATTTTAATTACAAAGATTTTTTTATTTTCTTGATTATTAGCATTATAGTCCTTATCTTAGTGTTAAATCAAAAAATTAAAACCTATGTTTCGTCCAAGATTAAACTCTGGTGAGTACGATTTAGTAAAGAGCTTTAGAAATGCTAATGTTGTTGGAATTATTGGCGACCGCCATGCTCCATTTACTCATCCAGATTATTTTAAATTCGTTTACGAAGTCTTTAACAAGTTCCAAGTTAACACTATTGTTGATATTGGCGATGATACTGACTTTCATGCTATTAGCTATCACGAAACTGATCCTGATGGCCATTCACCAGGTAACGAGCTTGATTTAGCACGTAAAGAGCATGTACAATGGTTTAACGCATTCCCTGAGGTTTACGGATGTATTGGTAACCACTCAAGTTTGCCATTTAGAAAGCTTCAGACGGCAGGCTTGCCAAAGTCAATGATGAAGACCTACAACGAAATGATGGGCTATCCTGATGGTTGGAAATGGGCGCATTCGCATGAGATTGACAATGTGTTGTATCAACATGGCACAGGAAGTAGCGGACAGATGGGAGCAATCAATCGGGCGAGAGATAATCGTCAGTCAACCGTTATTGGCCATATCCATTCTTTTGGCGGGGTGATGTATAGTGCAAGTGATAGGGACATGATATTTGGTCTTAACGTAGGATGTGGTGTTGATACGAGAGCCTATGCAATGGCCTATGGCAAGATGTATACTAAGAAGCCTACACTCGGATGTGGCATTGTTATTGACGGAAAGGTAGCATTATTTATTCCTATGGACTTAGGAGCCAAAATAGAATGGTTGTAAAAGAAAAAGAAGAGGAAAGCGGTTTCGAGGCATTTGATGACCTCCAGAGCTACGTTATAAACCTGGCTGAGCTATTGGCTATTATTGCTGATAGTAACGCCTCAGGAAAGTATGCGCTTGAGGAAAAGATAACCTCCGAGATTGATGAGGTGATGGATATACTTATTGGCATAAGGAATGATAAGACTAACCTACGATAATCCACCGACCTTCATTGAGGTTGGCAAGGTAAAGAAGAGGAAGATTTACTTAGGTTACAATGCAATCTATGCCGGTATCCATTACTCAGTACGTCAGAGAATAGTGCAAGAGTTAAAACAGTTTCTTTGGTGTAAGGAGTTTGCCGAGGTTGGCCTGATAGAAGAGCCTGTAAGGATAAAGATAATCTACCGTAGGAACTTAAAGAATTGGGATTTAGATAATAAGTGCGGGCTTTGGGCTAAATGCTTTCTTGATCTTGCGAAAGGTCAGATATTTAAGGACGATAACGTCAGGTATGTTAAGGAGTTGGTGTACTCCTACGAGGAAGGAGAGGATAGGCTTACAATAGAAATCGAGCGGGTATAAACGAGAAAGGGGGCGTAATGCCCCCAATCTTTTACCCAGTAGTAAACCAAACCTAAAACTACCGAGCGATAACCACACTATAAATATACACACTAAACATTAATCTTCTCAAAATACTTATCCACATCTATTCCGTCTCTCATCTCGTTCTGCATAATCAGCACACATCCAAAAATAATTGCAGATAGGTGATCTTCATCCTGATCTAAGCCAAGCTCTCTATTTAACTCGTATTTAGCTAAATGCCGATGGAGCGACTCTAATGCTACCTCAGTAGGCTGACCCAATCTCCAGTTACCCTTATCGTAGTTCCTTGCACCCTTTCTAAGAAGGTATCCGTACCTCAATCTTGCGTATGCCGGTAGGTGGTTCGGCAATGGCTTGTTAGTGTCATCATCTCGCTGAGAACCGCTATCAAAAACCCTATTTTTAGTTTCTGCAGTTGAACTGGTCTTCCACCAATTATTATTGTCGTGTGTGATTGTCATCGTTGAATCAGCTTTCTTAATAATCTATCAATTTCGTCTAATTCCGCTTTCTTTCTCTTCTTGGCCTCCATTAGCATTTCAACCTTCTTTTGTTTCTTAATCTCTGCTTCCAAAATCTCGTAAAATCTCATTTTATCCTTTCTGCCCAAATAAATGAACGTTTAAAATTCTCTTCGTTTGTTGTAAAGTTAGGCTTGTCGTAAGTAAGGTGTTTGCATACTATAATTTTACCACCGGTACGGCTTGTTGATTTATTTACCGATACCACCTCAACTTCACATCCACCCGAGTTGTTAAACTTCCAAACCGATCCTATCAAGCTCTCCGGAACCTCATATAAAGTCTTCTTCGTCGTCATCCTCTAAACTTAATTTGACCCTTGACAATGTTTTTGAGGACTCTTCGTAAAATCTATCCTGCTTGTCGACTATCTTAAGGTTATAGAGTGCCTGACAGAACCTAATGTTTGGATTAGCTAAGAGATAATCTTTTAACGTTTCGAGAATCTCAATATTGTAGTTAATTCTCTTTAGTGTCATCTCCGCTCACTTCTTCAGGTGCTTTAAAAGCATCAATAGCTTCTTTTACGATAACCGCATCCTCTAATGATAATACACCTTTGGCCTGGGCGACTAACGCTACCTCTACCAATACTTGAATTGCTTTGCTTTGTTCCATATACTAAATTAATTAAAAAATATCACTTGTCAACTTATAATTATCAACATTATCGTAGAAACTTGAGTAGGCAAGGTTACATCTCATCAAGGCCTTCCCTGTCTCTCCATTCCTATTTTTCCTTACATAGGTAACTACCATCCCTCTCGAATCTATGGATTGACCATCAAAATCAAATTCAGGATAATCGTAATACTCGGGCCTCCACAGCATCAATACCATGTCCGCATCTTGCTCGATACTACCTGATTCTCTGAGATGGTGCAGGAAAGGTACTTTAGGGTCTGATTGCTCTACCTGACGGCTCAACTGTGAGATAGCTATGATAGGGATGTTTAGTTCCTTTGCAAGTAGCTTAACCTTTCTACTAATCTCAGAAATCTCCTGCTCTCTGTTGCCCGATTTTGACTTAGTGGTAATTAGCTGAAGGTAATCGATAACTATCAACTTAACGTCATGGCGTCTCTTCATGGTAATT
>JACCDO011587070.1_pt1 | contig 32985 bp, 29 predicted proteins | sample 7446101 | NCBI WGS metagenome assembly JACCDO01 (sample SAMN15323440, study PRJNA562643) | freshwater metagenome | isolation source: river surface water | place: USA:Blue River Watershed | collected 2017-08-16 | reverse complement strand
CGTCCCGCGCCAAGAGCTCACGTAATTCGGGCTGTCCGATCAGGATGATCTGCAACAACTTTCGAGTCGGCGTTTCAAGATTGGTCAGGAGTCTCACCTGCTCGAGCACGTCGCGCTCAAGCAAATGCGCCTCGTCGATGAGTACGGCAACACGCCGCCCTGCCGTGCTTGCAGAGAGCAGTCGTGCCGTCCGCGCATCCATCAACTGCTTGATGCTATCGCGGTCGGTCACCTCGACGGCGACATCCAGCTCTTCGCAAATCGTCAATAAAAACTCGCTGACGGTGACCCGCGGATTCAAAATCAGCGCGACATCGACATCCGGTAATTGCCGAGCGAGCAGTGAGCGCACGAGAGTGGTTTTGCCAGTTCCGACTTCACCCGTGAGCTGGATAAAGCCGCCGGCACCACTGACGCCGTAGATGAGATGTGCGAGTGCGTCGGCATGACGGGCGCTCGGAAAGAGATATCGCGGGTCTGGCGTGATCGCGAATGGATTCTCGTCTAGTCCAAAGAAGCCGAGATACACGCGTTCGCTCAGCGTTCTGGCGGAACGTACACGCAGGCCTGACCCGACTTCACGAGAGCGCGACAAATTTCACGAGCACGCGCCTCACTCACGACGCTCGCCTGCAGACGGTGAATCAAACCATTCGCACCCGTACCAGCAACGACCTGCGAGACGAGCCCCTGTAACTCAGGATGTCTCTCACGAGCGTTCCGCCACCCTTCGAGGGCTTTGTCGCGCGAAGAAAAGGCGCCAAGTTGAATCCGGTGCTCCACAGGACGCAGGGGCGGCGCGGCTTGAGGTGCAGCCTTCGTTGCCGGTGCCGCGGTAGCAGGTTCGGATGCAGCGTCGACCGCAGGCTTCGCCGGTTCGGCAGGCAACATCGCCGGCGGTGGAACTGGCTCGATCGGCTCTATGGGTTCGATGGCGGCAGGCCCCAACACACCCGGGGTCGACAAGAAGTTTTGCAAACGTACACGCGCCTCACGAACCCAACGACCCTTCGGGTGGGTGTTGATGAAACCGCGGTAAGCATCGGCAGTATCGGCTTCGGAAGCTGCGAGCCAATCACGCTGTTCGATCAGATCGGCGAGGCGTCGTTGTGCAACCGGAGCGTACTGGCTCTCGGGGTATTGCTCGAGAAACGCTTCGTAGCTCTCGATGGTGTCGGCCCGCTGCGTGCTGCGCCATTCCTGCAAATCGCTACACGCTGCCAAGCTCAACAGAGCGACCGATGACAACACCACGACGAAGCGACGAGAAGAGCTAACCATAAGTCCGATTCTAGGGGTCGATCTCGGTGAGCACCAGTCGATCGATCCAGCCAGGTCCCGTAAACGACTCAAAAAAACCGCAATGACCACCGGTCTCGGTGGTGATGATTTTGAGCGCGGGCGATTGCGCCACACGCGCAAGATCGCCAGCCGGAATGATCGGATCATCCAGCGCCGTCACGATCGTCGAGGGCACGACGAGACCCGCGAGCCGATCCCCCGTGATCGCATATCCCCGAAAGTAGTCCTCGACTCGCGAATACCCCGCATGCGACAAGACGAGTTCGCGCGTCATCCGTCGCAAATCCTGAGAGGTCATCAGCTCGTCGAGATCGAATTCTCCGGGCCAGCATTGCTGCTTGCGTCGCAAGGAACGAGTCCACTTACGGACGAAGTACCAGCGATACAGCGCCGCGCCATTCTCGAGTGCATCGAGTGTCACCGCCGGATCGAGCAGCGGCGAGATGCCGAGCGCTCGGTGGATTCGTAAGCTCGCTTGCGGCGCTTGCGCGGCCACCCTCAACATGAAATTACCGCCCAAGGAAAAGCCCGCCAACGCCAGTCGATCTTTGACAAAGCGAGTTTGAATTTGTTGGATCGCGCCAACGACCTCGACGAGACGACACGAATGAAACAACTCGCGATTCAGATGATGAGTGTCGCCGTGATCGCGCAAATTGAGTCTGACGACATCGAAACCCGCTTCGAATAGCGACTGCGCGAGGGAGAGAACGTACAAAGATTGCGCGCTCCCCTCCCACCCATGCAAGAGCACCACCAGAGTCGCAGGCTTATCGGGATTCGGTCGCGAGGCTGGTGAATGGAAAGCCTGCAAACGCACGCCTTCGCCACAATCGAGCAGGTATTCGACACTCGCGGCGAGCATCGGTGCGGCGCGACGCTCGACCAAAGGTCGACGCCCGGGAAAACTCGGCAAGATCGACTGCAGATGCTGGCCGCGCAACCACCAGCTCGGCGCGAAGCTTGTTTGCTCAGTCACGCAAGCCGGCACTACGACTCATCAAGTGCAGGGCGATGAAGAACAGCACGACCACCGATAAAGTCATGATGGCCAGCGCCGCAAACACGTCGACGTCGCTGCGCCCGAGAAAGCCGTATCGGAAAGCGTTCACCATGTGCAGAATCGGGTTGGCAAACGACAGAGTGCGCGCCCACTCAGGAAGCAGATTGATCGAATAGAAAACACCACCGAAATAGGTCAGTGGTGTCAGGACGAACGTCGGAATCCAGTTCACCTGATCGAAGTTTTTGGCGAAGACACCGTTGATCAACCCCGCGAGAGAAAAAATCATCGCGGTTAAAAATACGGCCGCCAGGATCAAAAACAAATGCTCGACGGGCAGATGTGTGAAGAACAAAGTCACGAGTGTCACTGCGAGTCCTACCAACAGGCCACGCAACACGCCACCGCCGACATAGCCCAACACGATGACCCAATTGGGTAACGGTGACACCAGTACTTCCTCGAGATAGCGTCCGAACTTCGCGCCGTAGAGCGAAGAGGAAACGTTCGCGTAAGAGTTCGTGATGACGGCCATCATGATGAGCCCGGGCGCGATGTACTGCATGTAGTCGGTGCCATCCATCGAACCGATACGCCCGCCGATCAACGAACCAAAGATCACGAAGTACAGTGCCGCTGTCACGATGGAGGGGACGATGGTCTGTCCCCATATCCGCAAAACGCGGCCAAACTCACGAAAAACGATGGTTTTGAAGCCGATCCAACGCGCTTGTGTGATGCCTTTGCTCATGCCGGCGCTCCCGACTTGTCGACGAGGCGCATGAAGATCTCCTCGAGACGATTGACCTTGTTACGCATCGAGAGCACTTGCACGCCATCCGCCGAGAGCTGCGTGAATAGTTCGTTCAGATTGCGATCCTTACTGACCTCCACTTCGAGTGTTTGGGGGTCGATCAACGTCAACTCGTATCCCGTGACGCGGGGAACCACCGACACGGGTGCGCGCAAACTGAGCACGAAAGATTCGGTGTGCAGCTTGCGCAGCAAGCTATCCATCCGATCGGCTTCGGCGATCTGGCCGCGATCGATGATCGCGATATTGCGGCACAGAGACTCCGCTTCTTCGAGATAGTGCGTCGTCAGAATGATGGTGGTTCCGCGTTCGTTGAGTTCGCGCAGAAACTCCCACATCGATCGTCGGATTTCGATATCGACGCCGGCGGTCGGCTCATCGAGGATCAGCAGTCGCGGTTCGTGCATCAACGCGCGTGCGATCATCAAGCGGCGCTTCATCCCGCCCGAGAGGGTTCGGGTCAGTTTGTGACGCTTGTCCCACAGCGATAACGCGGTCAGATATTTTTCCGCGCGCTCGCGCGCCACGGAGCGCGGAATACCGTAGAAGCCCGCCTGGTTGACGACGATGGTCTCCGGCGTTTCGAACTGATTGAGATTTAATTCCTGTGGCACGACCCCGATGCAGGCTTTTGCCGCCTCGAGGTCCCCATCGAGGTCGTGGCCGAAGACGGCGATTCGACCAGCCGACTTGCTGACGAGTGAGGTGCAGATGCCGATGAGCGTGCTCTTCCCGGCACCATTCGGCCCGAGCAAAGCAAAAAAATCTCCCTCGGCGACATCGAGATCGATGCCTTTGAGGGCTTGGACGCCGTTGCGGTACTGCTTAACGAGACCGCGAACCTCAAGTGCTTGCATGGGGCGCAGAAGATACCACGCCGGAGCGGCTTTTTAAGGACTACCTCCCACAGAGACCGCAGGTCGCGACAAAGCCGCCAAACGCTGCACGCCGGCGAAGGTGGTTTGCCAAAGTCGACGCTGATCAGCGACCTGGGCCGCCTCGAGACGGCGGCCCCAAAACCAGGGATCGTTGTGCCATCGCAGTTGCAGTGCGCCCCGGTTACGGTCCGCTAGCGGGTCGAGGTCGGGCAAGGGCACAGCGCGCAATCGCTCCACCACGACCGGGGCAAGCCCCAACAATAGGGTGGCGGCAACAGCGCGGCCCCGACATACCTGCCACGCGAAATGACAGAGCAAGCGGACATAGTCACGACCGGCCGCCGTCGACCAAAGATCGCATTGCTCACGGGGCCGATCATCTGAGGGATCGAACGGTAGATCGAACAAAATATAGGGCGCTTCGGCCACCTGTGTCAGAGATGTATCGGTGAGACCACTCCAAAGAGCACGATCAGCACAGGCGATAAAAGACGTCGCGGGGTCCTCTCCCATCAAATTTTGGCGTATCAAACTCAAGCCGCGAAAATTTAGATCGCCAACCTGGCGAATGATTTCGCGATCGACACTATGTGTGAAATCAGTTTCGGTGGGCTCTTTCATGCATTCCTCCGTTGTTTGACGAAAAATGATGGCGGAGAGCGCCTTGGAATGCAGCCTGAGTTTTGGGATATTTTGAGTGCAAATACCACTCAAAACGAATCAATCGGGGGTTGTCATGCGTGTTACTGATGATCGCTACCGTCGCGACCGATCACGTCTCGAGCTTGCTCTGCGCTTAGTCAAACATGAGGCGCGCACGCAAACCATCCGACAATGGACCGGCCTCAGTGATGATCGCGTACGAAAATTGATCCGCTCCTACATACGACCCGGCGCAGACGTCCGACGTCATCGCGGCAAATCACCACAGCAAGTGGGTTTCTTTCTAAGATCAGCGCAACTCGAGCACGACACGCACGTGCTCGCTGCCATGCTCGTTCTATTCGGTGTGCTCCCTACCCGACAACGCTCGGCCGCTCCGCGCCGCTCTGCGCCAATCCAACAAGGGAGACTGCTCTGCGATGCCTTCGATGCCTACACCCGAATCGTCGAGGGCGCACGCATCGACTTTGAGCGCGCCGCATTCTTAGCCGATGCTTTGAGTCTCGGCGATGAAATCCGTCTGCAATGGTGCGAGCACTGCAGCGGCGTGAACGTGATCGAAGCGCTGCGCTTGCGCGAGGTCGAATGTCGGGCCTGCAGTCATATGCTGCCTTTGCAGCGCCCGGGAAGGACGACGCGTACAACGCGCCTGCCTGCTACACTAGGCAACCGAACAGGGCTCTGAAGTTGAACGAGGTCGTTTCCGTTTCAGCGCGCCCCGGATGTCGCGATGCGCGCCTTGCCAGAACAGCTTCAACCTAATTTTCTCGCCGGCCCCTACATAGACCGTCGCGCCCATCTGCGTGAAACGCCGGATTGGCAAAACGAAGCGCGTCGTGATCCACTCGCGCGGTTCTTACTGAGCCGCGGCACCCTGCTCGCTGTGGCTGCCGACTCGCCACGCGCGGCATTTGTCGATCATCGTCACCCCGTCGTACAAAGTGCGGCAGATTCTTCGATGGTGCTGCTGGGTTGGTTCGCAGACACTCGCTGTGTTCTGATCCAAGTAGACGATGCCGTCGAGACGCCTGCCGGACTGCGCTTCGAGGAGCTGCGTCCACTGGCTTCAGATCTCGATGCCGACGAGGCAGGCTTGCTGGCTTACGCCCGAGCCTTGATTCATTGGCAACAGCGCCATCGTTTCTGCGGCAGCTGTGGCGCGCCCAACGAACCGAGTCGCGGCGGGCATGTCATGCATTGCAGCAATGCGAGTTGCGGTATCGATTCGTTCCCTCGAATCGACCCGGCGATCATCGTGCTCGTCACCGATGGCGAGAGAGCATTGCTTGGACGACAAGCGTCGTGGGCGCCCAATCGTTATTCGACCATTGCCGGTTTCGTGGAGCCGGGCGAGAGCCTAGAGGATGCCGTCGCACGCGAAGTGCTCGAGGAGACGGGTGTAGTGATCACCCACTGCCGTTATCACTCATCGCAACCTTGGCCGTTCCCGTCCTCGCTGATGCTCGGTTACATGGCCACGGCGACGCCCGAGTCAGTCGTAACCGCAGGCGAGGAACTCGAAGATGCTCGTTGGTTCAGTCGCGAAGATATTCGTGACGGGCGCGCCATTCTGCCGCCGGCCACATCCATTTCACGACGATTGATCGCCCACTGGCTCGACGCTGAGTCGCGCTGAACGACGCGTCATGTGTCTTGCCGCCGTTGCCTTCGATGTCCATCCGGACTATCTCGCCGTGGTGCTCGCCAACCGAGACGAGTTTCATGCGCGACCGGCGGCACCGCTCGCACTTTGGGATGATCAGTCGAACATCTTGGCGGGTCGTGATCTGCAAGCCGGTGGAACTTGGATGGGTCTCGAACGACGAGTGCGCTTTGGTCTCGTCACTAACTTTCGCGAACCACTGAAAATGCCGCAGGCACCGACCCGCGGAAATCTCGTACCCCACTTTTTGACGAGTTCGGAGCCCGCTGAGGCGCATCTTGGTGCGCTAGCACATCGCGCAAATCAATATGCGGGCTTCAATCTCTTGCTGTATGACGGCGAGGCGCTCTGGTATGCCAGCAATCGCGATACCGAGTTCGCGCGGCGCCTAGGTACCGGCGTACATGCGCTGAGCAATCATTTGCTCGATACACCGTGGCCCAAGCTGCGGCGCCTGCGCAGCAGCTTGGCTGACTGGTCGAGCACGGGCGCCGTTGACACCGCAGCGCTCTGGCAAGCGCTGAGTGATCAGGAACGCGCGCCGCAACAGGAATTGCCCGATACGGGCGTTGGCGCCGAGTGGGAATCCATCCTCTCGCCTCCTTTCGTGCTGACCGACGGTTACGGCACTCGTTGCTCCACTCTGCTGCTGCTGGATCGAAGCGGAAACTGGTCGCTGGAAGAGCGCCGGTACGACTCCTTCGGACAACTCGATGGCCGCAGCCGCTGGCAAGGTGGACGCGCCAAGTGGCCGCCCGAAGCAGCGACTCTCTGAAGTAGAATCAGGGCACGATGTTGCCCTCGCCCACCACCGAAAATCGTCGTCGCGCGGCACGCGCCGGGCTGCTGGCAGCCCTTTGGTTGGGGATGCAAGTTAATACCGCTCTCGCCGACATCGACATCCAGATCTCGGGTGTGGATGGCGAGCTTCGCCGTAACGTGCTCGCGTATCTCAGTCTCGAACGCTACAAAGGTCGCGATGACCTCGATGCCAATCTCGTCGAGCGCCTGCAGGAACGAGCCGTTCGCGAGGCGGCTGCCGCGCTGCGCCCCTTCGGCTATTACGACGCTAAGGTCGAAGCCAACGTCGAACAGATCGACGCGACTCGCTGGCGTGCTCGTCTCGTCATCGACACGGGCATTCCGGTGATGATGCAGGATGTGATCCTACAAGTAGAGGGCCCGGGCATCGAACACCCTGCATTCCGCGACATACTGCGAAATCCGCCCTTAAAGGTCGGGATGCGACTCGACCATGCTGCTTACGATTCGATCAAAGATTCGCTGCGACGAACGGCAGCTACGCTCGGTTTTGTGGAAGCGCAGTTAACGAAGAGCGAGCTTCGTGTCGATCCGGAACTGAAGACGGCGACGGCCACATTGATTCTGCAAACAGGCCCGCGCTACAGCTTCGGCTCCACTCTCATCGAGCAACGCTCGTTGGATGAAAGCCTGCTGCGTCGTTATCTCAGATACGAAGACGGCACTCCTTACGATGCGACGCAACTGTTGCGAACGCAGTTTGCACTCGATGACAGTCAATACTTCTCTACGGTCGAAGTACTCGCGGGCGAGCCCGATGCACAAAGCCGGCTCATTCCGGTCAGCATCCGCACCGAGCCTAACCGACGCAATCGCTATGCCGCTGGCGTCGGGTTCGCGACGGATAGTCGCGCACGCGGCACACTGACTTGGGAAAACCGACGACTCAACGACAAGGGCCATCGACTTCGTGCCGAACTTAAAGCGGCACAAGTCGAGCAATCGTTCGAAGCCCGTTATCTCATACCCATAGGCGATCCAGCGCTCGAGAAATTCACCACCGAGTGGCGCTACTCGCGCGACGAGTTGGGTGATCTCGATACGAGAACGACTCGACTGCAACCGTCTATCACGCAAGTTCGAGGCAACTGGCAGCGCGTTTTCTTTGCCTCGTTGAGTCGGGTGCGCACCGCGACTGCGGATAGTGGGCGCGTGAATCCGCTCGACACCAGCGATACACTCGTCATCCCCGGCATCAGTCTTGCTTCAGTTCCGCGCGGATACCTCGGTGAGGCGTTGTTCTCGAGAGGGCTGCTCGCCGAATTGCGCGGCTCCACACAGAACCTTGGCGCGCCTGATGACTACCTACAGCTGCGTATCGAAGGTGAGCGCGCCTTTGACCTCGCACCAAAGTGGCATTTTTTTGTTCGCGGACAACTTGGCGCCACCTGGATTTCAGCCACGGAAAATCTGCCGGGCACGGAGCGTTTCTTCGCCGGTGGTGATCGAAGCGTACGCGGCTTTGGCTATACGGATCTTTCGCCTACAGACGAGCTTGGCTCCAAGGTCGGCGGGCGACATCTATTGACCGCCACCGCCGAAGTGATTCGCGATCTACCGCGCAATTTTGGTGTGGCTGCCTTCGTGGATGTCGGCAACGCATTCGATGATTTCGGCGATCCGCTGCAATATTCGGCAGGCATTGGCCTGCGCCTGCGTCTGCCGGTGGTTACTCTCGGCATCGACATTGCACAGCCTCTGACTAACCCCGCCTGCCGCAGCATTCGACCGGATCCCCGCTGCGGTATAGAGCCCGGCTTCGACAACACAGCCGGCCCACGCTTGCATCTTAACTTCTCGCCGAAGCTATGAGATGCCTACCGTGAAGCGTCTTTCGCTCATCGCTTTGGCGGCGCTCTTGCTGTTGCTCAGCGCACCTATCATTGCGCTATTCATGCTCGGTCACTCGGAAGCGGCACTACGATACGCGGTCGCGCAGTTACCGACGAAGACGGGCTCGCTCGAAACGCTGCGGGTAGAGAACGTACGCGGTACCTTGGCTGGCGGTTTCACCGTTGACCGTGTCGTCATCGAGCACGATCTTGTTTTTTTAAACATAGAAGGCATACGGGGTCGACTCGAGTTGCTACCATTGCTGTGGCAGACCATCGATGTCAGCGACTTTGAAGTGGCCAATCTCCACATCGAATCGCGCCCAAGGAATCAACCGCCACCGACCGAAGCCAAGCCGTTTCTGCCGCGACTGCTGACGCTCGAGGCGCGCCAATTACGAATCCGCAACGCCACCATCACCCCACTCACGGGAACGTCCGTCGTATTCGACGAGGTGACGGCACACGGCACGATTCGCGAGCGACGCATCTGGATTCGCGATGCAAAAGGTTCGCTCGGCAACATCGCACTAGAAGCTGACGGCCTTCTCAAGGCCGCCATGCCGCTTGGCCTTGAAGCACAAGCGACAGCGACGTTTGCTTCACGACGCGGGCCGAGATGGGTTGCGAAAGTCAGCACGGATGGCGATTTAGAGCGTTTGCCATTGAAGGGTGGACTCGTCGAACCCTTCATTGCCGAGCTCGACAAGGCGAGCCTGCGCGCTCTACCGCCCTGGAACTTGCGCGGCACAGCCAAAGTATCAAAGCTCGATTTCACTCGTTTCGGAGGGTCCAACTTTTTTGGTGACATCGACGGAGAGCTAACGCTCGATTTTGATTCGGCCGGTTTTCGCGCGACAGGATCACTCAATTCACCCGGTCTCGATGCGGGTCCGGTCGGTGTCGAATTCGATGGCACATTCGCCCGCAACATCTTGCGAGCGAGGACGCTGAAACTCGCCCATGCACCGAGCAGTCTGCGCATCGACACGAGTGGTACCGTGACCTTCGAAGAGGCGGGTCCTTCTCTCGCGCTCAGCGGACGCTGGCAAAACTTCCGTTGGCCACTCCTAGGGAACGATATCGCACTGCAAAGCGAGCGAGGCTTATTCACCCTTCAGGGCATGGCCAACTACGACATCCAAACGGAAGCTGCCTTGCAGATCGGCGCGCTGCCACCAATGAAGACCGCCGTCACCGGATCACTGCAGCCCGGTAAGTTTGTTTTTTCCGAGAGCCGCTTTGACCTACTGAAGGGCACCAGCCTTCTCTCCGGCGAAATCGGCTGGCGTCCGGAGCTGTATTGGAAAATTGCAGGGCGTATCAAAGATATCGATCCATCAGGCTGGCGAGACGGTCTCGACGGCAAGATCGGCTTCTCGCTGGTTGCGGCCGGTAATGGGACGGGTGCGAAATCGCGCATTGACTTGGAACTACGTCAACTCGACGGTCGCCTACGTGGTGCAGCGGCGAGCGGTGGCGGCAAACTGCGTATTGCGAGAGGCGAATATCGCTTCGATGCAGTGGATGTCGCTTTTGGCGGCTTCGATCTCGAGCTCGATGGTTTGCTATCCGAAAACCGACGAGATCTCGACTTTCGGATCAAAGCGAACGATCTTGCCGTATTAGCGCCCGGCGCAACGGGAAGCCTATCGGCCAAGGGCGTCTTGCGCGGCACATCCAGCGCCATGCGAGTACTACTCGATGCGAATGGCGACAATCTCCAACTGCCGACCATGCAAATCGGTCGCTTGCGCGCCGCGATCGATGTGGATCCGCTCGCAGGCGCCTCGACTCCGGCTAGCATCGGCGTCGCGATCTCCGATCTTCGCAGCATGGGCCGACAGATCGAACGGCTCGATTTCAAACTGAACGGGACGACGAGCGAGCATCGCCTCACACTCGACGTCCGTGATCGCGATGCGACTGTCACCGCTCGGGGTACGGGCGTATTCGATACTCAAACCTGGCAACAGCGGTGGGATCGATTCGATCTCGATCTTCCGGCCGAGATCGGTCTTGCCGTCATCGACCCGTTGAGCGTCACCTTGACGATGAGTAGCGCGGATATCGAGCCATTCTGTCTAAAGGCCCGCGAGGCCAATGAATTAACCGGCAGCGCTGAACTGTGTATGTCGGCGGCATGGAGCGACGGCGCATGGAACGCCCGCTTCGATATCGCGCGTTTACCGATCGCCTCGGTACTACCCAAGCCATGGCTGAAGGCGAGCTACGATGGGACCATCAACGCCGCAGCCAGTATCGGTGCCGCCGCCGCGGGCCCCCTACTCGGCACACTACGCGCCGACTTCCGCGATGCCAGACTCAATTGGCTGCGCGCGAGCGGCAAGCGTGACACCATTCCGCTAGGTTCGGGCTATCTCGACATCAGCTCTTCGTCGGAAACGATCGTCGGACTGCTCGACATCGCCGCCGGCGAGCGAGGCCGTGCAAGTGGACAATTGCTCGCGCTGCGCGGCAACGGATCGTGGGCAGAGATGCCGCTGCAAGCAAAACTGATCGCGGACTCCACAGCGCTCGGATTATTGAACCTCTACGTTCCCGAAATCGATCGGTCCGCCGGGGACTTGTCGATGGACTTCGACTTCGGTGGCACCGTCGGTGCGCCGCTGGTCAATGGCGTGCTGCGACTGGAACGTGGCGAGCTCGATTTCTATCAGCTCAACCTCGCACTTCGCGATATCGATGCCGAGGCTCGTTTGATCGACAATCGCATCACGCTCCAATCTTCCGCGCGCGCAGGCAAGGGCAGCATTCGTGCCGATGCCAATCTCGAGTGGCGTCGATCTCTACCGTTCGGTTCGCTGCGAATTAGCGGCAAAGATGTCCCGATCATCGATTTGCCCGAGGCCCGAATTACCGCAACGCCCGATTTGGAATTCAAGGTCAATGGTCGTGATTTGCTCGCCACAGGCACAGTAGTTGTGCCGAGCGCGCGACTGACACCCGTCGATCTGACCGGTGCGGTATCGACATCAACCGACGAGGTGCTGGTTGGCGCTGAACCGGTTGATCCCGCAAGTTCATTTCGCGTATCGAGCGACATCAAGCTGACTCTTGGCGAGCGGGTGACGGTTGATTCGTTCGGCTTGAGCGGTCGCGTTGCGGGCAATATCAACGTACGCAGCACGCCGGATGGCGTCAACCGCGGTAGCGGCGAACTGGGCGTCGTGGAAGGTAAGTATGCGGCGCTCGGTCGGCGCCTTGATATCGAGCGTGGTCGACTCATTTTCTCCGGCGGATTAATCAACGACCCCGGTGTCGACATTCGAGCCACCAAAGAATTCCCGGATGTCAAAGCCGGCGTGAACGTCCGCGGAACGCTGCGTGAACCGCGCATGAGCTTCTTCTCCGAGCCCTCTCTTCCGCAGTCACAGGTCGTCTCTCTTATTTTGGCTGGCGGCACTATCGAGGCGACCCAGGCTGGCGACTCGACCTCGAGCGCAAGTCGTACCGCTTTGCTCGCACAAGGTGGCGCGATCCTCGCGCAACAACTCGGCCAGCGAATTGGCATCGAGGATGTCGGAATCGAACAGAATCTTGCTAACGAAACGTCACTCGTCTTCGGCAAATACCTCTCGAGTCGTCTCTACGTCAGCTACGGCATTTCGCTTGCTGAGACACTCAACACACTCAAACTTCGCTACAGCATCAACGATCGCTGGACCGTGCGGACCGAGGCGGGTAAAGAGGTCAGTGCTGACGTCGTCTACACGGTAGAGAAGCCTTGAAGCGCGAACTTGCGATTCGACTGATGTCGGGCGCATTTGTCGTCATCTGGGCAGTCCTCGCCATCGCGCCGGTTGATCGCGCAACATGGTGGCTAGAAAACGTATTGATTTTCGCGACCGTCGCCGTGCTGATCTCCATCAGAAACGTGATGCCGCTGTCACTGGCATCGTATGTGCTGCTATTTATATTTTTGACCATTCACGCTGTTGGAGCGCACTACACCTATTCCTTGGTGCCGATCGACGACGTAACCGCTCTACTTGGCGCAAACCGAAACCACTACGACCGATTGGTGCACTTCTGCTATGGCCTATGCCTCGTGCTGCCGCTGCGAGAGCTCTTGATGCTACATGCCAAGGTGCGCGGCTTCTGGAGCTACTTTCTACCGCTTGATCTCGTGATGTCGACGTCATTGCTGTACGAGCTTCTCGAGTGGGCAGCCGCAGTCGTATTCGGAGGCGGCCTAGGCGCCACGTTTCTCGGAACACAAGGCGATGAATGGGATGCCCACCGAGACATGCTGATGGCAGCTTTCGGCGGATTGATTGCGACGCTTCTGATTTGGCGATTCAATCATTATCGAAAAAGTGATCTGACTTTGGATTGGTTTAGGCATATCGGACTACACCGATGACGCCGAAAATATTGATCGTCTACGCAGGTCAGCGTGGCGGTCGCACGGAACAACTTCGCGTCGCAGCAGCCGAGGGAATTCAAACCAGCGGCGAGATCATCGAGCTGCGTGAAAGACCCGCGTTGGCTGCCGATCCGGACGATCGACTTTGGGCTGATGGCATCCTGCTCGCGACGCCAGAGCATTTTGCTTACATGAGCGGAGCTTTGAAGGATTTTTTTGATCGGACCTTCTACGCCGTGGAGCCACATACCGCGGGTCGTCCTTACGGGTTGCTAGTCAGTGCGGGCAATGACGGGCAAGGAACCATCGCTGCCGTACGCCGCATCGTCACCGGTTATCGATGGAAGGAAATCGCCGAACCCGTATTGGTGATCGGCGATCCTAAGCCCAATGATATCGAGCGCTGCCGGGAACTCGGCGCAGCCTTGGCAGTCGGTCTCGCTACCGGTATTTTCTGATCCGCGTCAGCGACCCAGCGCTTTTTTGGCAGCCGCTAAGCCTGGATCGATCGCAAGCGCTTTTTCGAACTCGGCACGCGCGGCTGTTGTATCACCTGCATCGCGTGCGCAGCGACCACTCCAGTAGTGAGCCTCTGCAGCACCCCAATCGAGCGACGAATTCGAGGCAGAGTTGGTGCGACCCGAATTGCTCGCATCAAAAATCTGGGTCGCCTCTTTGATACGAGCGCAACCTTTGCCCTTATCACCGCCGACGAATTTCGGTCGGAAGTACAAACCGAAGCCATCGACCAACACGACCCGTGGATTCTTCGGTGCCAGAGCGAGCGCAGCCTCGATGCTTTTGCCGCTTCGTGAGCCGTTGCGGATTGCGGCCATTCCGCCAAGGTTGGCGAGGTAGCCGTAGCAAGCAGACTGCAGCGCCAAGGCCTCGAAAGATTTCGGTTGGCGCTTGATCAGCGCTTCGAGCGTCGTGACACAGGTGTCTCCTGCCCGCTTGGCGTCACCCTCTTGCTTGGTAAGCACCGCTTCTTGAAGCAGGCGGAACTGCGCGTAGGCCGCCACATATTGTGGATCCGCGAGGGCAGTCGACTCGGCGCCATGCGACGACGTCGCTGCGGCAGACAGTCCGACGACCATCAAACACAGCCATCGACGCATGGCGACGATACTCACGGAGTTGCCTTCACGAAGCGCAAGGTCATGCGGTCGGACTCACCGATGGCGTCGTACTTGCTGCGATCAAAATTCGGATCGGGCGCTTTACCGGAACCATAAGGAACGGTGCTCCGAGTCGGCGGCAGCGTCCACACACCGAAGGGGTGGTCTTTGGTGTCCTTCGGATTCGCGTTGATCTCCGAGCGAGCAGCCAAGCGTAGGCCCGCTTTTTCAGCGGCTTCGATGACGAACGCCTCAGTCACATAACCGCTCGCGGCTTTCGGATCTTGCGGGCCCGGATTGGCTCGATGCTGCTCGACAGCGAGCACGCCGCCAGGCTTCAACGAGCGAGCTAGGTTAGCGAAGTGACGATCGACCAATCCGTCGACACGCATCCAACCGTGGATCACGCGAGAGAGCAGAATGAAGTCATAGTTGTTCTCAGCCAACGGTGCAGCCGTCGCACTCCAGTTGACGAGTTCTACCTTGCCGTAGATTTTTTCGTCGGAAAAACGTGCGGCAAAGTCGGCACGCCCTTTACGAGCGGCCTCCGATAGAGACGGGTTGGCAAGATCAGCCGCAGTGGCGCTGTAACGCCCGCCCGTACGAGCGGCATAGGGCGCAAGGATACGAGTCCACCAGCCACCACCGGGTTGCACTTCGAGAATGCTCGCGCCGGGCTTCAAACCCCAGAACTGCAGATTTTCGATGGGCTTGCGCGCAGCATCGCGCGACTTCTCCTCGGCCGAGCGCCACTCGCCGGCGACCACCTGCTCCAGCGCAGCATCCGCGGACGTCGCAGCGATCGCACTGCTCGCTGCCACCGCCATGACGACCGAGGCCAAAAATGTTTGCTTCAATACGGAACTCATCATAGACGCACCTCACATCCTTGAGTGGTGGATAAAGGGATTGGTGGATAGAGGCTAACAGAAGCTTGTTGCACAGCACAGTCGGGTCGACGCTCGACCACGGCTCGAACGTCGGGCTGGCATCTGTGAGCGTGTCGCAACCAGTTTCGGCTAACTAGCCGAATGAATACCAAACTCGATATCAAAACCATCACCGAGTTCCTCGCCGAGCAGCCGAACGTCGACGTCAGTCGAGCCTGGGAGCGCTGCTGGGGAATCCACTCCGGCATCGTCGATCGCGTCAAACAGCGCTTCGCAGTCGAAAAACATCCATCTACGATCGGTAGCGAGTACTACACCTCGCTCGATGGCGGCATGGAGGGATCATTCAACGCTTGGAGCGGTCCGCGCGTCGAGTGGCTCGTACACTCTTGGCTCGGCAATCGCAAAGCCAGCTTGCTCGACATGAATGCGACCGTCTTTTTGTCGCAGCAGAGTCGAGTACCTCACTTAGTCGTGATTTTCGGCACGGTACCGAAGCTATTTTTCTATGCAGACTACACGCCACGCGTCGATCTGCGCACCAACCTCGATTACGTCAACCAGTACTACGAACCCGCTAACGCCAGCGCTATCCGCTTCCGAGGTCTTTCGAACTTCACCTGGAACTGGAGCCACGGCACCTACTTGCGCGGATTGATGTCGCCAATCTGCACGAGTGTCATGGGCGAGCTGACCGAAGAGAACATCTCCACCTGCGAAAGCTATTTGCAAGAGTTCGTCGGTCGCTGGTTCGAATGGCTCGACGAAGCCGATCAAAATCCCCTCGCCCCCGAGGAGCGGCTCGCTCAACAAGCCTACGATCACTACGTACGCGAAATCGGTTACCGTACCGACCCTATGAATGTACTTGCGCAACGCGCTTTTGGCGCCGAAGAGTTCCAGCGGCGTCTGGAGCTACGCATCGGCCTAAGCCAAATCGCCGAAACGCGAGGCAAGGTGGCCATCGATTGATTCCAGTGAGACTTGCAATAGCGGACGATGCGCCCGCGATCGTCGCGCTCGTGAACTCAGCTTACCGCGGCGATAGCAGTCGCATGGGCTGGACGACCGAAGCCGATCTTCTCGGCGGTCAACGTACGGATGAAGCGTCGATTCGTGATTTCTTAGCTGGTGCACCTCAACAACGCATGCTGCTGAGCGACGATGCCGATGGATCCTTGCGAGCCTGCGTGCAGCTGCAAAATCGTGGCGATTATGCGTATCTCGGTATGTTGACCATCAGACCGACGCTGCAAGCCAGCGGTTTGGGGCGTGCCTTGCTGGCAGCAGCTGAGCATGATGTTCAAAGTGCTTGGGGAACGCGGCGTATGGTCATGACCGTCATCGAGCAGCGCGAGGAGCTGATCGCCTGGTACGAGCGCCGAGGCTATTTACGAACTGGGGAAACGGCGGCGTTCCCTTATGGCGACCCGCGTTTTGGCGAGCCTAAGCGGCCCGACCTACGCTTCGTGGTGCTCGCGAAAAATTTGTCGTCACCGTGACTCCCATCGTCATCGCGCACCGAGGCGCGTCTGGCTATCGCCCTGAGCACACCCTCGAGGCTTATCTTTTAGCCATCGACATGGGTGCGGACTACATCGAACCGGATCTCGTCGCTACACGCGATGGATATCTCGTTGCACGGCATGAGCCGGATATCAGCCAAACGACCGATGTTGCATCGCGGCCGGAATTCGCGGCTCGCAAGCGCACGGTCGTCATCGACGGCATCGAAACCACCGGCTGGTTCACTGTCGACTTCACGCTAGCCGAGCTACGCAGCCTGCGGGCCGTGCAGCCGCGACCAGATCGATCCAAAGAATTCGATGGCCAGTTTCTCATTCCGACCTTCGAAGAAGTGATTGAACTAGCGCAACGAGAGTCGAAAGCTCGTGGCCGAACGATCGGCATCTATCCGGAGACGAAACACCCGAGCTGGCACTGTTCACTCGGGCTGTCACTCGAAGAGTCGCTGCTGCGCGCTCTCGATAAGGCTGGATGGAATCGCGAGGATGCACCCGTATTCATTCAATCATTTGAGTCGGGCAATCTGCAGTGGTTACGTAAGCGCACTCGAGTGAAGCTGATTCAGCTCGTCGGTGGCGTCGGTTCGAACGCCGACGGTTCGGTCATCCTCCAACCCGCATTCGAGCAGCCTGGCTGCGGAACCTATCCGGTCGGCCGTTTACCAACGGACTATTCATCAGCGGCAGCATTCGAATCGATCGCTGACTATGCCGATGGGATCGGCCCTTGGAAGCGCTTCTTGATCGGTGAGAAAGACAATCGAGTGAGTCGACAGACCCACTTCGTTGAGCTCGCTCATGCCGCAGGTCTACTCGTACATCCTTGGACATTCCGCAACGAGGCCATGCATCTGCTCGCTGATTACCAGGGTGATCCACTCGCCGAGTATCGGGACTTCATCGCACTCGGTGTCGATGGCTTATTCAGCGACTTCCCCGATACTGCTCGAAATGCAATCGATCGCGCGGTGAGCAAAGACAAATCGCAGCGCTAGTCAGGCGACTGTTCGCACAAAGAAAAAGGCCCGGCGTTTGACGGCCGGGCCTTGAGAACTGCGGTCTTTCGCCGCTTAGAAGTTATAGCTGAAGTCGAGACCGATCTGGCGCTCACGACGCAGCACACCGAAGAAGCCGCGCGGCAGCGAGTACGAGGCGACCGAAGTCGCCGGCGTCGCCGGCACCGTCAGACCGTTCACACCGATGAGATTCTGCTGCAACCAGCGCGTGACGCCAGGCGAGGAATCTTCGTTGGTGAGGTTACGACCGTAGATACCGACCTTCCACGCATCCGTCTGGATACCGAAGCGAGCACCGAGAAGTGTCGCCGCACCCGAGTAAGCGAGGTTGTGCACCTGCACCCACTTCTTGCTGGTGTAGGAAAGGTCACTATTGAAGTAGAACTCGTAATCTCCGCCGAATACCGGACGAACGAAGTCGGCCGTCACGGACGCCGTGTGCTTGGCAGCGAGCGGGAACTCATTACCAGCAATCGAGCAACTGCCCTGACCGTTCAAGTTACGCGCGGTCGAGTTCGGATCGTTCGGGTTGAAGATGCCGCCACCACTCGTGATGGTGAACTGCATGTCGTCACAACCCTTGGTGAACTCGGTATCGGCCAAAGCGTAGTTGAATCCGAGAGTCAGCTCCTCGGTGGCTGCAAACTTCGTCTCGACTTCGAAACCCTTCACCTCACCGTCACCTTGGTTGGTGGAGATCGAAGTGACCGCACCAGTCGAGGCTTGAATCGGCGTGGTCAACTGGATCGCCGTAACGTCCATCTTGAACACCGCCACGTTGAAGATGAGGCGGTTATCCATCCAAGTCGATTTCATACCGACTTCGTAGTTGACCGACTCTTCCTGATCGAAGGACTCGTCTTGCGGACGACCGTTGGTGATGGCGATCGCACCGTTGAATCCGCCCGGCTTGTAGCCCTTGGCGTAGTTCGCATAGAAGGTCAGATCATCAGCGGCCTTGTAGTTGACCGTCACGCGCGGCGTGGTGGACTTCCACGTGTCATTGCCACGCAGAGCCGAATCGTACAGCACCGTCGTTGGACCGCCCTGCAAGTTGACGACCGGCGTGTAATCAATCTGCCCCTTCTGCTCTTCGGCACGCCGAACTTCGGCTGAAGCGGAGAGCTTGTCGGTGAAGTCAAACTCGATCGAACCGAACACGGCGTCGTTCTCGATCGTGTAAACCTTCTCCGGTCGATCCTGACCATTGAGGCTCGCGAAATCGACGCGATGTTGCTTCTGCTCCCAGTCGAAGTGGTAGGCACCCACAGACCAACGGAAGCGGCGATCTTGCGGCGATTCGATCTTGGCTTCGACCGACCAGTCGCGGTATTTGTCGACAGCCGAGCTCGCGCCGGAAGCCAGCGGCTGCACACCGTTGACGTTGGCACCGATGATGTTCATCGACGAGTGATCGCTATCCGAGCCGGTTTTGCGGTCATCACTACGACGACCCGCATTGAGGCTCGCGGTGTAGCCCGAGCCGTTGATGTCCCAGCTCAATGAGGCGAGCAACAAATCGAGATCGCGATGAACGCCCGAGAAGGCCGTACCTTGGCGCGTGTCATAGACACCGTTCGGCGTTGCGGGCACGAGGTAGTTCACATTCGGAATGCCCGGAACTTGAACGATCGGCTGAGTCACTGGCGCATCGTTCAGATAAATCGGACGAGGAGTCACTTCGCCGCAGAAATACTGATTGCGGTTCGTCGAACCGGTCAGTCGGAATGACGCGAGCGAACGTGTGCCCGGCGCGCAGTTGTTGAACTCCGGCGACTGGTAGAACAACGGACGCGTACCGTCACGGTCGCGGTTGTGCGCAGCGCGCAAACGCAGTTCGACGTTGTCGGTCGGCTGGAAGTTGAGCGTGCCACCGAACGAGACGCTGTTTTCGTCACCGATGGTCTTGCCGGTCAACTCGTTCTTCCATTGACCGTCGAAATCCATGTAGCGAGCCGACAAACTGCCGGTCAAGCTGTCGGACAAACGGCCACTCAAGCGACCGCTGATCTGGCGTTCGTCGCCATCGGCGCCACCACTGACCGAGCCCTTCATTTCATCGCCCGGACGACGGGTGATGAAGTTGATCGCACCGGCATACGTGTTACGGCCATAGAGCGCGCTCTGCGGACCACGAATGACTTCGACGCGCTCGACTTCGGCCATATCCAAAGTCTGAATGTCGCCAGGGTAGTACACGCCATCGACGAAGTACGCGACGCCGGTTTCGACCGTGGCATTGGTGCCCGCGAGCACGCTCGCCAAACCGCGCACCACGGGGCGTTCGTTGGAACGACCGAAGGAGCGAGAGAACACGAGACCCGGCGCAAACTTTGCGAGATCGTCGATCGAATTGACTTGGCGGTTAGTGATGTCCGCGGCCGACAGCGCCGTTACGGCGAGAGGCACTTCCTGCAGCGACTCTTCACGCTTACGAGCGGTCACCACGATCTCTTCGAGAGCAGGACCAGCCGTTGCAGATTCCGATTGTGCATAACCGGCTTGGCCCGCAAGGGCACCGGCACCCATCGACAACAATGCCGCAAGCGGCACCTTCTTCAGACTCATGTTTTACTCCCCGTTGGCATCGCCTGCGGACGGATATCCGTTAGGCAACTATCAATTCGTCCTTCTGACATGACTTTATCCCACAACATTTCGAGGATGTAACCCCCCACACCACAGTGTCGCCCCGCCACCACAACGAGGTTGTTTTAAATTTTTAGAATGAGTCTGATTCGCTAAATCAGCAGGTCATCCTCGTAGCTGATCGATGATGGCTGGATTCTCCAAGGTGCTGATGTCTTGCGTAATCGGCTCACCGCGCGCGATCGCTCGTAACAAACGACGCATGATCTTGCCGGAGCGCGTCTTGGGCAGATTGTCGGCAAAGCGAATGTCATCGGGTTTGGCGATCGCACCCAATTGTTCGGTTACCCAGTCACGTAATTCTTTCTCGAACGCGCGCGTGTCGCCCGTTGGTCTCTCGCCGCGACACACGACGAACGCAAACACGGATTCGCCCTTGATCTCGTGCGCTCGACCCACGACCGCGGCCTCTGCAATGCGCGGATGGGCGACGAGCGCCGACTCGATTTCCATCGTACCCAAGCGATGACCCGCTACGTTCAAGACGTCATCGATACGACCCATGATCCAGAAATAACCCTCTGCGTCTCGATGCGCGCTATCGCCGGCGACGTAGTAACGGTTTTGGAACTTCGACCAATACGTATCGAGGTAGCGCTGGTTATCACCCCAAATGGTGCGCAGCATCGAAGGCCACGGCTCTCGAATGACGAGATAACCCCCTGCGTCCGGCGTCGTCACGCTGCGACCCTCGTCATCGACGATATCGGCCTCGATGCCAGGCAAGGGTTGCGTGCAAGATCCGGGCTTGGTGGCAGTCACCCCAGGCAACGGTGAAATCAAAATAGCACCCGTCTCGGTCTGCCACCACGTGTCGACGATCGGACATCGTTCTCGACCGATCACACGGTGATACCACATCCACGCTTCAGGATTGATGGGTTCACCCACGCTGCCAAGCAAACGCAGTCGCGACAAATCGTACCGTGCGGGAATATCGTCGCCGAGCTTCATCAGCGCGCGAATAGCCGTCGGCGCGGTGTAGAAGATAGTGACGCCGTGTTGCTCGCAAATACGCCAGAAGCGTCCCCCGTCGGGAAAAGTGGGCGCGCCCTCGTACATCACAATGGTTGCGCCCGCCGCGAGCGGTCCGTACGCGACGTAGCTATGCCCCGTGATCCAGCCCACATCTGCGGTACACCAAAAGACATCGGATGCTTGCAGGTCGAAGACCCAAAGATTCGTCAGCTTAGCGCCGAGCAGATATCCCGCACTCGAGTGTTGAATCCCTTTGGGCTTACCGGTAGAGCCCGATGTATACAGCAGAAACAGCGGGTGCTCCGCATCCACCCATCGCGGCGCACACTCCGTCGACATCCCGTCGACAAGCTCGTGCCACCAATGATCTCGCCCTGATTTCATTGGCACTGCAGCGCCGGTGCGGCGTAAGACGATCACGTCACGCACACTCGGGCATCCTTCAGCGAGTGCCTTGTCCGTCGCTGCTTTCAACTCGACGATGTTGCCACCCCGTCGGCCACCGTCGGCCGTGATGACACAGACCGCCCCCGCATCTTCGATGCGATCTTTGAGTGACACCGAAGAAAAGCCGCCGAACACCACTGAATGAATGGCGCCGATACGCGCGCAGGCCTGCATCGCAATCACCGCCTCGGGAACGAGCGGCATATAGATCACGACCCGATCACCGCTGCCGATCCCGCGAGCCAACAAAGCATTGGAAAAACGGCAGACCTCGGCGTGCAATTGGCGATAGGTCAGCGTAAGCACATCGCCGGGCTCGCCCTCGAAGATGATCGCCGTTTTGTCGGCGTGCTGCTCGAGATGAACGTCGAGACAATTCCACGAGACGTTCAGATTGCCATCCGTGAACCAACGGTAGTTCGGCGCCTGCGATCGATCGAGGGTCACCGTGAAGGGCTTTTGCCAAACCAAGTGAATGCGCGCGAGTTGCGCCCAATAGCCCTCGGGATCGCGACTCGCCAATTCACGCAGACGGGCCAACTCGTCCGGACCGATGCGCGCTGTTTCAACGAAAGTAGGATCGGGCTCGAAACATCGCTTCTCGATCAGCACCGATTCGATGTTCTTCTGCATGCCACCTCCGATCACTATCGATTTATACGTAAGGATCCACCGACAAGCGCTTGAATCGCTTGTGCAGCCAAAGATATTGCGATGGTATCCGACGAATCTCCGCTTCGATCAGTTCGTGATGCAAACGCGCATCCGCCACGCTGTTGCCCGAAGGAACGCCTGCAAGCGCCGGGCCGATACGAACCCGATAGCCTGTACTACCGGGCAAGCGCTCAACGAAATACGGCATCACCACGGCGCCGGTGAGCTCTGCCAAACGCGACGTGGCCGTGTTGGTTGCTACCGGATGACCAAAGAAAAGGACTTCCTCGGCGCCTTTGCCACGGAACGCCTGATCCGGCGCGTACCATACGACACCGCCTCGCTTGAGCACGCGCACCATGCTGCGAATATCATCGCTCGCAATCATCCCAGCCGAGACGGCGCCACGATAACGACGGAAGAACTCGGTGAGCAGCAAATTCTTGGAAGGCTTATAGACGGCGTGTACCTCACGAACGCCCGTTGCCAGCCGTGCCCCGATTTCGAGCGTCGTGAAATGGGCTGCGAGCAAAATGACGCCGCGACCTTCGGCGCGATGACGATCGAGCTCGTCGAGTCCTTCGAATTCCGCCAAGGACAGCAAACGATCTCGATCAGCGAACCAAGCAAGCGCCGTCTCGCAAAGCGTAATGCCCGAGTCGCGAAAATGTTCTTTAGCGACCCGCGCTCGCTGCTCCGATGTCCAATCGGGAAAACACCAGCGAAGGTTTCGATCGACGACCGATTTCTGCGGGAGCGGTAGTCGATACGCGAAACCGCCAACCTTGGCGCCGAATCGCAATAACTTCGGATAGTCGCGACGCGCCAGTCGTCGCAACAACACCAACGCGCCCCAGAGTGGCCAATATGCCGGCAATAGAAACCGCAGACGCATCAGGACGGTCTCGATGCCGAGTACAGAGCCGAGAGTCGCTCGCTCTGACGACGCAGCATCGGCCCAAACTGATGTCGATCGAAGAACTCTTCGAGAGCTGCTCGATCTGGCGCTGCCGGTCGCAACTCTTCACGCGTCGTCTCGATGGGCGCATCACGAACGATTTCCGTCAAGCGGCGGGCCAAAAATGCCGCCTCCCGGTGCGTCAACAATTTCTCTGGCAGCTTTGCTGCGCCGCGGATCGGTAATCTTGCCACCATGTCGAGGTTATCGTAGAGCTCCTCGAGTGACACGAATTCTTTGAGCAAAGCGGCGGCCGTTTTGGGGCCGACGCCGGGCACGCCTTTGATGTTGTCGACGGCATCGCCCGTCAAGGCGAGATAGTCCGCGTAACGCTCGGGCGCTACGCCGAAATGATTTTCGATATCGTCATACTGCAGCCGAAGATTTTCGGTGTAGTTCCAGTAGGTGTCGCCCTCGCAAATCAGCTGCGCGAGATCTTTGTCGCGAGTCACGACCGTAGAGGCGATGCCCTCGCGACGCAACTTCGCATGCAAGGTGCCGATGATGTCATCGGCTTCATACTCACCACTGCCGAAATTGGCGACACCAAGATGACGACAAAACTCGCGGCAGCCTTCGAACTGCAATTTCAGATCCGGCGGCGCCGGTTCGCGATTGGCTTTGTAACTTGGATCGATCCGATTTCTGAACGACGTGGTCAAACTTTCGTCAAAAGCGACCGCCAGATACGCAGGCTTCGCTCTCTCGATGAGATCCCCTAAGAATCGCGCAAAGCCAAAGACGGCATGAGCAGGATTCCCGTCGCGATCGAGCATGTCGGGCGGCATGGAGTAATAGGCACGGAATATGTAGACCGACGCGTCGACGAGATGGATCACGAAATATGGCCTTGAGAGAACTTCAGTCGACGCGGGTCAACTGAAGAATTGGCGGATGCGGCCGTGCAAGGGGCTGCTGCGCGGGAAATGGGCGAGCAGATATTCCATCTGGTCGAAAAGCACCCGACGCCCTTTCAGGAAAATGTATTCGGCGTAAGTGGGCGTGAATGGCACGGCGAGCAGCTGCATCTTGGCTTGCTCGGGCGTGCGCCAGGCCTTGAAGTTGTTACAGCGACGACAGGCCGTGACGACATTGGTCCAGACGTCGCGCCCGCCTTGGCTGAACGGTCGTACATGGTCTCGCGATAATTCGCGCGTCGGAAAACGCTGCCCGCAATACAAACAAAGATACGCATCGCGGCGGAACAAGGTTTGATTATTGAGTGGCGGGACGTAGTCCTGACGCAAATGACCCGGGTTGCCACTCTGGCCTCGGGTGGCAATGATCGAGTTGACCTCGAGCACCGTGCGCTGCCCCGTCAGGGCGTTGGTGCCGCCATACAGCCGGATGATCGGCGTGCCGCAGGTGTAGGCGACCTGCTCTTGGTGATAGAGCCGCGCCGCTTCGCGGTAGTCGATCCATTCGAGCGGCATACCGGAGACGTCGGTGCGCAGCACCGGCTGTTGCAGACTCACCCCTTCGGCGGGGCGGGCAACGATGCGCAGGTCCTCGTGATCGGCAGCACTCATCGGTCCCTTAAGATAGGCAGTCCCGCGACGAGATTCAACGGCAAAAACGTGAACGTCGTATCATCCGGCCTGCCCGCTGCGACCCTGAGGTTCCCATGTCGTTGACCATCGGTATTCCGCGTGAGATTTACCCTGGCGAAAAGCGCGTCGCCGCCGTTCCGGATGTCGTCGAAAAGTGGCGCAAACTCGGATTCTCGGTCGCCATCGAAACCGGCGCGGGCGCTCTGGCCAACTTTGCCGATGACACCTACGTCGCCGCCGGCGCCACTGTCGCCAACAACGTCGAAGCGCTGTTCGCCCAAGCCGATGTCATCCTCAAAGTTCGCGCTCCCACGGCGACGGAAGTGGCCGCGATGCGCCCCGGCACCACGGTCATCAGCTTCGTCTGGCCAGCACAAAACCCGGAATTGATGCAGGCGATGGCCGCGCGCCAACTCACCGTGCTCGCGATGGACAGCGTGCCGCGCATTTCACGCGCGCAGAAAATGGATGCCCTCTCGTCGATGGCCAACATCGCAGGCTATCGTGCCGTGATCGAGGCAGCTCATCATTTTGGGCGCTTCTTCACCGGCCAAATCACGGCGGCAGGCAAGGTACCGCCCGCCAAAGTCTTCGTCATCGGCGCCGGCGTTGCGGGCCTCGCGGCACTCGGTGCCGCAGTGGGTTTGGGCGCCATCGTGCGCGCCAACGACACGCGACCCGAAGTGGCCGATCAGGTTAAGTCGATGGGCGCCGAGTTCGTCCCGGTCGATTATCAAGAAGAAGGTAGCGGCGTCGGCGGTTATGCCAAAGTCATGAGCGAGGGGTTCCAACTCGCTCAACGCGCGACCTTTGCCAAGCAAGCGGCCGACGTCGACATCATCATCACGACGGCACTCATTCCGGGCAAACCCGCACCGAAGTTGATCACCACGGAGATGGTCAAATCGATGCGTCCCGGCAGCGTGATCGTCGATCTGGCTGCCGAACAAGGTGGCAACTGCGAACTGACCGTGCCAGGTGAAGTAGTGGTTCGCGAGGGGGTGACCATCATCGGCTACACCGACCTGCCGAGCCGCCTCGCCAAACAAGCATCGACGCTGTACGCGACCAACTTGCTGCGCCTGATCGAAGAGCTCTGCAAAACCAAAGATGGTCGTATCGATGTCAACTTCGATGACGAGGTGATTCGTGGCGCCACGGTGATCAAGCAAGGTGAAATCACCTGGCCGCCCCCGCCGCCGCGCCTATCGGTCGCACCACCCGCCGCCAAAGCAGCGGCTGCCGCTCCCGCGCCGGCTGCTAAAAAATCCTCACACGGTCACGGTGGCGGTGGCGAGCCGATGTCGGGCAAAGCACTCGCCGGCGTGTTTGGCGTTGGCGCCCTGCTCTTCTGGTTGGTCGGCGCCTACGCTCCGCCCTCGTTCGTCGCGCACTTCACGGTGTTCGTACTCGCCTGCTTTATCGGCTACATGGTCATCTGGAATGTGGCGCCTTCGCTGCACACGCCGCTGATGAGCGTGACCAACGCGATCTCGAGCATCATCGCCGTCGGTGCACTCGTTCAGGTTGCACCTCCGCTCACCGATGGTGGTGGCGACAGACCCAATGAATTGATATTGGGCTTGGCAATCACGGCGCTCACGCTCACTGCCATCAACATGTTCGGCGGCTTCGCGGTCACGCGACGCATGCTGGCGATGTTCCGCAAATAAGAGGCCACGGACATGTCGGAAAATCTCGCAACCGTCGCCTACATTGGCGCGACCATCCTCTTCATCATGAGCCTCGGTGGTTTGTCGAATGCCGAGACGTCTCGGCGCGGCAATTTTTACGGCATGCTCGGCATGACCATCGCCGTCGTCGCCACTGTGCTCGGGCCGCGCGTTACCGCCGCGGGTCTACCCTGGATCATCGGCTCACTGGCCATTGGTGGCGCAATCGGCGTTTATGCTGCACGCAAGGTGCAGATGACGCAGATGCCCGAGCTCGTCGCGTTGATGCACAGTCTCGTCGGACTTGCTGCCTGTCTCGTGGGCTTCGCGAGTTACGTTGACACCTCGATCGTCTACACGGGCGCCGAAAAAGCCATTCATGAAGTCGAAATCTACATCGGCATTTTGATCGGCGCGGTCACCTTCTCAGGATCGATCATCGCCTTCGGCAAGCTCTCGGGAAAAATCGGTGGCAAGCCGCTGTTGCTGCCCGCAAGACACTGGCTCAATCTGATCGCGCTGCTGGCCGTGATTTGGTTCGGCGCAGAATTTTTGGCTGCGCACGATGTCGATGCGGGCATGTTGCCGCTTGCGATCATGACGATCATCGCGCTGCTCTTCGGCATCCACATGGTGATGGCGATCGGCGGTGCCGATATGCCGGTCGTCGTTTCGATGCTCAACAGTTATTCCGGTTGGGCGGCCGCTGCGACGGGATTCATGCTCGCGAACGATTTGTTGATCGTGACCGGTGCGCTCGTTGGCTCTTCGGGCGCGATTCTCTCGTACATCATGTGCCGCGCGATGAATCGCAACTTCATCAGCGTGATCGCGGGTGGCTTCGGCACGGGCGGTGGTTCGACCCCAGCGGCGGCTGCGGGCGATCAACCCGCCGGCGAAGTGGTCGCTGTGAGCGCCGTGGAAACCGCCGAGCTTCTGCGATCCGCCAAGAACGTGATCATCGTGCCAGGCTATGGCATGGCCGTCGCGCAAGCGCAGCACACCGTCTATGAAATCACCAAATTGCTGCGCGAGAAGGGCGTGAATGTCCGCTTCGGCATTCACCCGGTTGCCGGTCGTATGCCGGGCCACATGAACGTGCTACTCGCCGAAGCTAAAGTGCCATATGACATCGTCCTCGAGATGGATGAGATCAACGACGACTTCCCGGAGACCGACGTGTCGATGGTGATCGGTGCAAATGACATCGTGAATCCGGCGGCCGAGGATGATCCGAACAGCCCGATCGCCGGCATGCCGGTGCTGCAGGTTTGGAAGTCCAAGACGTCGATCGTCATGAAGCGCTCGATGGCCTCGGGCTATGCGGGCGTCGACAATCCGCTGTTCTTCCGCGACAACAACCGCATGTTGTTCGGCGATGCGAAGAAGATGCTCGATGAGGTATTGGTCGCTCTCAAAGCTTGAGGTCAGCATGAACAGGTTCGCGAACGGATTCGCCTTCCTGCTGTTGTCGATATCGATGCTTGCGCCATCGATCGGTTGGGCGGTTCCGCAGGAATTGCCGATCTCGAATGCGACGCTCGATATTCAGGTAGATGCTAACAACGTGGTCATCGACGATCCGGTCGTCGAAGAAGTCACGGTGGTTGGCGAAGCGGCGGGGCCTGGCCTCTGGAAGGTCCGCAACGGCGACAACACCCTGTATATCTTGGGCACCTTAAGCCCGCTGCCGAAGAAACTGCAGTGGCGCTCGCGGGAAGTCGAGCGCGTGCTCTCTCGTGCCGATCGCTTGATTCCCGCTAGCAGCAAGGTCGACGCCGACATCGGCCCCATATCGGCCGTGCAACTCTATTTCCAATATCGAAAGCTACGCGGCAACGAAGATAAACAGTCATTGCAAGCCGTTCTTCCGCCGGATCTTTACGCGCGCTTCGAGAGATTGCGTCAAAAATATGCGCCGCGTGATACCGACATGCTAAAGCGCCGGCCGGTACTCGCCGCCGGGGAGTTGTGGCGCGAAGCGGTCTCACGCAGCGGCCTGACCTCGCGCAACGACGTCAACAAAGCAGTCGAGAAACTCGCGCGCAAGAACAAGGTCAAGATCGTACAGCCTGAGCTGCGCATTGACGACCCGAAAGCGACCTTGGCGGAAGTGGCACAAATTCCGCGCGCTGCCGAACTCGCCTGCATGAAATCCACGCTCGATCGCCTCGAGTTCGATCTCGCGCTGGCGCGCGAGCGCGCGGAGGATTGGTCGCTCGGCGACGTCGCTGGCTTGCGATCATCGAATGCGCTAGCGCAGCAGGAAACCTGCTGGTCGGCGCTGATGCAAAGCCCGCGCGTCGCCGACATCCGACGTCAGTTTGACGAGCAATGGCTGCAGCTCGTCTATGAGTCTCTCGAGAACCACTCGATTTCTTTGGCAGTGGTGCCGATCACGGAGCTTTTCAAAAAGAATGGCGTGCTCGATCTGTTGCGCGCACGCGGCTACCTCGTCGAGGAGCCTTGAGTTAGGCCGACACGGATTCGCCCTGACGCCCCGTTTGCGTCAATCGGACATTCGGTGGAGCGGTTGACCGGCCCAAAATGTGGTCAAGCAAGCCGTTGAGCTCCCCCAACAGCTGCATCGCGCGCGGAGTGGGTTCGACAGCCTTCTCGCGACGATCGCCACGGACCCCAGGCGCGATTTCGATCAAGTCGAGCCGCTCGAGCCGGTGAATCAATTTGCGGCAGCTGCGCGCACCCCCGAAGCCCATTTGTTGATAAAGATGGACTAACTCGGAAATCGAGATCGCCTTGTGTTGGGCAATCAGTAAAACGGCGGGTGCCAGACCAACTAGTTTCATATCGCAACAATAACTGTATCAAATTCAGTTGCAAGGCAAATCCAATATCCGTCCTTGGCTCGACTGTCTTACGGACGAACCCGAGAGCGGGGAAGGCGTGGGTCAGATCGGCAGCTTCTGCAGCTGCGCTTGCAGCTCGCGCAGCAGTTGGCGCGACTCGTCGGTGAGGCACACAGACTTTTCGCGCCGATCGTTACGGGAACCTGCCGCGATCTTCAGCAAGTTCAGCTTCTCGAGCCGATGGATCAGCTTACGACAGGCGCGATCACCGCCGAGGCCGTGCAGACGATAAGTCATCACGAGGCTGGAAATCGAACTGGTGTCATGTTGCGCGGCAATCAGCAAAGCCGGCGTCAAGCTGAGATGTTTCATCGCACTGGTTGACGTTGTTGTCTTCGGAGATTCGAGCTTGCGCGGCGATCGGATCAAAGATCGAACCACCGAGCGGTCAGTTGGTATGGATGCGGAATGTAGTGCCCCCATCGCCGCTTTCCCATAAAAAACTAAGATCATTTTTACCGGCTCTCTAAGCCTACTGTTGCGGACTAGTATTTGAACGTGATCTCGCGCACATTCCGGTCGGCGACGCCCGCTTCCCGTATAGTCCCGCCCCCATGAATACCGGCAACCTCCGCGGTCTTGCGGCCATGTTCATCGCCGTAGCCGCTTTTTCGTTCATGGACGCGTTGCTGAAATTGTTCGCCGCCCACTACCCGCCGATGCAAGTGACGGTCCTGCGTGCCGCCGCGTCGTTACCCTTCGTGCTGCTGCCCCTGCTGTGGCAGGGTCGGCTCGCCGAACTACGGATCCATCGGTACGGGCTACACCTAGTCCGTGGCGTACTGGGCGTCCTCATGCTCGTGACCTTCGTCTATTCCCTCGGCACTGCCTCGCTGGCCGCGGTGTATTCCATCTACATGACAGCCCCGCTCTTGATCGCGGCGATGGCGGCGCTATGGCTAGGCGAAAAGGTCGACCGCGGTCGTTGGCTCGCCATTCTGATCGGGCTTGCCGGGGTGTGGATCATCCTGCAGCCGCGGCCCGGCGGATTGCCGCTGCTCGCCGGTTTTGCCGCTGCCATCTCAGCTTTGAGTTACGCCCTCGCTGTCATCACGGCGCGCGTGTTGACCCGCAGCGAGACCTCTTCGTCGATGGTGTTCACTTTCTTACTGCTCGTCACGCTGATCGCAGGTGTGCTCGCGCTGCCCCAATGGCTGCCGATTCGATCGCAAGACTGGTGGCTCATTGCAGCAACCGGCGGCCTCGGTGCCATCGGCCAGTACTACATCACCGAAGCGTTCCGTCATGCGCCGGCGGCCGTAGTCGCCCCGGTCGAATACACTGCCCTGCTGTGGGGCATCGGTATCGACTGGGTGTTCTGGCAGGTATTCCCTCAAGCCGGCATGCTGCTCGGCGCGGGCATCATCATCGGTGCCGGTATCTACGTCGCCTTACGTGAACGTCGCGATGCAGAGACCTCAGCGGCGGAGTCGACACCATGACATCCACTTATCTGCGCCTCGTCGGCGTTGCCGCCCTGTGGGGCGGCACGTTCATCGCAGGCCGCCTCGCGGCACCCCAAATGCCGCACTTCACCCTCGCCGCACTGCGCTTCTGGGTGGCAGCGGCGGTGTTGGTGCCACTCATGCTGTGGATCGAGCGCGGCTGGCCGCAACTGCGTCGCCGCGATTGGCTCTACAGCGCGGCGCTCGCCGTCGTCGGTCTCGTGATCTACAACCTGCTGTTTCTGGGTGCGCTCGAATTGATCCCCGCCAGCCGCACCGCCCTCGTCGTTGCACTTAACCCCATCATGACGGCCGTCGCGATGGCCGTCGTATTTCGCGAGCGGCTCGCGTGGCATCGATGGCTCGGAATCCTGCTTGCACTCACCGGCGTGTGCACGGTGCTCGCCAAGGGCGATCTCACCGTCCTTTTCCAGCGAGTGGGTCGGGGCGAGGCCTTGATGTTGGGCGGGGCGCTCTGTTGGGCGGTGTACACGATCATCAGCCGCTATGCGCTAGCCGGTGAGCGCGCGCCATCGGCGCTCGCACTGACCACCGTCACGACGCTCTGGGGCGCCGTGTTGCTCTCGGTCGGCATTCCGCTCGAGTGGTCCGAGTGGCACGTTGATACCGTGACCCTCGACGCCTGGGCATCGATCCTGTACTTGGGCGCAGGCGGCACGGCACTCGCCTTCGTCTGGTACGCCGAGGGTCTTGCCCGCTTGGGGCCCGCTCGAGCGTCGGTGTTCAACAACCTCGTGCCCGTGTTCGGCGTCCTGTTTGGCACCCTGCTACTCGATGAGCCCCTGCTCGCTTCGATGGTGGTGGGCGGCTTGATCGCACTCTCTGGCGTCAGCCTGACCAATTGGAGCCCGAGGCAGAAGTGATCGGTATCGGAAAATCAGTCACTTACGCACAGTCGCGAAGAAACCAAGTCACAAAATTGTCGTAAAAATCATTGAGCCTGGGTCGCCGCAGACGTAAGTCATTGATTGAATTACGATTTAACGAAATTGATCATTTTTTGACCACCCCCGCGCATTACCGCCGATTTTCCCGAGTTTTTTCGCTGGAATTTCGTGTCATCCACAACGTTATCCACACTCTCTGTGGAAAAATGCGCGGATGACGGACGAGATCCTGCGGGTCGCCCTCGACACCCCCTTGCGGCGCACCTTCGACTACCTGCGGGATGAAAACTCCCCTGCTGGCCTCGCGGGCCAGCGCGTGCGCGTTCCCTTCGGTCGTCGCGAGAAAATTGGCTTTATTGTCTCAATAGAGACTCATTCAGAGATCGAAAAGCCTAAATTAAAGCGGATTTCGTCCTATATCGACGATCAACCGACCTTTGATCCGGCGCTATTGTCGCTGCTGCGCTGGGCCGCTGACTACTATCACCACCCCTTGGGGGAGGTCATCGCGACCGCCCTGCCGAAGCTCGTGCGTGAAGGCGCGCCACTGCAGGAACGCCGGTTCGTATGGACGCTCACCCCGACTGGCCGAGCCGCGCTGGATGCCGGGGAGCCCAAACGTGCGCGCCAACAGCGCGCCCTGCTGGAGCGCCTCGCGAATCCCGAAGCGGGCGTTGCCGAGGAAGAGCTCGCCGACTGGCCACGCTGGCGCGACCATGCCCGGTCACTGCGCGAGCGCGGCTGGGTGTTGCGCCAGGAACGCGAGAGCCACAGCGACGACGCGGTGTCGGCGGGAGCAGAGCCGTGGTCGAACGATCTGCCGAACGACGCTGCCGTCGTGACGCCCGAGCCGACGGCGGATCAACAAGCCGCGCTCGATACCGTCATCGCGAGCGGCGATACGGGTTACCGAGCCTGGCTGCTGCATGGGATCACGGG
>JACCDO011708996.1_pt1 | contig 33004 bp, 23 predicted proteins | sample 7446101 | NCBI WGS metagenome assembly JACCDO01 (sample SAMN15323440, study PRJNA562643) | freshwater metagenome | isolation source: river surface water | place: USA:Blue River Watershed | collected 2017-08-16 | reverse complement strand
TAAGTGGCTTTCAATCTCGTTTGATGCAGTCTAGTCGACGATCAACGATGCTTTCCATGTCAGCATCCAAGGAAGTGCTTGTTATTGGTGGTACAAGGTTCTCTGGCTTGTATTTATGGTCAGAATTATTCAAACGTGGTCATAAAGTAACAATATTCAATCGTGGAAAAACTGCCTTAAAGAAATTACCAAAAGAAAGTGAAGATGAATTCAATCAACGTAAAGCAGCTGTAAAAATTGTTAATGGTGATCGAACAAACCCAGAAGATTTAAAGAAATTGGCTTCAATGAAATTCGATGTTATATATGACATGAATGGTAGAGAAGCTACTGATACGGCACCATTAGCTGATATGTTTAATGGTAAAGTTGATCATTTTATATATATGAGTAGTGCTGGTGTATATAAGAAATCTGTAACAATGCCTCATGCTGAAGGCGATGCTGAAGATGTCAAAAGTAGACATAAAGGAAAGTTAGAAACAGAAGCATATTTGAAAAAAATTGGTATTCCATTCACATCAATTCGTCCAACTTATATTTATGGACCAATGAATTATAATCCATTAGAAGAGTATTTCTTCGAACGCCTTGATGCTGGTCGTGCAGTCTGCATACCTGGTCATGGACAACACCTTACTGGCTTAGGTCATGTAGAGGATTTAGCAACAGCAATGGCAAATATTATCGGTCGTTCCCAATGCAAAGGACAAATCTACAACATTCAAGACGCTCAAAGTGCATCATTCGAGGGCTTAGCATTGCTATGTGGTGAAGCAATGGGCTTAAAGAAAGAAAATATCCAAATTAAACTATACGAAAAGAAACAATTTGATTTTGGTGAGAAGAAAAATTTTCCAATGCGTGAACAACATTTTTTCTGTTCAATTGATAAAGCTATGAAAGACTTGGACTGGAAGCCTAAGTACAACATGTTGGACGGCTTGAAGGACTCGTATGTTAATGACTTTAAAATCAAAAAAGCTGCCGGTAAATTAAAGAGTGATTTTACTTGCGATGACATGGTACTTAATGACGACAGAATCAGTGCCAAGTTGTACGACGGCACAGCCAAAGACGAGATTAAACTGTAAATCACTCCTTTGACAGCTCTAAACTAACGTTTATATTGTGTGTTAATAAATTCTCAAAATCAAAACCCTACCTCATTGCCTCATTGCAAGAAAAAAAATAAGAAATTCAAAGTTAGAAGGATCAACAGAGTTGAGTGATTGTGTTAGCGAGTTGAGTGCTAGCCAGTGAGTCCACTAGTCTGTTGGTTGAAGCGATAAGATGGGTGTCCCAAAGTTCTATAGATGGCTCTCGGAGCGATATCCACAGGTATTTATTTATACAAAATTATTCTTTCTTTCTATTGATGCAAAATGGCTGTCGCTGAGCGTTGTAGTTGCATCTTCGGTGTTTGTTGCAATGTTCTGCAAGAGCTGTATGTTTGTCATGTTTACATACTGATACATTGTTTCCTGCAGACGTTTCTTCTCTATATTCATTCATTTTCTTATTTTTTTAAACTTTAGATTAACCAATTGTTGAGTAATACAACATTATTGCCAGAAATAGATAACTTTTATCTGGATATGAATGGTATTATCCATGCGTGCACGCATCCCCAAGAAGCAGATACATCTGTATCATTAACATTACGAGAAATGATGTTTGGAATGTTTCGTTACATAGATCGAATGGTAACAGAAATTGTAAAACCTAAAAAGGTTTTATTTATGGCTATTGATGGTGTTGCACCAAGAGCTAAATTGAATCAACAGCGTGCAAGGTAACTATTTAATTATTTATTCATTCACTTACTTCACTAACTTCTTACAATTTTTTTAAGACGATTTCGTGCAGCACAAGAAAGAACTGAACAAATGGCAAAAGCAGCTAAAAGAGGTGATGAAGTTGATGAAAGTGCAATATTTGACTCGAATTGCATCACTCCTGGCACCGAGTTCATGGAGTTAGTTAGTAAGCATTTAAGATGGTTTATTCGATCTAAAATGAAAAATGATCCTATTTGGAAAAATTTAGAAGTGATTTATTCTGGTCACGACGTACCTGGTGAAGGAGAGCATAAGATCATGCAGTACATACGCGAGGAGAGGTCCAAGCCTGGCTACTCACCAAATGTGAAGCACTGCATGTACGGTGGTGATGCGGATTTAATTATGTTAGGTCTTGCTACACATGAACCATTTTTTACTTTATTACGTGAAGTTGTTGATTTTAATGCGTTTAAGAACAAAAATAGTCGCCAAGTTATCCTCAAGCAGACGAAGGAAGCCAACTTCCAGTTGATGCATTTGTCAGTGTTACGTGAGTACCTAGAGATCGATTTAGCGTTAGAGTGCACGTGGGAGGTGGATAGAGAAAGACTATATGATGACTTTATTCTCTTGACATTTTTAGTGGGTAATGATTTCTTGCCTCATTTACCTACCCTAGATATAGGTGAACACGCCTTTGATATATTGTTCACAGCGTATCGTGAGCTATTGAACGAGTTGCCTCCTGGTTACCTTGTGTGCAACGGTGATATTGTTGATTTTCCAAGATTAGAATTATTATTTAAGAAAATTGGGTCACAAGAAAGGGATATACTAGCGAATAGAGAGGTGAATGAGATGTCATTCAAGGAGTCACAGCGTAAACGACGCGGACGTGGTAAGGGTATGAGTGCTGTCAAGGATACATCCGATGAAGACGAAGCAGCCAGACAGTTAGAATATGAAAATGCTTTAAACCACACCTTCAACGTTGGTGAGATAGTGATGGTACCGTCGTATGGTCGAGGTCAAGTGATCGACATCCGAGACAGCGATGAGATGCATGTTGTATCACTATTGAATTGGAAGCTAGCAACTGGTAAAGCGCCGCTTGTGTATGCATTAGCGACCTCATTAGTCAAGATTAAAGAGGCGCCTATGGACGAGAAGAAGGAAATCGACTCGTTGCACACGCTGTTCCTGCAGTCCTCGACATCCAAGGACTATAGAGGTAGATACTATTTTGAAAAATTTAAAATTATCCCTGGTACTTCCAAGAGATCCGTTACTGTGATGAACACGTTAATGGAGTGCTACTTGCAAGGTTTGATCTGGTGTTTAGCGTACTACGTCAAAGGGTGTATCTCTTGGACTTGGTACTTCCCATTTCACTACGGTCCCATGCTCCAGGATATGACATCGTTGGGTGAGATAGCGAGTCGAATATCCTTCTCACTCGGTGCTCCATTCAAACCGTTTCAGCAACTGTTAGGCTGCTTGCCACCTGCAAGTAAGAACATGCTTCCTAGATCGTACCAATGGTTGATGATCAACGCCACGTCGCCGTTGATCCAATTCTACCCAATTCAGTTCAATATTGACATGAATGGCAAGCGAAATCCCTGGGAAGCCGTTGTATTACTTCCATTTATTGATGAGCGAATTCTCTTGAGTACGGAAGCAGAAATGTGTCCAGAATCGTCATTAAACAGTGAGGAAATAGCTAGAAATACCTTCGGAAAAGTGTTGCATTTCCACTACGACCCCAACGAGGGTTCCACCTACTTCTCTTGCAACCCAGAGATCGGTTTGCCGGATGTAAATCACTGTCAAACAACGGTGTCTTACTCCATACCATCGCTTGCACCTGGTGCATACTTTAAAGCGGAGGAAGTGCCCGGCACAGCGGTCTCGTTACCGGGATTCCCTTCTCTTACTGTGCTGGAGATGGACGGTGTGGACATAGAATTCATCAAACTGAATATTTTCGGCAGTGAATCCAAGTATAAATCGTTGGTTTTATCGGCGAAAAAGAAGGATTACGACGTGTCGAAGCTCAACTTGAAGGCGCTGTTAGGGCGGTACGTGTACGTGAACTACCCGCAAGTACATGAAGCAAAAGTGGTGGCAGTTACCGTGGAAAACCAAGAGATCCGGTTAGCATACAACAAGGATACGAATGAAGAGGAGATCAAGGTCACTCCGTTTGACTATGTAACCCAGCAGAAATGGAAGAAAGAGAGCGGTGAGATGGAGACGGGATACTTGAAAGGCAGAGGAATACCAGGTAGTGGTGGGCTCGACATCGGTGATGTTCATGTCCGAGTAAGAGTCCTGAGTTTGCAAGGAATGCGAAGAGATCCTTCTACCGGTGCAACGAAGAAGGTCTTCGGTACCACGGAGGCGGACATACCATTGCAACTCGTGCTATGGAAACCACCTGTTGTGGACACCAGATTTCAAGAAACAGCTGAATTACCTGTGCATCAATTGTTTCCACATGGCTGCGAGGTTGTAGCTGTAACTGGTCAACTTATTGGATGCATGGGCACAGTGATAGGTCCCCACACAGCCGACGACAACACCTCTCGCTCATCCCTAGCCAAGGAACCCAGTGACAGCAAGGGCAAGAGAGTGGTGGACGTAGAGTTTCAAGTATCACCACCTGAACCGCCATTCGGTTACGCAATAACTCACGCGATTCGGGATGAATATTTCTCATCCAGGGATGTGTGTGCTGTGCTAGGGATTAGCTCGAACCTTTTGGGCATGATAGTCGGTACGTTAGTAGTCGATAACGGTATGCGCATTGACATCGGTTTGAACTTGAAGAGAAATCATAACTACCAACTACTTGGATATGTCCGCAAGGTGGATACCGGGGAAAAAGAGTCATCCAAGTCCACCATAGTGTGGGGCGGTGAAGGCCAGCTAGACTCGGTGCTTATCGTGGGATCCGTTGAATCAGTGAAACACGACGGTGAAGCCGAGGCTGCCATCTGGGAGTACTCCGCTCGAACCATCGCATTAATCATTGACTATATGGTCGCTTTCCCCACTCTATTCAAGGCACTACGTGATATTTCCTTTCAAAAATCATACCGTCCAACGGAATTATTCGGGGGATCAGAAATAGAAGCAAATGAAAAGCTAGAAGAAGTAGTGACCTGGTTGAAGGCTCAGTCCTTCTACAACATGCACCGCACCCCACTTTCCACCACCATGTTGTCGAAGGAAGCCATTCGCGCCATTGAAATAGCTAGTGATGCACGCGTCAGTAACCTCGCCACCTCCGGCCAGGTTTCAATTGTTGTCAAGGGAATCCCAGTTGAAAGTGTCTTTAGAGGTGATATCAGCGCCGCTAGTGATGCGCCGCTACTATATAACACCAAAACCCCTGCATTAGGTGACCGCGTTGTTAACTTGAACTCTACTGGTGTCCCATTCGGTCTCAAGGGCACCGTGTCAGGGATCCACGCTGGCACTGGTTATGTTGAGGTTGTGTTTGATGAAGAGTTCGTTGGAGGTCGTTCCCTACAAGGAATGTGCTCACAGTTTAGAGGTCGCTTGTGTCCATGGAGTGGGTTGATCAAGACATCACTTGAAGAGGATGAAGCCAAGTTTAAGAAAGTTGAACAAATTAAAAAAGCTTATGCACAACGCACTGCTCCTGCGGTTGTTGCACCTCCAGCTGCAGCAATTCCTATCAAGACATCAGAAGTATCCAAAGATGCCAGTGAAAAGTTGAAGTCGTTACTAAAGAAGCCAGTTAATAACAAGGATGTTGCTGCAAGCGTCCCTGCGGCGAAAGGCAACAAAGGCGGCAAGAAGGAAGCAACAAAAGTCGACAAGTCCATGTCTAAGTTGTTGAAAGATAAGTTGAATATAACTGACAGTACAACCGCGGCAGACACCAACAACGCAGTGGGATTACCAGTCCCTCCAACACCCGAGCAGTACTACGCCAGTCAAATGCAGTACGCACAGTTCATGCCGCCACCTATCCCCATGCACATGATGCCACCGCCTCTGCCAGCACCTGTAGCTATCGCGAAGAACTATAACTTTGAAGATGACGGTCTTGACTTGAACGCTGAGTTGAAAATTGATCCGAATACCAAGTCAGACGGTACTGGTAGAAAAGCGCTGCAATTAGCCGCCGGTCTCACTGATGATATGGAGGAAATCCCTCATTTGCCGCCTGAATTTGATCCAGCTATCGACGGGTTTGGCTTCATATCATTCCCAATGCCTATGTTCAGACCTCGTCCAGGAGAAATTCAAATTGGTAGCAAGTCGTTAGGGGTTGGATCGGCAGCATTTGGAGGTGTTATTGCGGATGTTAAAGTGAAGAAAGCAGCAAATAAATCATCGAATAATGTATTTGTCTCCCAAAAGAGTAAACCAGCTGCTGCTGAGAGCAACCAAGCAGTGCAAGAGAAGAAGAAGAGTAACGCCGCGGCAGCTTTAGTTAAGATGTTAAAGAATGATGGTGGTAAGGATACCGCTGCTTCCACTGCAGTAGGTATCACGGTCTTGGCTCCAGAGGATGTAGCAGCGTCGGTGGTAGCACCAGCAGGAGCGAAAAATGCTACAAGTGCTGCAAGTGGTAAGTCATTAGTACCAACTTCAACATTGTTGAAAAAGAAAGAAAAGGTTCAAAAGTAGAATTAATAGAGTTTGTAATGTATTATACAAGAAAAGCTTATTGATGATAAATTAATACATCGTATGATATCTCGATGGTAGATTGGTTTGTTCCAGCTCCACCCTGTCATTCATCATATCTTTATTATTCATACTCAACTCACTCATTCATGCATTCTTTATTGACACTCAAGATATGAATCGATTGATTTTAATATTTGTGATCGTTCAATATCTGTTTTACATGTGCCTTGGCGAAATTGTTTCTTGCTGTGTAAAAGCTTATTAGGAACAGTATTAAGAAGGATCACATCAAAATTTCCCGTGACGCCAATATCACTCACGCCTTCAACGGTTACTTTCTCTTTATACTTGCTTACAAGGAACTCTTTTAAACTAAGAAATTCCTGTTTTCCTCCTAATAAGAAATTTATGTTAAGAATTGCAGAAAAATATGAATATAGTGGGTAATTCACCTCATCCTGCGCAATAAACAACTTTCAGATTTACTGGACCCTTTGCTAACACCACGGCAACCAGTGCCATTGCCAACACTATGAATGCCTGCACTTTAAACATCCTCCTTTCGTGTTGAACTTTCGTGCCATAATTACGAAGCCCATTCCGAGTTCCGCCTTCTTTAATGCGCAGGAAAACCTTTATGTAATTTCCAATGAGCGTGCTCCAAGCGTCCTAGTAGAGTTCCAATAGAGTTCCTTGAGACTTCCTGGAGACAGCGTTAGACGGCACAACTTTTGCTCTTTTTTTTCGATTTTCAAATTTCACACCCATGACATCAGCGATTATCGCCAGATATATACACACGAAGAAGTGATTATTGTTGCACCTGACTGAAAGAAATCTGCCAAGAAATTTGCAGAAGCACATCGTTCAGGTTAAGTAGTTGCATTGTTATAAAATTTTTACTCCTTATTTACGCGTAAATAGCATAATCCAAGCACATCGTCGAATAATGTCATCAATCACTAGACTTGAAGTTGGTGCGCGGATGAGTGAGTGTGCAATTTATAATAACACTGTATATTTGGCGGGACAAATAGCAGATGATTCCACTCAGAATATTAAGGGACAAACACAACAAGTACTAGCAGCTGTTGATGCATTATTGGCACGAGCTGGCACCGATAAAAGCAAAATATTAATGGCACAAATATATCTTGCTGATATTAAAGATTTTGCAGCAATGAATGAAGTGTGGGACGGATGGGTAGTGCCAGGGAATACCCCTCCAAGAGCAACTGTGCAAGCAACACTTGCTAATCCTGATTGGAAAATAGAAGTTGTAGTTACTGCAGCAACACAATAAAAGCATTATTTTACAATTATAAACTAATCAAATACAAAATTACATAACACTTGTTGGATGATTCAGTACTACTAGCGCAACAAATCGATCATCATCACCGCGATGCTTCACTTCATGCTCATAGCTATCGTCAAAGATAATGGTGCTCCCATCCCCATTTCCATAAGAACTAATCCAATTCTCTTCTACTCTAAAGTCAACGCCATTACAACCTCGCAGACAAAAATGCAATATCAACCTTTTGTTCGTTGTGCCGCAATGCGGAGTGATGTGCGTTCCTGGTCGCAGTCTGAGCACCGTGACAATAGTGTCAGAGCCACATGCTTGCTCTACATCTACAGGTGTAAGAGTTCCTACGCCGTTGATACTAGCATCCACTCCTCTAACCAGGTGGCTTGTGCATATCTCCTTCTCCGAACTATAAATTTGTTTCAGTGTATTACATAATGAACTAAGTACATCGCACTTGGCATCATTCCACCGCAAACCGTCAAACAATGGACCAAACTCAGCCCATGAGCCAGCGCCCGACGCTTCGTGTGACTGGTTGTCATTTCTCACTGCGATATAAGGGGTAAAGATACGATTCAACCCGTCATCGCCGCCTTGCGCGCTAAGGACAGATCCTCCAAACCGTAAGTTACCTTCATTCAATGAAATCATGTTGTCCAGTTCGACCTGCAACGCGGCGCTATGACTCGCGTATAACTCGGTTAGTTTCTTAGCAATGATCCACTTACTAGTGTCCCAATAAGGCGATGAGTCGAGATGTTTATGAAACACTCGAGGTGTTTGTGTTATTTTATTCCAGTTGGTGGCAGCATATGGATGCGCTCGCCCCATGTGAAATACTCTGGCAGCTGCCACCTCGTCAAAGCGTCGATATAAGGACACCGCAGAGGATACGGCGCCGTTGAAGCACGCAGCATCATGCTCTTGAACCGCGTATTTGTTATAACAATACTCGTTACTCGCTAATAATTCTATATATTTCGCAGCGATTGGGATGTAGGACTCGTTTTTGGCAGTTAATGTGCCAAGAATGTCTTGTAAATTCTCTAATATTAATAACTTTTGTAAGGAATGTAGTTGGTTTCTGTCGCCTTCAATCAATTGAATAAAGGAATCGGCAGCTGCCATCAAGTGCCCCTTCATCTCGTGGTTCAAAACCCCTTTTTGAATGATAAAACTATGGTTGAATTTGGTCATGGCATCAGTCCCATTTTCCCATAATCTCATTACAGTTTGATCAAGTATTGTTAGACTAGCATGAGGAAATACTAATTTCTGAGTCATTATATCTAACGCTGGTCCATTGGCTACCCGAGTACACATAACCTCGTGCGCCGTTTTACTCACACTTGAATAGTCAATGTTGTATGATTCTTGGAAGTATTGCAATGCTTGTAACTGTTCCAACTTCTCGTCACTTTCTGCGTGTAACAAACCAATATTGTACAATGTAGCATGGCTTTTGTAATTGTTGAGATTTCGTTGATACCAATAAATCGCCAATTTGCGGGATGCAGATACACCGAGACCTTGATGGTATGCTTTTCCGATATGAAATGAAGCATTTTTATTGCCATAATAATCAGCACATTTCAGTAACTTGACAGCAACAACTTCATTTTTATCTCCAAAAACTGTTTTCTCAAACAAGGCGACCCCAATCATCTTCAATTCGTCTCCTTTTCCCATTAAAGCGCCATGAAAGACTTGCTTCTGTTTCTCATTCAACTTAGTAGAATCAATTTCTTCCAATATTCTCCTGCATTCCTCAGGAGCAACATCGCTTGCAAGTGCTGCTGAAAGCAATATAACCAACAAGAAAAGCAGCCAAACCATGAGTTTCTGTCTTTCTTTTTCTTGCGAAAAAATTTCTCCGCGGTACTCGCGATCAAGGCAATATTAGTAAATTTAGCTTTTAAAAAAGAGTAGAGAGCGAGTGGGACATAAAGAGAAAAGATTCGTGGACACGGCTTACTTGTGTAATTAATTACTTCTTTCTTAAAGCCACAGTCACAAAGAAAGTCGGCCCCATGGTACCGTTGAAGTCAGTGCTTTTTACAAAAACAGAGGAAAACATCAATGTCGTTTGTCGACAAGATTCTGCTGCCTGGCGGCGGGCGCAAGTACTCTGGGACGAATAGTAAAGGTCTGATTTGGCTGACGAATACATTTAACCTTCATTTTCCTATTCATTTCATCAAAAAATCATCACCGTTGATAATCCTCTATTCACATGGTAACGGCGGTTCATTGGGTGATTTCAAACATATTGTTTCATACTATTCGAACTGGTTTAATACATCAATATGTGCTGTTGAGTATCCCTCATATGGTCCTGCTGAAGGTGATGCATCTGAAGATACAGTTAATGATAATGTGATAACAACATTTAAATTCATTGTTGATGTATTAGGATATCCTATTCAAAATATAATATTAATGGGTTATAGTATAGGCACTGGTCCAACTATAAAAATTGCGGCTGATTTATGTGATCAGGGTACACCACCAGGTGCAGTAGTAACCGTTGCTGCATTTTTATCAATATGTGATATTGTTCGTGATTTGCAAAAAGGTTTTATATTATCTTTCTTTGCTGATGCAATTGCTAATAGATGGAACAGTGGCGAAGCTGTAAAAAGAGTGACATGTCCTATTATGCATGTGCATGGAATGTTGGATGATATCATACCATATACACATAGTGAAAAATTATTTCATTCGTGTCCATCAAGTAAAAAACGCTTGAGACTAGTCCCTATGTCTGATCATATTCACTTTGAGGAACCTGTAGATACTGTACAACCAATTTCATATTTTTTAAAAGAGTTTTGTGACTATGATAGTCCCTTTACCTTGAATCCAATCCCTCCCGAATATTTCAACTGTCCCGAACGGATATTAGAATATGAAAAGAGTGTGAAGAAAGGTAGTGATATCATCCTAGATTCTGCACGTGAAGGATGCAGTGTTTTAGATAACGTTTTCTCTTGGTTAATTGAAACATCAACTGCTGTCGCCTCCAACACCGGTGAAGTTATTGTAAACAGTTCACAAAATATACAAAATTTAGGGTTAATGAGTCTTGGTGACGCCTTAAGCTTCACTTCATTCAACCCTATTGAAAACGACGGCATGTCAAAGCCGCCTGAAGGTGACAACCACGTAGTAAATGAAAGTGAAATTGATAAAATACATCGAGACTATGCAGGTACTCCTGAAATGGGTATGGATGCACCGCAGCATTTAGTGATGCCATCACCATCCAAAGCATCGCCATTGTTTCAGCGTAGCAATGAAGTGAAGGCTCCTCCCATCACTGATGAATCCCCAGTCACTTCAAGTAAAGTGTTGAATGCCTCATCAACGGACTCCACTGACAGCATCGGTAGAAGTTCAAATGGTCAATCAAGAAAAGTAAAAGAAACAAAAGCAGCTGCCAAGGATTCAACTCTTATTTTGTCTAAGTTCTTTGAGGCCCTTAACAAGCACGACGTTAGTGCGATGATTCAGTACATCGACAAAGACATTCAAATTCATTACAGTAGTGATCCCAGCAAGAATTGGTCGTCATTGAATGTAGCCGTTCAATATTACACGAAACTATTCAACGATAAGCCGGACTATAAAGCCAAGTTTGTTATTAACAAGGTGGTGACCGAAGAGATCATCACATCCCTCAAATGCAGCTGTACATTCACTTCCGCTCTTGATAACTCACATGAAAAAGTGAACGTTGTTTTTGTAATTAGTAGAATGAATAAGATAATTGTGATGGATGTAAACTAACTAAGTGTGTGGCGAACCCGCCTTGGCTCACTTGCCAACGGACTTTTCTCTTCCATTCCAATTTGCAGGTCCGGCAATGTGACGTTTTCTACAGGAAAATCCCGAACGGGCTCTCATTCCTGAGTTTGATTTATTACCTACCAACTGTGCAACAACAAATTGCTCTCTCGATGGATCGCGGGGGCTGTAGAAGATTCCGACAATGGATGAATAAGTGATTCAGTACGTGAGTAAGTGAGTGAGTTAGTGAGTGAGTACCTGAGTAAGTGAGAGTGAGTTAGTGAGTGAGTCAATTAGTGAGTCAGTCAGTGTGTTAATAGCGTAGTGGGGTACTGAACACATTTGGCGTATATATTACAATTGAAATGTTAGCAATGTTCCTTTTGCTGGTGTTGTTGCTCGTTGTCACAGTCTCGGCCAATCGGTATCATCATAATCATAATAATGAACAGGTATATAATGATTTTGCCTTTTTTAATCAAACAATGGTAACTGCATTGGCAAATGCAACTCATCAGCACGGATTAATTACGTGTGGATACAAGAAAGTGTTGCCAAATATAATGACAGTTATAGCATATTTGCGAATAGGAATGAAGTCGAGAATGCGATTAGCCATTGCACATTGTGACGAATTGGATGATTTTGATATGAAAGAAATAAGAAGTTTGGATAGTTCTGTCGAATTCGTTAATGTTTGTGCAAATAATGGACTATTTGCTAATATGCATCATATTCTACGCAGCTACTTCTGTAAAGTAGCAGCATTAATCATGTCTCCTTTCCCAACTACAATATTATTTGATTTAGACGTCATTTGGTTGCGCAAGCCCGAAGAATTGTTAGCTACGGAGTCATTCCGCCAGAAAGGTGCCTTCTACTTCAGGGATAGAACAGGTTTATTCAACGATAAGCCGTCGGTAGATTCATGGTACAGCAGATTTAAAACACTTTTTGGTAAGTTTGGAGTCGAAATCGACGGACAAGCAGCTTTGCAACTCAGTCGTGAGAACGGAATCGGTGTATTTTGGTACGCATACTCTCAATACTTGCTGCAGAACCGAACTGATGGGAATTATGCCGCGATCTACTCCATCGCAGAGACATCTATTGTTGCTCTAGACAAGTCGCGCCACATCCGCATGTTGTATATTTTACGAGCTATAATACTCGACAAAGACTTTGATAGACACATGTTTTATGGTAATGATAAAGAGCTCTTCTGGATCGCGCATACTATTGCTGACGATGAGTACACCTGGTCGCCGTTTATGCCGGGGCAATATGGTGACTGTTACGGTGTGTTGTTACACTTTCATCCTGATGATAAAGATGAAGTTGATATGAAAAAGGTTAGACCGTATCATATTAATGGTGAGTATGTTGTCGAAGAAAATGTATATCTTGCGGGTGGTTTGATTGCGGTGGGAGACTTTATTCGTCATGTGCAGAGTGTACCCAAGCTGGTAACCAGCAACGATATGGTTATTGGAGACTACAACACTTGGAAAGAACATAGTACTATCTACAGCGTTGGTTGTAGTTACACCGACACCAGTTACTGCCAGAGCATGCCGGTTAAGCCGGACCTGGTCAACGTCTATGTCCTGCTCTATCAGTGGTTGTTATTGTCGCGCAAACAGTCGCGAAGTGGCCCAAAACATGACTGCATTCCACTCAATTATCATTTCTTTGATGATATTTCATATATGTTTCAAAAGTTTGATTTGTTGAAGTACTGCTCCGTCGTTGGCTGCCCCAATCCACACCTTCCGTTCACCTTGAACCGGGCTCTGCCTTGGTCAAAAGAGGACGAACAATATGGTTACTACTGTGAACCGGTGTACTACAGCAATGTAACGGATATACAAGGATTCATTAATATCACGCTAGATGCGCGCCAGCCGTTCAACAGGTACGTGTTACCGTTTGATATTGAGCAAAGCAACGGGTTAGTGGTGCAGTGCATCAGTCACCACACACAATGGAATTTTTGCAAGGATTTTAGAACAATTTACCGTATTTGGGACAAGCAATATCACGCTTTCCCTAACTTCGCGACGTTTGTTTCGATGAATTACACGATAGAGCAAGTGATTAAACTAGACGACTATGTCTTCTACACTATTCCAGTAGGGCAAGAGCTGCCGTCGGTGTAGCACGCATAAGCTAGGTTATGTTGTCTATAATGTATTTACTGTTGATAGAGTAAGTAGTGCTTTTATGCTCCCATCTCTTTCTATTTTATTCTACTAAAAAGTCCAACTTTGGAATCCACACCCATACCGGTACTTTGAAAAAAAATCATCCGAGATACCCGTTCTATCTAGAGCTTGGTTGTAAGGAATCTATTTGTTTGGGTGCGCCATTATGGGTAGCCGCAGAGATGCAGTGATGCTGCTTGTGGTCTCTGCAATCTGCAATGCGTTTGGAAATTCTCTCAATAGCGTTTCAATGCTATCTTTTCTATCAATTTATTTTTTAATTTATGGATTTGAAGTAGCAGTTATTGATGCACCAGTGTTCAAATCGTACAATAACATCAAAGTATATGGAATCATTCTTTTATCACAAAGCCTTGCTATGTGCTTTGCATTTGTAAGCCTGTTTTCATATCCAAAAACTACAGTTTTATCTGTTTTTATGGCATTCTTTGCAGGATTAGGCGTGTGGGTATGCATTACCACTTTTGCATTACTGCCACATCAGCTATTCCATGCTCATCTATTCAATGTTTCTTATTTTCATGTTAATTTGAGATATATCAAATATTTTGTGTTTCCCATTGGCTATACAGTTGTGATGCACAGCATCATTGGCCCTATATTCAGTACGTTTTTGTCTATCGGAAATAGTGTCTTGGATATTGGGCCATTGAGAGAAATTGCTTACTTCTTTGGTATTTGGGGAATAAGCTTTCTCACTTGCTTGCTACCAACTGTTTTAGCATTGTACCAAGTTGAGCATCAACACAATGAGAGTAATTACTTCAAGTCGAGCGCGGTCCTCCTGAGTACAACTAGCCAAGTATTCGTTGTCTTGATGGCTATCACCGGGATCGTCTTAATGTCGCCGGGGTTTTATCAAGTTGATGCTGGTAACCTTGCAGTGCCATCATTGAATGTTAGTTGTATTTTTGGTGATGCATTAGAAATTAAATCTGCTGATGCGAATCGATTATGGAGTAACACAAAGATGCGCGTATCCATTGGTGACAACATTGTTCTGTGGTCTGAAGAAGCATTGCTAGGTATTCAACTATAAGTACTTACTCACTCTCGCCTTACACCTCACACTCGTTTCTATAGTCAAGTCAGCAAGTGATGAGGAAGATGTTCTTGCTTATACCCAGGAGCTGCTGCAGAATTATTCGATAACAACGTCATATGTCGGCGTGACCTATCTGAAGCAACTTCCTGGTCAAAACGGGTATGGAACCAACCACTTCGCACTGGTGAGTGCTACCGGCGTGCTATTCAACTACAAGAAAGCGTATCCCGTACCGCTTGTTGAAGCTGACATTATTCCGGGGAGGAAGAAAGTGCAGTACCATGACACCAGCTTCAACCTATCCACCGGTGAATCGCGCACAGTCCGAGTGGGCGCTGCTATTTGTTTTGATTTTGATTATCCAAATTATATTATACAAGCGGGTTGGAAGGAGGTGCAACTCATGCTGCAGCCCTCCTGGACGTGGGCAGGTATCACTAATCGCCACTCAAATGGTGATTCAATACGTTCCGTCGAGAACGGTTTCAACATGTTTAGATGCTCAAGCTCAGGTGAGTCTAGTGTTGTCTCGAGCACGGGGTCGTTCGAGTCAAGAGTCATGACTGCCGATAACCCTGACGACGTGCACTATTTTCAGCTGCCGTTACACGCTAGAGTTGCGACATTTTACACATATTTTGGGTTTATATTCGAGTACATCAATCTGTTTATATACTTCCTTCTGTGGGTTGCTATTGCGCACTCCAGGTACAAGAGTGAGTTGGGCGCTCCTCTCGCTGCAAGCACCAGTACATATGGCAGTGTAGTTATTAATGTGACATGATATTTCAAGTGAATGCGTGAGTGAGTGAGTGAGTGAGTTTTCATCTAGTTCATTCTGTTCGACTGGGGAATTGTCATGTTTCACTACTTACTAATAATGTAATACTAATGTACTAATGTATTAATAATGTACTACTAATGCACTACTAATGTACTACTAATGTAGTACTTACTAATGTAGTACTTACTAATGGACCTAGTGCTAGTGATGCACCTAGTGATGTGATGCACACCCTTTTTTGAGCTGAAAAAAAAGGAAAAAATGAAAGGAAAGGACTAAAAGGAAGGATGAATGACAGATGTTCTTCTTGGTGATGGTGTTAAGTACGTTGCTGTTGTGTCGCGGCTATGTACTACGTCGTCGTTTTTGTCTTCGGATGATGAGTGACTACACAATAAATGAGTACTCAGAAAATGAAATTATTGTAGAAAAATCGAAGTTCATATCTAAAATAGGTCGAGTAACATCAATTGAGGAGGCTAATGACTTCATTCAGATGCATAAAGATGTGAAAGCCTCGCATAATTGTTATTCTTATCGATTGCGTGATGGTTTATATACGAAAGGAAGTGATGATGGTGAACCGTCAGGTACTGCAGCATTACCAATAAAGAAGGCAATAGGTGAAGATTTCGTTGATATTATAGTGTTAGTAACTAGATATTTCGGAGGCATTAAGCTTGGCACGGGTGGGTTATCGCGCGCTTACTATGACTGTGCGAAAGCTGGTCTAGAGAAAGTAAATAAAGTCAAGTTAATTGATTATAAAACTATAAAACTAACCGCAGATATTAGAGATATAAGTGTTGTTTATCACGCGATCAATACTATTAATCTAGTGAAGCTCAACGAGTCGTTCAATGCGGATAACACAGTCACTGTGTTAGCCAATGCTGATATTGCAAATAATGTAGAAATTGAGAAAGAATTAACAAAAATATGTAAAGGAAAAGTAAAATTTGTGTTCTAAACGATGGATTTTATGTACAATTTATTCGAACTAGTGGCTATTCCCACGGTTGAATCCTTGGTAACAATCGTGTTCGTGTCGCTGTCGACGATGTAGTCGAGCGGGTTCACGTCCACAGCCGCTTGTCCAATATAATTATTTCCTGCTATTAAAGTTCCTATTGTATTAGTGTAATATCTATAACCTTGTTTCAAGTTATTTCCCGTTGTTACTTCGCCGTGTAATACCACTGCATTCCCAGCGGCACTTGGTGCTGCTACACCAATTGGTGTGGATAATCTCTCCATTAATCCTAAATTCACTTGGTAATTCTTTTGATTGTTACTGCAGGACTTGTCGGTAACACTGGATAGTATGCTAACTTGGTCTATATTATTGCTGTTTATCGACGCCCACAGGTACTCCGAGTCCTCGTCGATCGCGTCCGATAGGATGAAATTACTGTATAATTTGGATAACTCTCCATCGGTATTGTACCTACCAAGCGAGTATGTCATGTATCCGTTATTACCAACATCATTGAATAAAAGCATAAAATTATTGGTATTTGGGATGGTAGTGATGTCTATATCCATGGACACCCCATCGGAGTATGTGCTCAAGGTCTCCCCGGTAGTTATGCTCACGGTTGATGTCAGCATGAGGTTGTTGTTCTTGTTAACCACAATACTTGATGCTTTGACGTTGCTATCAATCGCATCTATGTAAGCTATTACTACCGTATTCTCATTGATCGAGGCGGTGTTGAAGTAGTCCCTGAATAAGGTGTTGTTGAACATATTACTACTCAAAACAGAATACTCATACTTACTGGTGCCTGCATTCAGTGTTACTGAGACCAATGTGGCATGCAACGGACCACTGAACTCGACGTAGCCTTCACTATTGTCATAGTATGTCAATAAATAAGTAGACGAAGTCAAGCCAGCGATGCTGTGAACTTTGGTGTAATCGGTGTTATCAGCGTATACGTAGGGGTCCGACAAGGTGATGTCTAGTGTCTGGCTATTGATAACGCCGTATCTCGTGGCCATTTTAGTACCATCATAATAAGATATGGCAAACGCGACGCTACTTAATGTTGTTATCATTGGATTCAAGGAGTAAACGTCTGCGTATTTGACTTTGGAACCAAACACGATACTGTACTCGTTGTCTTTAACGGTTACTTGGCCAGTCATAATGTATGCCGTTTCGTCGCTACTACTCACATCTTGACTTATACTAACAAATATTCCACTTGATTGATCCAATGTTATGATTTTATATAAGTTATAATCATTGTAAGTCGAACTGTACATCAAGGAGGTGTCTTCTAAGGGGTTCTCGCCGACTTGAATGACTTTTAGTATAGTCTTTTTGTCGCTTGTACTATATGATAGCAAGTAATGCGATGATAATATTGGGATTGAATTCAAGTAATTTGGACATAACTCTGATGTTTCCCATATACTTTTGTAAATAGATGTGCCTCCACCTTGCTGCAACTCGCCATTTGCATTTAGTGACAATGGTATGACAGTATCTTTACTCTTTATCCCTTGTAATCCAGTTGAAAATGGAAAAGTTGTAGTAATTAATTGACTAAATGAAGGGAGTAAGCATATGATTGAGTAGTTAAGTGAGTACATAGTGAGTACCTTGATGAAGAAGAAGACGAGGACGAGTTACTTTGCATGACAAACAAAATAGGTATCGTTACATACGGGAATAATAGTGCCAATACTATAGGGATATACCACCATTTAAATTCGTAAAACTTGTGTTTTTTAGATAATAAGCCAAGTCCCAATCCAGAGTCATTGATACGAATCTCTTCGCTATCATCATAATCGTCGTATGTATTCAATAATTTTTGCATTTTCCTCGCCGAATCTCTTCTCCCACTTCCTTGGTTTGCATGCGAGGTGGTCGTCGTGGTTCCGCCGGTCGAGCCAGTGCATCTATTGGTGGTTAATTAACTAAATTAAACCACGCAATAATCAATGGCTTATGCAGCAACGCACAACTAGCAAAGAGGTCGTTCTCATTAGTACAACCTCAGATTTTATCTAGCTAAACTTCGCTTAAATCATCCCAGATAGATGGAGTATGAACAGTATTCTAGCTTTAACTTATTCAAGTGACAATAGCTAATATCTAGTTGCATTTGTAACTGATCTTTTGCAACTTGGATCCGATCCGATCCCTAACTTGTGATCGGCGATTGCACATAGCAATAGGTACGTGCGTTGCGTTGACAGTATCAGTCATTGTAGTTTTTAGGTTTTACTCCTTTCCTCCACACGTACTCATTCGCTCACTACTTGGGACTTACTGCCATCAAGTTTTCTTATGAACTTAAACTGTTCTTTGCACTGAAACTGCACTCACGCACAACACTGCTTGAACTATTGCTCCGTGATTGCTTTCTCTGGCTATTACTGTCTCACCACCATCACCAGGCTTTTTACTCGCTACTATCAATAATTTGCTACTATTTAGGTTAATAATCTGTACTAATCATATAATTTTATAGGTAAAAGATGGCTTTACGTAAGAAGATGTTAGCCGAAAAGGCACAAGGAGCACAATCATTAGAATCAATGGTTGCATCTGGTGCTGAAGGGGCATATGAAGCATTACAATTATACCGTTCAAGAACAATTAAAGCAAAAAATAAAGGAGATGTACCAACAGCATTAAAAACTATAGTTGAGGGATGTAAAGTATTATTGAAACACAATTACCATCAATCAGGTGTTGAAACATCATCATTATTTATTGATATATTAAACGAATGCATAAGTGAAATAACCCCTGAAATACGCTATATGATACAAGAAATAGACGATCAATATCCTAAAACATTATTTGGTAGACTAGAATTTTTAAGAGGATGTGTAAAGTGGTCCATCAAAGCCACCGGAAGAGAGTTGGGGGATCCTCTGTTGAACTTACAAATCGCCGCCTGCTTAGGTGACATTGCTGGCACTGGTAAATTCGATAAATCATCAATATATCACTTCGCTGCTGGGGAAGGTCCATCGCATTTATGCAGTAAAATCATGGAATCTTATCCCAACGAGAAGGACCAACTCGAGCGGGATCAGCTACTAACACTTGGAGTTTGTCACTTCTTGGGTGTTGAGAACCTAAGAGATGGTAATGAACTATTTACATTATATCATAAATCTCATAAAATTAAGGGTTGGAGTAGCAAAGACTCTGAACTAGTTACATTCGTCAAGTCCCTGCTAACGGTTTGCACCAGGGACGCAGGACCTTTATTCAAACTACTTGTTCATTCATATTCCGCACATTTAACTTTTGATGAAAATGTTCAATCGTTACTTACTGGTCCAGTTGCCATGAGAATGTTCAATATTCAAGGGCGACCTAATGTCTTGAGTATGTTGAGTTCAATGCTCAATTAACGGGGCTCTCGAGGCGGGACATGCAGGTAGGCTATCTAGTATGTTTGTTACTTATAATTAGTTAATATATACAAATTTTTTATTTGTTTTATCTTTCTATACGTGTGTTATGGATCTATTTTCACGCTGTCAACGGCTACTCTTGCCTCTTCTCTTACATGGATCCATACCATCGATTTTTCATCTTATACAATCCTCTTATTGACGTAAAACAAAAGAAAAAAACAATAAATCCAATGATTAATACCGTGTTCTTAGTGCTTTCCGACTTGAATGCGGGCGCGTACATGCTCATGACAATCAAGGAGATGGCGCACAGAATGTTCAGGAATCCGATGATGAATCCCTCCATGACAAATTGCGAACCGGATTGGGGGTAGAAAAACATTACTTGACCTGTGTAAGTGATAAGTATGAGTGAGTGAGTGAGTGAGTGAGTGAGTGAGTGAGTGGGTATACCTGTTTGATGATTCTGATGATACATAGGAGGATTTCGTAGGATGTCGAAGACAACTCCAGCTGTGGACATCAAGTAAAACAGTATACAAATCATGAACCAAGTTGGTTTGTGGCGTAAAATGCTTAAAAATAGCGGTAATCTATTGATAATAGGAGGAATCAAGAAGGCAATACCGCCAAATATTGTTACTAAAGTGAGGTATAACCATATCATACTCCTTTGGATCGGTATATGGATCCCACTGTGGTCCTTGATGAAGTTGGCGATGCTTTCAGCGTCAGTCTCTTTAGCTATAATGAGTGAGTAAGTAAGTGAATGAATAAATTGAGACTTAGTGGGTAATGAATATGTACCAGCATGAAATTGATCGCGAGGATTGATATCATATATAAAATTATCACTAACTTTGCTGCCACTAGAAGATATGTGAAACAACAACGGGACTGAGTTGATTTTGTAGTTATTGAAAATATTTTTACTATTTTCATAGTCTAATCGAATAAAAAATAACTGTCTTGATTCCGTTGGATTCATCTTTAAATATTGATTGTATGCTTCACTAACTGTTCTATATTCTTTATCTAATTGATTACATATATGACATTTGAATTTAGGATGTGTTGCCGTTAGAAAGACTATTAATGAATATGAACGAGGTGACTGCAAAGCATAATGTTCGTAGGTATTATCATCTATGAAGTAAGGAAATGTGTAAGTATTTAGGTTAGAGAATGAGTCAATGATCAAAGGACGGAATAAGAGTGAATGTGAGGTGGTGCATGTATAAGTGAAGTAAGTAAGTAAGATAGAGCATTGATACCTAATGAGATAATTTGTGATTTAGATTGTAATGCCAACTCATAAATATCTTTATATCGCTTATCTACACCAGCGCCGTTCACTAACGTCGCACAGAAAAGGCAAAAAAGAAGCGCGATTACTACTGCATTCGCCATCATCTTTTGCAAATCTCTTGTATTCTCTATTATCGCAAGATAAAGCCCGGCCTTGGACTATTGCACAAGATATTGAAGACGTCTTGCTGATATCAATGCACGGTATATGCAATATCGCGCAATAGATACTAGACGACGGAGTAGTCACAGGGTTACTTATATCAGCCTTTATATAAAACCCATATATTTTTGCGTCCCGTTTTCAGTTATTACTATGTTACCTTGTGCATTTGTTGTTAGCATGTACTCACGGCGACCAATAGGTTCTAACGTACTACATATTCATTAAATCTCACACCATAACCCTACCCTAGCAACAGGGCCGCGGTGGTAAATCGAAATCTGTGGTGTCTCCGATAATACAAAAAAAATGACAGTAAAGCGCAGAAACCACGGCAGAAATAAGGTGAGTCAAGATTTTAAAGTATGGAGGATGCATTGGGAAGCATCTGCCATAAGATGTTTCTTTTTGCTGCTAAATCGGTGGTATGGAACGTGTGGAATACGAATTATGATTGGAGCTATTGTTAACTTTTCATCGGTAGTTATTGTAATTACCTGTGTATCTGCTAACATTTAGTGAGATAGAGTCATCTACATCCAAATTAATATGACATAATGATATATTGATTTATTGACTCATTTGTGTATCATATTTTTATTCACACATGAAACCACCACTTGGCATAGTAACGAGAATGTCCATATCTCATGATTACTCAATTAATTTTTAATTTCATTATACTTATTCTTCTTTTTATTTATTATAGCATGGCAGAGGTCATGTAAATAGAGTTAGATGTTCATCAACTGCTAAAGCCATCCCAAAGGATAAGGCTATCAAGAGATTTACTGTCCGTAACATTGTAGATTCATCTGCATTACGTGATATTAAGGATGCATCAGCATATGATAGTTACGCATTACCAAAGTTATATATTAAGCAATATTACTGCATTGAGGCTGCCGTCCATCAACGTATTGTACGTGTTAGATCTGCCAAAGACCGTAGAAATCGTGCACCACCTGCTAGAGGCAGACCACAAAAATAAATTTAATGTTAAAATATAATGAAATAGTTCTATTGTATATTATTATTAAATTTATTTAAAAACAATTATAAGAAATCAATGAATTTTGGTGCTTGAACTCTTAATTCCTCAGGATATAAGACTTTATCAATTAAACCATATTCTATTGCTTCTTCAGGTGATAGATATCGTTGACGTTGAGTATCCTTTTCTACGATACTTAAATCTTTTCCACATGATTTAGCTAAAAATTCATTCGTAACACGTCGATTATTTAATATTTCTTTTGCTTTAATAGCAACATCACTTGCTTGTCCTCTAGCTCTACTTTTTGGTTGATTTAACATTATACTTGCATTTGGAAGAGAAAATCTATTGCCTTTTTGTCCTAATGATAATATCATTGCAGCAGTACCAAATGCTTGACCAACACATATTGTTCTTATTGGTGGACGTATAAATTGCATAGTATCAGCTATAGCAAATGCTTCAGTATCAAATGAAAATGCTTTGCCATCTGGTGAATTGGTACCAGGTGAATTAATATACATGGTTATTGTTTGTTCATTTTGATAATTTAAATATAATAATTGGGCAATAACTAATTCTGTCACTGATGGTACTAAAGGCATACCTATATATATTATACGATTTGCTAATAACAACGATGGCAAATCTGGTGGTGGGCCTATTTCCCATGACTGTATAGTATCTGCTCCTGTTGGTGGTATTGCACCACCTCCTGATCCTGCTGTTCTTCTTGCATTTAATTTTAATAAATCATCACCTAGTATATTTAATAAGCAAGTATGAGTAAGTAAATTTATGAGTAAATTTATGAGGAAGTTAATGAGAGAATTAAAATACTAGAATGGTAACATAAGCAGTAAGGTGTGCCCATAGCTGCAAATTTAAGTGTGAGATGAAAAAGAGTTACCTATTAAATATTTCCCACGTATTAATGCATCATTTGTCTGTCTATTAAGCGAGTAACTAGATGTGCCCACTATATACGCAAGCAAGAAGATTAAAAATATCTTCATTTTCGCTTACTATCGTACGAACTGTCTTCTAACCAGATTGGTACTGAAACGTACGCCTTTTTCTTCTTCTCAAGGACTTGCATATGCTTTGGGCCGTAGGTCGGGTGCGTCTTTCCGAAGTAAGTAAGGAGTTAAGTAAGTAAGTTAAGTTAGTAAGTAAGTAAGTTAAGTAAGTTTAGTAAGTGACTGAATGAGTAAGTGAATCTCTAGTGTTTATTTCTAGTAACCAGGTTAGCTAAAATCAATTAATTCACTAATTCTAGATTTAGTCGGTTGAAATAAATTAGTTGTCCAACCTACTCATTAATTGCTCGTTTGTACTCCTACTTTACTCTCTACTTTATTAATACACAGTACTACTAGTAAAAGGAACTCGCTGAAAATCCTAGAAAATCCAAGTTGAATTTCACGTCTTCAAAAGTAAATATGAGCACTTTTCATGAGATTTTACAGTTAGATTTTGAATGGGAACTTAATGACAATCCCGAGTTTGCAATTCAATCGAACTTTCACGATGCGAGGTATGAAATACGACTGATTCTCTCACTTAATCATTATATTTACTTACTCATCTACTAGTACCAAACTGTTACAACGTATTGCTCCCGGTGATTATCTTCAACGTAAAGAACATTCCCAAGAGATTTTATCGTTATTAAAAGGTGTAAACATTGATGAGAAAGATCAAGTTTACTACGAATTGTTCAAGTCAATGGTACAGACTTACTCCACGACTCCTTTATACCTTACTTATTTACTCACACAATAACTTAGCATGAGGAGATCATTCGTACATATGATGAATCACCTTTATACTTGATGCCCATAAACAGTGTTGGTACGGGATGTGCTACTTATGGTTTCATTGAAGCCATAGAATGGATGAGATTTGATACTAGAGATGATTATTTGAAGTATCAAAGTCGAGTAAAGGCTATAGCTGATCAGATGGATGATTACATTGCCGCATTGCGCGAAGGTGTTAGACGTGGATATATTTCTTCTGTTGATGTCTGCAGAAACTTTGAGTCACAGCTTAATAACCTGATTAACTCTGAGTTGGAAGAATTCTATGTACCGTTAAAGAACGATAATTATAAAACGGTATTCACAACTGAAGAGCAGGTTATTTACTCACTCACTCACTGACTTTCTCACTGACTTACTTGCTCTATTACTCACTCAGGAAGCAATGAATGAAACAATTCAAAATGTCAAAAAGGAATTTACTCGATTCTTAGAGTTTTATAAGCAAGAATATGAGCCAGTATTGAGTAAAGTTACTGGCTGCAAGTCGTTACCGAACGGTGACAACGTGTACGCCGTGTGCTGCAAGTGGCATACTACAACCGATCTAACACCAGCTGAAATTCATCAAATAGGTGTCGAAGAGGTGGCGATCATTGAATCACGGATACAAAAGGAGGTGTTGGTACCACTAGGCTTCAGTAGCTTCCATGAGTTTGTCGAGCACGTGAAGACTGAACCCTCCTTCTATAAGAAGAGCACCGAGGAGCTACTGGATGTCTACAGACGAATTACCGGTGAAATCTATCAGATTTTACCAAATTATTTCAATGAAATACCACGTTCGCCGTTAGAAATTGTAGGGCGTAATAACGGACCATCTGCGTTCTATCTAGTAGGAAGCAGTGATGGAAAACGACCAGGTCGCTTTTATGTCAACTGTTCACACGTTGAGAAATCCCCAACATATGAAGCGGTTGCTCTTGCATTGCACGAGGCTATCCCCGGTCATCACTTCCAAGTCTCATTGGCTCTTGAAAATGAAAGATTACCTTCTTTTTTACGTTATATTGAAGATAGAAGATATGAAATCACCCCTTGCAGGCGTAACTTGTACACGTCGTACATTGAAGGCTGGGCCTTGTACTGCGAGCATCTGGGTGAGGAAATGGGCTTCTACAAGACACCTTATGATCTATTCGGTAAATTTTCTATGGATATGATGAGGGCTGTGAGACTCGTGGTCGACACGGGCATCCACTATTACGGATGGAGCGCTGAGAAAGCAATTGAGTATTTTATGGAGAAAACAGGGATGCACCATCATGAAGCAGAGCGGGAGATATACCGTTACTGTGCATGGCCTGGTCAAGCTTTGGGGTATAAGATTGGGCAACTAGAAATATTAAAAATAAGAAAATTTGCTGAACAAGAATTAGGTAATAAGTTTGATATCAAAGAGTTTCACTCGATCGTCCTGTCGTGTCCGTTGCCTTTGAATACATTGAAGAATATGATTAATAAATGGGTTGACAGCAAGAAGTAGTTATATATTACACGTGCACAATAGGTATATCATTTTAATTTTGTAATAAGTCAAAGTCATCGAGTTGATCGTTGTATTTCTTGATGGCCCGTTTGATTTTGGAGCCATCAACCCATGTTACATAGTCTTCAAACATTCTGGTTACTAAATACGACGGATCAGTCACCACATTTGGTCCAACTCGTATATGTCCTTGCTCCACAAATGTAACTGCTTCTTTCATTGTTTCTGCCATCTTCAATCTCACCATAACAACTGGTAATCGTCGTTTACAAAATGAAGTAACACTTAATGTCTCCAATCCTAACAAGCTTTTCGTCTCATTAATTACCCCCATATTATATAGTTTTTCTAGCAACAACCGCGATAACTCGTCCCTTAGCTCATCTGTGCTATCCAACTCTTTCAACTTTGCTACAAATTTGGTTACATTCCCCACAATTTTAGAATAATTTTTGTATTCTTCTATTGACTTTAAGTAGTAACGCTTGACTATTGCACCTTCCCGCAGATTATTATCGGATTTCCAGGCAAACAAGTCAACCTTTTTGATCAACTTCTTCTCAAAATGCTTCAATTGACGCATTTTTTGCTCTTAATTCTAGCGCCAATCGAAAAGATGATGGATGTGTGCCGGTACCGGGGGTATGGGGGATCTGGCAGAAGTTACTGAAATAAATTAAGAAGATATATATATACATATTATCGTATCTGCCTTTTTTCGAGCAAGAACGTCATCCATTGCTTTTTTCATGATTTCTATATCATCAGAATAAATAAAATGTAACCAATGTTTACCCAGGTCACGTCGCTCGGTACGCTTACGGGGCTAGCTGTGTCGGGGACAACCACGTCCCAGAATATCGTGGTGAGCAATACGTGCTCTGCTACGAACTTATTGGGGACACGACAGTGTGACAAGTGTCAGCGACACCAACCAACCCTAACCGAAGGTCGCGAAGCCTTGATTCCACAAAAAGCTTCGATCCTCGATCAACTTTATTGAGCTCCTTCGCGTGTACAGAACAATGGGTTGGCAATCTTATTTGATTTTCTTCGAGACTCCTGACGAAAAGGAACGGATCATCTCTGCAATCAAGGAACACAACAACGAACAGGACGGCGCGAACTGGGAGCTGGTCGGCGAAACGCTGATCATGATTCAAGAAAGGAAGGTCCTATCAAAGCCCCATTTTGTCAAGACGAAAGGTAGATCGGTCATTCTTTTTGGGAACGGTGGTGGAAGGTCGTGCACTTTCAAATACTTTGAGGATAAGGGTTTCGAGATTATCCCGTATAGCCATGATTGGGACGAGAAGCTCAACCCTCATGAAGAAGGCATTACGATATCTGGTGATGGAATGACGTGGTAGTTGTCAGATGGAAATGGTTGCGAGGAGGCCTTACAGCTTTACAAGGATGCTTTGCTGGTGCGTCACTCTCTCACCGACGAGGATATCAGCTAGAAGTCGCTGTACAGGCGGTTATTTATAATTACACAAGTATACATAACTATTTAATTCCGCAAAACTTTAACTTTAGTTTCCGGTACGCATTCGCAGCTGCGGTATCTGATTTTCGCTTTATTTTCATGCTTTCATTCGTGTTATTTTCCTCTTTTGCGCCACTAGGATCGCTCTCTGTCACGTGATATCCCAGCAATCCGTTGCCGTTCCATAAGTCTAATTTCTGTATCAATTCGTCGGCATTCCCACCAACTCTGCAGACGGTGTATGGGTCCTTGCTGCTCACAGCATACTTGGAAAAGGTGGGGACAAAGGCGACCGACTCCTCGTATTCACTGCTGTAAGTGTTGTGGTCGTAGTTCTCGTCATTTGTCTCGTCTACTTCATTCGCATGAGCACTTCCATCGATGGACACTTCGTCCTCCTCAATCACTTCCTCATTAGAATGCTCACCAAGGTAATAGGGGCGGTATACGCGCTGTTGTTGCATTAACGTCGCGTTAACGGTCTCTTGCATGATCTCACTGCCACTTGTGCCTTCAATCAATAATCTCTGCTGGTTTTCTATGCACGACAACACGTAGAGCGACGTGGGGTAGTTATGTTGCTGCGAAACATGGACTAATTCATCTATAAACTCTTGCCCAAATTGTTTTATTTTCGCGTTACCCCAACCTGAGAGACCGTTTAATTGATCGATGTGCAGCGGGCGATGGCTTATCAAGTCCAAAATATCTTGTTTTGAGAGGATTTGGTAGGGTTGAAAGCCGTATTTCTCAGCTACTTGCAATCGCAACTTATTCAAGCATGACTCTAGGTACGATCGTTGTTCAACGGTCAATGCTGCTGTAGTGGCATCAATAGCTGATGACGGCGGTGGCAATTGGTGGTGAAACACAAAGTCCGAGGAGCTAACGATACTCTGTTGCGCTGCTGCAGTAACTGGTTTGTTTTCTAGGAGAATTTGTTCTTGTAACTCCACAGAAGGGATAAGCGGATATGGTAGCGGGACACCCACTCCAGCAACACACTCGACGTTCCTATTGTTTCTATTCACATGATCTACGTACAGTTGATGGCACGATGCGAGGTACTCCATCCCTTTGTTGGTGACGCGGAATATTTCGTATCCATACCCCTTCGTAGCTTGAGCAAACGTGCTCGATATCATATTCTCGTCATCAGTAGCGAGCTGATAGGCCAGTGCTTTCCACCAGTCTTCGCTATGGTGAACGCCGCAACTAAACGTCTTGAACTGACTATAATCCCTTACTCGTTGCAGTCCCTTGCTGTGACTGCCGTGAAGCATGAGGATCGGCACTGCAATCCCATAGACTTGACCGGAGTCAATGATGGCTTGCAGGAGCAGGAGGATGTCTTTCCCGGCATTTATACTGCATTCAACACTCGGTTTTAAGGCGAAATTTTCACATAAATCACAGCAATTGAAAGCGTCAACACTCGTGTTGGCGGTGACCACGTCGTTGAAATAATTCAATAAAAATTTCCGGCGACATCGTTTGGAACAACTAATATACTCACTCATGGTGTGGATTTGGGCGACGATGGAATTCACTAGCTGGTTTGGATTAATGAAGGAATTAGCTGCGACGTCGTGTCTGCTGTTGTTGTTGGAACTCATCTGGATGGTGTATGAGCGAGCTAGGTCAAGCCGTCTATGAAGGAGGATACACTTCGCTGGTAGTCCATCTCGTCCAGCGCGACCGGTCTGCTGATAGTATGACTCCACCGACTTGGGAATGCCGTAGTGAATGATAAGTCGGATATCAGGCTTGTGAATACCCAGTCCAAACGCGATTGTTGCAACGACTATATTGATCCTATCACCTGCAAATCCGTTATGAACACGCGACCGCTCCTCGTTGGTTAGGGATGCGTGGTAATACGCCACATTGATGTCCCGCAACTCCGCGATTGTCTGTGCTACTTCTGTGAGGTTGCGCACAATTGTTTCTGCTTCCTTCTTTGTTAACACGTAAATTAATGTGGAGACAAAAGGTGGCACATTCGTAGCTGTCCTCAAGGCACCAACATCTAGCCCGGCCTGCTGCAACTGCTCACGTCGACACTCTACGAGCACTTTCACCAGATCCTTCTCATTGTTTCGATGCTTCACGTAATACTTCAAATTTGGTCTATTGAATGTTGACTTGACTATGAATGGTTGGTACAGCTTCAAGTTGGTGATGATATCCTTCTGAATGTTGGGAGTTGCGGTGGCTGTCAGTGCAATTATAGGCAATTCGTGAGTAAAACATGAGGAAAACCACGTCCGAATGTCAGATAAATTGCGATAAACAGGTCTGAAATCATGTCCCCATTCGGACACACAGTGGCTCTCATCTATTGCAAGGCACACAATTTTACGGGTTTTAGTTAATTCAATTATGCCATGTTTCCATATTATTAGCTTCTCCGGTGTTGTGTAAAGTATCAAGTAATCTCCTCTCATTGCTGCTTTTTCTTCATCATTTGTTGAATTACCACCTGTAAAGTGAGTAAATAAGTAAAGAAAAAGAATTGAGTCAATGAGTTACAGCATTACCTATAGCACCAGCATTGATGCCTAATGCACGTAATGATGACACTTGATCTTCAATTAACGATATTAACGGCGATACAACAATAGTACAAACATTGAAATTCAACTCGTTCAGTGCAATAACTGGCAATTGGAACGTTAAACTCTTCCCTGAAGATTGTATGAGTGAGTAAGCTGATAAAGGAAGGAGAGAGTAAGCTATGTACCTGCACCGGTTGCCATGACTACGAACACATCCTTGCGCTGCAAAATGCACCGACATATTTCAAGTTGATTCGGTCGAAACTCATTATAACCAAAGTATTTTTTTAACGAAGAAAGCAGAATTTCGTCGCATTTCTCGTTGTCGAGGTAATAGTTGAGGTGCGAAGAAGCACTATTTACTGTGCTCATGATACCTACAGACGCATGCTAAGCATCCTTCTTCCAAATTTTGAAACTCATAAACTTTCCGAGTTCCGCCTTACCTTGTATCTGCGCCAGGAAAACCCATTAGAGGTCCAATGAGCGTGCTCCAAGCGTCTTATTAGAGTGCCAATAGAGTTCCAATAGAGTTCCAATAGAGTTCCAATAGAGTTCCAATAGAGTGCCAATAGAGTTCCTTGAGACTTCCTGGAGACAGCGTTGGGGACGGCACAAGATTCAAACGAAGTGGTGTGGAACCGAGTATAGAAGAGAAGAAATCTTAGAGAGGTTCTATTAGTTACAAGTTGTCAAGGCTACTGCGATGCGTGTGCAGCGTGTTCACGACGGCCGAGCTAAATCTATCTAATACGTCAGTGCCGGGCACTTTCGCTGCTTTAATATTTTGTATCAACATGTTCAACTGATTCCAATTCGATTCCAGCATCAAATTTGCTTCTTTCAGCTTCATTTTCTCCTTCAACACTGCCGCCGTGCGTTCCTTTGTTTGCTTGATTAGATTTGCTACATTTGCAGCTATTTTTACATCAACAATAAATTGTAAACAACAACAACAGCAATGATTACGTATCCACTTGAAGCACCTGAAGCACCTGTTGGTCATTCGTCGCTGGATCTTGACGGGATCCACGTTGATGATCTCGCTGCCGTCCAGGAGAATATCGTATAGTTTATTGTTATTCCCGTCGATATTCACCCTTAATATCGTCGCTTCCACCCATGTGGAGGGATTGTGCTCGTATTCTACGACATCATTTGCATAGAAAATACCGGCTTTTGCATTCAAATCTTCTATTGGACAGCACATAAAGTAACGGTTTTTATGAATAATGTAATCCGAACCTTCCTGAAGTAGTTGGCAGGAAATGTACTCTTCGAACCAAGATCCCAGCGTGATCTGCGATCCCCACAACCCAAGGAATGGAATTCGGTACCCCCAAGTAACAATAATTTGTGAAATACCGCCAAAGTAAGACACGAAACAGTAGACAATATCCTGCACAGACGACACCACAGTAACAGACCAGAAGAACGTGACTATCGCGTTGGATGGAGTGTTGTAGTTGGACACAAGGTACTGCGAAGCTGCATAAAGTATAATGATACCAATGAATAGTGACACATAGCATATTACTCTCCCAGTTAGCTTGAGGCCTTGGAAGCAGTTCCGAAACAAACAGTGATTGGAAGAGCCGCAACGTGTGAAGCAAGGGCAATATGCCAGATAGTAGAACCATTTTTGTATTACCACTGAAAGTGTTGGAATGACGAGGTAGTTGATAGGAACACTAATTGATTCTTTCAGTATGCAGGACTTTGCGGCGGAAGTTATTAATACCTAAGTGAGTCAATGAGTAAGGATATAACCAAGTAAGTGAGTGAGTGAGTGAGTGAGTGAGTACCTGAATAAAAAATAATAAACAATTTTGTGCAAAAAATGCCATTCGTTTGGTTCCACGACTGTACGGATGACCTCGACTACTCATAAACTGACTCAGCACCATGTGATTGTTACACAAGTAATACATCGAATCTTCGAGCATTCCAGGGGGAAACGTTATAATTGGAGGAATACAAAAACATGAAATAACCTGTAAGAAATATGGAACATGAACGTCCCCATTAGGAAATACTAAATCTGTTATTCCGTAATACGACTTTCCATCTAGTAACACTTCGTGGAAAAACTCCTTGCTGTAAACCTCCTTGTCGTAGTAACAAAAAGGACAGCATAAACAGTCGTATAATGCTTGTAACCACTTCTTGCAAGAGCCATAGTTCTCCCGTGGATCAACGCCAGTAGAAATACGAAAGAAATTTGCTACACAAATAAGTGAGAGTGAGTAAGCTAGATAGGGAGTGATTAGTGATATTACCTGGATCATTTTGTTCTAAATAATTTTTAACTTCTTTCAAAACATCTTGTTTATTACCCGTACCTCCACTCTCATCCATATAACGATGCAACAATGTATAGCATTGGTAAGAGTTATATGCAGAATCGCCTAATTTCTTGACAAATCTATCAAATATTCCTGAAATATCTAGAATTAACACCAAGAAATAGAATCCCCAAAAATATGCACATAGATAACCGAAATATTCTGCTGCAGTTTCTGGTTTGCCATCATGATTAAGGCGGTTATGGACTACGTTGTAATCTGTACATCCGCTGCTTGTGACATTCATTTATCTAGAGTGAAAGGGGGACAATCCCACTCGCCAAAGATTCTGGTCCCCACCGAAGCCAGCTTCAAAATGGTCCACACCTAAAAGTGTAAGTCCGAATAATAATGGTTCTTCTTGTCAAATAGTGACTAGTAGAACGCACGAATGTGCCTAAATCGGTATTAAAATCAATCTACCTACCGCGCCTGAAGCAGCATATGTGCATGACCACATAATCGATCACCGTAACACTTTTAATAAAGAAGATAGAGTTGAATGTAAACGTCAATCCCCAGTCCAGATTTTCGATAGCTTGGTTTGAAGCGAGAGATCGACGTTTACATTCTACTCTGTCTTCTTTCTTAACGGGGCGGGGCGGGGACGGGGTCAGTGAACATCGGCCCTTGACCTAGCTGGCAATTCCAAGATGCAGAAAACAAGAGTAGATTGGTAGAGAAACTAGTTACATATACCTTTTTCCTTCCAAATATGTCAAGAAATGAAGAAAACCCTGAGGTTTTACTGAAATCGTTGCGAAAGTTGAAGTCAAATATGTCTTGTCCCAACTGTGGCGTCAATGCTCCAATAGGTTCATCTTCGC